>Ga0129299_1001762_pt1 | contig 14464 bp, 9 predicted proteins | sample ConPoolayeCmetaG_FD_94477 | JGI IMG/M metagenome (GOLD analysis project Ga0129299, IMG submission 94477) | Hot spring microbial mat communities from California, USA to study Microbial Dark Matter (Phase II) - Cone Pool mat layer C metaG ... | reverse complement strand
GGCGGCCGGGCCCGGCCGCCCGTGGCGCGCGGGTGCAGTCGCCGCTTAGAGCCCGTACTCCGCCCAGCGGCGCGTCACGAGCTCCCGGATCTCGGCCGACATCGCCAGCGACGGCGGGAACGGCCGCACGGGCCCCTCGCCCGGTATCTTCCGCGTGGCGTCGATGCCGAGCTTGCCGCCGGCGCCGCATTCGATCGCGGCGTGGTCGAGGATGTCGAGCGGCCCGCGGACGAGCTCGAGGTCGCGGGCCGGGTCGACGTTCGCGCACAGGTGGAACAGGACGTCATCGGGGTCGTGAACGTCCACGTCCTCGTCCACGACGACGATGATTTTCGTTAGCGCCATCTGCCCGGCGCCCCAGATCGCGTGCATCACCCGGCGGGCCTGATAGGGATACTCCTTGCGGATCTTCACGAACGCGCAGTTGTGGAAGCAGCCGAAGCGCGGCAGGTCGTAGTCCAGGATGTCCGGCACCAGCATCTGGAGCAGCGGCAGGAAGATCCGCTCCGTCGCCTTGCCCAGCCAGTAGTCCTCCATCGGGGGGGGGCCGACGATGGTGGTGGGGTACACGGGGTTACGGCGGTGCGTGATCGCCGTGACGTGCAGGCGCGGAAACCAATCGGGCAACGAGTAAAACCCCGTGTGATCGCCGAACGGCCCCTCGAGCAGCGGCGCCTCGGCCGGGTCGATGTAGCCCTCGACCACGAACTCGGCGGTCGCCGGCACCTCAATCTCAGGCTGCGTCACCGCCGGGCACAGTTCCAGCGACCGGCCTTGCAGAAAGCCCGCAAACAGGCATTCGTCGATGCCCGGCGGCAGGGGGCAGGTGGCCGCGTAGGGCAAGATGGCCGGGCCCCCGAGCGCGATGGCGATGGGCATCCGCCGGCCGGCCGCTTGATACGCGCGGAAGTGACGAGCGCCGTCGTGATGCGTATGCCAGTGCATGGCCGCCAAACGCGGACCGAAGAGCTGCACGCGATACATGCCGACGTTGCGGTCGCCGGTCTCCGGGTGTTTGGAGAAGACCGTGCCGAGCGTGATGTAGCGGCCGCGAACGGCGGGGGTCTCGGTCGTCGCCGGGGAGGCCGGCACGGGCGCCCCGCCGGCGGTAAAGCGGACGGCGGCCGGGTCGCCATCCAGCGGCCAGCACTTGAGCGCCGGCAGCGAGAACAGATCGGCATCCTCCGTATGGACCACCTCCTGACAGGGGCCGCGGCGGACGATCTTCGGCGGCAGGCTGCCGAGCTGGGCCAGCTCGGGGAGCTTGCGCAGCTTCTGCATCAGCGTCGTGGGAATCTCGGGTTTGATGAGGTGCCGGACGCGCGCGGCTACCTCCTCGAAGTCGTCACAGCCGAGAGCCAGGCACATCCGCTCGCGCGAGCCGAAGGTGTTGATCAGCACGGGGTAGGCCGAACCGACGACGCGCTCGAAAAGTAGGGCCGGGCCGCCGGCCTTCATCACGCGGTCCGCGATCTCGGTAATCTCGAGGATCGGATCCACGGGAACGCGGACGCGGTGGAGCTGGCCGCGCTGTTCGAGTTCGACGATGAAAGTTTGCAGGTCGGCGGCGGGCACGGGGCGTCTCCTCGTCGCGGGTGGGAGCGGGTTCACGAACCGGTGCCGCTCTGCGCGTCACGGTCGGTCGCGGCCCGCGGCGCGCCGCGCGGCCGAGACGTGCCGTCGGCGCGGGTCGGCCGGCGCCGACCGCCGGGGGAGGCGGTCGCTCCGCCCGCGTCCGGCGACCCTTTCCCCGTGCGCTGGCGTTCGCGACCGACCCGCTGGTTGGCGGCCGCCGGCGCGCGGCGAGCTTGTTTGGGAGCCGAGCGCCGGTGGGGCGCGGGCGCATCGCTGCGCCGGGGACGACGGCCTCCAGCGGGGTCCGCCGCGTTGTGCGCGGCATGCCCGCCGGGTGAGGCGGCAGCCGCCGTGTCGCCACAGCGGCGTTTCCACTCGCAGGGGGCGTTCTTGTTGACCAGCTCGCACAGCCGGCCGCACCAGACGGCCGACATGGTACGGCAAATGCCGGCGGTGTCGGCCGGCGGAAAGTTCGCGTGGGGGCAGTCGTAACCGCAGTAATCGGGGATGGCGGCTTCGGGGGACCGGGGGCGTCGGGGCATTCGCAGTCTCCTGCGCGATTCTAACCGTGCGGGGCGGGAGGAGTGGTGCGAGACCGCATCGCGCGGGGCCGGGGGCGCGGATACAGCGTCTGAGGCTGGAGGATGCCCCTCGCTGCCGCTTGGGATCGGTTGGCGATGCGGCTTTGGGGAGCGGCGGGCGCGCACGCCGAATGCCGAAACTACGGTTTGCCGGCGCCGCTGCCGGTGGTGGGGCGCGGGGCGGTCGTGGAGGGGTTCAGCGGGGCGGTCGCCGGCGCGAGGTCGCACGCTCTCTCGGCCTGCTCGCGGAAACGTCGCAGCAGGTCCGCGGCATCCGTCTCTAGCGGCGCCGGCGGGTATCTCTCGAGGGCCGTAAGCAGCATCAGCACTTCCTCGGCGGCGGACGATCGCAGTCGGGCCTCCAGTTCACTGGCGACGACGCGCCAGACCCGGTCGGAGTCGTCACCGGCGGCACCGGTTGCGACCGCGGAGGCCACGGACTCGTCATAGCGGCCCGCGGAGAGGGCAGCCCGGAGCAGCTCCAGCGCGACGCGCGGCGCGGTGGGATGGCGGGCCAGCGTGAGGTCCTCCACGGCGGAGGCGTACGTGTTCACGGCTTCTGCGGCCTGCCCGAGCAGCAGCCGCACGGCGGCCAGCCGGGCGCGCACGATGCCGAGCCGGTCGCGCCCGCTCGAGTCGGCTTCCTGCACGCGGCGAGCGAAGCGCTCGAGGAACTCAGCGACCCGCGTGAGGGTTCGCACGTCGGCGCCGGACGCGGGCAGGCGGGCGAGCCAGCTTTCGATCTGGTCGGCGGGGCGTTTGGCGAGCAACTCCTGCACGGCTTTGGCGGCGGCCACGCGAATGCCCTCGTCGGTCTCATCCGGCGATGTCGCCAATCGCCAGAGGGCATCGACGTGTCGATCGTTGTCGCTGGAACCGAGGACGCCGAGGGTCTCGACCGCCAGCTTGCGCACACCGGGGTCCGGGTCGTTGACGACGGTGGTGAGCGCGTCGGCGAGCTGCGGGTCGCCGAGCGCGGCGATGCCGCGCAGGGCGGCCAGCTTGACGGCCACGGCCTCGCCGCGCTCGACCCCGGCGGCGAAGGACGGGCCGAACGCTGGCACCGCCACCAGACTCATGGCCCAAAGTACGCGTTCGCGGAGAGCGACCTGGGCGGGGGTGGTGCGGTTGAACACGGCCAGGAGGCCGGCGGTCAACGGGCCGCGGGGGTCGGCGGCGATGACGCGGCGCTCGGCGAGGCGCCCCAATGCGGTGACGACCTCGGTGCGGGTCGCGTCATCGGTGTCGTCGAGCAGCTTGAGCAGCGGTGTGACGGCGGCCTCGTCGCCGACGTATCCGAGCCCGTTGATGAGAGCTTGCGTCACGTCCCATGGCTGGGCGGTGCGCAGCATGCTCAGGAACCGTTCGGCATCGGCGGGCGACCGGAAGCTGGTCACGGTCCGGACGGCGGCCGCCTGCTCGCGGGGATCGGAACTGCGGAGCGATTCGCGGATCTGGTCCTGCAACTCGGGGCTGAGCGTCTTGCCCTCGACGAGGTGCAGTTGGGCGAGGCGCAGTCCGAGCAGGCGGATCGTGAGGGCGGCGTCTCCCAGGTACGTCGCGATCTGGGTTGCGCGCTCGGCGTCCGTGGCTCGCTGAAAGGTGTTTTCGAGCACCCGGACGAGGCGGTCCTCCGTGTACTCGAGCCGGCGGCGAAGCTCGCGATTGCGGCGGAAGAGGCGGTCGATGATTTCCTGTTGCCACCGTTCCTCGGACAGGTTGCGGGTCTGTTCCCACCAGGCCCGCGCCGGGGCGATCTCGAATTTGAAGTCCAGGCCCGTCGCGCGCTCGAGGGCGGCCAACGCGGCCTGGGCGACCGGCGGCTCACTATCCGTGAGCGACTCAGCCAGCGCATCCACCGCCTCGCGGCGCGGGATCATGCCGAGCGCGCTGATGGCGGCCAGCCGCTGCTCGCGTGGGAGCTCCACGTCCTGGGCGATGGAGCGCAGGCGGGGTATCACGCCGCCGTTGCGGTAGGCCGCAAGTGCTCCCGCCGCCGCGTTCCGCACCTCCGCGTCGGCGTCGCCGAGCATGTTCAGCAGGGGGCCGACGTACGCCGGATCGAGGTGGTCGGGCAGGTCCGCCAGCGCCGACGCGACCGCGATGCGAGCGGCGTTGTTCGTGCCGGTGAGCAGGGCCGCCAGCCGGGGCGGCGCCTCCGGCCAGCGCTGGAGGATCAGTTCACGGGCCCCCGTGCGGCGCACCTCCGGCGCATTGGGACCCTCGATCAGCGTGAAGAGATCATTCAGGCGCTCCTGAGGGTCCAGTGACGGGCGAGAGGCAGGCGGCATCGACACCGGCTGCGCAAGACCTGCCGCCGCCATCCATGCGACCAGCAGCGCCACCATTGAAACCCGTTGCGCTCGCAACATCGCGCCTTCCCAGCCGCTTCCGGAGCGTAAGACCCGGGCCCGCATTCTCGGTTAGCCCCGCGCGGCGGCCGCCGTCGACCCGCACTCACGGCCCGCCGAATCGGGACCGGGAGTATACCGCCGGTCGGTGGGGGCGTCTTGAACCTGGGGACGAATGAATCGCCGGGGAGCGTTCTCCGATAAGAAACGCAGGTGCCGGCCCGCGGTTGAATCGGCCGCGCCGCCCGACTATCGTGTGTGGGTCGGTCCGCCGACGTGGACTCCGTAAGAGGTGTGGTATGAAGCGAGCGATCTGTGCGGGGCTCGTTCTCGTCGGGCTCGTGGGCTCCGACCTAGCGGCGGCGGGTATCTGGCAGGACATCTACCGGGTGATCGAGCTGGCGGCGACGCCCAGCGGTTATCCGCTGGTCGCGACCGGCGACGGCACGCGGGTCAATGGGGCCCGGTCGGGCCGGGTGCGGATCGCGCCGCGGGGTTTCGGACGCGGTTATCAGCTTGAGGTTGATCGCAGCTTCGGCGTTGACTCCCGCGGCCGGGAAGAGACCTTTCACTTCGCGGGCCTGGGCGAGATGACGCTGTCCGGCTCGACGCAGATGACGTTGGGCTACAGTGGCCGTTCGTTCCGCACCGTCCAAGCGGACGTGAACGTGAACAACCTGAGCTACGACATCCGCTCGCGGCTCGGCGTGCAGGACGCACAGCTCCGTGGGACATTCAGCATGAGCGGCGAGCTCGAGCTGAACCCGCTCGGGTTTTACAACATTTCGCTCACGATGCGGAACGCGAACGCGGAGTTCCTGCTGAACGGGGTGCTGGTCGAGGACGACCAGCCGATGAACTTCGATGTCGGCCCGATCAACATCCAGGGCAACATTTTCGTCGACGGGGCGTTGGTGTTGTTGACGGCCCTGGGCTTCGACACGACCGCGCTGGAGGCCAATTTCCCGCGCTCGCCGATCGACCGCATCAACGACGCGATTCGGGCCACGCTGCAGGCCAACACGCTCGTGGCCGGCACGACGGTCACCAATCCGGACGTCGCGGCGCTTCTGATGCAAACCGTCGTGCAGCGCGATGGCGGGGCGGCCGACGAGCTGCTGACGTCCCTGGCGCGCACGGCGACGCTCCGGGAAGGCACCTCGGCCGACGCAGACGCGGCCGCGCAGCACATCCCCGCAGCGCTGGTGCCGGAGCCGGGCACTTTGTTGCTGACCGTGCTGGGCGGGGCGCTCGTCGCGGGCGGGCGTCGTCGGCTCTGACGCGCTCGCGAGCCGTGTGCGCTCATCGGCGCAGGCAGCAGTTGGGGCGGCAGGACCGCCCCCTTTTCTTTCCCGCCGGCGGCGCGCGTCAGTCCGCGCGGTAGGCGGGAACGGTCCACGCCAGGGGGCGGCGGCCGGCGAGGGCGTCCTCCAGGGCCCCGGGGTCGGCCAGGATCGGCCGGTTGTCGGCGAAAAAGCGGGCCAGCTCCCGCCAATCGCGGAAGACGAGGGCATGCGGACCGAACTGCGCGTCGCGCTGCCGCGCGAGAATGAGCGTGAGCATGCCGTTGCTGCCGTAAGCCTGCGCGTCGCTGGGCGTGTTGCCCACGCCGATCCGCAGCGCGGGCCATTGCGAGCGCAGTTTCCGCAGTTCGCGGGCCTTGAACACGCCCGGACGCAGCATCTCCCGCAGGCCGCGAGACGTGATGACCGGCCCATCGGGGTAACCGCGCTCCCGCAGCCAGGTCCGCGTCTTGTCCAGAAGCAGTCGCGGCCGGCCGGTCAGATAGAGGATGTGGTGGCGGCCGGCCAGGTCCTGCAACGTCGCGACCGAGTGCGTGAGCGTCTCGCTTTCCTCCGCCTCGTCGGGCCGGACGAGGGACTCGTAGTCCGTCTGGGCGAGCGTGTGGTCGATGTCCACGGCGATGATGACGCGATCGGCCCGCCAGCGGAACACGCGCCCCCCGGCCTGTGCCGCGCCGAGCGTGGATTCCGTCCGGGCCTCGAAGGAACGGACGCCGGGCGGGATCGCCCGCTGGAGTTCCGCGAGGCCCTCGTCGTCCGTCGCGGTCCGGCCGACCTCGCGGCCGGCGACGAAGAACCGCACGGGGATGCCCGCGGCATCCTTGCGGAGACCCCAGGCCGGCTCGTACTCCACGACCGCGGCCAGCCGGGCCGGGGCGTCGCCGACCACCACCGCGTCGTCCACGCTAACGACCGGGCCGCGGCAGGCGAGCGAGACGAGCCAGACCGCGGCCGCGGCCGCCGTGAAAACCGCGCGCCGCCCAACGAGCCGAGCCATGGCGGCATTGTACCGGCCGCGGGTGTCTCGTCGCGCGCCCGGGCGGCGCCGTATAATGCGGCTCGGTGGATACCGCGGCCCGATTGATCGCCGGCCGCGTTCTCGCACGGAGCCCGATCCATGCTGATGCCGTACCGCCCCGAACCGTACGTGAATTTCGCCGACCCGGAACCGCGGCAGCGGATGCTGGCCGCCTTGCAAGAGGTCCGGAGCCAGCTCGGCCGCACGTACCCGCTGCGAATCGGCGGGGAACGGATCGAGACGAGCCAGCGGATTGCGTCGCGGATGCCGGCGCGGAGCGAGACGGTCGTGGGTTTCGTTGGCAAGGCATCGCGTGAGCACGCCGAGCAGGCCGTCCGCGCCGCAGCGGCAGCGTTTGAGACGTGGCGCAAGGTGGATCACGAGACGCGGGCGCGCGTGCTGCTGAAGGCGGCCGCGATCATGCGGCGGCGCATCTACGAGCTGTCGGCGTGGATGTGCTTCGAGGTGTCCAAGAGCTGGATCGAGGCGTACGCCGACGTGTGCGAGACGATTGATTTTCTGGAGTTTTACGCCCGCGAGATGCTGCGACTGGGCGGTCCGCAGCCGGTGACGCCGTACCCCGGCGAGGAGAATGAGCTGCGCTACATTCCTCTGGGCGTGGGCGTTGTGATTCCGCCGTGGAATTTCCCGCTGGCGATCTGCACGGGCATGACCAGCGCGGCGATCGTGACGGGCAATACGGTCGTGCTGAAGCCCGCCAGCACGGCGCCGGTCATCGCGGCCAAGATGGTCGAGGTGTTTGAGCAGGCCGGGCTGCCCCCGGGCGTGCTGAACTACTGCCCCGGTTCGGGCGGCGAGGTCGGCGACTGCCTCGTGGACCACCCGCAGACCCGTTTCGTCGCCTTCACCGGTTCGATGGAGGTCGGGCTGCGGATCTTCGAGCGCTGCGGCCGGATCGCGCCAGGGCAGATCTGGCTCAAGCGCACCATTCTGGAAATGGGCGGCAAGGATTGCATCCTGGTGGACGAGACCGCGGACGTCGAGGCCGCGGCGGAGGGCATCGTGGTCTCGGCGTTCGGGTTTCAGGGGCAGAAGTGCTCGGCCTGCTCGCGGGCCGTTCTCCATGAGGCGATCTACGAAGACGTGCTCGCGCGCGTCGTGGAACGGACGAAGACGCTGACCATCGGAGACACCACCAGCCCGGAAAACTTCTACCTCGGCGCGGTGATCGACGAGCAGGCGTTCAAGAGCATCAACGCGTACATCGAGATCGGCCGGAAGGAGGGGCGGCTGGTGCTGGGCGGGGCGGTCCGGGGCGGTGCCGCGGAGGCGGGCGGGGCCCGCGTGCCGGAGGGCGGCTATTTCATTCCGCCGACGATCATCGAGGGGGTCGATCGCAACGCCCGCATCGCGCAGGAGGAGATCTTCGGGCCGGTGCTGGCGGTGATCCGCGCGCGGAGCTTCGAGGACGGCCTGGACATCGCCAACGGGACGAAATTCGGCCTGACGGGAGCGCTGTACTCGAACGACCGCTTCCGCCTCGAGCGGGCGCGGCATGAGTTCCACGTGGGCAACCTTTATCTGAACCGCAAGTGCACCGGCGCCCTGGTGGACGTCCAGCCCTTCGGCGGGTTCAACATGTCCGGCACGGACAGCAAGGCCGGCGGCCGGGATTACCTGCTGCTATTCATGCAGGGCAAGAGCATCTCGGAGCGGCTGTAAGCGGGGGCGCCGGGGCCCGCTTACAGCCGCTCCGAGATGCTCTTGCCCAGCGCCAGCGACGCCCCCACGATCGTGAGGACCAGCAGCAGCATGCCCCAGACTCCCAGCGCCGAGGCCATCTGGAGCCCCGCGTTGGGGTTGTCGGCCAGGTCGTAGATCGCTTTCGTCATGGGGTAGGTGCTGCGGTCGAACGCCAGGATCAGGCTGTCCGACACTTCCAGCATCGACCGGCTGAAGACCAGCAGGCCGCCGGCGATGAAGTTGGCGGTCAGCAGCGGCACGACGATCGACCCGAAGGTGCGCAGCGGGCGGGCGCCGAGGTTGGCCGCGGCTTCCTCCAGGGCCACGGAGGTCTGTTCCAGCCCGGCCGCGCAGGACCGCACGAGGAACGGCAGGCGGCGGACGGAGTAGGCCACGACCAGTAGCACCGTCGTGCCGGTGGTGGAGCGGAGGGGATTCAGAGCCGAGAAGAGTCCGTCGCCCTGCGTCAGCACGAAATAGCCGAAGGCCATCACCAGCCCGGGCACCGCCAGCGGCAGCATGGCCAGGCCGTCGAGCAGCGTCGTGAGCCAGGACCGCCGCCGCACCACGAGGTAAGCGATGGCGAAGCCCAGCACGAGGTTGACGGCCGTCGCGAGGACGGCGTACTTGAAGCTGTTGACGACGCTGAGGGCGGCCAGGTTGCGCGTCGCGTCGCCGGGCTCCCAGAGGTCGGAGAGCAACTGGGCGTGGAAACGCAGCGTGAGTTTCTCCGGCGCCAGCTCGATCAGGCCCGTCGCGGTGATGCTGCCGAGCACCACGGCCACATGCGGCAGAACGGCGAGGGCGAACAGGACGGCGAACGGGACGGTTACGACCAGCGTGCCGCGCCAGCCCAGGCGCCGCGGCTGGGCGGCAACGGTGGCTTTCGCCAGCATGCCGGGGGCGGGGCGCCCGAGCACCGTTTTGCCGACGAGGTACAGCAGCACGCTGGCGACGAGCATCACGACCACCAGGGCGTAGGTCTCGGCTGCGGGGTTCGTGGTGCTGAGGTCGTCGTACACCTGCACGGCCGTCACCTCGCGGAAGCCGACCATCAACGGCGTGCCGAGTTCGGTGAAGGACCAGATGAAGACGATCGTGGCGCCGGCGAAGACGCCCGGTCGCATCAGGGGCAGCGTGATGCGCCAGAAGCGCCGCCACGCGCCGGCCCCCAGGTTGCGGGCGGCCTCCTCGAGCGCCGGGTCGATGTTGGCCAGGGCCGCCTGCACATTCAGGAAGGTGATCGGATACAGGTAGAGGGCCTCGAGCACCACGCAGGACCAGAACGGGTAGCGGAGAAAATCGATCGGCGCGCCCGGGTCGATCAGCCCCCAGTGCATCAGCAGCAGATTGATGCCGCCGTTGCGCGACAGCAAGCCCTTCAGCCCGATCGCCCCCACGAACGGCGGCAGGATCATCGGCACCTGCACCAGCGCGAGCCACCAGCGCCGGCCGGGGAAGCTATAGTTCTCGGCCAGCAGCGCCAGCGGGATGGACACGACCAGGCACAGCACCGCGGTCCACAGCGCCAGCCAGACGCTGTTCCACAGACCCTTGAGGTACAGGTCGTCCGTCAGAACCCAGTGCAGGTGGTCCAGAGTGAGCCGGCCGTCGGGCTCGACGAAGCCGGCCCGGACCACCGCGTAGATCGGCGCGAGCAGACCCAGCGCGAGCAGCCCCAGCAGCAGGAGCGTGAGGAACAGGCTCCAGGGGCGGCGCGGCATGCGGCTCACCACACGATCCGGGGCTCCGACGTCGTGGCGAGACTATACGGCACGGCCCGCGGGCTGTCGCGGCCCCGGCGCGGCTGCCCGGCGACCGGCGATAGAATCTGCCGGCGACGACGCGCGCGGCACGTCCGGCCCGTCGCGCCTCGCGGAGCGCGCCCCCATGCCCGACCCCGCTTCCGTCCGCCGCCGCTATCGCCTGCGCGGGCAGGTGCAAGGCGTCGGATTTCGGCCGTTCATCTATCGCACGGCCGTCGCCCACGGACTGGCCGGCTGGGTGGCCAACGACACGCACGGGGCGGCGCTGGAAGTCGAGGGGCCGGCCGAACGTCTGGCGGCGTTCGAGCACGATTTGTACCACCGCCTGCCGCCGCTGGCGCACTTGACGGAAGTCACCGTTCAGGATCAGCCGCCGCGCGGCGAGGTCGGCTTTCGCATCGTCCCGTCGCAGACGGCGGGTGCGGGGCGGCCCGAGGTCACGCCCGACGCGGCGACCTGCCGCGACTGCCTGCGCGAGCTGTTCGATCCGGCCGACCGGCGCTTCCGATACGCATTCACGAACTGCACGAACTGCGGCCCGCGCTACTCGATCCTCCGCGCGGTGCCGTACGACCGACCGAACACGACGATGGCGGTCTTCGCGATGTGCCCGGCGTGCGCCCGCGAGTACGGCGAGCCGGCCGACCGGCGGTTTCACGCGCAGCCCAACGCGTGCGCCGCGTGCGGGCCGGAGTTGCGGCTGCTGGTCGCCGGCACGGCGGTGGCCCGGGGCGATGCGGCCCTGCGGGAGGCGGCCGAGCGTCTGGCGGCGGGCGCGATCGTCGCGGTCAAGGGCATCGGCGGCTACCACCTGGCCTGCCGCGCGGACCGCGAGGACGTCGTGCAGACGCTCCGCCGGCGCAAGCTGCGGGACGGCAAGCCGCTCGCCGTGCTCGTGCCGGACGTGGCGACGGCGGAGCGCCTGGCGGTGCTGACGCCGGCCGATGTCGCGGCGCTCACGTCGCCCGCAGCGCCGATCGTGCTCGCGCCGCGCCGGGGCGAGTGGCTCGCGCCCTCGGTGGCGCCGGGAGTGGCCGACTACGGCCTGTTGCTGCCTTATGCGCCGGTCCACCACCTGCTGATGGCGAGCGGGCTCGGGCCGCTGGTCCTCACGTCTGCGAATCTCTCCGGCCACCCGCTGACCTACCGGGACGACGAGGCGCTGGCGGAGCTGGGCGGCGTCGCGGACGCATTCCTGGTGCACGACCGCGAGATCGCCCGCCCGATTGACGACTCGGTGGTGTTCACTTTTGACGGCGACGTGATTCCCGTCCGTCGGGCGCGGGGGTACGCGCCGCAGCCGGTGCCGGTCGACCGCCCGGCGGGGCCCGCGATCCTGGCGGTCGGGGCCGAGTTGAAGGCGGCGGTGTGCCTGCTCGACGCCCGCGACGCGATCGTCAGCGAGCATCTGGGCGACCTCAGCAACGCGCCGGCGTACCGGCACTACCTGGAGGCGATCGCGCGGCTGGAGGAGCTGACCGGCATCCGGCCGGAGCGGCTGACCTGCGACCTTCACCCCCGGTATCAGTCCACGGTATATGCGCGCGGGCGCGGGCTGCCCTGCTCACCGGTGCAACACCACCACGCGCACGTCGCGAGCGTGATGGCAGAGCACGGGGAGGCGGGGCCGGTGCTCGGGCTGGCCTGCGACGGCACGGGATACGGCACCGACGGCGCCGTCTGGGGCTGCGAACTGCTGTGGTGCGAACGCGGCGCATTTCGCCGGCTCGGAGGGCACGAATACTATCCGCTCCTCGGCGGGGACGCGGCGGCAGTGGAGACATGGCGGCCGGCCGCAGCGCTGCTGCGCGCCGCGCTGCCCGCGGACTGGGTCGAGCTGATGACGCGGTTGATCGGGTTGTGGCGCGACCGGCCGCCGGGACCTCGGGGGGCGGCCGACGTCGACGGGCTTCCGACCGCGGCAGACCTGCGGCGTGCGGAGGTTCAGATGGCCCGCGGCGTGGGCGCACCACCGACCTCGAGCCTGGGCCGAGTGTTCGACGCGGCCGCGTTCGTGCTCGGCTTGGCCGCGCGGAACCGGCACGAGGCGGAGGGCGCGCTGGCGGTCGAGGGGGCGGCCTCCGGTGTCGAGGGTGCGGCAGCGCTCGCCTGCGAGTTTCGCGCCGCGGACGGCGGGCTCCGGTTTTCGGTGGCTCCGGCCCTGGCGGAACTGGCCCGCCAGCGGCTGGCCGGAGCTCCCGTCGCGACGCTGGCCGCGGCCCTGCACGAAACCGTCGCGGCGGCGCTGTACGGAGCCGTGGGGGCCGCCGTCGGCGCGACCGGGGTGCGCACGGTGGCGCTGTCGGGCGGTTGCTTCGCGAACCGGCGACTGCTCGGGCGTCTCGTGATGATGCTGCGCGCGGCGGGGCTGCGGGTGCTCTACAACCGGGCGGTGCCGGCTGGGGACGGGGGCGTCGCATTGGGCCAGGCGTACGTCGCGGCGTGGCAGGCCGCAGGCGACGGGTGACTGTGCGTTTTTCACGCGCCGGTTGCGTCCCTCTATCATTCGGGCTAGGCTTCAGATACGCAGGTTCGATTATGCGATTTGGCCGCTCGACGCGTGCGGCCCGCCGGTGACCCCTGAAGTGCGTTGCGGCGGCAGCGGATGGTGCCATGGCGACTGCGGGCCCCCTGGTTCTGGTGATCGACGACGACAGGGACATGCACGATGTCGTGCGTCTGGTGCTTGAGCCGATGGGTTATCGGACGGCCGCGTGCACGACCGCAGCAGAGGGGCTGACGTTGATCCGCGCGTTGCGGCCGGATCTCGTTCTTCTGGATGTGATGCTGACGACACCGACGGAGGGGCTGGAGGTCGCCGCGCGGCTGCGGGCTGATCCGGAGCTGCGTCGTCCGGTGATCCTGATCTCGTCGGCGCCGCTTGCGGACCGCGAGGAGTGTGATCTGGCGGGCTTGTGCGTGCGGTTCCTGGAGAAGCCCCTGGACGCTCAACAACTGCGGGGCGCCGTGGCCGAAGCGCTGCGGGAGTCCGGGGGAGGCTCGGCATGCTGACCGGGCGTGTACCGCTGCCGGACGTGCCGGCGAGCATCACGGCGGGCAAGCCGTATGCCGTCGTCGTGCTGCTGCAACTGCACTGGTTTCTCCGGCTGCGCTGGTTGTTCATGTGTGCCGGGCTGGCGGCGCTGGCGATCGAGCGCTTCGTTCTGCCGGGGACGCAGCGGCCGCCGGCGCTGCTCGCGGCGGTGCTGACGGTGGGCGCCAGCAACCTTGTGTGGACCGGTGTGTCGCGGCTGCTGCGGCGGCAGCTCGAGGCGCCGCCGGGCGAACAGCGTCGGGCGGTGCGGAGCGGGCAGCTCTTCGCCGGCGCCCAGATCGCCAGCGACTTGCTGCTGCTAACGTGGATCCTCAGCCTCACCGGGGGGGTCGAAAGTCCGATGGTGCTGTTCTACCTGTTTCACGCCGCGATCAGCGGTCTGGTGCTGCGTACGCGGCAGGCGCTGGTCGTCAGCGCCTGGGCCGCGGCGCTGTTCGGCGGGATGGCGTTCGGGCAGCTCGCCGGCTGGTTGCCCTGGCATCCGCTGCTGCCGCACCTGCCGCGGACGGGGCTGCAACAGGCGACCGACTACGTCGCGCTGACGACGGTGACGGTGGCGCTGGCGATCTTCGGCACGATGTATTTTACCGACCGCATTGGCCGGATCCTGGACCAGCGCGAGGACATGCTCATCCGCTTGAATGCCGCGCTGGTCGAGTCGCGGCAGGCCATCCAGGAGCTTCAGCAGCGACGCTCCCGGTTTATGCAGACTGCCGCGCACCAGCTCAAGACCCCCCTCGCCATGGTTCAGACGCTGGCGAATCTGATCCGGGACGGCGTCGTGACGGACGAGGCGGGGATCCTGGCCACCTGCGACAAGATCGTGCGCCGCTGCCGCGACGGCATGTCGCAGGTCTCGGAACTGCTCGCCCTCGCGCGCGTGCAGGAAGCCGACCCGCGGCGACACACCCACGCGCGGTGCGATGTCGCCGTTGTGGTGACCGAGCTTTGCGGCCGTTACCTGCCGGTGGCGCGCGAAAAGGGCGTCGAGCTGAGCTGGCAGTATCACACCGACCGGCCCATGCAGGTGCGTGTCGATCCGCAGGATCTGACCGACTGCGTGGGCAATCTGATTGACAACGCCGTCAAGTACACGCCCGCCGGCGGGCG
>Ga0129299_1001761_pt1 | contig 14466 bp, 8 predicted proteins | sample ConPoolayeCmetaG_FD_94477 | JGI IMG/M metagenome (GOLD analysis project Ga0129299, IMG submission 94477) | Hot spring microbial mat communities from California, USA to study Microbial Dark Matter (Phase II) - Cone Pool mat layer C metaG ... | reverse complement strand
GCCGGCGGCCCTGTTCTTCTGGCTGTGCGTCATGTCACTGGCTCCCGCGATCGCCGGCGGAGTCGTCGGCGAACGCTCGCGATTCCTCCCGATGCTGGCGCTGCCGCTGCTCCTGGCCGCCATCGCGGTGCCGCTGTGCGCGGCATGGGCGATGGGCGGCTGGCTGGCGCGGCAGGGTTTCATCGACCTGGCCGGCGCCTCGTTCATTCACGTCGTCGCCGGCACGTGCGGGCTGGTCGCCGCCATTCTCGTCGGCCCGCGCCAGGGCAAGTACAACCGCGACGGATCGGCCAACGCCATCCCCGGTCACAGCCTCACGCTGGCCTCGGCCGGCGTGCTGCTCATGCTCGTCGGCTGGGTGGGTTGCCTGGCCGGTTTCAGCCTGCTGTCCGCCCGCAGCACCTCCATCGGCGCCGTGGCCCTGGCCGCGCTGCTGGCGGCCGCGGCCGGCGGTCTGAGCAGCATGCTGCTGTGCCGCGTGCGCTATGGCAAGGCCGACATACACCTGACCTACGCCGGCCTCCTGTGCGCTCTGGTCGCCATCAGCGCCGGGGCGGGAACGATCTCGCCGGGGGCGGCCGTGCTCGTGGGCGCGGTGGCCGGACTGCTGGCGCCGACGGCGACGCTGGCCATCGACCTGACCTGGCGGATCGACGACCCCAGCAACGCCGTCGCCGTCCACGCCATCGGCGGTGCCTGGGGGCTGATCGCCACAGCGCTGTTTCTGCCGGACGCGGGGCTGCTGCCGCGGCTGAAGGTCCTTGGCGCCCAGACGCTGGGGCTGGCCGTCGCCGTGACGCTCGCCTGCGTCCTCGCCCTGATCGTGCTGGCGACCCTCAAGCGGGTCGTCGGTCTGCGCAGCCGCGAGGCCGATGAGTTCGACGGCCTGGACCTGGCCGAGCACGACATCGGCGCCTATCCCGACTTCCAGCAGACGATGATCAAGAGCTACCACCTGCGCGAGACCTGAGGGAGGTCGGACCGGACAGCGCGCAGATGGGCGCCAGCACGCCCCCGGGGCGGGACAGTCTCTGCGGCCGGCGGTCTGAAATCGCGCGGGCGCGCTGTAGCACGGGCATCCTCGCTCGCGCCGAACGCCGCACCGCCTCACCGCAGCACGGGCGTCCTCGCCCGTGCCAAACGCCGCACCGCCTCACCGTAGCACGGGCATCCTCGCTCGCGCCGAACGGCACACCGTCTCACCGTAGCACGGGCGTCCTCGCCCGTGCCAAACGACGTCGCGCCCCACCCAGAGCACGCGTGCTACGGACAACCCGCCGCCTGGTAGTAGCACGGGCGTCCTCGCCCGTGCCGAACAGCTTCCCGCCAGAGCGCCGCCGGGGCGCGCGGGTTCCATGACGCAAACCCGCTCCCTCCGTATAATCGCGCCTCGCATGCCCGACCTCCGCGAGCATCTCCAGAAGACCTTCGGCCTGGACGACTTCCGGCCCGGCCAGCTCGAGGTCGTCCAGGACATCCTCGCCGGCCACGACGTCCTGTGCGTCATGCCCACCGGCGCGGGCAAGAGCCTCTGCTATCAACTGCCCGCCGTGGTCAGTGGCGGCCTCACGCTGGTCGTCTCGCCGCTTATCTCGCTCATGAAGGACCAGGTGCAGCAGCTCTCCGACGCCGGCATACCGGCGCGCTTCCTCAACAGCTCGCTGGCGCCGGCCGAGCAGCGGAGGGTGATGGACGAACTGGCCGACGGCTTCGCCGGGCTGCTCTACATCGCCCCCGAACGCTTCGCCGCGCCCGCCTTCCAGCGGCTCATCGACACGCTGCATCCGGCGATGCTCGCCATTGACGAGGCCCACTGCATCAGTGTGTGGGGACATGATTTCCGCCCGGACTACACCAAACTCGGCGAGATGCGCAGCCGCCTGGGTTCGCCGCCGACCATCGCGCTGACAGCCACCGCCACGCGCGACGTGCGCGACGACATCGCCGATCAGCTTGACCTGCGCCAGCCGCGCATCTATGTCACCGGCTTCGACCGGCCCAACCTGCGCTACGAGTCGCGCACCGTGGTGCGCGAGGAGGAAAAGAACCAGGAGCTGATCGACCTCGTGCGCGAGCAGCGCGGCAGCGGCATCGTCTACTGCGCCACGCGCGTGGCCGTCGAGGAGGTGGCCGGGCTTCTGAGCGAGAGCGTCAAAGGCCGGCCGATCTTCCCCTACCACGCCGGTATGGAGCCGCGGAAGCGCTCCGAGAACCAGGAACGTTTCATGGAGACGGCTGGCGCCGTGGCCGTCGCCACCAACGCCTTCGGCATGGGGATCAACAAGCCCGACACGCGCTTCGTCATCCACTATAACATCCCCGGCACGCTGGAGGCCTACTACCAGGAGGCGGGGCGCGCCGGCCGCGACGGCATGCCCGCGCGCTGCACGCTGCTGTTCAGCTATCAGGACCGCTACATCCAGGAGTTCTTCATCGACAAGATCGGCGAGGATGCCGCCGACGACGATGCCGGGCGCGTCGAGGCCCTCAAGGAACACGCCTATGAGAAGCTGGAGATGGTGCTGCGCTACGCCCGCACCCGGCGCTGCCGGCGGCAGATGATCCTGGACTATTTCGGCGACCGCACGCGGGCACGCGACTGCTCGTGTGACGTCTGCCGGCCCAAACCCATCGACCTCTCGACCCTGCCCCCGGGCGCGCGGATGTCCGAGGAGGTCGGCGTGCTCGTGCGCAAGCTGCTCTCGGGGATCGCCCGCGTGAGCCTGCGCGGACGATTCGGCGTGGGCGTCGTCGCCGAGGTACTGGCGGGCTTAGACACCGACAAGGTCCGCCGCTGGCGCCTCGGCGAGCTGTCGGTGTACGGGCTGTTGCGCGCCCATTCGCTCCAGCGCATCATCGCCATGATCCACCGGCTGATTGAGGTGGGCCTGGCGCGCCAGCAGGACCCGCCCGGCGCCACGTTCCTTCCCGTGGTTGAACTCACCGCCGCCGGCAGCGCCGTCATGAAGGGCACTCAGCCCGTGCCCATGGTCCTGGCCGACCTGGCCGGTCACGGCGCGGCCGCTTCGTCCGCGAAACGCCCCGCCGCGCGCGGCGCTGCGATGCGCCCCATCGACGATGAAATCCTCGACGAGGAGGCCCGCGCGCGCTTCGAGCGCCTGCGGCGGGTCCGCCAGCGCCTGGCGCGGCAGAAGGCCCTCCCGGCCTACTGCATCTGTCACGATGCCACGCTGCGCCAGATCGCCCGGACCGCCCCGCGCACCCTCGAGGCCCTGCGCATGATCCGCGGCGTCGGCGAGAAGCGGGCGCAGCTCTACGGCCAGGCACTGCTCGATGCTCTGCATCCAAGGGCGGCCAGGGGTAAACAACCGGTTGACAGCAAGGAGACCTGATGCCCCAGACGATGCAAGCAGTCCGCCGCGGGCCGATCGTAGTGATCGGCTCGGTGAACATGGACCTGGTCTGCCGCACGCAGCGCCTGCCCGCCGCCGGAGAGACCATCCTCGGCGGCGATTTGATGACCATCCCCGGTGGCAAAGGCGCCAACCAGGCCGTGGCCGCCGCCCGGCTGGGCGCCAAAGTACACCTTGTCGCCCGGGTCGGCGACGATGACTTCGGCTCGCGGCTGCTGAGCGGACTGAAACGCCATGGCGTCGGCACGCGGCACGTGACCGTCACCGAGGGCGTCTCCAGCGGCTGCGCTCTGATCCTGGTCGATGCCAAGGGCGAGAACTCCATCGTCGTCGCCCCCGGGGCCAATCACCGCCTCACCCCGGCCGACATCGACGCCGCCGAGGGGCTGCTGGCGCGGGCCTCCGTCGCTGTACTGCAACTGGAGATTCCGCCGCGAACCGTGGATCACGCCATTGCCGCCTGCCGTCGGCTGGGCGTTTTCACCATTCTCGACCCCGCACCCGCCCCGGCCGGCGGCCTGAGCCGCGAGATGTACCGCGTCGACCTGCTCACGCCCAACCAGCACGAGGCCGTCGCCCTGTTGTCGCGGCAGCGCATGGGCCGTCTGGGCCGCACCCGCCGCGAGGATGCCAAGCAGATCGGCGCCGAGCTGCTCTGGCGCGGGCCCAGTTGCGTGGTAATGAAGCTCGGCTCGAAGGGGGCCATGGTGCAGACTCGCGATGGTCTGGTGGAGCATATCCGTGCGTTCAAGGTGGACGTCGTGGACACGACCGCCGCCGGCGACGCCTTCACCGGCGCTCTGGCCGTGGCGTTGTCGGAGGGCAGAAGCCTTTCCGAAGCGGCCGTCTTCGCCAACGCCGCCGGGGCTCTGTGCTGCACGGGCTTCGGCGCCCAGCCCTCTTTGCCATCACGGGACGCCGTCGAGCGAATGCTTGCACAAGGGCAATGACACAGCCGCCACCAGCTCCTCCCAGAAGTTTGCTCTTGAGGACGCCGGCGCTCACGCTCTGGCTGGCCTGCGGCGGCGCGCTGCTTGCCGTCGCCGCAACCGCGCCGTTCACGCGCACCCAGGAGGCACGCGTCCTGGTGGTGGGCCGCGAGACGGCCGATGGGCAAGCCGAGTACTGGCTGATCCCGCGCGCCAATGGACAGGTGCGCCTGCGCAAGCCCCCGCTGACCTACTGGCTGGCCGGCCTCTCATTCCAGGTCCTGGGAGTCAGCACGTTCGCGGGACGGTTGCCCATGGCCATCAGCGCCTGGTTGCTGGTGGGTCTGACGTACCGGATGGGGCGTCGGCTGCTGGGCCACCGCGCCGGACTGCTGGCCATGGGCATGCTGACGTCGATGTACCTGCTCCTCCGCTATGGGCCACTGGCGGAAACCGACACGATCGCGGCGCTGTTTGTGAGCCTTGCCATCTGGGCCATCTGGCGCGGCATGGACAGCGGCGGGCAGAACGTTTCGCGGCCATGGCTGTGGTATCAGCTCTCCGCCATCGCCATGGCTCTGGCGATGCTGGCCAAGGGACCGCCGGCTGGCTTTCCGTTGCTGTTTCTACTGGCGATGGCGGCGATACGACGAACCTGGCGTCCGCTGCTCGACTGGCTGCGCAGCGGCGCGCCGCTGACCTTCGCGGTCATGGGCGGGTGGTGGTGGCTGGCGGCGTGGCTGCATCCCTCCGCCCATGTGATCACCGAGGAGTTGGAGCGCCTGACCGCCGGCCGCGGACATTTCGGCTGGCCCTGGGAGATCCTCGGGTATCTGGCCAAGGGAACGCTGCCGTGGGTGGGGTTTGTGGTTCTGGCGATTGTGGCCGCTTTCATCCACCAGCGCGGCGACCAGCACCTGCGCGGCCTGCTGCTGTGGGCGGGCGTGATCCTGCTGGCGCTGGCCATCGTGCCGCAGAAGCAGGAGCACTACGTCATTACCGCTCTGCCGCCGCTGGCGCTGCTGGTGGGGTGGAGCATCGACCGGGCTTTGGATGGATCGGATCCGCCGCTGCGGCGAGCCATGGCGCTGGTGCTGGGCGGCACCGCCATTGCCGGGGTTGCGGCGGCCGTCGCCGTGCCAATTGCCGGGCGGCTGGTACGCGGACACGCCGCCTCGGTCGACGCCATCGTTGCGGCGGTGCTGGCGTTGAGCATGACGGCACTTCTCCTGCTGCTGCATCGGCGCCGGCTGGAATCATCGCTGGGAGGTGCGCTGCTGGCGGGGCTGCTGTCGATGAGCCTGGTGCTGGGACCCTGGAGCGATTCGATAGCGGGCCTGACGGACGCCGAGGCGGCGCGGGCGATTCGACAGCGCTTCGGCGCAGGGCCCTACGCGTTTCACGACCCGCAGGACGTGGACCTGGAGATCTGTTTCGAGCTGCGTCAGGTGGTTCCCGCCTTCAGCGACGATGAAGCGCTGCTCCGCGCTGCCGCCGCCACGCCGCGCCTGGTTGTGCTCGACCTGCAACACAAGTCCCTGCCGGAAGAGCCGCGGCCCGGTCTGGTCAAAGAGATGGAGTTCCAGTTGAAGCATGAGGCGCTGCGGGTGTATCGCATGGCCGGCGCCCTGGCGCCCTCGACGGGGCAGGCGACCCCCTGATCGCGCATGGCCCCGGCAACCGGGCTGGAAAAATCGAAGACCGGCCTTCTTCGGGCCTCCTTCTCCACTTCGATGAAGCCCAGCGCGATCACGATCAGGACGATGTAGGCAACCGATTGCACCACCGCACGTCGTTCAATGCTGCGGCAGGCCACGCGCAGCAGTGGCGCCAGCGCCGCGGCGGCAGCAAGGGCGGCCGCCAGGGCAAATGGGCTCCCCACGCGGCTGCCGACGCGCAACACGAGCTGGTGGACCAGATCGCCCAGCGTCTGGCCCTGGCCTCGGACAATTGGCCCGGTCAACGCCAGCGCGGCAATGCCGATTCCAAAGATGATTCCGAGAATGGCCTGGGCATCGAGCAGCAGCTTCGGCCAGGCTCCCGGCAATCGGCCTCGCGCCCAGGCGCACGCCATCGCCAGCGCTCTGGCCGCGATCAGGGTCTGGACCGGCATCAGCGGCAGAAGGTAGGCGTTCTTCTTCATGTGCGCAAATGATAGGATGACGATCATACAGGCCATCCAGAGGATCGGCGCCAGCATCGCCCGGCGCGGTCGCCGCAGCGCCAGCCACAGGCCGGCCAGCCACAGCGCGGTCCAGGGAAGGGACACCTGAAAAACCGCGCCCAGATAGAAGAACCACGGCCGCGCGTTACGCACGTTGTCGGCGAATTCGCCGACGGATTCGAATCGCCACACCTCCAGCACGCGCGGGACGGTCATCACGACATAGAGGACCCACGGCAGCGTGATGGCCATGACCAGGACGACGCCGCCGGCGTGTGCCGACCATTCAAGTCGGGGGCGCCGGCGGCCCACGAAAACACCCACGGCGATGAAACCGGCGATAAGCAGCAGGGCCACCGGCCCCTTGGCGAGCAATGCCAGCGCCACGGCCAGATAGAACGCGGCCACCCACGGCAGCCGCTGCGACAGAACAGGTCGCGGCGGTCCGGCGCTGCGGCACAGCCGCATCCAGGTCCACAGCGCAATCAGCGTGAAGAACGCCAGGTAGGGATCGGCCATGGCCTTGTGGTATTCATCCACCACAAAAAGGGTGGAAACCCACACGAGTGCGGCGAAGCGGGCGGTGCGCCGGCCGGCCAGTTCCCTGACGAATCCATAGACAAGAAAGATGCCAGCCATGCCCATCATGGCCGAGGGCAGCCTGGCGGCAAACTCGCTGGGACCCAGCACGAGGAAGACTGCGGCGGCGCACCAGTAGGGCAGCGGCGGTTTCTGGAGGCGCGCCCCGCCCTCGTACACCGGGATGAGCCAGGGGTTGACGGCCTGGAGGTGCGGCCGGTCGACTCCCAGGTCGACACTGACGCTTTGCGCGGCCCAGGGCAGGCCCGAACGCGCCATGGTCACAGCCGTCTCTGCCAGCCGCGCCTCGTGGCTGGTCACAATAGGCGGTCGGCCGAGGCGGAAAAGCAGCGCCGCGGCGCCCAGGATTGCACAGCCCAGAAGGAACAGCGCCCGTCGATTGAACACATACGCTCCGTCGAGTTGGCAGCGATCTGTCTGGTTGATCCGACGCCACGAACGAGAGAGATCCTGCGATGAAATTCATCCCGGCAGCCCGGCAACGCGGCCGCATCCTACCGCCGTGGCAGGCGCGCATAAAGCGGTTGCTGCCGGCGATGTTGGCGGCCGGCGGTTTCCCGACGATTCGGGCGTTGTTCCGAGCCGCCGACACCCCGGCCTCTATTGCCTGAACGCCCCGTATACGCAGGCGCCCGCAGCGCCTAGAATCAACCCCCAGCCATGGAAGCAGCGGCTTCATTATCGCCAGGGGAGGGTGCGGACCCAGCGACGTGGACACTCGGCTGGCTCACGCCGCGGCGCTGCCGCCTCATCCTTATCGCGGTGCTCACGGCGGGATTCCTCGGACACCTTTGGTATCTCACCCACGACTGCCCCATTGACCTCTCCGGCGACGAGGCTCATTACTGGGACTGGTCGCGCCAGCTCGGTCTAAGCTACTACAGCAAAGGGCCCCTGGTGGCCTACCTCATTCGCGCGAGCTGCGCGGTCTTTGGCGACAGCATGCCGGCGGTGCGCCTGCCGGCCCTGTTGCTGGCGGCAGCCACCTCCCTGCTGACCTACTGGCTGACTGTGCGGCTGTTCGCCAGCGAACGGCTCGCCCTGGGGGCGGTGCTGATGACCCACCTGGTGCCGATGTTCATCGCCGGCAGCGTCCTGATGACCATCGACCCGCCCTTCTACTTCTGTTGGGCGGCCGCCACCTGCCTGGCTGCCAAAGCCGTCCTGGACGAATCACGATGGGCATGGGTTGGAGTGGGCATCGCCATCGGCGTCGGCTTTCTGGCCAAGTACGCCATGTTCCTGTGGCTGCCCGGCTTGTTGCTGTTTTTGGGTCTGGATCCTCCCAGCCGCCACTGGCTGCGCTCGCCCTGGCCATGGCTGGCCATGGCCATCGCGATGCTGTTCACCGCCCCGGTGATCGTCTGGAATGCACTTCACGGCTGGCCGTCGCTGTGGCACGTGGCGCGGCAGACGGGCACCGATGCCGACGGCTCCTTCACCCTTGGCTACCTTGGCGACTTCCTCGGTGGGCAGTTGGCCGGCCTTGGTCCTTTTACCGGCATCATCATCATTGGCGCGGTCCTGCACGCTCTTGGGGCGCGGCGGGAAGGCTCCGCCGCCACGCGCTTCCTGCTGTGCATGGCGCTGCCGTTCTGGCTGATTGTCGCCCTGACGAGCCTGCGGACAAAGGTCCAGGTGAACTGGCCGGCGCCGGCGTATTTCACACTGTTGGTACTGGCGGCGCGTTTTCTGTCGACGCGCATGAGGGCCCCGGAGCACTGGCGACCGTGGCGCGGCATCTTCTGGGGGATGGTGGGCACCGGGCTGTTGGTCATCCCCATTGCACATAACACGGAATGGCTTTATCGGCCGCTGGACCGCCTTGCCCGCATGACGCCCTGGGGCCGGCAGCACGGCCTGCCTCCGCGGCAGTGGGATCCCACCTATCGCCTCCGCGGCTGGCGCGAACTGGGTGCCCGGGTGTCGGCGGAACTGGCGCGGCTGCGCCCAGGCGCCATGGTCATCTGCGAGCGATACGACGTTGCCGCTGAGATGGCCTTCTACGTGGACGGCCAGCCTCGCACCTTTTACGTCGGCTCGTGGTTTGCTGATCCGGATCGCCGCGCGCGGCGAAGTCAATATGACTATTGGCCGGACCGAAGCCTGGATCGCCCGGATCTGCTGGGACTGGACGCGATCTTCATCGGCTACGGGCAGCGCCATACGGACGACTCCAACGCCCCGGCCGATATCGTCGCGGCATTCGCGCGCGTGGAGCGGCTGGAGCCCCTTGACATCCAGCGCGGCGGGCTGAGCATCCGCAGCTTCCGCCTGTGGCGCTGCATCGGGTTCCGGGGCATGCGGCGGCCTGCGGAGGCGAGCTTTTGATCATGGCCTGGTCACGACCCGATTGTTTCCGCCGCGGGTGGCCCGTGGCAGCCTGGATGGCGGCCATCGGCGTATCCTTCTGCCTGGATGCGCCCATAGCGCGATGGCTGCATGCGCAGGGCATCGACGAGCTGATAAAACACTGTCGCATCTCGCATTGGATCAAACTGGGCGGCACGTTTTATGTGACTCTACTCCTGGGCGCAGTGATGTTTCTCCTGTTCCGCCAGGGATGGCGGGCCGCCCTGGTGCCCCTCTTCAGCGGCGTGGCGGCCCTGGGCGGGAACCTGCTCAAATGGGTCGTGGGGCGTCCGCGACCGTTCAAGGCCATGGAACACCCCGGCGAGCTTCTAACCCTGTCGTTTCATCCCCTGGGCGGGGGGCTGGAGCGTCTGCTTCACCAGACGAACCTGGCGATGCCGTCCGGCCATGCCTGCATGGCTTTTGCCACGGCCGCCGCGGTCGGACTGTTGCATCCGCGGCGATATCGGGCAATCGGATATGGTCTGGCGGCAATCGTGGCGGCCCAGCGCGTGCTCGAGAATGCGCATTATCTGAGCGACGTCGTGCTTGGGGCCCTGGTGGGCATCGCTCTGGTCCATGCCACGCACCGGGCGTGCCGGCGGTGGGCGTCTTGTTGACGGCGGGCGGATTGCTGCTACGGTATGGGCTGATCGGAAGAGCAAACGACGTGTCTAGACAGGCGATTGTTTCCCAGGACAGACCAGCCTTCGCAGCCGGGCGGATCGATCCAGACGCCCGGGTGACGGCGCGCCTGCCGGAAGTCAACCTCACCAATCGCCAGCTCCTCTACTGGATGTTCGGCTTTCTGCGGCCGGTGAGGCTTCTGTGCGCCGTCGCCTGCGCTTATCTGGCCCTGTCCATAGGGGCCGAGGTGCTGACAACGCGGCAGTTCGGCGAGGCGGCCAACGAAATCCGCGCGCTGCACGTGGGTCAGATCGCCGCCGCGGGTTCTCTCCAAGCCGGCGCCAACCCCGGCTTCTGGGCCTGGTTCACCAGCCGCGACCCCGAGCCCACCCAGCTCCGCCGAACCATGACGTGGCTGGCGGCCATCGTGCTGGCCCTGGCTGTCTTGCGCTATCTGCGCGAAGTCTCCAACATGAAGCTCAGCATGACGCTGGTCTTCTACATCCGCGAAGCGGTCTACGACAAGCTTCAGCGCGTGGGCTTCGCCTTCCACGACGCCATCTCGACCGGACAGCTCATCACGCGGGCCCTGACCGACCTCCAGCACGTGCGGACGTTCATCCAGACGGCCGTACTCACCAGCCTGGACATCATCCTCATCGTGGGCGGGTACATGATCCTGCTGCTGACGCGAAGCCCCTGGCTGGCGCTGGCCTCGCTGATCCCCCTGCCCTTCTGGACCATGTACATCCTGCGCTTCGGCAAGAAGGTGCAGCCGGCCAGCAGGGCGGTGATGGAGGCCGACGAGAAGAGCGTGAACGTCATCACCGAGAACATCGCCGGTGTTCATGTGGTCAAGGCCTTCGCCACCGAGAAGCTGGAAATCGAGAAGTACCAGCGGGCCTGCGACACGTTCTTCGAGCGGACTCTGGCCCGCATCCGCATGTACGCCAATTTCACCCCCGTGATCCGCACCATCGGGACGGCCTCGCACCTGTCGCTGTTTTTTCTGGTGGCCGTCCTGATGATCGAGGGGAAGCTGGACGTGGGCGATTTCCTGATCCTGGGCGCGGCCATGGGCACGATCCTGGGGCGGCTGCAGCAGGTCTCGGTGATCAGCGATCAATACCAGAGCGCCATCGTTTCGGCGCGGCGGCTGTACGAGGTCCTGGCGGCGCCGCCCACCGTCCCCGAGAAGCCCGACGGCCGCGCCCTGCCGCCGGGTCCCGGGACGGTGCGATTCGAGAACGTCACCTTCGGCTATCACCCCGACAAGCCGGTGCTCAAGGACATCAGCTTCGAGGTGCCCGGAGGCAGCGTGGTGGCGATCGTGGGACCGACCGGCGCCGGCAAGACCACGCTGGTCAATCTCATCGCACGCTTCTACGACCCCCAGAAGGGACGCATCCTCATCGACGGCATGGACATCCGCGACGCCAGACTCGACAGCCTCCGTTCCCAGGTGGCCTTCGTCTTTCAGGAGACCTATCTGTTCAGCGCCAGCGTCGCCGACAACATCACCTACGGTCGGCCCCAGGTGCGCGGCGGCGAAGTGGAGGCGGCGGCGCGGCTGGCCCAGGCGCACGAGTTCATCGAGCAGTTGCCCAACGGCTACGAAACCCTGCTCGGCGAGCGCGGAGCGTCGCTTTCCGGCGGCCAGCGCCAGCGGCTGGCCATCGCCCGCGCGATTCTTCAGAACCCGCGCATCCTCGTCCTCGACGACGCCACAGCCAGCGTGGATCCCGAGACCGACGACCTGATCCACCGGGCCATGCGCTTCGTGATGCACAACCGCACCACCTTCCTGATCGCCCATCGCATCAGCACCGTGAAACGGGCGGACATGGTCCTGGTGCTTGAGAACGGGCGCATCACCCAGATGGGCACCCACGAGCAGCTCATGGAGCGGGACGGCCACTACCGCCACATCGCCGAGGCGCAGCTCTACGGTGACGAGGGTGAGCTGGACGAGGAGGGCGATCGCCGCTCCCACATGGACCGGATGAAGGACCAGCGCAAGATGGCCGTGGTGGCCGCTGCCGCCAGCTCCACCGAGCGCGAGCCCCGCCAGGAGGAGGTCTGATGGCAAGCCTCGCCGCCGTCTTCAGCCGCTGGCGGACCGCGCGATCGACGGCCCAGACGGTGCAGACCGAGGACGAGGAGTCGCGCTACAAGCCCATCGAGTGGTCGATGGTGCGGCGGCTGGCCCGGATGCTCCGGCCCTACTGGCGCCATTACACAGCGGGGGTGGTGCTGGGCACCGTCATGATCGTGCTGGAGATGCAGTCACCGCGCTTCATGCAGTGGATCATCAACTACGTCAGTGCCTTCAGCGCCGGGCATCTGCACGCCGGCGTCAGCGACATCGACGCCATCCGTCACGTCGGCCTGATTATCCTCATCTGGGGCGCCGCCATGGGCACTGCACTGGTGCTCCAGCGCTTCGTCATCCTGCTGATGACCGGCGCCGGCGAGCGCGTCCAGTTCGCCCTCCGTCGCCAGCTCTTCGCCAAGCTCCAGCAGCTCTCCATGAGCTACTACGACAAGACCAAGCTCGGCCGCATCATCTCCCGCTGCACCAGCGACGTCGGCGCGCTCCGCGAGGTCAATGTCTGGGGCATCTGGCACGTCGTCGCCAACGTCCTGATGATGAGCGTGGCCGCCATCATGCTGCTGGCCACCGACTGGCGGCTGTTCCTGTCCGTCGCCTGGCTGGCTCCGGTGCTCTACGTCATCAACAGCGCCTTTCGCAAGCGCATCAGCCTGCGCTGGCAGATAGTGCGCGAGTATTTCACGCGCGTTTCCACCAACCTGGCAGAAAACATAACCGGCGTGCGCGTGGTCACGGCCTTCAACCGCCAGGCCGTGAACCTCGACCGCTTCAACCAGATGCAGGAGCAGAACACGCTCAACAACGTGCGCGCCGCCCGCCTCAACGGCGTGTACCATCCGCTGCTCCAGCTCATCGGCTTCGCCGGCAAGGTCATCATCCTCACCGTCGGCGGATACCTCATCGTCACCGGCCACATCGGCCAGGATAAGGGCGTCGGCGCCGTCATCGCCGCCTATCTCTACTGGGACTGGTTCATGAACCCGATCCTCAACATCGGCAACTTCGCCAACCAGCTCATGATGGCCATGGCCGGGGCCGAGCGCATCTTCGCCCTGCTGGACACCGAGCCGGAGGTGCAGGACCTGCCCGGCGCCCGCGACCTGCCCCGCATCGTGGGACACGTCAAGTTCGAGAATGTGACTTTCGGCTACAAACCCGACCGCCCCGTCCTTCACGACATCAGCTTCGAGGCTCACCCCGGCCAGATGGTCGCCCTCGTCGGCCACACCGGCAGCGGCAAGAGCAGCATCATCTCCCTGATCGCGCGCTTCTATCTGCCGCAGAAGGGACGAATCCTCATCGACGGCCACGACATCCGCTACGTCACCGGCGAATCGCTCCACAAGCAGATGGGGCTGGTGCTTCAGCAGAATTACCTGTTCAGCGGTACCGTGATGGACAACATCCGCTACACGCGACCCAACGCCAGCGACCAGGAAGTCATCGCGGCCGCCAAAGCCATCGGATCGCACGACGCCATTCTCAAGCTCCAGAACGGCTACCAGACCGAAGTGGGCGAGCGCGGGGCCAACATGTCCCTCGGCCAGCGCCAGCTCATCTGCTTCACCCGCGCCTTTCTGGCCGACCCGCGCATCTTCATGCTCGACGAGGCCACCAGCGCCGTGGACACCGAGACCGAGCTGCTGGTGCAGCGCTCGCTGGAGAAGCTGCTGGAGGGGCGCACCACCTTCATCGTCGCCCACCGCCTGAGCACCATCCTCCGCGCCGACTGCATCCTGGTGATCGACCAGGGCCGCATCGTGGAACGAGGCCGCCACCGCGACCTGGTCCGCTCCGGCGGCAAGTATGCGCAGCTCTACGAGCAGTTCGTGCAGCAGACGGTGGAGTGAGCGGAGCGCGGCAGAGCTACCGGTGTGCGGACTGAAACGCGGACGGACGGTCGGAACGGACCGCGGACGGCACCTCCAGCGACATGGCTCAGGACTCCTCGACGTCGAACGACGGTTCGCGGTTGATCGCTTCGGCGTCCGCGGGGGCGATAGGGACGACCGGAAGCCGGCCCAGCAAGCCGCCGGCGCGTCCCGCCCGTGGCTGGAGGCGCACCCGCAAGAGGTTGCAGGGTCATATGGACTTCAGTCTGTCGACGGCGCGAACGACCGCGTCGTAGACGCCCCAGGCGGCGGCTATTGTCAGGGCCAGCACCGAGAGCCACAGGAACACATCCCAGAGCACCCCCGGCCGCAGCCGCGGCTCGGTGCGGCGATAGCGCAGATAGAGGGCGGCCGAGCCGAGGATCGGAAGCGTGACGGCCTGCGCGAAAGCGCCGACGAGTACCATGAGCAGCGG
>Ga0129299_1001760_pt1 | contig 14468 bp, 7 predicted proteins | sample ConPoolayeCmetaG_FD_94477 | JGI IMG/M metagenome (GOLD analysis project Ga0129299, IMG submission 94477) | Hot spring microbial mat communities from California, USA to study Microbial Dark Matter (Phase II) - Cone Pool mat layer C metaG ... | reverse complement strand
GGCAAACCGGTGCCTGTGACGCGCCGCTACAGCCCCGACGTCGGCAAGGTCCTCGCTCGGGTGGAAGGCCCGTCCCCCAGCTACACGTTTACCGGCGACGAGCTCTACGTCCGGGCGAAGGTCATTTCGTCAAAGAAGAAGATGCCCGCTCACGTCCAAGGTGAAACCGAGACCGCCTGGACGCAGCCCTTCCAGCCGAAATCCGCGCCCCGGTAATCCGGGGAGCGCCCCCCCTTCCCGTCTATTCTGCGAAGGGTGGTGAAATGACACGGCATCTGCTCGACGGAACCCGCCTGGCCTTGCCAAACGGACGGCCACGGATGGAACGCCCCCGTCCGTCAGCGTGCACCGTGCCCCGCATGGTCCGTCACGGGCGTGTGGTCGTGCATGTGGCCCTGTTGATGAAGCTTATTGTGCAGATCACGGTAGGCGCTGGTCAGGACCATCCGCATCCGTTTGTAAATCTCGGTTTCGGCCCGCGTGCCGAGCACGTCGAGATAGACCAGCGCCCCTTCGATCTGCTCGAGGATGGTCAGCGCGTCGGCTGCCGCAAAGAACGGCGAGCCGTCGACCTCGACCATGACCGGTGAGGAGTGGGCCGTGATGATTTCCGGCCGGTCCGTGTAGTGCCCCCGGACCAGGAGGGCGATCCATGAGCTCCGGCCCACCTTCAAAGACCAGTGCCCTTTGTCCTCACGGGGATCGACGCGTCTGCTCTCGCGGACCTCGCCGTTGACCACGAGGTCCACCCGGGACATCGGGACGGTCACGCTGGCCACCTCCCATTCGACATCCACCGTCCCACCGGTGCGACTCATTTTAATCCGCGATCCCGCCGGTTGGCCCTCCACGGAAAACTCCATCAGCGGACCATACGTCACGAACGTGTGGCCGGAACGGACGGCGTCCTTCCACGCCTCGTAGTCGAACGGTCGATTCTTCGGCAACTTCGCGTAGGTCCGCACGGCGCCGACGGCGGTGGTCGCCGCCATCTTGTCCGTGCCGCCCACGGCCGCAACGAAGTGCCCGTTGTTCAGGTAGCGGTACCAGTCCGACAGCGAATACGGGTTGATGCCGCTGTAGAGGTCATGCCACGAGGTCATCTCCACGCCGTCAACGTCGCCGCCGAGGACCGCCGCCGCGTGCTCGGCTCGCGGGTTCGGGAAGTGCGGGAGGATCACGATGCCCTTCTGCCTGTGACACTGCCGGGCCCACTCGGTGAGCAGGACGTCGACGGGGTCGCCCAGCGCCGCCTCGTCCGGTCCACCCGTGGTCATCGGCGCGATGAGGCGACCCTCATAACCCAGCAGGGAGATGTGCCCCAAGACGTGCTGACGGTTCTCCGTGCCGACGCGGACCAGATACTCCCCATCGCCCCCCGCCTCGCGCGAACCCCACGTGGTCTTGCCGTCGAAGTCGCCGACGTTCGTCATCAGCTCACCCCACTGGCTGGCGAGCAGGTTGACGACGTTCACGCCTTCTGCCGCCCCTTCCAGATGCGCGCTCTGCGGCGACAGGAAGTGGACGTGCGTATCGGCCGTCACCCATCCCCGCTCGCGCCAGTTCAGCACGCGCTCGACGGTGAAGACAAGTTCGGTGGTCGCGCGGGTGACCTGGACGACCTTCCGAATGGGCGCGATCTCAAACCCCTTGCTGATCTCCACGTAGACCTTTCCCAGCGGCAGATCGATTGTAGTTTCACCGGGGATGTACGTGCCGTAGTGGGCCGGCGGGTTGATGTAGTCGACGCTCCAGTCCTCGTACCAGAACGCGTTGGGTATCCGATGCCGGTCCACGGGGGCCAGGTACTCGCCCGCCTGGCCATGAACGTGGAGCTTAACGGCCACCGGTCGGTTACCAGTCTTGTCCACCACGCGGAGATTCACCCGCTGGGTCGCCGAGGGCACCGGTGTCAGCGGAGGCGATGCCCCCTTGGTCAGCAGAGCCACCGGCACGGTCTTGCCGCCGGGCAAATGAAAGCGGGCCTCGGGATGCGCCGTGTATTCCACCAGCACCTCTCCGGTCGAGAGGTCTGGCGGCCGGTTGTGGTACGTGTTTTCCCAGGCGTCGTTCGGATAGAGGGTCCGCGGTTGGACCGAGATCACTTGGCCGAGATCAAGCTGAACGTGTTTGCACAACCCCATCTCCGTGAGCTTCGGATCAAAGGTCTCGCCGCCGGGCAACCGGAGCACCGCCTTTCGCCGGGTCTCCCATCGCAGCGGCATCGACGAGACCGCGCCGGCGCTGACCGCCGAGAGGATGACGGCGCCGGCCTTCGGCTCGATCCGCAGACCCACCAGAGCCTTCTTGGGGTGCGGATTCTCCCACGCCCACAGCCAGTTGACCCACGCCAGGAGGTCCGGCTGAACCACCCGCGTCTGCGATGGTCCCCACGACAGGTGCTCCCGAGGTTGCTCGGACAGCGTCCGCGTGGGGCAGGGCTTGCGATGCGCGACGGCCTCGAAGCACGGCGAGCCCCATCCCCGGTACATCATCCCGATCTGATGCTGGCGGAGAATCGGGACGCGCACCTCCGTGCCGCCGGCATACCGGATCACATAATCGGCCACGCACTCGCGGAGGCGGGCCGGACCGCGGGGGGACGGGTAAAACCCCTGGGCGTTCCGATCCGGGGAGGCAACGTCCGTCGTGTGCATGAAGACGAGCCACGGGGCTTTCACCTCCGGCCAGTCCAGCTCCACCGGCTTGTCCTGCACGAGGACGACTCGGTTCACCTCGAACGGGATCCCCCAACACACGCACTCGCCCACCGGGGCGTGCGTGAGCCGCTCCCGGAGCGTCTGCGAAAGGCTCGCCTTCTGCCGGAGCCTGCTGAGCGTCACATTTCCCGGCACGGGAACCGGCCGGAACAGCGGCGAGGCGGGACCATCGACAAAACCGTCTCCGTCAACCGGGCCCTTCTCCTTCGATGTGCTTGAGGCGAGTTTCGAGGCCATTTCATCCTCCTTCTGACCCGGCACGACCCTGCCCGCACCGAGGGCGGCCCCTCCGGCAGTTCCAAGAAAATGCCTCCGCGATATGCCCCTGTTTTTACCCATGCCCCTGGCCTCCTATTGCGAGCAAACCGATCCGCGGCCTGCGCGGCGAATTTCATGTCCTCTCATGGTCGGGTTAGGGCGACGCGATCCGCTGAAGGAAACCAACCTGGCGCTTCAGGATCGCGCCGCGTTGGTCCTTGGGGAACGTGCCCAGCGACTCGTCGTCGATGCACAAGTCGCCGCGGTAGCCGTGTTGGCGGAGGACCTGAGCGAACCGCGCGTAGTCGATGTCGCCCTCGTCGATCGGGCAGCGGCAGTCGGCGTAGCGGTGCCCCATGTCTCGTTGCCGCTCGCGATCGGCCTGGGGATAGCGGATGTTCTTGCAGTGGACGTGGCAGGTCCACGGCGCGAACTCGGCACAGAGATCGTACACCTTCGAAAGGGGGTGTCCGAACCAGTAGAAGTTCCCCACGTCGAGCGTCAGACCGAACCGTTTTGATCCGACCCCATCGAACAGCCTGCGGAGGAAGTCCGGCCGGTTGGTCACCGGGCCGTGGTTTTCGACCCCGAACCGGACGGCGATGTCCCCGGTGCCCTCGACGATCTTTCGCCCGGTGTCGACGGCGAAGTTAAGAAACGCGTCGAGGTCGTTGATCTTCCTGGGAACCATGTCCAGCCGGACGGCGGGGGCACCGAGCTCCGCGGCCGCCCGGGCCGTCGTGATCGTCAGTTCGATTTCCTGCTCCGGGCGCTCATCGAACCGACTGTGCAGGCAGAATGCCGTGATCCTCTTGCCGTGTCGGCGGAGTTCCTCCGCGAGCATCTTCCTGCTCTCGGGCGTTGCGATCGAGTACGTCTTGGCCGGATCGAACAGCACCGGCAGGCGGAGGTCGGGATTGACCGTGACTTCCGCCCCATCCACGCCGACCGCGCGCATGGCGGCCCAGATGTCTGGTTCACCGGCTTCTCGAAGGATTGCATCGCGGCAGGCGATGGGCCAGGCGGACCCCCTGCCGGCGGGGTCGGACTCGCCTCGCGCGGTGGTGCGGACGCCCGCTGCGGCCGCCGCGGCAACCGTAATTGATCGGTGCATGAATTCTCGTCGGGTTTGCGGTGTGTGGCTCTGCATCGCGTGGTATCTCCAAGAAAATGCCCCTCCGACCGTCGCCGGGTTCTATCGTCTTGTCGCACGGGCGGCCAGTGTCCCGACGTCTTCAATTCCCGGATTCCTGAACCACTCCTCGAAGAACCGCTTCATCGAACCGGCGTAGGAGGCGCGCCGAATGTTCATCCACGTCTGCTGATCGCCGACGGCATAGTAGACGTAGGTCTTGCCGTCGAACTCGATGATGTCCGGGTCGGATGCGTTGATGCCCTCATCGAGATCGCTCGGTGACAGAACGGGGTTGGCGGCACTCAACCACCACGTCTTGAGGTCCTTCGACCGCGCGATGTACGTCTGGAAGTACCACCGCGGCACTCGGTGTTCGAGGTACATCATGTAGTACCAGCCGTCCGCATAGCGGATGCACGGACAGGCCGCGTAGCGGTTCGTCCCGAAGACCGCGTCCGGGAGCTTCGTCCAGTGCTCGAGGTCTTTCGACGCGGCGAACTTGACCGTGAACGCCGGATAGGTCGGGTCGTTGGACTCGTAGGCCATCACGAACCCGTCGGGTCCGGCACAGACGGAGGTGTTGAACAGGTGCTCCTTGTCCTGCGTGATGACGACCTTCTTATCCCAGTGTTTCAGGTCCGCCGACTTCAGGAGCGTCACGTCGTTCCAGTCGTTGTTCTCGAACCGCGAGGCGAACACGTACAGCGCGCCCCCGTGCACGTGGGCGCACGCCAGGCTGTAGCCCTCGCCGAATCGTGCCAGCTCGCCGCCGCTTTCGGCGTCCTTGAGCAGCAGGTAGTAGTCCTTCGGCGTTCCACCGCTGGCCGGTCGGACACACTCGAGATGACACAGTCGGCCCCGCCAGATGATCGGTGACAGCTCGCACATATCGCGCCGGACAAGTCCCTTTCCCTCCAGCGGAACGTGAGGGCGGTGCGGGTCGGGTGGAAGGATCGTCTGGAACACTTCGACGGGCCAGTGGCCCAACCGGAGGAATCCCTTGGGCACCTCCTGCTGAAACTGGACGTAGGCCAGGCAAGATCCTTTGGTCGAATACTGAATGTCCTTTTCGGTGCCCTTCTGGACCTTCACGCCGAAGACCTTGTACCCCATCAGCGTGCAGTCCTCGAAATCGACCTTGAGCTGTTTGCCGTGCTCGACGCTTTGCACGATGCCGTCCGTGGGGGTGCCGTGCGGCTGAGAGAAGTTGAGCGTTACCAGCCGGCAGTTCTTCAGTCGGGTCCACGTGCATGTCTTGAAACCGTAGTTGCTGCCCTTGAGCGAACACTGCGGACCGACCAGGGCGCAGTCCTCGAACAGGACATCGGGCCGGTTCGGCATGGTGGGGTTCTCGACGCGGACATAGGCGCCCGAGGTATCCCCCCACCAGTCGAGCGCCCAGAGGTGACACCGCCGAAAGACGATGGGTTCGTCGGTCCTCGACAGGACGCTGGCCACCCCGCCGCCGAAGGCCCGGCCGATGCTCACGCAGTCCTCGACGACGACGGTGAACGGCTCGACCCGGTTCGTTCCGTCAAAGAAGATCCCGCCGTCCCCACCGGTCGCGTAGAGGCGGCGGAAGATCCAGCGGTCCCAGATCGTGCTGGAAAACGTCTCTTGTGTGTGTTGGGGCGACCAGCCCTTCGAGTAGGCGCGGATGTTGCCCCACCAGTCGTAGCTCTTGAACCCCTTGCTCGGATCGCCCGAATCCATGACGACCCAACCGGTCGTGCCCGAGCCCAGGCGTCCGTCGAAATCGCCCACGAGCTCGTTGTACGCCCCCGCCGCCCCTTTGTGCGCTGGGTAGAGGTTGGCCTCCATGTACGTATCGGGCCGGACGATGACGCGGTGCCCGCCCTTCGCATCCGGTATGGCGAGCAGCGCCTTCTGAATCGTATGGAACGCCCTGCCCCACGTGCGGCCGTCGGAGTCGTCCCCGAGTTTAGAGACGTAGAGCGTCGCGCCGTGCCTTCCTGTCTGCGAGGCGGCCGCAGGAGTCGTCGCCGCGGCGCCCGACGCGCTTTCCGTGCCGGAAAGAAACAGGGCGACAACCAGGCTGAACGCGCAGCGGGATCGCCCGAGGGCACAACCGACGTCGTCTTGGATCATAGGCGGTCTCCTTCCACAGGGTCCGTTCGGGGCATTGTACGCGATCCGCCGGTCGGAGTGGGGCGTGACGGGGCGAAAAAGGAGTCCAGCTTTCTCCGTTGACAGCTCCTACGTCCAGCCGATAGGAAAGCCATGTCACGAACGACGAAAGACCCGACCGCGTTGACGCGGGCCGTCTTGGCCATCGGATAGGGCCCGGTCTACGGACGAAAAACGCCGACGGCATCCGTCGTGACCGGCTGCGTATCCCGCTGCCGGCCGACAGCACGTCGCGGGAGGCATTCGCTCCTCGATGTCTGCCCGGCAACTTCCGGGGTGCTGTACTAACACTTGGGGAAATGCTCGAACAGAGCAAAAGAGCACGGGTGGGTTTTTCTCGAGAACGGCTTCGCAGAGCGATGAACCGATCCATTCACAATCACCCTGTAAGGGTCACAGCCATGAACCGAGAGCTTATCTGTGGCCTGCTCGTCCTGACGGGTTGCCTCGGCGGTCGCGCGGAAACGACACAGCCCTCGCGCGACGAGAGCAAGGAAGGGGCACAAGCGAACCGCGCAAGCGAGAGGAATCTGGCCATCGGCGGCGTCGGTGGGGTGTACTTCCTGGCCACGCCGGGTGAGCTCGTGGTGGACCTGGAGAAACGGGACAGGAACCGCTTCGGTCACCGGACGGATTTGCGTGCCATTCTGGTGGGGCCGGATCGACGAGTTCTTCAGGATGTGACGCTGCCCGATGACGGGCGGCCCAAGGGAAGCGGGGTGGGGCCGCCACAGCGGGCCCGGCTGTCAACGCGGGTGGAACGCAAGGGGGTGTACGGGCTGAACGTCACGGTGTCGCGGGACCGCTACGGGGATGACATTATCTGGGGGTTCCGGACGAACTGTCCGCGCTACCTGATCGAGACCTCGCGCGGGCACCGGGATGAACGGCGAACCGAGCCGATTGTCCTGCTGAACCCCGACCGGGCCGGGGAGGTCTGTTTCCTCCCGCGGAAGGGTGCCTTCGGCGTGGACATTGAGGACCTTCCGACCGAGGTGACGACGCTGCCGGTGTATGACGCGACCGGCGCGATCATCGAGACGCTGAAGGTCGGCGAGAACGGTCGGGTTTCCCACACCTTCCCGAAAGGGGCTCACCGGCAAGCCGTGCCCTGGCGGTTGCATCTGGCCAGGTACCGAGCGACCATCCAGATCGACGGGGTGACCCGTTGGGATCGCGGCGACCTCTACCGCGGTTTGCCGTACTGGACGCCGGAGGCGACCTCCTGGTTTCCGTTCCAGGCCTACCGATGGATCCTGACGCCGTACAGCCGGACCGTCTATGGGCGACCCGGGGAGAACGGGGACATCGCGTTTCAGGTCCACAACAACTCGGGCCAGACCAGGACGATTCAACTGGACCTCGAGTTTCCGGAGGGTGTGTGGCCGGCCCGGCTCTCGGCCGAACGGGTGGCGGTGAAGCCGAACCGGACGGCTCCCGTCACGATCCGCTACACCATCCCGTCCGAAGGACAAACGCGCGTCTGCCATCTCCGGGCCACACCGACGGAGGACCCGGACTTCTCCACGTATTCGACGTTAAGCGTGAAGGCGGGGGTCGCGCCGGCGACGCGGCCCCTCGTCATGCCGATCGTGCTCAAGCCCTATCGGCACGAGAACGAGTTGTTCGGCTACCTGCCGGACTATCCGGTCGAGTGCGAGATGTATTTCGACCTGGCGAACCGGCCGCTGACAACGACCCCCGATGGCATCGCGGCGTGGCGCGACGGGCGGTGGACCTGCGCCGACCTTCAGACCGCCGTTCGCGCCCGGGTGGGCGAGTTTGGGGGGACGTCCTCGCGTGCCTCCATCGCCGATACGAAGATCGCGTTCGATCGCGACAACGACCTGTACGCTCTGGCCACCTTTGGGGCACAGGCCGCACTGCTCCACTCGAACGACGGGGGGCAAGCCTTCACCGCCTACGCTCTGGGGGGCTCGGGTGGATTCGACATCGAGCAGTTCTCCGGGCACAACGTGCCGGACGGACCGCCGCCGGTTCTGCGTTCCACCCTGACCGCCACCGACAAGACACTGCGATGGCGGCGGATCAACGACCTGGAACTGTTCGTGCCCAAGAAGGAAAACGGACGCCTGTCGATCGGAACCCCCCTTCTCATTTCCCGGCAGAGCCTTGGCGTCGGCGCGCACTCCGGGGTTCCCTCCGCCGTGGTCTCGAGCGGCTCGCTGGTCCACGTGGTCTGGGCGGAAGCAACGGACCCGACGGCCGACGTCCCCGGCGTGCCCACCTACGTGACGAGCTACGATCGCCGGACCGGCACGCTTGGAAAGCCGGTTCTGGTGGGGTACGGGGCGCCGCCGAACGACGTTCACAACCGCCCGACCCTCACCATGGACAGCAAGGGGTTCCTGCACGTCTTGACCGGCACACACGGAGCCCCGTTCCATTATGCCCGTTCCCTGAAGCCCAACGATGTTTATTCGGGCTGGACCAAGGCCGAACCGGTGGGTCCCGGATTGCGACAGACCTACATCGGGCTGGTGTGCGGTACCGACGACACGCTTCACTTGGTCTTCCGGCTGTGGAGAGAGGACCCGAAGTACTTCCCGAGCGGGGCGTTGTTTGCCACCCTCGCCTACCAGCGGAAACGCCCCGGGCAACCCTGGGAGCCCCCTCGAATCCTGGTCGTGCCGCCGCTCTCCGAGTACAGCGTCTTCTACCACCGCCTCACGATCGACCGGAGGAACCGCCTGTTTCTGTCTTACGACTGCTGGTCCACGTACTGGTTCTATCGAACCGACCACTTTGGAACGCGACGCGCGCTGTTGACGTCCTCGGATGGGGGGGAGGTTTGGAAACTTGCCCAGATGGAGGATTTCCGCTCGCGCTGAGAACTACCGACGTGCGCGCGGGGCGGCGTTCGCCCCCCGATTTCCACCCGGTAGCTTCCGGGGCGCGGTACCCCGTGACAGCGAGGTGCAAAATGAAGTGGTTCACGACCGTTTTGGCGCTCGCCGTGGGTTCCTGCGCGGGCGTCGCGCTTTCCGCCGAACCGGGGGTAACGGCGTACCGAGCGGACACGGCGCCGAATATCCTCATCATCGTCGCCGACGACCTGGGTTTCTCCGACATCGGAAGCTACGGGGGCGAGATTCAGACGCCGAACCTGGACAAGTTGGCGGCCTACGGCCTTCGGTTCACCCAGTTCTACAACACGGCCCGGTGTTGGCCGACGCGGGCGTGCCTCTTGACGGGTTACTACGCCCAGCAGGTCCGCATGGACCCGCCCCATGGCCGATTGCCGCCGTGGACGCGCGTGCTCCCGCACTACCTCAAACCGCTCGGCTATCGGTGCTATCACTCCGGCAAGTGGCACCTTCACGGCGCGCCCAGGCCGGTGGCGGACGCCGGCTTCGACCGCTCGTACAAGCTCGACGACCATGACCGGTACTTCCACCCGCAAAAACACATGGAAGACGATCGACCCCTCCCGCCCGTCCCGCCGGGCAGCGGGTTCTACGTCACCACGGCCATCGCCGACCACGCCATCCGCTGCTTGAAGGAGCACGCGGAGAAGCACCCAGATAAGCCGTTCTTCCAATACCTCGCCTTTACGTCCCCGCATTTTCCACTGCATGCGTTGCCGGAAGACATCGACCGCTACCGTGAGCGTTACCTGGAAGGTTGGGATGTGGTTCGCCGGCGGCGGTGGGAACGGTTGCAGGAGCTGGGGATCGTCCGCTGCGCCCCGGCGCCGCTCGATCCGAATCTCACGCCGCGCTATTTCAAGAAGGATCTCCCGTCGCAGATCGGGCCGGGCGAGGTCTCGCACGCCGTCCCCTGGACCGAACTAACGCCGGAGCAGAGGAAATTTCAGGCGACCAAGATGGCCATCCACGCGGCCATGGTCGACCGGATGGACCGTGAGATCGGGCGCGTGCTGCAGCAGGTCCGCGGGATGGGGGCCTGGGAGAACACGGTGATCTTCTTCCTGTCCGACAACGGAGCCGACGCGACCCTGTTGGTCCGCGGTGAGGGTCACAACCGCGCGGCCCCCCCGGGGTCGGCCGAGTCCTATCTGTGCCTCGGTCCCGGGTGGGCGAGCGCCAGCAACACGCCCTTCCGCCGGCACAAGATCTGGGTGCACGAAGGCGGCATCGCCACGCCGCTGATCGTGCATTGGCCGAAGGGGATTCAGGCCCGCGGCGAGCTTCGCCACGACGTGGGACATGTCATCGACTTTGTCCCGACCGTGCTTGAGGTCGTCGGATCGTGCGCGACGGACACGTGGAACGGCGTCCGCGTTCCGCCGCTTCCGGGGCGCAGTCTTGTCCCGGCATTTTCGCGGGACGGTGCAGTCCAACGACCCTTCCTATTCTTCAAACACGAGGGCAACCGTGCGATTCGAATGGGACCGTGGAAACTGGTCTCCGCGCAAGAGGACAACGACGTTTGGGAATTGTTCGACCTGACCACCGACCGCGGCGAACGAGTTAACCTTGCAGGTACGCATTCGGACCGCGTGAAGGAGATGGAGGCCACGTGGAAGCGATTGGACCAGGAGTACCGTCGTCAGGCGGAAACGCCCTGATGGGCGACAGGCATGTCACCCTGGCGTACACGCCGCAGGTGTGCGGACGTGCCCGGGCCGTTTTCAAAAAATCACTTGGTGCCACGGGTTGCCGCGATTGGTTCCCACCAACGGGGTAGGTCGTGGCGACCCGTGCTCCTTCACACTGTTCAAACCTTTCTGAAGGCAGCTTAGAATACTCCGATCGTCACTCCGCCTGTCACATCGGCGCGTGCGAGTCGGGTGAGGCCGACATGAGGGAGCCCTACGTATGAAAGCACAAACAACGGTTTCGCGGCGACGGTTTCTTGTTCACGGCGCCAAGGCCGTCGGCACGGCGGTGGCCTTTCCCTACGTGATCCCTACCTCCGCACTGGGGCGAAGCGGATTCACGCCGCCCAGCGAGCGGATCACGATGGGATTCATTGGGGCAGGTAATCAGGGAGCCGGTCACATCTTCGGCAAGGCGTGGACCTACCTTGTCGGGGGCTACGTTGCACGGGACGACGTTCAGGTCCTGGCGGTGTGCGACGTCTGGAGGAACCGGCGCGAGGACGCACGGCAGAAGGTTGATGCGTACTACGCCCGCAAGTTCGGGACGGGACGTTACACGGCCTGCAAGGCCTACAACGACTTTCGCGAGATCCTGGCGCGCGGTGACATCGACGCCGTCCTGATCGGATCACCGATCCACTGGCACGGCGTGATGACGGTCCTGGCCGCCCAGGCGGGCAAGGACATCTACTGCGAAAAACCGACGGCCATCACCATCCGGGAGAGTCAGGCCATGGTGACCGCCGTCCGACGGTACGGGCGGGTCTTTCAGGCCGGTACGCAGCAACGGTCGGAGTACGGCGGCAAGTTCCTGCGGGCCTGCGAACTGGTCCGCAGCGGCGCCATCGGGCAGCTCAAGGAGGTCTACGCGTACCGTCCGGGCGGGTCGTATGCCTGGAATCGTTTCGGCGCTCCGAAGCCCGTGCCCGACGGTCTCGATTGGGACCTGTATCTCGGGCCGGCGCCGTGGGCGCCGTATGCGGGCGTCGACCACGCCCATATGTTCTGCGGTATCGGCGACATCAACTGGGGTCCGCACCATTACGACTTCATTCAGTGGGTGCTCGACGCGGATCGCACGGGTCCGGTCGAACTCTGGGTTGAAAACGACGTGCTCCGGTATCGCTACGCCAACGGGGTCGTTGTTCACGGCTGCCCGTATCCCGGCGACGACGTCGGCGGAGAAGGAGGCGGTCGTTTCGTGGGCACCGAGGGATGGATCGCGGTCGATCGGAAGAACCTGACGGCGAGCTCCCGCGAGATCCTGGATCGTCCGGTCGATCCCGTGAAGGTGGGTCTTTATCGAAGCACCAGCCACTCCGGCAACTTCCTCGAGTGCGTACGAACCCGCCAGGACCCCATTTGCGATGTCGAAACGTCGCATCGGGCGGCCAGCGTCGTGCTGCTCGGCGGGATCGCCCTGCAACTGAAGCGACCGCTCAAGTGGGATCCTCAACAGGAACGCTTTGTGGGTGATGACGAAGCGAACCGGCTGCTTTCCGCGGCATTCCGTCCGCCGTGGCAGATCTGATGGAGGTGACTTCATGAGAAAATCCTGCATCGTAGGGCTGATGGGATCGGTGTTGCTCGCCCCCATCACTCTGGCCGAAACGAACGACGAAGAGCAGGCGATCCGAACTCTTCAATCGGCGGCTGGCGAGGTCGAGAAGGAGGCGGCGTGCCGGAAGCTGAAACAAATCGGTACCGCCCGGTCGGTGCCGGCGCTCACCTCGCTTCTTGGCCACGAGCATCTGGCGCAATGGGCGCTCGACGCACTGGAGACCCTGCCCTGCACCGAAGCGGGCGAGGCCCTTTGTGCCGCGCTGGGCACCACCTCCGGCAAGAACAAGGCCGGCGTCGTCCACGCCCTCGGGATGCGCGCAGAACAGCGGGCGTTGCCGGAGTTGATCAAGCTCTTGGCCGATGCCGACGTCCTTGTGGCCTGTTCGGCAGCAACCGCGATCGGCAGGATCGGTGGTGGTGAAGGGATCACCGCTCTGAAGAAGGCCGGTACGACGGCGCCTCAACCTGTTCACGCGGCGATCGTCGATGCGTTGCTCGAGTGTGCGGACCGTTTGCGGATCGGGGGCGACGCCAAGGGGGCCTCGGCCATCTACGAGGAGATCTACGCTTCGAAGGAACCCGATCCTGTTCGTGCCGCGGCCTACCGCGGGATCCTTCTGGCGTCGGGCGACGCTGGATTGCCCCGAGCGGCGGGCGCCCTGAAGGGAAATGATCCCGCCGCGCAACTCGCCGCCATTCCGTTTGCCGGTGAACTCAAGGATCCGAACACGGCGTCGTCCCTGGCAGCCTTGTTGACCGAAACGGCACCGGGGGTGCAGGTCGCGCTGCTCCACGCCCTGGGGCGGCGACGCGATCCCGCGGCGGCGTCGGCGGTGGCCTCCTTGGTGCACAGTGCCGAGCCGTCCGTTCGGGCTGCCGCACGCAAGGCGATCGCCGAACTGACGGGGAACTGGCCGGCGCCCCAGTTCAGGAAACGGCGGCTTTCCGATCAGTTCTATGCGGAAGGCGCCTACTACGGCGACTTCAACCATGACGGAAAGATGGACGTCGTGGCCGGGCCCTTCTGGTTCGAGGGGCCGGACTTTCAGAAGAAGCACGAGATCCGCCCTGCCAAGACGTACGACCCGAAGGAGTACTCGGACAACTTCCTCACCTACACGGGCGATTTCAACGGGGACGGATGGACCGACGTGCTCTATGTTGGATTCCCCGGACAAGCGGCCCATTGGTATGAGAACCCGGCCGGTAAGGGAACATCCTGGAAACAGCACTTGGCGTATTCGAACGTCGGAAACGAATCGCCTGTCTGGGGCGACGTGACCGGCGATGACCAGCCCGAGCTGATCTTCAACAACGACGGCTACCTGGGTTACGCCGTCTATGACCCCGGCAAGCCCGACCAACCGTGGACGTTCCACGCCGTATCGTCGCAGGACAAGCGGTACCAGAAGTTCACGCACGGCATCGGCTTCGGCGACATCAACACCGACAAGCGAATCGATCTGGTGGAAGCCGTCGGGTGGTGGGCACAACCGGCCGACGCCAAGGCGGCCAGGACCTGGGCCTTCCGTCCCTTCCGGTTCGCCGAGGCGGCCGCACAGATCCTGGTCTACGACGTGGACGGCGATGGATTACCCGACATTATCACCGCTTGGCATTGCCATCACTACGGCCTGGTGTGGTACAAGCAGATCCGGAGCAACCGCGAGATCGGCTGGGAGCAGCACGTCGTCCTCCCGCCGGAGCCCGATCTGAATTCCAAGGATTTGCGAATCAGCCAGCTCCACGCCTTGGAGCTGGTCGACATGAACGGGGACGGTCTGAAAGACATCCTCACGGGCAAGCGGTTTTGGGCGCATGGTCCCAAGGGGGACAAGGAGCCCGACGCCCCGGCCGTGCTCTACTGGTTCGAGCTCCGCCGCGAGGCGCCGGGGAAAGCCGCCTTCATCCCGCATCGGATCGACGACGACTCCGGTGTGGGGACACAGGTGGCGGCCACCGATCTCAACGGTGACGGCATTCCCGATGTCATTGTGGCAAACAAGAAGGGAATTTTCGTGCACGTGAGCGAATAGGCTCCCCGGAACAGAACAGGGGG
>Ga0129299_1001756_pt1 | contig 14488 bp, 13 predicted proteins | sample ConPoolayeCmetaG_FD_94477 | JGI IMG/M metagenome (GOLD analysis project Ga0129299, IMG submission 94477) | Hot spring microbial mat communities from California, USA to study Microbial Dark Matter (Phase II) - Cone Pool mat layer C metaG ... | reverse complement strand
GCTCTACCCTTTTGCTTCGAACAGCCGGTGCGCTTCTCTCTTGCTGCTCCTGCTGCTTTGAGGTACAATGCCACTCAATGTGATGAGAGGAGCGGGGTATGAGCAACGCAAGCGATCTTCGTCGGCTGCCCAGCGTCGACCGGCTGCTGGGCGAGCCGCTGCTGGTAGAAGCCATCGTCCGCTACGGCCGTCGCCTGGCGCTGACCGCCATCCGCGAGACGCTGGAGCAGGTGCGGGAGGAGGTGCGCCGAGGAGGCGGGGTGCCGGCCAGCCAGGCACTGGCCGCGCGGGCCGTTGCGCACCTGCGGGACCACCTGGCGCCTACGCTCAGGCCGGTCATCAATGCGACCGGCGTCATCATCCACACCAATCTGGGGCGGGCGCCTCTCTCATCGGCAGCCCAGGCCGCATTGGAAGGCGTCGCGCAGGGCTACTCCAACCTGGAGTATGAGCTGGAAGCTGGCCAGCGCGGCGAGCGCACCGTTCACGCCGAGCGGCTGCTCTGCGAACTGACCGGCGCCGAGGCCGCGCTGGTGGTCAACAACAACGCCGGGGCGGTGCTGCTGGCGCTGAACGGGCTGGCAGCAGGACGGGGTGTGTTGATCTCGCGCGGACAGCTCGTCGAGATCGGCGGCGGCTTTCGCGTGCCGGACGTGATGCGCGCGTCGGGGGCGCGGCTGGTCGAGGTGGGCACCACCAACCGCACCCATCGCCGCGATTACGAGCAGGCGCTGGCTGCCCAGAACGACATCGCGCTCATCCTGCGCGCCCACCACTCCAACTTTCGCATGCTCGGCTTTACCGCCGAGGTCGAACTGGCGGAACTGGTCGAAATCGCGCAGGCCCACGGCATCGCGGTGATGGACGACCTGGGCAGCGGCGCGTTGCTGGAGACGGCCGACTATGGCCTGGCCCACGAGCCGATGGTGCAGGAGAGCATACGGGCGGGGGCAGCGGTGGTTTGCTTCAGCGGCGACAAGCTGCTGGGCGGGCCGCAGGCGGGCATCATCGTCGGCCAGGCGGCCTCTGTCAACCCGCTCAAACGCCATCCGCTGGCGCGCGCCCTGCGCGCCGACAAGCTCTGCCTGGCGGCGCTGCAGGCGACGCTGATGCACTATTTGCGGGACGAGGCGACGGAACAGGTGCCGGTCTGGCGCATGATCGCCGCGCCGCTGGCCGAGATCGAACGACGGGCGCGGCGCTGGCGGCGACGGCTGCGGCAGGCCGGGGTGAGCGCCGAGGTCATCGACGGGCGCTCGACTGTCGGCGGGGGCAGCCTGCCCGGCGAAACTCTGCCGACGCGGCTGCTGGCCCTGACGGTGCCCGATCCCGACCGTCTGGCGGCGGCGCTGCGGCGGGGTGAGCCGCCGCTGGTGGCGCGCATCGAAGAGGGCCGCCTGCTGCTCGACCCGCGCACGGTGCTGGCGGAGCAGGAAGCCGATCTCCTGCGCTGCCTGCTGAGAGCACTGTCTTCCGAACCGGGAGAAAGGGAATGAAAAAAGACCTCGATCGCCTGATGGAAGAGCGCGGCCTCGACGCCGCGGTGGTCGGCGGGAATGTCTATGGCAACCCGACGATGAACTATTTGCTCAACGGCGCTGCTGTTGGTGGAGGCATCGTCGTCAAAAAGCGCGGGCAAACGCCCACTTTTATCCACTACTCCATCGAACGCGAAGAAGCGGTGGCGTCGGGGCTGGAGCTGGTCGACTTGAGCCGTTACAACTATCTCTCCATCCTCCGCGAGAAGCACGACCGCCTGGCCGCCAACGTCGAACTCTACCGGCGCATCTTTGCGGACCTGGGGGTGAAAGGTGAGGTCGGCTTCTACGGCATGGCGGATCAGGGCAGCGCGTTTGTCTTTCTGAGCGCGCTGGACCAGGCCCTGCCCGACGTGCGCGTGCGCGGCGAGTACCAGGAGGGCCTTTTCGACGTCGCCCGCGCCACCAAAGACGCGGACGAGGTAGCCCTGATCCGCCAGGCGGCCCGTCTGACCTGCGAGGTGATCAGCGAGACCATCGCCTTCCTGCAGCGCCAGCGGGTCGAGGGGGAGACGCTGGTGACAGCCGATGGCGCGCCGCTGACGATCGGCGCTGTCAAGCGCGAGATCATGCGCCTGCTGGCCGAGCGGCGGCTGGAAGACCCGCAGGGGGTCATCTTTGCCATCGGGCGGGATGGCGCCATCCCGCACAGCAAAGGCCGCCCCGACGCCCCTATCCGCCTGGGCCAGCCCATCGTCTATGACCTCTATCCCCGCCACGCCAGCGGCTACTTTTTCGACTGCACGCGCACTTTTTGCCTGGGCTATGCTCCCCCAGAGGTGGAAAAGGTCTACCAGGACGTGTCGGGCTGCGTCGATGCCGTCATCGCCGCTTCGCAGGTCGGCGTGCCGGCGCGCACGCTGCAACAGGTGGCCTGCCAGTTCTTCGAAGAGCGCGGGCACCCCACCGTCGCCAGCGACCCCCAGACCGAGGAAGGCTACGTCCACTCGATCAGCCACGGGCTGGGGCTGGCCGTCCACGAGGAGCCGCACTTTGCCGACATTCCCTCCAACACGACCACGCTTCAGCCGGGCCACGTCTATACCATCGAGCCGGGGCTCTACTATCCCGACTGCGGCTATGGCGTGCGCATCGAGGACGTGATCTGGATCGACGAGCAGGGGACACTGCACAACCTGACCGACCTGCCGCGACAGTTGGTGTTCGAGATGAACGGCAGAGGGAGCAGATAGAGAGATGGGCTCCCCGCTCGAAGAAGAACTGTGGGACCGTCGCCTGCCGGGGCTGGAGGCGCTGCCGCGGACGTTCGTGATGCCCCACTATGGCAGCTACTCGATTGCCAACGTCGCCGCGACCGTGGCCGCCCTGCTGGGGGTCGAGCTGGCCGACAGCGCGCCGCCGCTCCCCGCCGATCTGTGGGCTGACCTGGCCGATGGCGTGCGCTGCGTGGTTCTGCTCGTCCTCGACGGCCTGGGCTACCTCCAGTTCCAGCACGTTCTGGAGGGGGTGCCCTTCTTTGCCCGCCTGGTCGAGCGCGGACGCCTGATCCCGCTCACCTCGACCTTTCCCTCTACAACGGTCACGGCGTTGACCACGCTGCACAGCGGCCAGACGCCGCTGGAACACGGCTTTGTGGGCACGCGGCTCTTCCTCTCTGCGGCCGGCACGCTCGCCAACATGCTCCGTCTCTCTCCGCTGGCCTCGCCGCTGCAGGAGGAGCTGTTGGACTGGGGCTGGCAAGCGGAACAGTTTGTCACTGTGCCCTCCCTGGAGTCTCAACTGGCCGCCGCCGGCGTCGAGTGCGTTGCCCACACTCACCACATCTACCTCAACGGCGGCCTGAGCGACATTCTCATGCGCGATGCGGGTGAAAAGAACGGCTTTTTCGGCCTCGGCGACCTGGCGATTGGCCTGCGCCACACGCTGCTGGCGCGGCAACATCAACGGCTCTTTGTCAGCGCCTATTGGAGCGCCATCGACACGCTGGGCCATACCTATGGCCCCACCGCCGAATCGTGCCGGGCCGAGCTGCGCCTGCTGGGCCAGTCGCTGATGGAGGACCTGCTGGACAAACTGCCCGCTGCGGCCCGCCGGGGCACGGTGCTGGTCCTGGTCGCTGACCACGGCCAGGTGCCGACGCCGCCCGCCGAGGCCGTCGACCTCTCTGCTCATCCCCTGCTCAAGCGGATGCTCTTCCTTCCCCCCGCCGGCGAAAGCCGCGCTGCCTATCTCTACGCCCGCCCCGGCCAGAAAGAGGCGCTGCGCGACTATGTCCTCGAGCACCTGTCCGACCGCTTTACCCTCCTCGAAACAGACAGGGCGCTGGAGGCGGGCCTCTTTGGACCTCCAACCGCCGATCTGGAACTGCGCGGTCGCCTGGGCGACTGGCTATTGCTGGCGCACGGCAACAGTCGCCTGGTTGGGGAGGAGGAGAAGAATCTCAAAATGTACGGCCATCACGGCAGCCTGCTGGCCGAAGAGATGCTGGTGCCTTTGTTGATGGTGCGGCTCGATGACTGAGACAACACGCATCCTGGGAATCGAGACCTCGTGCGACGAGACCGCGGCGGCGGTGGTGGAGGACGGTCGACACATCCTCTCCAACGTCGTTGCCTCGCAGGTCGACCTGCACGCCCAGTACGGCGGCGTCTTTCCGGAGATGGCCTCGCGCGCCCACGTTGAAGCCATCGCCCCGGTGGTCGAAGAGGCCATGCACCAGGCCCACGTCGGCTGGGGCGACCTGAACGCGATCGCCGTGACCTATGGCCCTGGCCTGGTCGGCTCGCTGCTGGTGGGGGTCAATGCGGCCAAGGGGCTGGCCCTGGGGCGGCAACTGCCCCTGGTGCCGGTCAACCATCTGGAGGCGCACATCTACGCCCACTGGCTGGAGAGCCAGGCGGAGGGCGCGGCGCCGGCCGATCTGGCTTTTCCCCTGCTGGCGCTGATCGTCTCCGGCGGACACACCGAACTGGCGCTGATGCGTGGTCATGGGGATTATGTCTACCTGGGCGGCACGTTAGACGACGCTGCCGGCGAGGCTTTCGACAAGGTCGGGCGGCTGTTGGGGCTCCCCTATCCGGGCGGCCCATCCATCGAGCGCGCCGCCCGCGAGGGCAAGGCGCTCAATGTCACCCTCCCACGCTCCTGGCTGGAGGGCACCTACGACTTTAGCTTCAGCGGGATCAAGACCGCCGTGGCGCGCCTGCTGGAGCAGCGCGGCGGCACGCCGCACCGCTTGCTCGTCGCCGACATCGCCGCTGCGTTCCAGGAAGCCGTCTTTGATGTCCTGGCGGCCAAGACCGCCGCTGCTGCCGAGGCCTATGGGGTTACTGCCGTTCTCCTCTGCGGCGGCGTCTCGGCCAACCAGGTCCTGCGGGCGACGGTGCGCCAGCGGGTGGCCGTGCCGGTCTATACTCCGCCGCTGATCCTCTGCACCGACAACGCTGCCATGGTCGCCGCCTGCGGCCATTTCCGCTTCCTGGCCGGCGCGCGGGCGGGGTGGGACCTGGATGTCGAGCCGGGGTTACGGCTGGGAGAGTGAGCGCCACCTGAAGAACATCGGGAGAGGAGAAGATCCGTTGAAAAGGCAACCATTTCCCCGCTTTCCCCTGGCCCACACTTTTTCCATCGTCGCCCGCGACAGTGAGACGGGCGAGATGGGCGTGGCCGTGCAATCGCACTGGTTCTCTGTCGGTCCCCTCGTCGCCTGGGCCGAGGCAGGCGTGGGCGCTGTGGCCACCCAGGCGCTGGTCGAGGTCAGCTACGGGCCGCTTGGGCTGGCGCTGATGCGCGCTGGCCGCCCGGCGCCGGCAGCGCTGGCCGCCCTGGTGACCGCCGACGAAGGGCAGGCGCTGCGCCAGGTGGCCATGGTCGACGCTCAGGGCCGCGTCGCCGCGCACACGGGCGAGCAGTGCATCGCCGACGCCGGTCACGAGATGGGCGACGGCTTTTCCGTCCAGGCCAACATGATGGCCAACCCCTCGGTCTGGCCGGCCATGGCGCGCGCCTACCGCGAGACAGAGGGCGATCTGGCCGGGCGCATGCTGGCGGCGCTGGAGGCAGGGCAGGCAGCGGGCGGCGACATCCGCGGCCAGCAGAGCGCCTGTCTGCTCATCGTCCGCGCCGCGCCCAGCGGTCAGCCGTGGGCCGACCGCCCCTTCGACCTGCGGGTGGAGGATCACCCGGCGCCGATCCAGGAACTGCGCCGCCTGGTGCAGCTCCAGCGGGCCTACCGCCACATGAACCGGGGCGACGAGCAGATGGGGGCGGGCGACATCGAGGGGGCGCTGCAAAGCTACAGCGCCGCCGCCGCGCTGGCTCCCCAGGTCGAAGAGCTGCCCTTCTGGCACGCCATCGCCCTGGCCGGGTTGGGACGGCTGGAGGAGGCCCTGCCGATCTTTCGGCGCGTCTTTGCCGTCAACGCGGACTGGGCAACGCTGGTGGAGCGGCTGCCCCGCGCGGGGCTGTTGCGGGACGATGCGGAGATGATCAGGCGGATTCAGGCCGAGGCGCCGCCGCGCCTGCCGTTGGGCTGAGCCGGCGCACCCAGATAGCCATTCCCCAGGTGATGCCCCAGTGCATCAGCACGGCCAGCCACAGATTGCGCGTCTGCACGTAGAGCACGGCGCTGAGCAGGGCCAGGCCGATGCGCAGCAGCGCTGCCGGTCGGCGCGCCAGGCTCTGCAGTTCGAGCAGCCACCAGGGGTTGAGAGCCGCTTCCAGCGCGACCAGGGCAAAGCCAGCCCACGCTCCCCACTCGACCGCGCGATCGGTCAGGCCCTGCAGGGCCAGGATGGGCGCGTTGCGGTAAAAGACCCAGTGTGCTTCGTGAAAGGCCGCCTCGCGCAGCAGCGCCCATGCTGACGTGTGGGCGCCGGCAGGCACGTCGCGCCAGCTTCGACGCAGCGCCAGCCAGCCCAACGCCAGGAGCAGCCACGCCGTCCCTCCCAGGCCGGCTGCCCAGCCCACGTCCCGCGCCCAGTCGGCCCAGTCCATGGGATCGGCCGGGCTGAAGGTTTGCAGGCCCAGCAGGCTGCGCACGACGGCATCGTGACCCCACAGCAGCGCCGCAAAGGGAACGCCCAGGTAGTAGAGCAGCCTGGCGCTGTGCAACAGAAAGGGGAAAGAGGCCCATTGGACAAAGGGAGCCAGCCGCTCTCTGCTTCGTTCCCCTTGCCAGAGCTGCCAACTGCCCTGGGTGACCCCGATGGCGAGCAAAAACGATCCCCCCAGCCAGATCCAGGGGGTCAGCTCAGCCATAGCGCTCCTTCAACGGCACCCACAGGCTGACGCGGGTGCCTTTGCCGGGGGTAGAAGTGATTTCCCATTTGCCGCCGGCCAGCTCGGCTCGCTCGCGCATGTTGAGCATGCCGAGACTGCCACGCTCGTCGTAGCCTGCCTTCAATATGCTGACGTCAAAGCCCACCCCATCGTCCTCGACGGTGGCGAGGAAGCCGTCCCGTTCCATGCGCAGGCGCACCCAGATATTCCTGGCCTGGGCATGCTTGCGCGCGTTGCTGAGCGCCTCTTCGATGATGTAGAACACCATCCCTTGCTGGTCTTTGCTCAGCAGTCGGTCGACGCCCTCTGGCGCGTCCAGATGGATGGGCAGGGGGTCGGTCTCGGCCCGTTTGGCGATGTACTGCTCCAGCGCCGCGCGCAGTCCCTGCGTTTCCAGGATGAGCGGACGCAGGGTAAAGAGCATGTGGCGAATCTCTTTGGTCGTGCGGCGGGCCAGTTCCTCGATGCGGGCCAGCTCTTCTTCCACGCCCTCGGGGGAACGCTCGATCAGCATGCGGGTATAGTTGGCGCGCATGGCGATGGCGGCGATGGCCTGGGTGGGGCCATCATGGAGGTCGCGGGCCAGCTTTTTGCGCGCGTCCTCTTCGACCGAGACGATGCGTTCCTTCTCTTCCATCAGGCTCTGGTAGAGCTGGGCGTTCTGCAGCGCCACGACGCCCTGGTTACAGAGCGCCACCAGCAGGTCCTGATAGGTGGAGGTAAAGGTGCCGGCTGTGGGGCTGCCAAAGACGGCCACGCCAAAGCCCTCAAAGCCAGCGCGCAGGGGCACGACCATCGCTTCATGGCAGGCATGCATGGCGACGAATTGCCCCAGTTCGGGGTCGGTTTCCGGCTCGGTGCAGATGGTCGGCTCGGCGGTGCTGAGGGCATGGCCGATCGCGCCGGCCTGTCCCGTCAACTGCATCTGCCGGTCGCGCAGCGGCAGGTGGCGTGAAGCGGCGACGACCAGGCGCGGGCCACGGAAGAGGAGAACGATGCTGACGAGCGAGACATGCCGCTCGCCCAGCTCACGCATGCCGATCTCGCCCACGTCGAGCATGGCTTCCAGCACGCGCTGATAGTTCAGCGTGGCGCTGAGCGTGCCGGCCAGTTCGGAGATGAGGCGAGCCTGCTCGTGGCTGGCGCGCAGGCGGCGCTGGTACTCCCTTTCCTCTTCGCGGTGGACCTCCAGCATGTGGCGCCTGAGCTGATGGCCAGTTGGACCGCTGACCAACCCTGCTGCTGCCAGCAAAACGGCGCCTCTCAACAGTTCGAGCAGTGACGAGGCAGTTGTCCCGGCCAGCCATTGCCCTGCCCCGGCGGCCAGGAGAAAGGCGGTGACGGCCAGGCCGGCCCACAACGGGAAGCGCAGCATCGCCACCAGCATTGGCAGCAGGCCAAAGAACACCAGCGGGCCGCCGAGGCCGCCGCTCACCGCCATCAATGCCACCGCCAGGAGCGTGTCCAAAACCAGCGTCAGGGTCGGCAGCAGACGGGGGAGGAGGCGCGCGCCCAGGAAGAGCATCACCAGGGCATTGTAGAGCACTGCGCCCAAAAGCACCAGCAGAGAGGGGAGAAAACGCGGCCCGAACAGGCCATATTGCTGGTCAAAGAAGAGGATCAAGACCGCAGCAAAGAGAAGCAGCCAGCGCAGGATACTGACCAGCCAGTCGATCTGGAACTGTTTTCTCCTCGTTGGTGTTTCGGTCATGGCTGCTCTGCCGCTGCAAAGCCACGGCAAGGCCGTGGCCTGGAAACAGAAAATGGGCGCGAAGGGACTCGAACCCCTGGCCTCCACAATGTGAGTGTGGCGCTCTGACCGACTGAGCTACGCGCCCCAGTGAGCCACATTATAACATCGTCTGCCATGAAAGACAAGTCTCACTCCGCAATGCCCCACCAGTACATATCCGCCAGCCGCTGGTGTTCCTGGCGCAGGCGGACATAGCTCTCGTAGCGATGCTGGTGAATGCGCCCCTCTTCCACGGCTGCCAGCACCGCGCAGCCCGGCTCGGTGGTGTGCGTGCAGTCCGAAAAGCGGCAATCGGCGACGAAGGGAGCAATGTCGGGGAAGCAGGCGTCCAGTTCCTCCGGATCGACATCGAAAAGGGCCAGGACGCGGATACCCGGCGTGTCGGCCACCCAGCCGCCCCTCTCCAGCGGGAACATCTCTTTGACCACCGTCGTATGGCGGCCCTTGCCGGTGACCTGGCTCACCTCGCCCACGCAAAGGCCCAGGCCGGGCTGGATGGCGTTGAGCAGGCTGCTCTTGCCCACGCCGGACGGTCCCACCAACGCCGAGACCCGCCCCTCCAACTGCGCTGCCAGCCCCTCGACGCCTTCGCCCGTCTCGGCGCTGGTGTAGAGGACCGGATAGCCGATCTGCTCATAGATGCCAAAGAGGGCGCGGGCTTCTTCCATCCCCACCAGGTCGATCTTGTTGGCGCAGATGACGGCGGGAATGTTCTGCAGTTCGGCCCCTACCAGCAGGCGGTCGAGCATGCGCAGGCGCGGCGTCGGTTCGGCGCAGGCGAAGCAAAAGACCGCCTGGTCGGGATTGGCCAGCACGACCTGCCCCCGCTCTGCCAGATAGCCCTCGCGGTCCCAGCGGCGCACATCCCTGGCGGTGGGGGCCAGGCGCAGCAGGGCTCGCTCCCGCTCTTCGACCTGCTCGATGATGCCCATGTTGTCGGGCCCACGGCGGATGCGCACCCGGTCGCCCACGGCGACGGGGTCCGTCTCCAGGCGCTTTTTCTTGAGCCGCCCGCGCAGGCGGCAGACGACGTCGCCCTGCGCCGTGTGGACGATGTAAAAGCCGCTTTGCGACTTGATCACCAGGCCCGACTCGCTCAACGGTGCATCCCTTGTCAGAGCTGGGCAATCTCCTCGCCAAAGGCCAGCAGTTCCGCCACCATCTCCGGCGAGCGCGCCTCGGCATAGACGCGCAGCACCGGCTCGGTGCCGGAGGGGCGGATGAGCAGCCACGAATCGTCGGCCAGGATGTACTTGACGCCGTCGAGGGTCTGCACCTGGCTGACGCTTTCGCCGCCCAGCGTCGAGGGCGGGTTTTCGGTCAGGCGGGCGACCATCGCCGCTTTGGCGACGTGGGTGCGCAGGCGCAGGTCGCGGCGGGCATAGTGGGCCGGTCCCACGTCGGCCTGGAGCCGGGCGACCATCTCGTGGAGGGGCGCGCGCGCCGCCGAGACAGCCTCCAGCAGCAGCAGCCCCATCAGCACGCCGTCGCCCTCGGGGATGTGTCCCTTGATCGACAGCCCGCCCGACTCTTCGCCGCCGATCAGCACGTCGTCGTTCAGCATGTGGTCGGCGATGTGGTTAAAGCCCACCGGCGTCTCCACCAGGGGCAGCCCATAGCGCTGCGCCAGCCGGTCGACCATGCGCGTGGTCGAGACGGAGCGCACGACCTTGCCGCGCCAGCCGCGCTGTTCGACCAGGTAGCGCAGGGTCAGGGCAAAAATGTGGTGCGGATCGACAAAGTTGCCGTGGGCGTCCATCGCGCCGATGCGGTCGCCGTCGCCGTCGGTGGCCAGGCCGATGTCAGCCTGGTCGGCGCGGATGGCCGCAGCCAGCGCGCTCAGGTAGTGGGCGATGGGCTCGGGGTGGATGCCGCCAAAGCCGGGGTTCATCTCGCCGCGAATCTCGCGCACGCGGCAGCGCGTCCGCGCCAGCATGTCGGCGATGCACTTGCGCGCCGAGCCGTACATCGCGTCGGTGATCACGCGCAGTTCCCCCGCCGAGATCACATCCAGGTCGATCAGGTGGGTGAGGTGCTCATAGTAAGCCCACGCCGGGTCGAAGCGCTGGATCAGGCCGGCTTCGAGCGCCTGGTTATAGTCCATCACATTCGGCCCGCGGGCCAGGTCCTGATTGCGGGCCAAATAAGCCTCGACGCGGCGGGCCTGTTCTGGCAGGGCCGATCCGCCAAAGGCCGCCTTGAGCTTGAGGCCGTTGTAGCGGGGGGGGTTGTGGCTGGCGGTGATCATCACCCCGGCAGCGGCGCGTTTGTGTACCACGGCGTAGGAAACCGCTGGCGTCGGCGCGTCGGCGCGGGTCAGGTGGGCGACGATGCCGTTGCCGGCCATCACCCGCGCCACCTCCGCCGCGTAGCGGTCGGAAAGGAAGCGGGTGTCAAAGCCGACGACAACTTCTGGCGTTTCGACCTGGCTCTCGTCGCGGACAAAGTCGGCGATGGCCTGGCTGACCAGGCGCAGGTTGTCGAAGGTAAAAGTGTCCGAGATGACAGCGCGCCAGCCGTCGGTGCCGAATTGGATGGTCACGGGTTCCTCCTTGTGTATCGCTTATCGCTTATCGCATATCGCCTATCGCGTATCGTCGAATGGTTTGCGCACAAGCCGCGCGCGAAGGGCGAGCGGAGCGGGTCGGCCTGGAGGCGCGGTTATGCGGCCAGGTTCTTTGCAGGTTGTCGCCAAAGATGAGCAGGTTGTGCCAGCCGTCCCCGCCGTTGCCAAAGGTTTTGACCGGCTGGAGCGGCACGGCCAGCGTCTCGGCCAGGATGTCCTCCTCGCGTTCCTTGCCGGCATAGACCAGTTCGTACTCCTGGCGCTCCGGCGGAAAGAGCAGGTGCTTATAGTCCGGCGGCAGGTCCTGGCCCTGCTCCAGCAGTTCGATGATGTGGCGGCGGTGGTGGTCGGAAAGGTTGGGCATAAAAGCCTCCCGTGTGAGATGTATACTTAACTGCAATTCTGCAAGCTGAAATTATACATTTCGGCGCAAAAGTACAATTTCCACTATAGCGTGGTCTCTTCTCCGATCAGGCGCATAATCTCCGCGGCCCGATAGGTCTTGCCGTAGGCCACCTGACCGACCGGCTGCAAGATGCCCGCCTCGACGAGTTTCGCCACGTTCCGTTGGGCACTGGGGTAGGTGACGCCCAGCCGCTGTTGCGCCTGGGGAATCGTCAGGATGGGCGATTCGAAAAGGGCATCGGCCAGGCGGAGGAGCAACGCCGACGTCCGCGCCTGGGCCAGACGCCGCTGCCATTCCTCCCGCAAGTCCTGCAACTGGCGGGCGCGCTCGACGGCATCCCGCGCCTGTTCGGCGATGCCGCGCAGGAAAAAGAGCAGCCAGGCGCGCCAGTCGCCCCGCTCGCTCACGCCCAGGAGCAGGTCGTAGTAATCCTGGCGGTGGCGATGGAAGTAGGCGCTCAGGTACAACAGCGGCAGCGGCAGCAACTGCCACTGGACGAGCAAGAGCGAGAGGAGGAGGCGTCCGATGCGCCCGTTGCCGTCCACAAAGGGATGGATGGCCTCGAATTGATAGTGGATAAAAGCCAGGCGCACCAGCGGGGGATACGCATCCTGGCTGTGCAGGTACGTTTCCAGCGCCTCCAGGCTCTCGTGCATCTCGGGCACCGGCGGCGGCACAAAGGTCGCTTCGTTCAGCGTGCACCCCGGCGGTCCGATCCAGTTCTGCGAGCGGCGGAATTCGCCCGGTGTGGCATACTCGCCGCGCGCGCCGGTCAACAGGCGCTCATGCAGTTCACGCATCAGGCGCAGGCTGACCGGCAGGGTCTCCAGCCGCTGCAGGCCATACTCCAGGGCGTTCACATAGTTCAGCACCTCGCGCACGTCCGCATCGGGCGGGGCCGCTCCCATGCCGGGCAGCGGCAACTGCCCCGCCTCATAGGCGTACAGGTCGGTCAGGTCGGCCTGCGTCCCCTCGATGCGCGAGGAGAGCACCGCCTCACGGCGGACGAACGGCCCGGTGAGCAGGTGGAGATTGGGCATGCTGCGTCCCAGGCCGGCCAGTTCGCTGAGGGCGCGATCGGCCTCGGAAAGGACGCCCGTCAACTCCCAATCCGCCGTCAGGCGCGGGGGCAAGGGATAGGGGACAAAAGCCCAATAAGCCGTCTCTCCCTGCCCAACACGGATGACCTGTCCGGCGGTACTCTGGCCAAAACGCTCTGGGTCCACAGATTACCCTCCGAGAACAGCCCGCTGCTGATACTCCTCGATCAGGCCCTCATCGGCGAAACTGAAATAGCGCCCGTCGCCGATGATCAGGTGGTCGAAAACCCGGATGACCTTTTTGGACATCCGTTGCTTTCCGTGAGTACTCCTGCTGTAGTCATCGGAAAGGCCGCATAACTTGCGATAGGCGATACGCGATACGCGATACGCTACAGATCGTAATACAACTTTACCTCATACGGATGCGGCCGGGTGCGGATGGCGGCGTCTTCTTCGCGCTTGCTGGCGATCCAGCGCCCGAGCAGGTCGGCGGTAAAGACATCGCCCGCCAGCAAAAAGTCGTGATCCGCCTCCAGCGCAGCCAGGGCATCCTCCAGCGAGGTGGGCAGCGGCTTGATCGTCGCCCGCTGCTCCGGCGTCCAGGAAAAGACGTCGGCATCGATGGGGCCAAAGCCGGCGGCCGTGGGATCGATCTGGCGCTGGATGCCGTCCATGCCGGCCAAAAGCTGCGCCGCCAGCGCCAGGTAGACGTTGCAGGTCGCGTCGGGCGGGCGAAACTCCAGGCGCACCTTGTCCGGCTGGGTGGCGTAGCGCGGGATGCGCACCGCCGCGCTGCGGTTGCCCAGCGAGAAAAAGGCATTGACCGGCGCCTCAAAGCCGGGCACCAGCCGCCGGTACGAGTTGGTGCTGGGGTTGGTCAGTCCCAGCAAGGCCGGGCCGTGCAGCAACAGCCCGCCGATATAGGCCAGGCCCGTTTTGCTGTGTTTGCCGTAACCGGCGGGGTCGTAGAAAATGTTGGTCTCGCCGTGGAAGAGGTGCTGGTGAAAATGCATGCCGCTGCCGGCCTCGCCGTAGAGCGGCTTGGGCATAAAGGTCGCGCTGAGGCCGTGGGCGCGAGCGACCATCTTGGTGACGTACTTGACTTTCATCGTCACATCGCCAGCTTCGACCAGGCCCATCAGCGGCGTCTCGATCTCGCACTGGCCCGGCCCGCCGACCTCGTGATGGTGGTACTTGACCGCCACGCCCATCTCCTGCAGGCGCAGGGTCATCTCGGTGCGCAGGTTGTAGAGCGTGTCCTTGGGCGGGATGGCGTGATAGCCGCCGTGGATGGGGATGGCGTGGCCATAGCCAGCGGCGCCGCCGCCCCAGTCGGCCTCGCTCGACTCGACCACGTAGCTGCAGCGGTTGACGCCATACTCATAGCTGACGTGGTCGAAAATGTAGAACTCGAACTCGGGCCCCCACCTGCTGTGGGTGGCGATGCCGCTCTGGCGCAAATAGTCCTCGGCGCGCGTGGCGATGTTGCGCGGGTCGTTGTCGAAAATCGCCTTGCTGTCGGCCTCCAGCGTGACGCAGATAAAGCTGAGCGTCGGCACTTCCCAGAAGGGATCGAGAAAACCGGTAGCCAGGTCGGGCACCAGCACCATGTCGCCGGCCTTGACCGAGCGGATGCCCACCGCCGACCCGTCGAAGCCAACTCCCTCCTCCATCAGCGCGGGCGTAAACTGAGTGACGGGAATGGTCAGGTGACGCCAGCGCCCCATCAGGTCGGTGAACTTCAAGTCGACCATCTGGACATTGTTGTCTGCCGCAAAGCGGCTGGCCTCTTCGAACGTTTCGAACATGTCAGCTCCTTTTTTGGGGTGATCAAAACAGGCGCATCTGCTCGACCTGGGGCGGGGGCCTGTACTCGTCGATTTCCTCTGCCCGCTTCAGGATGTCGGGGATGCGCTGAAAGTCCTCTTCGACGATGCGGCG
>Ga0129299_1001753_pt1 | contig 14496 bp, 13 predicted proteins | sample ConPoolayeCmetaG_FD_94477 | JGI IMG/M metagenome (GOLD analysis project Ga0129299, IMG submission 94477) | Hot spring microbial mat communities from California, USA to study Microbial Dark Matter (Phase II) - Cone Pool mat layer C metaG ... | reverse complement strand
TCGCTTCCTGAAGCCGAACCCTTGTCTCCGGAGGTGCTCAAGCGCATCGAGGATGAATTGAAAAATCGCTAAGCTGTTTTCGCACCATCTTTTCTCCAGACAAATAGACCATTATGGAACAGATCAATCAAGACATGAGCCAGACAATCAAGCAGACCAGCTCCCCACGTTGGGGGCGAATTTTTGCCTGGTTAGCCGTTATCGGACTGTTGACCATCCTGGCGGTAGGTTTATTGCGCAGTCAACAAGGTTCGGTGAACGTCGGGCAAAAGATTCCGGACTTTACGTTGACAACTTTTGACGGGCAAACCATTCGCTCTGCTGACCTGCGAGGAAAAGTTCTGGTAATCAACTTTTGGGCATCGTGGTGTAAACCCTGCGAGCAAGAAGCTGCCGATCTGGAAGCTGCCTGGCGTTTCTATCAAGAACGCGGGGGGGTCATTTTTTTAGGCGTCGATTATGTCGACACGGAACCCGAAGCGCGTGCCTATCTGGAAAAATTTTCGATCACCTACCCTAACGGGCCTGATCTCGGTACGCGCATCTCCCAAGCCTTTCGCATCCGCGGCGTGCCGGAAACCTATGTTGTCGATCAACAGGGCATCCTGCAATTCGTGCAAATCGGTCCATTCCGTTCTTTATCCCAGATCAAGTCGGTGATCGATCCTTTGCTCCAACCATAACAGAGGAAATAGTTTATGTATGTCGGTTCAATTTTTCTGTTACTGGGAATCCTCCTGCTGGTGATCCTCTATCTCGCTCGCCCTCTATTGATACATCGGGCAACGCTGGTCACCAAAGAGGAACACGAACTTTCAGCCTTGCTGGCTGAAAAAGAACGCTTGATCAGCGCCATTCAAGAGCTGGATTTTGATTACGTCTTGGGGAAAATTCCGGCTGAAGATTATCCATCCCAGAGATCCGCCCTCTTAGCCGAAACCGCTGAGATTTTACAACGAATTGACGCCCTGCGCGAGCAACAACTTGTTGCCAATGCACCTGCCCATCCGCCCCGTCAGCCCACTCAACCCCGCCGTGTGGCGCCGGTTGAGGTTTCACCGGACGATGAACTGGAAGCCTTGATCGCCAACCGGCGAAGGGAGCGCGCCGAAAAGGCGGCGGGTTTTTGCCCGCAATGTGGAAAACCCGTCCAGCAATCGGATCGATTTTGCTCGAAGTGTGGCACACCATTGCTTGAAGAAGTGGAACAGGCAGAATGAAAGCAACCACCACTGGCCTGCGACAATTTCTCTTTCAAAATTTCCATCCCCAAAAACTGGTTTGGTTCGGGGTATTTCTGCTGGCGGTTGGAGTTACGGGATGTTCTTTCTCTCTGGCTGCTGACGTTACTCCCCCGCCTGGAGCCAGCGATATTTCGATTTCGCGGACCCAGACAGCAAGTTCGCTGCAAGATATCTATCCCCTCGTACCACCGGACGCAAACAATGGCAAGGCAATTTACGAAGAAAAGTGCGCTGCCTGTCATGGCGTAAATGGAGATGGCGATGGGCCACGCGCCGCCCAACTACCTAACCCCGTGCCTGCCCTCTCCAATCCAGAAGTTGCCCATCAAGCCATTCCTGCCCGTTGGTATTTGATTGTCACCAATGGCAACCTCGATCGTTTCATGCCACCGTTCCCGAGCTTATCCGATAGCCAGCGCTGGGATGTCGTTGCCTACGCCCTCTCGCTCAGCGCTTCATCGACTGCCATTAAGCAGGGCGCGCAGCTTTACCAAATTCATTGCGCTGCCTGTCATGGAGTAGAAGGGAAGGGCGATGGTCCTCAAGCCAGCAGTCTTTCAAAACCGCCTACGAATCTGACTGATTTGGCATTTGGAGCTTCCAAATCGGGCTTTGACCTCTATTCCAGCCTTGTGCTGGGCATGCCCCCGGCAATGCCGGCTTTTGGCGAAAAACTAAACGATGAAGAACGTTGGGCAATTGTAGCTTATCTCCAATCGTTAACATTCACCATTCCAATCGAAACTTTACAAAGTGCTGCCACCCAGGCTACGCTGGCAGCGCCTGTCTCTGGTGAAGTGCCGGGCACTGGTCTCCCAACACCTGGCGGCACCCCAGCGCCTACCCCTGCAGAGCAACCCGCGAATGGTAAAGGGAAAATCACCGGACGCGTCTCCAACGGCTCCGGAGGAGAGATCCCAACCAGCCTGATCATCACTCTGGAAGGATATGATAACTTTGAACAGGTGATTACGGCTACGACGAGTCTTAAGAGTGATAACACTTTTTCCTTTGAAAATATCGACATGCAAGAAGGGCGTGTCTTTGTAGCCTACACCGAGTATAGTGGCGCAACGTATGCCTCTGACGTTGCCGTATCAACTTCCCCAAATGCGACCCTTGACTTGCCGATCATTATCTACGATACCACTACCGACCCCTCGGTGATCAGATGCGATCGCCTGCACCTGTTTTTCGACCTTCTCGATGAAAACACCTTACGGGTCGTTCAACTCTACATCATGTCGAATACGTCGAATAAAACCCTGGTTGCCGAGCAAGCCGGTCAACCAACGGTGCGCTTCAAGTTGCCGGTCGGATCCAGCAACCTGCAATTTCAGGATAGCGTCTTAGGGGAACGATACATCTCTACCCCAGACGGCTTTGGGGACACCGCATCAATTCGGCCTGGTTCAGGAAACTATCAAGTCTTGTTCTCTTTCACCATGCCTTATAATCGAAAACTCGATCTGGTGCAGCCCGTTTCAATCCCGATTGACGCCGTGGTTGTGTTAGTTCCCGAAGGTAGTCTCAAAGTGCGCAGCACCTTCTTGCGCGATGATGGCAAGCGGGATGCCGAAGGCACGATCTATCACATGTATAGCGGCGGCAATTTATCGGTTGGCGAGGAATTGCGGATAACGATCAGCGGTCAGCCCGGCGCAAGCGGTTTCTCGCTCAGCGGTGGGTCCCGTGAATCGCTCCTGGTGGGATTGATTGTCTTCGGACTGGCGTTTATCTTTGCCGGTATCTGGTTCTATCGGCATACACGTCTCGAGGAATTGGAAGAAGAAGAGGAACAGGCTTTAAACGCCCCTGAAAGCGAAGAAGCGGTCATTGACGCCATCATTGCCCTGGACGATCTCTATCAAAGTGGAGGCTTACCCGAAGAAGCCTATCAAGCCCGCCGCGCTGAGCTAAAAGAAAAATTAAAAGCGCTCAGAGGCAAATCCTAACCCGCTCCGCCAAGAAAGGCCATGATTGTTGTCCACAAACTAGTGAAACGCTTTGGATTGAAGACCGTTCTGCGCGGCGTAGACTTTAAGGTTGAAGCGGGTGAGTTCGTCGCCATTCTCGGTCCAAATGGGGCAGGAAAAACCACCTTCTTGCGCATTCTGGCAACCCTTTCCAGGCCAAGCCTGGGCGAGGTCTCGATTGCTGGCTTTGCCCTGCCCACCCAAGCGGCATCTGTGCGGCGTCGCTTAGGCGTGGTCACCCATTTACCGTTGCTTTACGGGGACCTGACCGCTGAAGAGAACCTGCGCTTTTACGGACGCTTATACAGCCTGGATTCGCTAAACGAACGAGTCGCAGAAGTCTTAAAACTGGTTGGGTTATTTGAACGGCGATCAGACCTGGTACGCACCTTTTCCCGCGGTATGCAACAACGCCTGGCTATCGGTCGAGCCGTGTTGCACGATCCTGAAGTCATTCTTTTCGATGAGCCTCATACCGGTTTAGACCAGGAAGCCTGCGCCATGCTCGACAACGTTTTACGCGAAGTTGCGGCGCGCGGCCGGACAGTGGTCATGACCTCTCATGATCTGATACGCGTGAGCGAGTTAGCTTCCCGATTTGATGTCCTCTCTAACGGCGTGATTGTAGCTTCGGCAACCAGAGAGCAATTAGATCCCGATCAATTGCTGGCCTTCTACCGTCAAGCCGTGCATCAGAGCCAGGGCTCCAACCCTGCCCGTCTGCCATATGAAATCTGAGGAAATAAGGAAAGGGAAAAATCAATCTAGATGAACTTTCTGCGGGCTACTCTTGCGGTAATCGCCAAAGACCTGAGTGGGGAATTGCGCAGTCGCGAATTGCTCTCGGCAATGTTTGTCTTCGCTGTGCTGGTAATTTTGATCTTCAACTTTGCTTTGGAACTGGATGTCAAAACGCGTGGCACGGTCACGGCGGGAGTATTGTGGGTAACCTTTGCCTTCGCCGGCAGCCTCGGCTTGAATCGTTCTATGGCAATGGAAAAAGACCGCGGTTGTATGGATGGATTACTGCTTGCGCCCGTCGATCGCAGCGCCATTTATTTTGGTAAAATGTTCGCGAACCTGATCTTTATGCTGCTGGTGGAAGCCATTGTTTTACCGCTTTACAGCATTCTTTACAATATTAACCTCTTTCAAGCTGGCTTCTTAGGCGTCGTCATTTTGGGATCATTGGGATACGTATCGGTTGGAACCCTGTTAGCAACTATGACGGTGCAAACCCGAACCCGGGACGTCCTTTTACCCATCTTGCTTTTTCCTCTGGCGATTCCGGTCTTCATTGCAGCCGTAAAAGCCAGCATGGGATATTTACAGGAGCTAGAAATGGAAGCCATACGCCCGTGGCTAAATTTGCTGGTCGTTTACGACACGGTTTTTACAGCCATCGCTTTTATGGTTTTTGATTTTGTGGTAGAAGAGTAGTACTACAGAACACCAAAGGAGGCAACCATGCAACCAAAACCCAAAGCCTTAACCTATTTAGATACTTTTACCGCCATTCTTTTCCTGATCTCGGTGGGAATGGTCTTTTTCTATGCCCCCATGGAAGCGGTCATGGGGAATGTACAGCGCGTATTTTATTATCATGTCGCCGTTGGTTGGGTGGGAATGCTCAGCTTTTTGGCGGCGGCGATTGCCGGCATTCTCTACCTGAAAAGCAAGGATCGCAAGTGGGATTTGTTCGCCCTGGCAGCAGTTGAAATTGGGATTGTGTTCACCTTCTTGAACATCGTAACCGGCTCGATTTGGGCAAGACCGATCTGGAACACCTGGTGGACATGGGATCCTCGCTTGACAACTGCAACCATTATGGAATTGATTTACTTTGCCTATCTCATGCTCCGTCAAGGGATTGAGGATCCCGAGCGTCGAGCGCGCTTTGGAGCAGTTTATGTCATTCTGGGTTTTGTCAGTGTACCACTGACGTTCTTTTCGGCGCGCTTGTTTCGCACCATCCATCCTGTGGTTATTGGCACCAATCAGCCCGGTGCAGAAGGACAGTTCGACATGACCCCCAGAATGGTTCACACCTTCCTCTTCAGCCTGTTTACCTTCACTTTCGTCTTTATCGACCTGATGTGGCATCGCCTGCGCCTTGGGCGGTTCGCCGATCAGGTCGAACAACTCAAGTTGCGCTTGAGCCTGTAAGGAGCCATGAAATGATTTTCTCCTTGCTTTTTCAAGAAGGACCGGCTGAGACCACCGCGTACATGATTGCCGGCTATGCAGTAGTCCTTGTGGTTATGGCAGCCTACATTGTCAGTCTATGGTTACGATGGAGAAACCTGCACCGAGATCAAGAGATGCTTGAAAAGTTGCTACCCAGCCAAAAAATCGAGCCAGAATCCTGGGAAGAGCGCAACTCCTGAAGCTAAAGGGTGTTTGGTGACACAAGAAAACCAATCAAATCAGGAGACTGACAATGACCCTGACGGCACTGTTTCGTCCCGGTGAGAATAAAGCTGCACTGGCTTACGACATCCTAGTGATTCTGAGTGGATCATGGCTGATTGCCCTCGCCGCGCAGCTTTCCATTCCATTACCTTTCAGTCCGGTGCCAATCACCGGGCAGACTTTTGCGGTCCTATTCGTTGGCGCACTGGCAGGCCGACGGCTGGGCAGTTTGAGTGTAGCCGCTTACCTGGCTCAAGGGCTGGCCGGTTTGCCGGTATTTGCCGGAAGCACAAGCGGCTTGAGCCGCCTGCTTGGTCCAACTGGAGGGTACCTGTTGGGTTTCTTAGCTGCTGCCTACCTGGTAGGTAGCCTTGCCGAACGCGGTTGGACTCGCCAGGCAGGTACAACATTGCTTGCCATGTTGTTCGGAAACCTTGTCATCTATCTCTGTGGCTTGCCCTATCTTGCCTTGTTTGTCGGTGTGGAAAAAGCGCTGGTTGCCGGTCTTTATCCGTTTCTGGTTGGTGATGTGATTAAGATTTTACTGGCAACGCTGGCGCTCCCCCTTGGCTGGAAGTTGCTCTCGCTTTACAAACCGACCATTGGCTGATCCATACTGGCTGGGCGGATTAGGTTGTCCGCCCAGCTCCATGAAAGATTTTTAGGTTTCTTGGGGGTAGCGAGAAGGTTGGAAAACCAGGCTTAATGCTGATTCAAGCGATGATAAATGCCCTTAAGCTGGGGATAGATTTGCTTGAAGACAGCATACAACTCGTCATAAACCGGGTGCGTTGAATCTTGCGGTCGCACAGTGTGAGTCACCTGGACAAGTTCTTTCACTGCTTCAATCGAGGGTAGCCACTTCAAGCCGACCATTGCCAGATACGCGGCGCCAAGGGCGGTGGTCTGTTGCGGTTCAGCAACGCATTCCAATGTCCGCCCGGTGATGTCGGCCACAATTTGAACCCAGGGCAAACCCTTGGCGCCACCTCCCATCGTGCGCAGCGGATTCGGTCGAAAACCGTATAATTCCTCAATATTCTCCACAATCCAGCGCATGTTGTAGCCAACTCCCTCATAGACGGCGCGCAACAGATGGGCGTAGGAGTGATTGGCGCCTAAATTGATAAAGGCAGCCCGCACGCGTTCATCGGCAATGGGGGTACGCTCACCATACATCCAGGGAGTAAAGAGTAGCCTGGCTGACCCGGCTTCGACGCGGCTGACTTCCCGGTCCATGCGGGAAAAAATCTCGCCATCCGGTTCGCGCTGAAAGAATTCACGCGCTGCCCATTTCAGACAAGCGCCGGCCGTCTCCGTCTCGGCGACGAGCAGTAACTTCCGCGGGTCTGCGGACTGAATGGTTGGAATGCCCCGTTTGCCCACTACCCGTTTACTGGTCACAATGCCCACAAAACCCGAAGTCCCCAGGCAGAGATGTCCTTCCCCTTCACCTACCGCTCCAGAGCCAACTGCGGCCGTCATGGCATCGCCCGCCCCACCAAAAACCGGAGTTCCTTCCAGTAACCCCATTTCCTGGGCAGCGCGGCGGGTCAACCCCCCCACTTGTTCAAAGGGAAGGACTAATTCGGGAAATTTGCCGGCCTCCAAACCCAGAAAGCGCATCAAGGTGGTATCCCAAGTTTTGGTTTTCATATTAAACACACCGGTCACACTGGAGACCGTCCATTCCGCCACCAGACGACCGGTCGTGCGCGCCAGCAGATACCCGCTGCAGTCCATTAAGGCAGCCGCTTGTTGATAAATGTGCGGCTCGTTCTTTTTCAGCCAGAGGTATTTGGGCAAAACATCCTTGCCGGTGATGGCAACTCCGACCAGGGCAGCAAAGATGGCTCGCCCACCCACCTTGCGCATCACGTGCTCAGCTTCTTCTTCAGCCCGCCCGTCTAACCAGCTAATGCACGGACGCAAAGGGTTGCCTTCCCTGTCAACCGGCAGAAGATTGACCATTTGGGTCGAAAAGGCTATGCCGGAGATTTGAGACGGAGAGACTTGCTGCTGGTCAAGCAAACGGCGGGTCGTTGCACAAACCGCTTGCCACCAATCTTCGGGGTTTTGTTCTGCCCACAGAGGCCGAGGATAATGGGTCGGATAAGGCTCAAAGGCCGTACCTTGCAGCTTACCCTCTTCGTTTACCAGGGCGGCTTTGCAACCGCTGGTGCCAACATCAAATGCCAGAACGAGCGCCATTGTTCACCTCTCCCAAAAGAATATCCCCATGCATTATACTCCCGCCCCGCCTTTATCCGGTCAAGTTGAATAAAACGAAATTAATCAGGGATAGCGTTATATTCTTCTCAACTCATCAGTTTGACCTGCCGTTTGAAAAGGGCAAGTATGCCTATACAAGGAAGCAAGAGATGGAGGGTGGTCTCTTCTTACTTTTTACAAGAGCAGCCGAAAGTCTACCCCAATCGAATGCGCGGATCGAGGACTGAATACAGGATATCGGCGATCAGGTTAGAAAGCGCAAAACCAAGCACGGCAACCATGGTCACCGCCTGAAGCAAGGGTAGATCACGGCGGTCGATTGCAAACACCATCAGGCGACCTAAGCCTGGGTAATTGAACACGTTTTCAATGACGATCAAACCACTGATTAGCCATCCCATACTGATAGCAATCACCGTGATGGTGGGAATGAGGGCATTGCGCAGGACGTGCTTAAAAATCACCATCTGGTAGGGTAAGCCTTTTAAGTCCGCAGTGCGCACATATTGTTGTTTGAGTTCTTCAATCACCCCGGCTCGTGTTAACCGAGCAATGTAAGCCAGCAAGACCAGGGTAGCCGTTAAGGCCGGCAAAATTAACATCGGTAAGGCTTCAATGAAGGAGGTGGTTGGTCGAATCGAAGAATTGGCTGGCAGTAAGCGCAGGCGGAAAGAAAATATCTGAATGAGCACCAAACCGGTGACAAATTCGGGTAAACCCACAACCGCCAGCGAAGCGACACTGATCAGATTATCGATCCACTTGTTCTCATTTAAGCCGGCGATGACTCCCAAAAAGATCGCCAGAGGCACCGATATGACCAGAATAACCGCTGCCAGCATCAGTGAGTTACGCAGCCGTTGCACAACCAGCGGGCGAATTTCCGACTTGGTGCTGTAGGACTTTCCCCAATCCCCGCGCACAAAATTCCCTAACCAGCGCGTGTACTGAACGGGAATTGGGTCGTTCAGGCCCAGTTCTTCGCGCAGGGCTTGCAAGGCAGCTTCCCCGGCTTCACGGCCAAGAATCACTCGCGCCACATCGCCGGGTAACAATTGCGTGACGGAGAAGATCACCATCGAGGTGATCAATAAAGTAAGAATTAAGAAGCTAAGCCGCCGGATTAAGTACTTTAACATATGCTCAAAGTCCCAGGTCGAGGATCGGAGATTGAAGTTGGGATAACTCTTCTAAGGTGTAATGGCAGTAAATGCGCTTTTGGGTGCTCTCATCCACCCGCCAGGGTGGAGCCTGGCGCTCGCAAATTTCGCCGATCTTGCGCGGACACCGGGAGTGAAAAGGACAGCCATTGATTTTTTCGCTTGGGCTGGGTAAATCCCCTTCTAAACGAATCGTTTGAGCTTTCGTTCCCAACTTTACCGATGGCACCGCTGAGAGCAAGGCTTCGGTATAGGGATGGTAAGGAGGTTTGAACAAATCGGCCGCCCGGCAAAGCTGCATCAAAGCGCCGAGATAGATCACCGCAATCTGATCGGCTAAATAGCTTACTACCGCCAGATCATGCGAGATAAAGAGCAAGCCGTTGTTAAAATTGCCCTGTAAACGATTGATTAAGTTTAGAATGGCAGCCTGGACGGAAACATCCAACGAAGAGACCGGCTCATCGGCAATGACCACATCAGGGTGGGTAATAAACGCCCGCGCAATGGCAATGCGCTGTTTTTCTCCCCCGCTGAGTTGATTGGGACGGCGATTGAGCACGTCAAGCGGCAGTTGAACCGCCTTAATCATTTCCTCAGCCAGCCGTTGCGCCTCTTCACCTCGGATGCCTTGTAAGACAAACAATTGCCGCCGCAACGATTCACCCACGGTCATAAAAGGATTAAGAGCTTCTTCGGGGTTCTGAAAGACCATTTGTAAACGGCGCAGAATGTCGCGACTCCTTCGCGAGAGCTTCGGCGCAGCAGGTAAACCATAAATCCGAATTGACCCGGCTTCGGGTTCGTTTAGGCCGCTGAGGGCGCGGGCAAGGCTGGTCTTACCGCTGCCACTTTCCCCCACCAAACCGAGGGTATCGCCTGGTTCAATTCGAATACTGACATCCTTAACGGCTTTGACCTTTCGCGATGAGCGCCGGCTCAGAGATTCAAAGAATGACTGTTGACTTTGAAATTCCACCACAATCCCCTGGGCATCTAGGGCGGCCGCTTCGGTCTTTAACTGTACCGGCAAGGGTGTGTTGACAGCTTCACCTTCTGTCTCAAACAGCTCCTCAAGCGAAATTTCCCGTCGAGCCAGTTCTTCCCAGCGGTGACAACGGCTTGAGCGATGGTGATTGATTTTCTCTAACGGCGGTCGCTCAGCACACCGATCCAGTGCAATGGGACAGCGAGCTTGGAAGATACAACCACTCCCTCGTTGGGAAAGAGCCGGGATTTGACCCGGGATGGCGCTGAGGACTTGTTCCTTTTTGTTCTGCCCCAGTTTGGGAACGCTTTTGAGTAAGCCAAAGGTATAAGGATGCAGCGGTTGCTGGAACAAATCTTCCAGGTCGGCATCTTCAACCAGCTCACCAGCATATAATACAGCCACCCGATGGCAAAGTTCCACCACAACCCCCAGGTTGTGGGTAACATACAAGACGGCCATCTCTTGACCGCGGATCAGCTCCTTGATGAGATCCAGGATTGAGGCCTGAGTGGTAACATCCAGACTGGTGGTGGGTTCATCTAACAGCAATAAGCGCGGCGAGGTTGCCAACGCCATGGCAATCATCACCCGCTGCTGCATCCCGCCACTGATCTGATGGGGATACGAACGCGCCACCCGTTGCGGCTCGGCTAACCGCACCTGTTCAAAAAGCTCCAGAACTCGCCGCCTGGATTCTACCTCAGACATCTTTAGGTGCAAGCGGAGCACTTCCTGCACCTGTTCACCCACCGGCAGAGTCGGGTTGAGGGAAGAAAGCGGATTTTGAGGCACCAGAGAAATTTTTCGCCCCCAATAGGAGCGCATCTTTTCCTTTGGAAAACTACTGATCTCTTCTCCCTCGAATACAATTGAACCCTTCAGGATACGCCCATTTTCACCCAGATAGTTCAGGATAGACATGGCTAGCGTGGTCTTGCCGGAACCACTCTCGCCCACCAAACCGTAGATTTGCCCGCTCTTAATCGAAAGATCAATATCCCGAATGGCTTCGAACCAGCGATCCCCGATCCGATAGGCAACCGTGAGGTTTTTGATCGTTAAAACTGCTTGTTCACCATCCATCTCAACCTGCTCACTACTTTGTTTCCAGTAAGACCCGTTTGATGCCATCAGCCAGGAGATTCACGCCAATCACAATCACCGCAATGGCGGCGGCTGGATAATACATCGCCCATGGCATTTGATTGACATTGTTGCGCGCCTCGCGCACCATTAAACCCCAATCTGGACTCGGGGGTTGAACGCCGACACCCAGGAAACCCAGCGAGGCGACCAGAAAGATCGCATACGAAAAGCGCAAGGCAGCTTCAACGGCCAGGGCGGGCAAGACGGAAGGCAAGATCTCGCGGAAAAGAATATAGGGCAGGTTCTCCCCTCTCAAGCGCGCCGCTTCGATGAAACCGCGCTGGCGCACCGATAGCACGACACTGCGCACTACCCGTGAGACAATCGGGGTGTAGACAATGATGATCACCAGCAAAACGCTATTTTTGGATGGCCCGAGCGTGCCCAAGAGTAAGAGAGCTAACAACAGCAAGGGCATGGCAAGCAAGCCATCAAAGATGCGCATCAGAATTTCATCGAACCAGCCTCCGATATATCCAGTTGCCAGGCCAATGGTCGTACCAAACAGAACAGCTATGATGGTTCCGAAGCCGGCAAGGCTTAAAATTTCGCGGGCGCCTAAGACAATGCGGCTGAATACATCTCGGCCAAGATTATCGGTGCCAAACCAATGTTTTGCCGAGGGAGGCTGACCGGCGTCACTGACTATTTGTTCATTAACTCCATAGGGGGCGATAAAAGGCCCAATGATAGCCAGAATGAGGAAGAGGACAAAAATGACAAACCCTAAGGCCGAGGCTGGTTTGGAACATAATGCCCTGACAAAAAATCCAATTCTGGCCCAGCCGGTGATTTGGAACCCGGTTTGGGTAGGTGTCGATGGGGTTTGCCCATCGACACTACCACCAGAACGTCTTACATCAGCTTCAAAACTCATTAGTCAAAAATCACGGCGCGGTTTACTCTACGAAAGAAACCGGGCGCAAATCCGACCGACCGGAGAAGGACTTAAGGACAAAACCCTGGAAGGTCGAGCGGATAGCAGCCAATTGAGTATAGAAGTAAGGCACAATGATTGGACCACGCTCAATCAGCAATTTCTGGATGGCCTTGTAAGCAGCAACTCGCTCCGCTTCATCCAAAGTCGTGCCAGCCGTGGTTGCCAGTTGATCGAATTCTGCATCGCAGAAATGCGATTCGTTCCATTTGGCATTGCATTTCAGCATCACATCCAGATAAAATTGCGGATAGGGACGCGAACCCCAGCCGGTGATCCCCAGATCCACAGCCAACCAGCCATCATCGCCATAATAAACGCTTTCCGGTTCGACCATCACATTCACGTCAACCCCAATTTCTGCCCACTGATTTTTCAACACAACCGCAAGCTCCGGTCGATCGCCGGTATCGGGGGTGTGCAGGTCGATCTTCAAGCCGTTGGGATAACCGGCCTCGGCGAGTAGTTTCTTGGCCGCTTCCACATCCCGAGCCGGGAGCGGCGTCTCCTCACTGTAATAAGCCGAGTACATTGGACCAATCGGGCTGTCGCGGCCAATCCGCCCAAAGCCGGCCATTACCAATTGATAGATAGCTTCTCGATCCAAACCGAGTTTGAGAGCTTGCATCACTCTGGGATCGTTGCCGGGAGCGCGATCCGAACGCAAACGAACCACATCGAACTGGTTGGTAGGCGCATCCAACAGGGTTATTCCGCTCTCACTCTTCAGGCTGCTGTACAGGTCAGTCGAAAGCGCCATGACCAGATCAACCTGTCCACCTCGTAAAGCGTCAACCATCGCGGTTTGATCGGCGAAGAAAAGAATTTCCACCCCTTCAAGCATAGGCTGGCCCTCAACAAAGTAGGCTTCGTTGGCTTGCAAAACCAGGCGGTCTTCGGGGCTATATTCCACCACTTTAAACGGCCCAGTCCCATTGAATTGGGTTGGATCGGCTGTATTCTCTTTGAGAATCAAAGCATGGTTGTCGCTCAGGTCGAATAGGAAGAAGGGATTGGATTGTTTGAGTTTGAAGGTTACTTCCAAATCACCGCTGGCTTCAATGCTATCAATATTTGCATACAAATCGGCCGTTGGATATCCAGAGTCTGGATTGCGCAGCCGGTCAAAGGTCCAGATAACATCCTTTGCCGTGAAGGGCGATCCATCGTGGAAGGTGACCCCCTCTTCCAACTGGAACGTGTACACCAGGCCATCTTCACTCACCGTCCAGCTTTTGGCTAAGCGGGGAGCAATGGTGTTTTGCGGCGTAACATCCACTAAATAATCGTAAATATGATTGGCAGCAAACACTTCCGGGTCTGAAGAGATGGTTGCCGGATCAACCTGCACCAGCGGTTGTGTGGCAACGCGAAGCACACCCTTTCGTTCTCCGCCGGCTGGCGCTGGAGGTTCGGTTGAAACTGGTTGACCGGGTTGCGCAGGTTCAGCGGCAGGTTGGGTTGGCGCCGGTGCAGGGGGTTGAGTGGGTTCAGGGGTTGCCGGTTGACCGCCACAGGCCTGGAGCAGAAAAGTGCTCAGAATTACTAAGGTGAAAATGGCTTTCAGGATATTCTTGGTTTGCATTGAACTTCTCCTCTTGTAGAAATTAATTGAATTTGCAGAATTTCCTCCAAAGGTAAAAGAGTTTTTTCTAGTTTACACCTCCCTTCTACACTGAGTAGTTTACTATCCATGGACTGGTATTAATCTCTATCACCCCGCATTAAAGAACGCTGAATTCTCTTTTGAATTGATCCAGTGCGCCCTCTCAAAATGAATCTATGAGGCGATACGGTGATGGTACCCTGGGGTAATGTCACCATGGTGGTTATATTGAGGTGATCCCAAATAAACGGATAAAAAAACTCGCTCGTGAAAAATTATACTATAATAAGCACACATTAGCTGATCTTTCAAGATTAGAAATTCTCATCCCAGCTTACTTTGCCTAAACATTCAGGGCGCAAAACAGGCACATAACGCGAGCCAATCTCACCCGATGATACAATTTGGCTAAGTGGCGATGGGGATTACCCATCGCCACAATCACCGGCATGTCCAAACTCAGCTTCAGAACTCATCAATGAAAAACTGGAGCACAGCTTATTCTACGTAAGAAACCGGGCGCAAATCCGACCTCCCCGAGAAAGGCTTCAGCACAAAACCCTGGAATGTCGAGCGGATGGCACCCAATTGCGTGTAAAAGTAAGGCACAATGATTGGACCACGCTCAATCAGCAATTTCTGGATGGCCTTGTAAGCAGCAACTCGCTTCGCTTCATCCGAAGTTGTGCCAGCCGTGGTTGCCAGTTGATCGAATTCTGCATCGCAGAAATGCGATTCGTTCCATTTGGCATTGCATTTCAGCATCACATCCAGATAAAATTGCGGATAGGG
>Ga0129299_1001751_pt1 | contig 14504 bp, 12 predicted proteins | sample ConPoolayeCmetaG_FD_94477 | JGI IMG/M metagenome (GOLD analysis project Ga0129299, IMG submission 94477) | Hot spring microbial mat communities from California, USA to study Microbial Dark Matter (Phase II) - Cone Pool mat layer C metaG ... | reverse complement strand
TGGGCGGGAACCGTTCGACAACTTCGCTCTTGTAGGGTCGGGTGTCGAGTGGCAGGCCCAGTTGCTCGCAAGCGGCTTCGAGGGAAGGCGCGACGACCGTGTGCTCGCTGGCCCCGGCGGGATTGCGGAAGGTGTAGCGGCGGGCCACGACCCGCGGAGCACACTGAGCGCTGCCCGTCTTGCCGCATATTTCCAAATGGTCCAGGCGGGCGTAGTTGTAGGCGGTGCCGCCAGGCTCGTTGACGCACCGATAGAGACCGCGCCGCACGAGCTGCCACGCGGAGTCTGAAACGCCGGCAATGGGGATGCGTGGCTGCGGACCACTCTCGCGGGACCGCAGCACGGGGGCCTGAAACCAGCCGGTGGCGATGGTGGCGTAGAGGTTCGCGGCCTGGAGCGGCGTCAGCAGGATTTCTCCCTGTCCGATGGCGTAGTTTCGCCCATCGGCGGGGCGAAAGGGGCGAGATCGCTGGCTGAGCATCCAGTCCAGCGTGGGGATTAGCCCGCTCCGTTCCTCGATCAGGCCCGTGCCGCCGGCCGGTTCGGTTCCGGTTTCGCGGCCTTGCACGAACAACCGGAGAAACTCGGTCAGCCGGCCTGCTCCCAGCCGTTGCCCCAGATCATAAAAATAAACGTTGCAGCTATGCTGGATGGCCTCCTCGGCGGTCAGATAGCCGTGTCCCGGCAGGCCCCGCCAGTATGTCCAGCAGTGCCACTTGGTGGAATTCGGCATGTAGACGCCGTCGCAAAAGACCGGCTTCGCTGGATCGACGATGCCCGCGGCGAATCCGGCCAACAGCGCGACCGGCTTCAGGATGGACCCGGGCTGATACTCTCCCTGCACCGCTCGAAACAGCAGTGGCAGCCGCCGTGCGTCGTCCCGCAGTTGCTCATAGCGAAGGCGGATGTCCTCGCGGGAGTAGATCGGGACGCTGACCAGGGCCAGGACTTCTCGCGTTCGCACATCGAGCACGACACAGCTCGCTCCGGTGGCTTGCGGCAGCTTGCGCACGGCTTCCGTCAGCAGCTCGCTGATTCGCCGCTGCCAGTCGCTGTCCAGTGTGAGGGTGACGTCCAGGCCGTCGGCGGGCGGGACGCGGTCCTTCAGCTTTCCGTCGCGAAATCGCTCCTCGTATCCCCGCCTGCCGCGGAGCAGATGCTCGGCCAGCGCCTCGACGCCGGAGACGCCCGCGGCGTCTCCGGCCCGATAGCAGGCCAGGGGATCGTCGCGGAGCGGATCCTCCTCGATGGCGGCCGTCGACACTTGTCCCAGCCGCCCCAATAAGTGGCAGAAGGGTTCCGCGGCCTCCGACCAGACGCGGCGGACCGAAGGCTGGATGCGGATGAACGGCAATCCCGCCAGAGTCAATTCCAACCGGGTCCGCACCTCCGGCGAGACATCCGCGAGGATGGGATGGAACAGATCCTCCTCCTGAAGCCGCAGCTTCTCGAACGGTTCCAGCAAACCCCGGCGGTGCCTCGTTCGCCAAATGTGGCGTCGCAGCCGTTCGACCGCCTCGCAGACGCCGTCCCGCCGCCGTTTGAGCTCCCGCAGGGGCACGCCCGAGACCTGTTCGAGTGTCAGCCACATCGTTTCGATTCGCGATTTGACCTCGGCCTCCAGTTCGGCATCGGTCGCCGCCCGCCACTGGGCTTCGTGGCGTCGGAGGTGATCCGCATAGAGCGAGAGGTAAGGCGGGTTCATGCTCAGGATGCCGTAGTGGATGGCGACATCATGGGCCGGTTCATCGGAAACCAGCACCCGGCCGACGCGATCCAGGATTCGCCCACGCAGCGGCGGTAGAGACTGCCGTGGCGCGACCAGGGCTTCTTCGGCCTGCCGTTGGTAGTCCTGCCCCTGCAACACCTGCAACTGGTAAAGGCGGGCCACCGCCACCAGACCCAGGGCGATCGGCAATGCCATCAGGATTCGCAGACGACGCTCATAGCTCCGGGCCATTCATACGCTCCGGTCGGGATCGGCTGCTTCGTTGTTACCGTGCGGTCAATGCAACCTGACGCGATGGCTTCCCGTTATTCCCAGGAGGTTCCGCATTTGCCGCAGGATCCAATGCCCGTAAGGCGCCAGGATCGCGGTGTAGGCGGCGCTGTAAATTCCGGTCAAGGTCAGTTCTCGAACGGACACCGCTCCTCCAACGGCATACCACACATACCAGCCGGTCAGGAAGGAGAGCGACCCCTTCACCATGAACGTGAACAGCAACTGGGTCATGGCGCTCTCGCGAAACGTCAGATCCCGAACCTTGACGACGATCCAGCCGAGCAGGCCGAGCGAAAACGCGTGCAATCCCACGTTCGGGGCCTGGTTGAAACTCAGACTGGACAGGTCGGTGACCAGGCCGATGACCCAGCAGGCCAGCAGGGCGTCGTGTGCCCGGGCCGCCAACGCATAATGCACGGCGATGATAACGAGCAGGTCGGGCTGGATGGTTCGGACCGCGAAGAACGGCACCACCGATTGCTGAACCGCGGCCGCAGCCCAAACCAGGATGATGAAGGTGATCCAGTGCAAAGGCCTGTCAATTCCTTTCCGCGGCCGCCGCCTCGGGAGACAGGTCCTGACGGCGGTCGGGCACCCGGTTCATCAAGGCCAATGCGGCTCGAGCAATGGCCAACCGGACATAGGGCTGCTGTCCTTCCAACTCGAAGGCCGCCTTGAGGGAACGGAGGGCCTCGGGGTTGCCGATCGCCTCCAGGGCGAGGGCCGCCAGTCCGCGGACTCGTCGGATCTGCTGTTCGGGAGGATCGCCGGCTTGGCCGGTGGTCGGAGAATTGAACCACAGGTAGGCGATGGCGATATCGAGGCCGGTCTCGTCGCCGATCCGGCCGAGACCGCGGGCGGCCTGCAAGCGGGCCTCGGGATGCTCGCGAATCCCCAATCGATAGCGGAACAGGTCTTCGGCTTCCTGGCTCCGAGCGTTGGCCAGAAACATGATGGCCGAGGCGGCCTGATCGGGATAAGCGCTGTGGCCGTTGAAGATCAGCCGTTCGATCGCGTCTTTGTTTCCCATCATGGCCAGGGCTTCAAGAATCTGGAGTCGCGGCAGGTCTTTCTGCTCGTGCCGCAAGGCCCTTTGCAGCACCCGCACGGAAGACGGCTCGCCCAATCGCCCGATGGCCAGGGCGGCGTTCGCCCGAACGCGGGCGTCGCGGTGGTTCAGGAGGAAATCGGCCAACTCGGTCGTCCGTTGGCGATCTCCCAGACGATGCAGGGCATAGAGGGCGGCGATACGGACATGCGGGTTGGAATCCTCGGCCCGCGTCCGAATGCGGTCGAGGTAATCAGCGTTCTGGATCTGTCCTAGCGCCATCAGCGCGGCAAAACTCGCGCCTGGGTATTCGTTTTCGATGTTGGCGGCGATGAACGGCAACCCCTCGCGCGGCGCCACCTCGGCGAGCGCTTCGATGGCATTCATGCAGAGCGGAGGGTCGTCGCCGACCGCTGCCTCCTGGAGCGTCTTGACCGCGGCAGCTCGAAAGGCGGCCAACTCCTCGCCGGCCAACAGCCCCCGCCCGGGTGGCGGAATACAACCCGCCACCCAGAGCAGGACGCCGGTCGCGAGGGCGGGACCGCCCAGGCCGGCGGCGATCGGCCTGTTCCTTTCCTGCCGGAACCTCTCGGAGCCTGTCAAGCTCACGACGTCTGCTCCTCCACGGCGGGCAGGCCGCGGCCCGTCGCCGGTTTCAGAAGTCGCCGCAGCAGCCAGTCCAGCAACATGATTCCCCACAGCACCAACGCCGCTTGGCTGAACCAATCCCCCCAGCGGGTGTACAGCGTAATCCGCTCGTCACACTGCAAATCGGCGATCAGGTAGCCGGGAGCCATGCCCGCCTGTGTTTGCCAACGGGCGAGGGATTGGAGGTCGTCCGCCAACTGGAGGCGGAGGTTGGGCAGGGCCGAGGTTCGTTCCCTGCTGCCCAGGGGGGTCGCCAGATGGGCGAGCCGATTGCCCTGACGATGGGCCAGGTAAGCGAACTCAGGTCCCAACTGTTCAACCGCCGGACACAGATCCTGATCGAAGGCGGCAATTGCCAAGGCGAGCAATTCGCGATGCCGGGATGCCGCCGCCTTGATCCGCTCGCGCAAATCCACGGCGTCCTCCGGGGTCGATGACGCCTGTCCTGCTTGGCGGCGGTTCAGTCGGCTGGTCGCCTCGAGCAGTTCCGCCTCGACCGGCTCCATCTGCCGGGCCACTTCGTCGATCTTCCGCAGGGCTGCTTCCACGGCCTTCATTCGCGGCCGCAGCTCCTCGTCCAAGGTGATCAACCGGTGAATCCGCCCGTTGGGGTGGATCTGGGCACTGGCGCCGGTGTTGACGCTCCGGGCGATGGGAATGCGGTGCTCGACGGCGCGAAACACCGCGGCCGCGAGATGCTGCTGCAACTCGGCGGTGTGCAGGAACCAGCCATCGTTGCTGATGGTCAGCAGCATGTCGATGTTCTTGCGGTCCACCAGGCGCGGAACTCCGCGGACGAACTCCCGCGTGATGTAGGGCATGATCTCTTCATAGCAAATAGGCACGGCCGCCCGGTAAACGCGGTGGTTCTGCGACGCGGCGGGGATTTCAAACACCTCATAGCGATCACCTTCCGCCAGAGAGTACTCGATTCCTTCGCGGCCCCAGGGCGTGCGGGCGTTGAGCCAATCGTAGAGCGGACGGTAACTCAGCCGGAACGGGACATATTCGCCGAACAGGACAAGGTGAATCTTGTCGTAGCGTGCCGCGGGCTGTTCGCGTCCCGGCAACAGCAGAAAGGCGGAGTTGAAGGCGGTGGCGTCCGGCGGAATCGCCGTCGGGCGCCATTCCAGTGACGTCGCGCCCAGCACGATGGGCACGTTGTACTCGGTGCTGAGTTGTTGGAATCCGTCCCGCACGGTCCGGCTGAAACGCTGCATGTCCAGCATATGCTCGCGGGTGTACTGCGGCGTGAAGCGGCGTTGTCGTATCTCGTCGAGATCGTCCGGCGAAGCGGTGAGGAATTCCTCGTTGGCGTAGCAGGCCATGGCCGTTTCGGGCAGGAGAATCAGGTCCGGTTTCTCCTTGGCCGCCTTCCGCGCCAGCTCCAGGTAGGCCTGGAAGACGGATTCCCTGGGTGTCCAGTAAGCATGGTGGGTCACGTACATCGCGAAGTCATGTTGGACGACGGCCACCCGCGGGCCAGGCGTGAAGTATCTCGCCGACCTCTGCGAGCTGCCGTAGATCACCGTGCCCAGCAGCACCAGCAGCGTGGTCAGGCTGCCGACGGGGAGCCGGGCGCCTCGTTCCGACCGCCACACCAGAATCGGCTGGATCAGTAGATCCGTGATCCAGCCGTTCACCATGGCCAGGACGAAACTCACCCCATAGGCCCCGACCAGGTCGCTGATCTGGATCATGGTCAGCACCTGGTATTGACTGTGCCCGAGCAACAGGAACGGGAAGCCCAGCGGACCGATGCTCCGCAGGTATTCGACCGCCACCCAGGCGACCGGTGCGGTCAACGCCACGGATACGCCGTGACGACGGTACATGTGCCGTATCGGCCAGGCCGCCAGCGGAAAGAACACGGCGTAGGCGAGACACAGCGCCAAGTAGCCCGGGGCCGTCACCGGGATCATCCAACGGATGTGAATCAGATAGAACCCGACGCCGAGCAGAAAGCTCGTGAGGTAAGCGAAGCGGGCCTTGGCCGCTGAACAAACGCACACCAGCCAGGGCACCAATGCGACGAAGGCCAGCCACCACCATTCCACGGGTGGAAAAATCAGAACAAGGGCCAGCAGGCTGCTTCCCGTGAGCATCAGGATGGGGCCGCGTCCTTTGATGGACGGCTGGGCGCCGACCAGGCGGGCCGGTTCCTGAAACCTCTGTCCGGCCAATACCCGGTCGGCGATTGCGGCGGGATCGCACCTCGGGTCGACCGGTTCCTTCGACGCGGAGTGTTGCCCCACGCCGCGAGGGGTCACGTCGTCTGGTTGCCCCGCAGGGCCGTCGCGATTGTTCGGCTGATGACGCGAGGGTCGATTGCTCATGTTCGCCGGAAGTGTACGCACGGAAGGCCGCGGTGGCCAGTGACCGCGACCGGGTCACGCGAAGGCTGATGCTCGGGGGTGGCGCGGGGAAGGAGATCGTGCCAGCCGGCGGGATGGCCATGCCGCCGGCGGTTGGCGAGGGCTGGGGCTGGGGAGAGGTGCTGGAGATGGACTGGTTTCCGGGTAAGACGAAACAGCCTTGGGCGACGGCCGGACACCCGCAACGCACACCGATCCGTCGCCTGCGTGGTATGGCCTAACCCTCGCGTCCGGCGAAGACCTCCACCGGCACGCGGACCCGCTGCCGGACGACATCCGCCAGGTTCTGTAACTCCGCCAGCTTGACAGGTTCCGCATAGGCTTCGGCGGTTCGCCTCGCGACGGTGTAGAGCTGAATCAACTTCAGACGTCCGCCGGCTCTCAGAATGTCCTGCAAACGCTCGGCGAATGCGGCGATCTCCTCTGCGGGGGGAGACTGACCGTGAAGCTTCATCCACATGGACTGGATGACGAGGGGCCGCGCGCGGGCCGCCTCCAGGATGTTGCGGAGCACGTGGTCCAGGGAGACCTTGCCACGGTTCACCTGCTTGAAGTAAGCCTCGGTGCCGGCATCGAGCTTGGCCCAGATCTCGCCGTAGTTCGCGTCCAGAACCTCAAGGGCCGCGCGAACCTTCGGCTTCGTGAGGTAGCAGGCGTCGGTGATCAGCACCAGTTTGGTATGTTCGAGGGCCTTTTGCCTCCGGGCTTCCGCCGCAAGGACTACGGCTTCGGGGAACACGGGCGAGGCCGTGGGCTCGCCGTCGCCGCTGAAGGCGATATCGCGGATGGCGCGTTGGTCGCCGGTCAGGCAATCAAACGGAGGCTCGGAGAACAGACTGCCGTCCAAGGCCCAGGTGAGCAGGGCGTTCAGTTCCCTGCCCAGCACGTCCAGGTCGACCCGATGGACGACAGGCGGTACGGTGCGATCGACCTGGCAATACACGCAGTCGAAGTTGCAGGCTTTGTCGGGATTCAGGTTGATCCCGATGGACAAGCCGCCGCTTCGCCGTGAGACGACCGGATAAACGTAGAGGTTCTGCCGCCACTGTCGCTCGTGCCGCTGAAACAACTGCGGAAGGGCAGTGGCGGGCGGGCAAATGTGGCCCTTTGGAGTGTCCGGTGCTGGAGGGTTTTCCTTATTCGCCGGGTTATCGATCATAACATGATTATTAGTAAAACGTTATAAAAAAGCAACGCCGGCGTGAGAATCCGCTCTCGCCGTCGTTAGCCTGATTGTGGCGGGGAATAATAGCCCCTCCCATTGCGTTATGCTCTAGGAAACGAACGATACTCCGCCCCAGCCCGGTTTGGCCGGTCGGAGTCCTCCCAGGAACGGCATTAACGGCATTCCTGACAAGCTGGCCAGTGGATGATTGTCGGCTCGCCCATCCGCTGGTCATTCCCACCCGGTTGTCGGACCGGGTGGGTTTTTTATGCGCACAAATCCGCCGGTTTACTTCTTCCGTCGGTCTTCGAATCCGTGGGGGTGCTTGCTGTGCCAAGCCCACGCGCTGGCCACAATATCTCGCAATTCTGTGAAACGGGGAGACCAACCCAAGTCGGCCATGATCCGCCTTGGGTCGGCGCAAAGGACGGGCACATCCCCAGGACGCCGAGCGACCTCCACAACGGGGATCGGGTGTCCGGTGATTTGCCTCGCCGTCTCGATGATCTCCCGCACCGTGGTGCCGCGTCCTGTGCCGGCGTTGTAGAAACGCCGCTCGCCTGGCTTGACGACCTCGAGGGCCTTGACGTGGGCGTCGGCGAGGTCCTCCACATGGATGTAGTCGCGGACGCAGGTCCCGTCTTTGGTCGGATAGTCGGTTCCAAATAGCGTGAGATGTTCCCGCTGCCCCAGGGCCACTTTGAGCACATTGGGGATCAGGTGCGTCTCCGGCGAGTGGTCCTCCCCAATGGTGGCATCCGCCGACGCGCCGGCCGCGTTGAAGTAACGCAGCGCCACGAACCCCAGCTGCCACGCTGCGGCAGAGTCCGCCAAGGCCCACTCCACCGCGAGTTTGGCGCGGGCATACGGAGACTCCGGCTTCTGCGGCGTGTCTTCCGTGATCGGCATCCGCTCAGGGATTCCGTAGGTGGCGCAGGTCGAGCTGAAGACGAACCGTTTGATGTCGTGCTTCTGCATCGACCTAAGCAAACGAAAGGTGTTCCCCGCATTATTGTCATAGAACCGGAGTGGATCGACGACGCTCTCGCCTACCTCGATGAAGGCCGCGAAGTGCATGACCGCGTCGAATCGGAATTCCGTGAACAGGTCGTCGAGAAGCCGTTCGTCTCCAAGCTCCCCGACCATCAAGCGAGCCGGCGAGGCGACCGCCTTGGCATGGCCTGCGGACAAGTTATCCAAGACCACGACACGGTGACCGGCGGCCAGCAGCGAGCGGACGGCATGACTGCCCACATATCCGGCCCCTCCGGTCACCAGCACGCTGAGATTAGTGTTCACTGATTCTCCTAACTTTTTAATAAATATATAGTTATATCTGATACTCTCCGGCGGGACAGGCATCCCGCAGCTCGCGGATCGATCATCCTAATCCTTGGTCGACCTCGCGACAACGCCAGCCCATGTTGCTGGACTCGCCACGACAGCCGATAATAAACCTTGAGCGCGAGGGTGCGGCACGGTAGGCTGCACCCGTCTTCGCGGTTGTGATGGAGGTTGGATGTCTATCACGCCGCCAGGCAATTGACACAAGGAGAGAACTTATGGATCTGGCCAGTCTCATCTGTACGCTGATTCAACCCGCCATCAATGCGATGCAGGCACTCGTTAATTTCTCCTGGACGCCTCTGACCTGGCTTGGCTTCGCCCAGCCCAGCGTCGCAAGCTGGTTCCAGTGGCTGCTGCCCTGCCAGCTCTCGTGACTGTCCGTAACGCCGCTGCCAGCCTCTCCAGACAGCGAGTCGCTGCTCGGCGGTGGTGTTATCCGTGAAGCCGCCCGGGGATGAAGCCCCGGGGTGTACAGCACGGTGAATGCGAGCCTGAACGAACAGACGGCAGACCCGCGACGAAGGGGTCTGTCGTCTGTTCGTGCGTTCACCCTAGCCGGCATCTCCCGTGATCGCGAGGCCCCGTAGAAGCCTCGTCGCGATCCGGGGAGTCAGATCGCTGAGCCTGGTGATGACCAGATCCGCTTGCTGCAAGGATTCCGCCGGGTGCGTGCCCACGAGTGCGATCGACTTCATCCCGGCCCGGCGGGCGGCCTCGATCCCTGCCGGAGCATCCTCGACCACCAGGCAATTCGGCGGCGGGACACCCAGCCGGTCGGCTGCGAGTAGGAACACCTGGGGATCGGGTTTTCCCTTCTGGACGTCTCCGCCGGTGATGACGACCTTGAACCAGCGGTCAAGACTCAGTTCGGAAACCACCAGTCTGACGTTCTCCGGTGGTCCTGAGGAACCGACGGCCAGACGGTAACCCGCCTCGCAAAGCCCTTCCAGCGTAGGCCGGAGACCCGGCATGGCGGGCACACGGCCGCGGATCAGGCTGCGATAGATGGCTTCCTTGCGGGCATCCAGGCGGTGGATTGCTTCAGGATCACGCAGCCCAAACATTTCCCGCAGGATCTCGCGGCTGGTCCGCCCGAAAGTTGAGGCAAACTCGGGTTCGGTGAGGGACAGTCCGTTTTCCCGGGCCAACCGGGCCCAACTCTCCAGGTGGGGCCGGTAGCTGTCCACCAGCACGCCGTCCATGTCGAATATGATCGCCCAAGGCATCGCGGGTATCTCGCAGCGGGGGTAGGGGGCGCATGAAAACAGCGCCGCAGCCACTCTGCGGCGCCGTCTGGTCAAATCACAGACTCGGCGAAACCCGCCGTCTATGCGGCCTGTTGGCTCTTGCTTCGCGCCAGGTCCACGATCTTGTCAAAAGCCTCTGGATCCGCGATGGCCACCTCACTGAGCATCTTGCGGTTCAGTTCGACGTTGGCCAGCTTGAGGCCGTTGATAAAGCGGCTGTACGAGATGCCTCGGCTGCGGCAGGCTGCGGTGATCCGCGTGATCCAGAGCGAGCGAAACTCACGCTTGCGGGCTCGCCGATCGCGGTACGAATACACGCCGGCCTTGCGGACGGTGTCGCGCGCGGGTCGCAGCAGCTTGCTCAGCGGGCCGTAGTAGCCCTTGGCGGCCTTCAGCACCCGCTTCACGCGTTTGTGGTGGGCGACGTTCGTTCTGGTTCTAGGCATGAGGGCAACTCCGCGTGGGGGGCGACGAGCAGTGTCGGCCCGGTCCGACTACTGTTCCTGCATGGCTCGCCGCATCTTCGCGGCAATGGTCTTGCACGCCAGCACGCTCCGCTGGCGAAGCCGACGCCGGCGATCGGCGGATTTTCCGCTTTGCAGGTGACCGGCGTAGCTACGGTTGTAGCTCACTTTGCCGGTGGCCGACACCTTCATCCGCTTGGCTATGCCCTTGTGACGCTTCATCTTCGGCATGGCGATCTCCACGAGGCCGGGTCGAGTCCAAACAAGCCCCGTAGTGTATGCCAACTGCCGGCTGCCAGCAAGAGGCGGACCCGGAACGATATAATGAGTTCTACTGACTCCGTTACTCTCCATATCCGCCGTCTGCCCGGTTCGGCGTGCGGGCCACGATCCACTCACCAAGATCCCTGATGAATTCGGCGGCATTGTCCTCGAATTCGATGGTGTGTTCGGCGTTCGGGTACTCGGTCAGCCGTCGATCCGGCCAAGGCAGGGCGTCAAACCAGGTCCGAGTGCGGTGGTTGTTCACGATCTGGTCCCGCCCAGCCAGCATGAGATGCACCCCCCCGGACCAGGCCGAGAGCCTGAACCGCTTGACGATCCGGTCCAACTGCCTCGATGCCAGGAGGAAACAGGCCGTGACCTGCCGGAGTTGCAGTTTATCCCGTTCCAGATAGGCCAGCCATCGCGGATTAGAGGTGAACATCCGTGGGGCATTGATCGGTATGTCAAACAAACGATCGCGGCCACGAACCAGCGACACAGCCACGCTGAACTTCTCGCTGGCAGTCAGGTCTATCTTGGGGAACAGGCCCGGTGCGACCAGTGAAATGCCGGCAACCTGACCGGGGTGTCGCGCCGCCAAACTGATCGCGAGTTTGCCACCCCAACTAACGCCAACCACATGGGCTGCCGTGAAGCCGGTCCGGCGGAGCAGTTCGCCGAGTTCGGCAGCCGCATCCGCCACGCACTGGTCGGCGGAGTCCGCGTGTCCGCGATTCTCAGCGTTCATCCCGCTGCCGCGGCGGTCGGGCATGAGCACGGCCAGACCTAAATCGGAAAGTGCTTGTCCTGATGTCTCATACCAACCTCCGTGCGATTGGATGCCATGGAGATAAAGTACGGCCCCACGGGGCGACGGCGGCATCCACCAGCGAACGAAGGCCCGGTAAGCGTCGGGCAGAACCAGCGATTCGATGGCAGGCGGCACGTCGGCAGCGTATCCGCGGGTCGATCGATTTGGCAAGGCGTGTGGCTCGACCCGATCGAATGGAGTAGGCGGGGTTGCTGGTGCCACGCAGGTCGTGGCAGGGGGATAATATCGGACAGAGCAGGCGGGTCACTGCGGCCAGTCTTTCTCCTCGGGGATTCTCGCCCAAGGGGGGACATCCGGGCTGGCGGTGTGACTCAATAAGGCCATCAGGCTGGCGTTAATTCCCGCATTCAGTTGGAACGATACGAAGAGACCCGCGGGGTTTTCTCTTCAGCCTGCGAATGGGCGTGGAAGCGATGACCATCAGAACAGGCCACCATGCACGCGATACTGCCGGTCGGCTGACGCAGCAGCCTGTTTTCACTGAGGATCCTGCGGGGGATTCCGCGAAGTCGAGGGCACCATCCTCTGATCTCAGCACCAGCTTGATCCTGCTGGCCGAGGATGATCGGGATACCCGCGATTTCCTCACCCTCTTCTTGAGGAAATCCGGATTCCAGGTGTTGCCGGTTGCTGATGGCGAGGAAGCCATTCGGGCCCTTGAGGACCACCGCCCGGATCTCTTCATTCTGGATTGCCAGATGCCCGGAAAAACGGGACTGGAAGTCTGCCAGACGGTTCGGCAGCTCCGAGATTTCGGTGACACCCCGGTGATCTTTCTGACCGCGTTGACGGACCCGGACAGCCGACTGCGGGGTTTCGCGGCCGGGGCGGCGGATTACGTGACCAAACCGGTCGAGCGAGTTGAACTGCTGGCGAGAATCAAGACCCATCTGGAACTCTCCCTCAGTCGACGCCTGCTTCGGGAGCACGCGGTTGGTTTCGAGGCCGCGGCGACCCGAAAGATCCCCACACCTCGGGAAGTGCAATCGAGCCACGTAAGCCTCCTGGCCCGGCCCGCGGACTATCCGGAGATCAAATTCGCCACACGGCTGCTGGCCAAGCGAACCACCGGCGGCGTCTTCCATGAGGTACTGCGGCTCGGCGACGGCGACTTTGGCCTGTTGGTTGCGGAGGTGGCGGCCGGCACGCTGGTCCCAACCTACATGACCGGAGTCTTGAAGACACTGTGTGCCGTCTTTCTCCAGGACTCGCTGGCTCCCGGCGAATCCTTCCGGCTGATCAACGCACATCTCCCCGGCCTGCTGGGCGGCGAATCCAGGGTCGCCGTCTCCTACGCCCGGTACTCTCGGTCACGAATGACCGTCGATCTGCTCAACGCGGGTCATCCGCCGCCCATCTGGCATCGCTCCGGGCAGTCTCCTCAATGCATCACGTCAGCGGGCAGTCTGGTGGGTGCGGCTGGGCCGTCCGCGTGCGATTCGACCCAGCTTCAGGTTCATCCCGGCGACCGTCTTTACCTTTATACCGCCGGCTTGATTCCGCGATTCGCCGGAACGGATCCGGAAAGCGACGCCGAGGCTCTCGGCGATCGGATGGCCCAGCGGATCAAGGAATGCGGGTGGCAGCCGATCGACCAGACGCTGGATGCCTTGGTCGCGGAGGCGAGGAGCGGGTCGAGCGACTCGCTGGTCGACGACTTTATGGTCCTGGTCCTGGAGTGTTGACGGAGGGTTCGCGGGCCTTCAGCGACGACGCGGGGGCTATCCCGCCGTCTTCCCGCGTCATGCTTGAACGCCGGTGAACACCAGTCAAGGATGCAGGTCACCGCGGGGTTCTGTGGATCCCCTGTCTTTCCCTGCACGAGTCCGACTCAGGCGGATCGCCCGGCTTGCCTGGTGTTGCTCTGAAAGAACGAAGCTCCGGCTCGGATTTCTCCGTCTCGCATCGCCCGCTTCGCTGGTAGAATGCGTAAGAGCCCGTTTTCTGAAGACTGGAGACACACCATGAACCGCGTCGTTCCGCTTACCGCCGCACTGCTGATGGTCGCCGCCCTGACCGCCTGCATACCCGAAAAGCGAATTGTCTGGTCGCCGGACGGCGAGCGGGCCGCCGTGGCGACCCCGAACGGGTTGTTCTTCATCGGCCCCGACGGGCGGGTGCTGAAGCCGCGGCTGGAGGGGTCGCCCACGCGGGCAGCCTGGTTCCCGGACGGCCGCCGCCTCGCCGTGGTGTCGGCCGCCAAAGCCCGCCACTGGTCGGACGCCGAACCGCTCTTCCGCCCGGAGGAGCTCAGCGACATCAAGGTGCTGGCCGAACGGCTGCGCGAAGAGTTACTGGAATTCGACGGCGACTGGACCGAGTTCCACGTCGACGCTGAGCAAAGGATGCCGCCGGCCATCGAACTGGCGGCCTTGCTGTATGTTCGCGACCACCTTTGCGAAGGGCTGCCGGAGAAGCTCAACGAGCACTGGGAACAGGCGGCCACCCTCGAGCCCCTCATCTGGAAGCTCAACGTGGCCACTCTGCACGACGACCGACTGGAACTCGGCCCCCCGCTGGTGTCCACCTTCAACGAGATCTACCAGCCCAAGGTCTCGCCCGACGGCCGCAAGATCGCCCTGCTGATGGCCATGACCAGCGAGCCGGACGAGTCTCCCGCGTTGCATGTGGTGTCGGCGGACGGCTCGGCGGTTAGAACGGTCATTCAGCATGTGGCCATTGATTACGACTGGAGCCCCGACAGCACCAGCCTGGCCTTCATTCGGACGCAAAGCCCCGGCACGCGGGAGGGAGCGATCCAGCTCGGCGCCCTCTGCACCATCCGCGTGGCCGGGAAAGACGGAACCTTGCTGAAGGAATGGGAGCAGTTTCAGGATCGCGCCGCCGTCATCTTCAACCCCTTCCTCGGGGTGCGGTGGCTGACGGACGGGCGGCTGATCTTCTCCGCGTTCGAGGCGAACCTGCCCGCCGCGCTGCACGACACCCCCGGCCAATGGTCGCTGTTTTGTCTTGATCCGCGGATGCCGGCGGGGGTCAGCCGCGTGCTGCGCCGCGACCTGGACCTGCCGCTGGATCGGTCGCTGGCCTTGTTCGAAGTGAGTCCCGATGAACGGCGGGTGCTCATTCCCGGCCCGAAGGGCGTGTGTCAGAT
>Ga0129299_1001748_pt1 | contig 14519 bp, 12 predicted proteins | sample ConPoolayeCmetaG_FD_94477 | JGI IMG/M metagenome (GOLD analysis project Ga0129299, IMG submission 94477) | Hot spring microbial mat communities from California, USA to study Microbial Dark Matter (Phase II) - Cone Pool mat layer C metaG ... | reverse complement strand
TGACGAGGGTTCCTGGGGGAGGGGGATGATGGCTACACCGCCAGGGCGCATCACCGACAAGGCCCAGGGCGCCAGTTCGATCTCCCAGACATTTACGTTGTGTAAGCGGTGGGTGACCCGAACATGAGCGGACGAGTCGGGGATCGCAATGTCGATCTCCTTTCGAATCCCGGTTGTGGTCTCAACTGGGGCTATGGCACGCACGAAGCTGCCGTGATCTTCGATCTGGACTGGGCGGTTGTCGGGGTAGTAGGTGCGTGGGAACACTTCAGGAGCGTGCCATAATCGGTGCCCCCCATAGATGCGCCACTCGTCTCCTCCGATCTGACCTGCCATCTCATCATATTCGCTGAATTCGTTTTGGTCGCCGAGAAAGCCAACGCGAATGATGCGCGGCCCTACGTCGGCGGTAAGCACGAGGTCGAGCGTCTTGTTCGATAGTCGATAGCAATTCTGCCAGCCCCGATAGGCGATTCTTTCCAAGTCCATCACTCCACGGGGGGGGAATTCAGGTACAGGTCAAATGCCTCCGCTGTCCAGGGCATATGTTCACGAAACATCGCGTGGATAGCGAGCGCGTATTGGCGGATTTCCCACTGCGCATCATCTGCCATACGTAGCCGCAGAAAGTGCATCAGGTTCCACGCATCAACCTTGCAGACAAAGATGTAGTAGCTGCTCCATGCAGGCAGGAATAACCGCGCCTGTTCCTTGGCAACGCCACGCTCCAGCGCTTCCTGATAGAGCTTAAAGGTCTGATCCACCACAGCGGTGAGGCGTTGGTGCAGGTGGGTGCTGACATCCGGATCAAGCACGCCTTCGCTGGCCTGTTTATTCGATTCGCTTTGCCTGCGCCATTGGCGTGGGATGTAGAAATCCTCCTCCTCAAAGGGTGTATAGCGACCACTCTGCGCATTGAAGTGCCATGTCCTATGACGTACCCACTGCCACCACACGATCACCGGCGCTCGCACCCGGAACTTGAACTCGACCTGTTCGAAGGGGGTGGTGTGGCGGTGCTTGAGCAGGTAAAGCAAGAGTTTCTTATCCCGCTCCGATCCCTTCGCCTCTCCTAGAAAGGAGACGCGCGCTGCATTGACCACCGCGAGGTCGGGCGAAGCACCGGAGCAGGGGTGGGGCATCATATCCTGAAGCTCGATCCATGCCTTGCCATCGCCCAGGACATTCTCGCGCAGGGCGAGGCTGCTGGGGCTCGGCAGGCGGGGGTTACGAACCTCGCTTGGCATCTTGTTGATCCCCTCCGGTTAGGTGCTATGTGCTTTCCTGAGCACGCAGCAACTTAATGTAGCTTGCTAGAAGATCGCTCACCGTGACGATGCCTACCAGCTTCCCCTGCTCTAGCACCGGCAGTGCCCCGAACTTATACGTTTTCATCAGGTCAGCCGCGGCAGCAGCAGATGCGCTGGCTTCAATAGTCATCGGGTCAGGGGTCATGCAATCTCCCGCCGTAACACTCCGGAGCAACGTTTCGTCCTCGATGCGCTCATGCAGAGTCAACGGGGAGTTCATAGCGAGCCGCACATCTCGGTCTGTCACGATCCCAACGAGGCGTTCTCCCTCCATCACCGGGAGTTGGCGGCAGCCATGCGATTTCATCAGACCAATGACTTCACGCAGGGCGGTCGAGGGCGATACCGTTATGGGGCGGGGTGTCATGATATCGGCAACGGTCAACATCGATGCCTTCTCTGCTTGTGTGGTGAGGTGGCTTCACGGATTAACCGTGTGCAGTCAGCGTGCCGCGCGGACATGAGCCGGCTGCACTTCCTTAAAAATGGCAAGGGATCATCTTCCGGGCGCATTATTCGGGGGCTACTCGGTCACTGGCCCGGCGCACTGTTCAGAACCTGTTCCAGAACCGTGACGGGAAACTGTCGTCCGATCACGGCTGCAACGCGCAACGTGTGCTTGACCTCCTCTGGCAGGCGGTCAATACGGGCGAGCAATAACCCCTGAAGACTGTCCGGGATGTCCAGGCTGTCAATCGGCTCCTGGGCAACCCAGCGCCCATCTGCCTGGCTGAGCGCACCCCGGTCAATCAGCACGCGGATCACTTCTTCAACGAAGAAGGGGTTGCCCTCGGCCTTTTTCAGGATGGTGCTGCGAATGCTCTCCGGCAGTGCCTCGATTTCCAGCAGATTAGAAACAAGAGTACGGCTTTCTTCTTCTGAAAGCGCGTTGACGTAGATCTCAGTCAGATGGTCGCCGAGGATCTCCCTGGCGGCTATAACGAGTTTCCAGCCAGGGGCGTCCTGATCGGGGCGGCAGACCAGGCAAAACAACAGCGGCGCTTCGAGTGCCAGAGGCAGCAACTGGGCGAACATATCTGCTGACGATGGATCAGCCCAGTGAATGTCTTCCAGAATGACAACAAGAGGGCGGCGCTCGGCGGTGGCTCGAAGAAACTGGCGCAGAACCGTCAGATACCGTCTGTGCAAAGCCTGGGGATCAAGCTGCTGTACGCGATCCTGCGCTTCCCCAGAGAGTTGAAGGGATAGTAGGTGGGCAAGGTAGGGGTAGATGTCAAGGGCGTGCGCATCAAATAGGTCTTCGACGCGGGTTTGCAGGGCTGCACGGGTCTCTGGCTCGCTGGCTCCGGCGGGCACATCCAGCAGAGATCGCAGCAGGTCCAGGACGAGGTGGTATGCCAGCCCCGCCCCATACGAGAGGCATTGGCCCTCGGCCCACCACAGGGCTGGCTCTTCCTTGTCAGAAGCCACCGATGTCTTCCATTCGTTGATCAGGCGGCTCTTGCCAAGCCCTGCCTCACCGACGACGAGAATGGCATGGCCTTTCCCGTGCCGCACCTGGGCTGCAAGTTCGGAAAGGAGCCTCAGCTCGCTCTCGCGCCCAACCATCGGGCTTTCCAGACCGGACAGGCCCCGCAGATGCCCTGGCTCAGCCCTGGCGCCACGCACTTCATACACCCGTACGGGTTCGCTCTTCCCTTTCACTTCAATCGGGCCAAGATCAATGGTATCCACAAGGGGAGCGACAAAATGGTAGGTGTGTTCTGAGATAAGAACGGTCATTGGGCGGGCCGTTGTTTGCATCCGGGCGGCCAGATTCACGGCGTCGCCCATTGCGGTGTACTCAGAATGAAGTTCACTGCCGATCGCACCGACAACGACGGGGCCTGTGTTGATCCCAATGCGGATGGCAAAAGAAATACCATGTTCCTGCTCTATCTCGGCAGTCAGCGCACGGGTTGCCTCGATCATCTCGAGGGCTGCGTGTACCGCGCGGGCTGGATCATCCTCGTGGACAGTGGGTGCGCCGAAAAGCGCCAGGAGCGCATCCCCCAGAAGGCGCACGATCCTCCCTTCGTAGCGCTCGATGGGCAAGGACAATCGCTCAAAAGCGCGATTCATTATCGCAGTCCAGTCCTCGGGGTCCATTTGCTCGGCCAGTGATGTAGAGCCTACTACATCGGCGAACAGGGCCGTCAGGAACTTGCGCTCACCGGAAAGCGGGAGGCGGCCCCTTTGCGTTGGGACAGCACCGCCTGAATCTACCTTTACAGGTTGGCCGCAGTTCATGCAGAAGCGCGCATTCGGGGGAGCTTCAGCACCACAGTGTGGGCAGTTCATACCGTCCCCTCCTATCGGATCAGACTGGGATTATACACCACTTCTGGCGACACCAAGGATGCCCTGGAGCGGACAGATATTTGGATGCAGGCAGAACAGGGGCATGATCAGATGCCCCCTTGTCAAAGTACAGAACGGCAGGTGAAGGTCGGGTGCGGCCCATCGGGCAGCCAGTGGTACTTGTGCCGGGGGTGTAGGCGGAAGTGCACGCCGGAACCGAGGCGGCAGGGGTATGACGGGGCCACCCGGCGCAAGGCCATCGAGATGGATGTAGACGGGCTGAACTTCCGGCGGATCGGGCGGATACGGAGGGGGTGGCCCATCGGTCAGTCATCAACTGGGTGAATGCATATGTAGCCAGCCTGCCGGATGAGCCGCCGGTGCCGGGCGAGACCCAGGATGTGCATGAGCTGGACGTTGTAGGTCGCAAAAAAACGAGGCCTACATCGTCACCCAGGTAGACCGTGCCACTCACTGCATTGTCGGCTGAGAGGTGGTCGTCGAGCGGGCGCATGAGACCCTGCAGCCCATCCTTGACCGCTCGCCGCAGGCTCAGTACTCCTACTCTGATGACCTTGCAGTCTACGACGCACTGGGTCTACTACCCGGGTCACCCTCTCACCGCCCCTGGCAAGAGCTGGCTTCGGCCTGCCATCCCCCACACGGCGCGAAACAGATTGCCCGATCAGTTCGTCGAGACCTCGATCACCCCGAGATCCGAATCAACCGCATCCACAGGCACTTCCAGCCACGAGTCTTCACAGACAGGCGTCTGGCTTCCGTACAGGAAGAAAGCGGTATAGGTCGCCCCCCTCGGCACACCCGTCAGGGTAAATACCCCGGCGTTGTTCGTCTCGGCGGAGGCAACTACCAGGCTCAGGTCAAGCTGGCTGGACGCAAAGAACCGGCTACACGTCACCCCTGGTTGCAGAATACCAAATACCCCCCCCGCGAGCGGCTGACGTGTTGCTCCATCAACCATCTGTCCTGTGATCTGGATACCGCCACTGCCAGTGCCGCCAGCCGAACCTGCACCGCCATCGTAGGTAATCGTGAGTGCATACGATTCTACGGTACTGGCTCCACTGTACGATATGACTGCAATATAGTACGTCCCCGTGGCGGGCGGATTATAGTTGATAGACTCTTGGGAGGTAGTGCTCTCGGAACTGCCGACGATGTTCTCCCCTGAATCCACCAAGTACAGATCATAGTCTGTCCCGCTTGGCCCCTGGAGGCTGATGTTGATTGGCTGAGTGGTTCTGGGATTGATGAAGTAAATATCAACATCCTGATCCCAGGAGATGTACGCGATAATCCTCTCGCCGGAAGGGATCGGACCGCTGGCAGTATGAAGCTGGTCGTTCGGCTCGTAGGGGTCAGGTTCATTGGCTGGCGGCAGTGATGCCGAGCTGACAGGTGGAGCGCCTGCCGTCTGACGCACTACCGAGACCAAGTTGACCGGGGTGAGCATCCCGATTCCCCCGAGAGTCACACCCTGTCGCACGTCGGGGTTGACTGCTGTCGGCACAGCAACCAATCGCCCGTATAGATCAACGGCTGTACCGCCGCTGTTGCCACCCGCAATGTCGGCATCGGTTTTGATCACGACTCGCTGATTCACGCCATTCACGGTCGCACTTTCAAATCCGGATACCGACCCGGTGGTGAAGGTAATAGTGTCCCCACCCACACCTGGATAACCGAAGATATATACCCGGTCACCCAGCCGCAGACTGTCGGAGTCGCCAATCTCGAGAAACGGAAGATCCGTTGGGGACACTGGGTTTCCGTTCATATCCGTGCGCACCTGGATCAGAGCAAGATCAAGCTCCTCGTTGTAGTGCGTGACTTCGGCGATGAAGGACGGCTCAGGCGGCTGATCGGGATCGGTAGTCATCAGGATCACCAACACAGGGGCGCCGCAGGCCACATGGCAATTAGTCAGAATCTCACCGGTTGGCGAGATGATGGTGCCTGAACCGGTCCAGATAGGCTCCAGCCCCCCCGCTGTCTGTTGCGCTGCCGCAATCTGCACAGCAGCCCGGCTTATTCCCTCGATCTGATCAGGGGTTAACCCTTCCGGCGGCGTTCCGGGGGGTGATTGCTGGGGTGTCGGCAGAGGCTCAGTCGGTTGGCTGGGTTCCAAGGTCGGCGGCGGAGCCCCCCCTGTGCACAGGCACGCCGCCGTTGCCAGGGCCAGGATCGCTGCAATGAACGCTATTCGACGCATCTCTCAATCACCTCTTTGGCTGAACCCGTCCACCGCTACTGGGCATCCCGGAAACGGACACTCCGCAGCAGGCTCTGGTAATAAGGTAATCCTCCGGCAAAGGCGGCAGGCTCCGCCTCATAGCGCAAGACATACAATTGCTCCCCGGCCTGGACATAGGTTTCAAGCCCCCTGACTACTGCAGGCCCGGCAGGCGTCCCGGCAGCATACTGGTACTCAACCTGGATCGCAGGCAGCTCACCGACTGTCAGGTTATCGATCCGCTGTACCTCGGTGTAGAAAGCGTGCGTTTGCTCCTGAAGCACGGAGCGCTGGGCAACCAGTAGATCCAGGGAAGCCTGCACAGAAACCTTTTCCGTTGCAATGGTCATGGTGGGCTTATATACCCCTACGGATGAGAGGTCGCGCACTGTGAATCGGTCGTCCGTGTGCTCCACTGCCCACCGTGCAGGGTATCGGAAGGTCACAGCCAGCGCATCACTGGAGTAGCTCAACCCCGCCGCGCGCGTCACTGTCCCCACACCCAGGCCCACCACCAGCGCCAGCAGCGCTGCACCGAGGAGCAGCCAGTCATAGCGCAGAGCGATATCCCAGGGCATGTCTTTAGAACGGGCGTGGGCCTGGATAGAGATAGTGCTCAATTCACCTATCGACCGCTTGAGAGCGCGCCGGAAGAACGCAAATAGCACGATGCCAACAGCGACGGCAATGACGGCTGCCACAGCCAGATCATACCAGGGATTATAGGCAAGCTGGCGTGCGAATTCCTCTTGTGCAACCTGATATAGCCCGTTGACCACCGTCACAATGGCTAAGCCACCCGCCATCCAGGGCAGTTTCTTGCCATCAATCTTGACCCGGCCCAGGTAGTAGCCGCTGACCGCCCCCAGCGCACCGTGCACCAAGGCGTTATCGACCGCCCGAATCGCGCCAGCCAGTGGCACGACGCCGCCCGTCCGCAGAATGTAAGCAACGGTCAGAACGGTCGCAAAGCCAATCCCCGATGCAAGCCCATAGACGATGCCGTCGGGGTGCCGGTCGAATTCGCTCGTGCCCAGCACCACATAGCGCACCATTGCTACCTTGAGCACCTCTTGCATCAGCGAGATGGTCAGGATAGTGAGGATGATCCGTGCGACGAGATTCGGATACAGAGCAAGCGTCGGGCCTGCTACGTATGTCGCAAAGGGGATAGCGACAGCGGCGGCGGCCAGTGCGCCGAAGGCAAATGTGCGCGCGATCAGGCGCTTGGGTTCTGGCTCGGCGCGATCCAGCTGTAAGAAGAAAGCAACCCATACTACAGCCGGGATCAGAGCAAGGAACAGGCCAAGCAATAGCCGCCCTGTCGCGCCGCTGGGGCGCGGGATCACCGCCCCGATTCCGACAAAGACCGCCATCACGACCAGCGTGATGATGCTGGAGAACCATATGCTCCGGCGTATTGGTAGAGTTTCTTCCACAGCCTCTTCCTCCTCTGAATTTGAACAACGCCACCGCCCAGGCTGGCAATCCATCGGAGCGAAGCGTACACTAATCGGGGTATCATAGCAAATCTCTGAAGGAGGCCGGGCGCAGCTAACTTGAGATATTGCGGCCACAAAGTACGCTTCTTATACTGGGAGTGTTTCTTGTAGATAACAGGGGGATCGCATCCAGATGATGCATCGACGGCAGTTCATGTTCAGCCTAGCGGTGATCGGCGTACCGGTGGCAGCCTGTGCTTTGAGCGCCTGCCTGGCGCCAGCGACCCCCTCTGCTGGAGTGCCCATCACCCCCCTCTCCCCAACAGGCACACCCATCCCTGCCTCACCGACTCTCATCCCCACTTTTACTCTAACCCCCACCAGCACCATCACACCCTCACCGACCCCGACTTACGCTCCAGCAGGTGGAGCGGGTGACATCCTGCGGGCCGGCAACAATAATTACCAGACTGGCAACTACATTCAGGCTATCAACGATTATTCCTTGGCGATTCTTGCTGATCCCAACTATGCCGATGCCTACTACAATCGCGGGCTGGCCTATGTGGCGTTCGGCGATCAGGAAGCAGCCCTCCGGGACTTCAGCACCACCATTGTCCTTGACCTGTACCGGGCGGATGCGCACGTTGCACGTGCCCGAATCCTCATCCAGCGCGGTGACATCGAGGCAGCGTTGAACGATCTGGCTAAGGCGGAGCTATACGAGCCGAATTACCCAGGGACATATCTGGTGCGCGGGCGGCTATACCGGGACCTGGACCTCCCCAGAGGTGAATATGCGCGTGCACTGGCCGACTTCGAACGAGTTGTTGAACTCGCCCCAAACCAACCCGATGGCTTTGTCGAGCGTGGCTCCCTGTATCTTGCCATCGGCCAGGTTGAGCTGGCCTTGATCGACCTGAACGTGGCTCTGACTCTGGATCCAAACAACGCTGAGGCGCACTTCCGGCGCGGGCTGGTCTACGCGGCTCTCGACCAGCCCCGCAACGCCATCACAGACTACGAGGCGGCGCTGAACCTCGGCCTGAACTCCACCACTTTGTTTGTTGAGTTAGGCATGGCGTACGCGAGAATTGGCGAGAATGATCTGGCGTTGCGGATGCTTGAGATTGCCATCCAGCAAGACCCACAAAGCCCTCAGGCGCACTATGCGCGTGGGCTGGTTCTGCTACTCAATGGTCTTAACTATAGCGCCTCGGTGGAAGCCACCATCGCACTCAGCCTGAAGCCTGACTACGTCGAAGCGCTTGGTCTGCGTGGGACCGTTTTCCTGAATATGCAGCAGTGGGAGTCGGCCATTGCAGACTTCCAGGCAGGCTATGCGCTTGATCCGACCTACGTTGATGCGCTGTACGGAATCGCCCAGGCATATCTGGGGTTGGGGCAGCCAGAGCAAGCCATCATCGCCTTGGAGCAATATCTGCAATCTGCACCTGCTGACGCACGGAATCGCGCCGCTGCCGAAACTTCTCTGGCCGCGCTGCGGGCTGGCGTTACTCCGCAGCCTTCTCGAACTCCCTGAGCGGCCCCTGCCAACGTTTTACGCCTCGCTGCGCCGGACTCCCAACAATACACGGGCGTGCTCGATGTCGCGGTGGATCTGCCCAACCAGCGCTTCGATCCCGTCAAACTTCTGTTCGTCGCGTAGGCGATCCGTAAAGGAGAGTCGCATAGAGCGGCCATACAGGTCACCTGAAAAATCAAGCAAGTGCGCCTCAACCGTTAGCGCCCCTGTCCCATCAAAGGTGGGGCGGAGTCCGATATTGACGACAGCGGGTTGAGGCTGGCGCTCGAACTCCGCCCGACCTGCATAGACTCCGCGTGCAGGGATGGCCTGCTCGTGGGAAATCTCAAGATTGGCAGTGGGGATGCCAATGGTACGACCCCGCCCTATCCCCCTTACCACCTCCCCTTCGACAGTGAAGGGCCGCCCCAGCAAACGCCCTGCTTCCGTCACATCGCCTGCAGCAAGCGCCTCACGGATGCGGCTGCTGCTGATCCGCTCGCCCCCCGCATCCATCAGATCGACGACGCGCAGATTGAATTGTCGCAGCTTGGATTGGTTGCGCAGAAAGGCGACATTTCCCTCACGCTGGTAACCCATCGCGAAGTCAGCGCCGACCCATAATGATGACATCCGCAGATGCTCCAACAGGCTGCCGACGAAATCAGAGGCGCGCATGTGCCGGACCTGGTCGTTAAAGGGGTGGCTTACTACCAGCTCAACGCCCAGTTCAGCCAGAAGGCGTGCTTTGACGTCGGGCAGGGTCAGATAGTAGCCAGGCCGGAATCCATGCAACACCATCTCGGGGTGGGGGTGGAAAGTCAAGACTACAGGGATCAGTTGTTCCGCCCTGGCATAAGCAAGTAGCTGCCGGATAAGGTACTGGTGGCCTCGATGGACGCCGTCAAACGCGCCAATTGTGACGACAGAAGGGCGGCTGAGTTGGGCTTCTTCAAGGGAGGTGATATGACGCATCGTCTGCCTTTGGGGTGGTCGTCATGCTCTGTCAGCCTTGCGCCGCATTCCGAAAAACCTTGACAGGCCGCCATTGCCTCGAGTGGGGGTCGCCCCGTAAGACGGCCACGAAACGGCCACTCGGTGTATAGCCGCGCACAAGCCCGTCCGCGCCGCGATCATTGGGGATCGGCAGGCCATGTGCCACGCGCTGCAGTTCCGTGCCCTGAAGCACCATGCGGGGTTGCCCACTCAATGCCCTATCAGGTGGTAGCACGTACCGAGGCCACGAGCCATCGGCAAAAGCCGCTCCCAGGGTCGGCCAGGGAATGGCATCCACCAGATAAAAATTACCACTACGGGTGCGTATCAGCCGGGTGAGGGTGGCCCCGCACCCCAGAGCCTCACCCAGATCATGGGCCAGGCTCCGAATGTAGGTTCCAGCCGAGCACTCCACTTCCAGCCGCATGATGGGTGGTTCCCAGGAAACCAGCAAAAGCTGATGAATGGTCACCTGTCGGGGCGCAAGCGCCACTGTTTCCCCGGCGCGGGCGCGAGTGTGGGCCGGCTTCCCTCCTACCTTAACGGCAGAGTAGACGGGCGGCACTTGCATGATCGGCCCTCGGAACCGTCTCAGCATTGCCTCTATGTTCTCTGGCGTCAAATCAGCGGGCACATCGCGCCGTGCAACGATCGCTCCCTCTCCGTCATATGTCTGGGTGGAGAAGCCCAGGGTTATTTCAGCAAGGTAGGTTTTGTCTGACGCAGCCATATACTCAACGAGCCGGGTAGCTTCGCCTAGGGCAACCACAAGCACGCCCTCTGCCATCGGGTCAAGCGTGCCGGTATGCCCGACCCGTCGTTCCTTGATCCCGCGTCTCACCCCAGCAACAATATCGTGAGATGTCGGGCCGGGCGGCTTATTGATGTTCAGAAGGCCGAATACGCTACCCGTCAATCTTCACCAACGCGGTGGTAAGCTGCTTGCTTCAATAGCGGTATGGCGGACTCTATCACCTCGTCCAACGCGCCAGCCACGGTCGCACCAGCAGCCAGGGTGTGGCCCCCCCCTCCCAGAGTGAGTGCCACCTTAGCTACATCGAAGCCAGGACGGGCACGCAAGCTCATGTCAACCGTGCCATCTTCCTGCTCGGTAAAGACTGCCGCGATGTTGGCCTCCTCTGCGCTGATCAACAGGTTGGACAGGCCAGAGCCATTTGCAGCACTGGCGCCGATTCTTTGGCGCTCCGGTAGCGAAATGGCTGTCCAAATCAACCCATCCACAAAATGCAGATTAGAGAGGCCCACGCCCCAGTGGCGCAGAAGGGTGACCGTCCGCCGGTTGAAGATCATCTCGCTTACCCGGGCGATGTTCGCCCCGGCAGATACAAGCCGTGCCGCTGCTTCCAGGGAGCCGGGAGTGGTGCTCGCGGTCGAGAAGTTGCGGGTATCGCCAACAATTCCTGCCAGAAGACAATCGGCAATGTCTGGGGTGAGTGCCACTCCCAGCGCGTCTACCAGCACAAGCACCCCTTCCGCCGTGGACGCCCAGGCGGGATTCACCAAGTTCACCGCCCCAAAACGGAGATTCGTGATGTGGTGATCGATGCTCATGGTTAGGGGCTGAAAGGCGGCGAGCTGTGTCCACGCCTGGCCGAGGCGCTCAGCATCACTGGCATCCACCCCCACCAACACATCGGGGATAAAGCCATCAGGCGACACAGTCTGCACGAGCGCGCTGCCTGGCAGAAACACGACCTCGCGTGGAACCGGATCGTCACATAGCAGAACCACCTGCTTGCCCAGCAAGCGGATCGTGTGCCCTAGCCCCAGCAACGCCCCAATTGCGTCCGGATCGGGCGAAAGATGGGCCACAAGGGCGACCTTCTCAGCCCTGCGGATGAACTCTACCGCATCGTGAAGGGCTTCCGTATCACTCAGCAGGGGCATCACTGGAATCCAGCTCGCCAGGTGTATCCAGCGTATCCAACAGCCTCTCAATACGGTCACCGTAAGCCATGGTTTCGTCCCACGCAAAGCGAAGCTCAGGCGTACGCTGCAATCGCATTCTACTGCCCAATTCATGCCGCAGGAAGCCCGTCGCCGAGGCAAGGGCATGCATCACTTGATCGCGCACCTCGTCGCCACCCAAAGAGCTGACATAGACAGTGGCGTACATCAGTTCACGGTCAATCTCAACATCCATCACCGTGACCCCTTCCAGGCGGGGGTCACGGGCTTCATAGGTAAGCAGTTCGCTCAAAACCTCGCGCACTTGGTCAGCGACGCGCTTTTGTCGTTTTGTCCGCATGATGCCCTCCGCCGCTATCAGATGAGCACCCAGGAAGTCATCGCACGCGCTCGCGCACCAGGAACTGGATGATATCGCCCTCATGGAAGTCCGAGAAACCTTCGACGCCGATCCCACACTCAAAGCCAGTACGCACTTCGCGCACGTCTTCCTGAAAGCGCTTCAGCGAGGACACCGATGACTCATGAATCATCTGATGGTTACGGATGATGCGCACCCTGGCGTTCCGACGAGCTTCACCTTCCCGGATGAAACAACCTGCGATTGTCCCCACCTTGGAAATCTTAAACACATCGCGGACTTCGGCTACACCGATCACCTTGTCCTCATAGGTGGGTTCGAGCAACCCTTCCAGCGCCTGTTCGACTTCCTCGACCAGATCATAAATCACATCGTACCGCCGAATCTCCACGTGCTCGCTATCGGCCCGGCGACGGGCCGCAGTGTCAACATCGACCTGGAACCCGACGATGATCGCGCCGGAGGCAGAGGCGAGCATCACATCGGACTCGGAAATAGCGCCCACATCCGCATGGATAACGTTGACCTTGAGTTCCCGTTGGTCCTCCTGAACTCGCAGCTTCTCCAGCGAGCTGACAATCGGCTCGAGTGATCCTTGCACATCGACCTTGACGACGAGGTTCAGCTCTTTGGCTTCGCCTGCCTGGAAACGCGCGTAGAGTTCTTCCAGCGAAAGCGGTCGGCGCTGAAGCCGGGCCGCTGCCTGAGCAGCAGCCCGCTCGGCTGCCATCGCGCGGGCTATCTTATCGTTCTTGACCACTTCAAACAGGGTGCCCGCCTCAGGCGGTTCTGACAGCCCCATAACGCGGGTCGGCGTCGAAGGGCCTGCGGCAGCCATCTCCTGCCCATTCTCGTCAAACATGGCTTTGATGCGCCCGTGCGCCGTTCCAGCTACCACCGCATCGCCAGGGCGCAGAGTCCCGTTTTGCACCAGAAGCGTCACCATCACGCCGCGATGACGGTCGATTTCGGCCTCCAGAACCGTCCCAGCCGTCCTGCCCGCCGGGTTAGCTCGGATATCCGTTTCGTCCGCGACCAGAAGAATCGCCTCTACCAGGTCCGCCAGCCCCTCGCCTGTCCGCGCCGAGACAGGCACAACCATGGTGTCTCCATCCCAGTCGTCAGGGGTCAGCCCCTGATCGGCGAGCTGTTGCTTGACGCGATCCGGGTTCGCATTATCTTTGTCGATTTTGTTCAGAGCAACGATAATCGGGACTCCAGCAGCCTTGGCATGGGAGATCGCCTCGCGGGTCTGTGGCATGACCCCATCATCGGCAGCCACCACGAGCACAGCGATATCCGCGCCCTGCGCGCCACGCGCTCGCATGGCGGTAAATGCCTCGTGGCCGGGCGTATCCAGGAATGTGATCCGGCGACCTTTGTACTCGATCTGGTATGCGCCGATGTGCTGGGTGATGCCGCCCGCCTCTCCAGCGGTGACATTGGACTCGCGGATGCGGTCAAGCAGGCTGGTCTTTCCGTGATCGACATGCCCCAGGATAGTAATGACAGGAGGGCGTGGAACCAGGTTTTCCGGCTCTTCCCCTTCGTGGAATTGCCGCCAGGTTGCGCGACCTCCTCGCTGAGGTGGGGCTTCCGCCTCCTTCACTTCGGGTCGTGGTTCAAAACCCATCTCTGAGGCAACGATGGCCGCAGTATCATAATCGATCTGCTGGTTGATGCTGGCCATCACCCCGTTGCTCATCAGATTCTTGATAACGTCAATGGGGCTGGCGCCCATCCGGGCTGCCAGCTCGCGGACGGTCAGGAAACCGGGCAATTCAATGATCTTGCGCTCTGTTGCTTCAGCCATGAGCACCTCCGCTCACGCCGGCTGCCACCGGCAGCGGCCCGCCAGAAGCAATGAGCGTCTACGCTATCTGGCTCGGCGCCTCTCTGGGTGGGACAACCGGCTGTACATACAAAATCTCAACGTGCAGTCCGAACTTCCAGACTCGCTGCGTGGGCCATAATCAGCTCACGCTCCTGGTCGGTCAAACTGGTTCTCAGGGCCTTGTTCAAAGCATCCCCCTGAGCCGCTTCCCGCCAGCAGGCAGGGTTGCTGCACAAATAGGCCCCCCTACCGGCCAGTTTGCCGGTCGGATCGATCAGGACTCCTTGGTCCGACACCCGAACAAGCCGACTTAACTCACGCTTGGGCAGTGTCTGCCGACAGATCACACATGTTCGCCGTGGAACGTGCTTCTGACGTATCCGTACCTTGCTCATCCTGGCTATCTGTGCTACCAAACAAGTCGCTAAGTTGCTTGCGCTAACCCCTGGCTGTGCTGAGATTCTTCAAAGGCAGACTGTCTGCAAAGGCTAATGGTTTGGCCGGAAGACTTTCCGTGAAACGCTTAGCAGAACCGGGGGTCTAGTCAATGAAATCTTCCCACTCCTC
>Ga0129299_1001745_pt1 | contig 14526 bp, 10 predicted proteins | sample ConPoolayeCmetaG_FD_94477 | JGI IMG/M metagenome (GOLD analysis project Ga0129299, IMG submission 94477) | Hot spring microbial mat communities from California, USA to study Microbial Dark Matter (Phase II) - Cone Pool mat layer C metaG ... | reverse complement strand
GGGGGCCAGTCGGCCGCGGTCGCAAGCAGCCCGGCCGATACGGCAGAGGCGAGCGCACCCTGCGGCGAGGAAGCTGTCCCTGAGTGCATTTGCCCGACCTGCGACGAGCCATTCCGTCCGGTGTACCATCGGCGCTGCCAGTGGTGCGATTACGAGTTTCCCGACGGCGAGGATTACCCGTTGCCGGCCGCCGAAACCGGTCTGAGCAAAGCGGCAGTTACTGTGATAGTAATATTGGCGATCATCCTGTTGGGTTTGAGCGCATACTTTTTCATGCTTTTTTGATTTTGATGTTTTTTTGATTCGTCTGTGAATCGTCCTGTCACACAGTTTGTGCTGGTGTTTCTGCCAGGCGGCCGGCGCGGCATGTGGAGCGACTTTAGCGGCCCTGGCAGTTTACTGCGGAGGCATTGTTCATGTCGCGGAAGCGAGTGCTGATTGTAGGCGGGGTGGCGGGCGGAGCGTCGTGCGCAGCGCGATTGCGTCGTCTGGACGAGAAGGCCGAGATATTCATCTTCGAGCGCGGACCGGAGGTTTCTTACGCCAGTTGCGGTTTGCCGTACTATGTGGGGGGAGTTATTCCGCAGCGGCAACATTTGCTGGTGGCCATGCCGGAGCGATTTCGGGACTATTTTCGGGTGGAGGTGCGGACGCGCCGGGAAGTACGGCGCATCGACCGTCAGGCCAAGACCATCGAAGTGCATAACGTCGAGACTGGCGCGGTAGAAATCGAGCCGTACGATGTGTTGGTGTTGGCCCCGGGCGCCGCGCCGGTTCGCCCGCCGCTGCCAGGCATCGATCTGCCCGGCATCTTCGCCCTTCGCAGCGTTCAGGACGCCGACCGGATAAACGCCTGGGCAGCCCAGCGCCGCGCCAGCCAGGCGGTGGTGGTGGGCGGGGGATACATCGGGCTGGAAATGGTCGAGAACCTTGCTCGCCGCCAAATGAACGTGACGCTGATCGAGAAACTCGACCAGCTTATGCCTTACATGGACCCAGAAATGGTCGCCCCACTGAGCGACGAGCTGCGCCGCCAGGGCGTCCAGATGCGCCTTTGTTGCGGGGCCCAAGCCTTTGAGCGCACCAACGACGATTCGATACTGGTGATCACCGATGACAACCAGCGGATCCGCGCCGACCTGGTAATTCTGGCCCTGGGCGTCAGACCCGACGTACAACTGGCTGAGCAAGCCGGCCTGGAAATCGGCAGCACGGGCGGGATTCGTGTGGATGAGCAGATGAGGACTAGCGATCCGCACATTTTCGCTGTCGGCGACGCGGTTGAAGTGACCGACTTCGTAACCGGTCGACCGCGACTGGTGGCACTGGCCGGCCCGGCCAGCAGACAAGCCCGCGTAGCCGCCGACGTTATTTGTGGTCGTCCTTCCAGATATCGGGGCGCACAGGGTACTGCCGTGGTTGGTGTCTTCGATTTGACCCTGGCCATGACCGGTGCCAGCGAAAAAACGCTTCGCCAGGAAGGCATCGCCTATCAGAAGTCGTACACGCACTCGCCCCATCACGCCAGCTATTATCCCGGCGCGCAGCAGATGACCATCAAACTGCTGTTCGATCCGGACGATGGCCGGGTGCTGGGGGCGCAGATCGTCGGTCGCGCGGGTGTCGATAAACGCATCGACGTGCTGGCGATGGCAATCCAGATGGGGGCTACGGTTTACGATCTGGAACAAGCCGAGCTGTGCTATGCGCCCCAATACGGATCGGTGCGCGACCCGGTAAATATCGCCGGCATGGCCGCAGCCAACATCGCCCGGGGCGATGTGGACGTAGTGCACTGGGCGGAACTTGCAACCTTGAAAGCCTCCGACAAGCCGCTGCCGGTCGTGCTGGATGTCCGTGAACCGGCCGAAGTCGCCGCCGCGCCCGTGCCCGAAGCGGTCAACATCCCCATCGGCGAACTCCGCACCCGACTGCAACAGTTGCCGGCAGATCAGGAGATTTGGGCGTACTGCGCCGGTGGGCAGCGCTCGTACTACGCCACGCGGCTGTTGCGACAGCATGGTTTTCGGGCGTGCAATCTTTCCGGCGGATACCGGTTGAAAAAGATGCTGGGCGATGGACCTGCCGGGCAGTAAACAACCCTTGCTTGCCCCCAGCTGGCGATTGAAGAGTCTTTCCGGCGTGCACACAGGACGTCGCTTGTGCCTTGGTGTCCCAGTTGTTGCTGCTGTGCCGCTTGTTGCTGCTTGGCAGCTCGGCTTTGCCGAGCCAATCGGGCTACGGGCGCATGGCTGGTATGCGGTTTGCGCTGTGGGCCGCCGGCTTGCGGAACTCGCCCGGAAAGTCTGGTCTGTAAGTGCCGATTAGGCTAAACTTACTTGGGTTGCTTGGGAGGTCTGTCATGCTCGAGGCATCCGGGGCGCAGCAAGGAGCAGCCACCCTGGGAAAAGGCGTTTTGGAGGCCGCCAATCAACTGCCTTACCGGCCGCGCGATCCACAGCGTTATCGTCCCCAAATCGGCCTGATTGGCTGCGGAAATATCACCAAAGAGCATCTGACTGCGTACCGAGCGGCCGAATACCGGGTAACGGCTTTGTGCGACGTGCTGCCCGACCGCGCCCGCAAACGCAAGACCGAGTTCTACCCGCGCGCCCGCGTGTACCGCGATTACCGCGAGCTGCTCCGCCGTAAAGAGATCGAGGTGGTGGATATCGCCACGCACACTGCCGAGCGCGCGGCGATCATCGAAGAGGCCTTGCTGGCTGGTAAACACGTTCTCAGCCAAAAGCCTTTTGTGCTGGACTTGGACACCGGCCAGCGGCTGGCCGACCTGGCCGATCGGCAAGGTGTGAAACTGGCCGTCAACCAGAACGCCCGCTGGGCGCCACACTTCAGTTACCTGTTGCAGGCGGCAAGAGCAGGACTGCTGGGCCAGATCACCGCGGCCCATTTCGCCGTTCACTGGAACCACAACTGGGTGCAAGGCTCGCAGTTCGAGCAGATCGACCACCTAATACTGTTCGATTTCGGCATCCACTGGTTCGATATACTGACGTGCTTGATGGGCCAAACTGAGCCACGGCGGGTCTATGCCACCGCGACGCGCAGTTCGGGGCAGTTGGTGCGGCCCCCTTTGCTGGCGCAGGTACTGGTGGAATACGACGGCGCCCAGGCGTCGCTGGTTTTCGACGGCGATACCCGCTTCGGCCCGCTGGATATCACATTCGTTACCGGCACGGCAGGCACTTTCATCAGTCAAGGTCCCAGTTTCAGGTACCAGACGGTAGAGCTTACCACCAAAGATGGACAATTCCGGCCGGTGCTGGAAGGCTGTTGGTTTCCCGACGGCTTCCACGGCACCATGGGAGAGTTGCTCTGCGCGATCGAGGAGAACCGCCAGCCCAGCATCAGCGCCCGCGAAAACCTGCGCAGCCTGGCATTGTGCTTCGCGGCTGTGGCAAGCGCCGAGAGCCGCCAGGCGGTCCAGCCGGGCAGTGTGCGCCGATTGCTTAACTGAGGAGTGAAAGGCTGTGCTGTGCAAGACCGACGCCATAGGGGATATGATGACGGCTGCTAACGGCCACGCGCCGACCGGCCAGAGGCTATTGACCGTGCAGCGACTGTCAATGAACCAACAGGCCGTGTTGACGTGAGCCGACCAGCGACGAATGTGGAATCTCAACAGTATTGGCGTGTAACTTCTGATGCGAGCAATTGCCAGTTTTCGATACTTCACTCCGCTTGTGCCTTGGCGGTTCGTTGCTGGCCAGACTTACCGCTGGAAGGCAAGCGGGCGCAGATGACGAGGCTTGCGATGACCAGCCACCGCCAGAAGTCAGCGATGAAAGCCGCTCACCCTTGCTTTGTGAGCTGCAACGTGTTGGGGGCCACCCCGGTCTTCTCGCGCCCGGAAACCTGTCAGAAGGTCATCGACACCTGGCGCGAGCTGCAAGAGCAGCGCGGTTTGACCATTTACGGGTTCTTGCTGCTGGAGGACCTGGTGTACTTGTTAGCTGCGGCGGACGACTTCAGTGCTGTGCTGCGCCAGTTCCGGGAAGACTCGGCCCGCCGTGTGCTGGAGTGCCTGGAAGCGATGGACGACCAGGGATTGTTGAAGCGCCTGCGACGTTTCCAGGACAAGCAGCAGTCCGATCCGGCGGCCCAGTTGTGGCAGCCTGCCGCCCCGGTCGAGCCGGTGCTCCGCCAGGAGACGATGCGTGCGAAGCTGGAAATGATACACCAGACGCCGGTCAAGCGCGGGTACGTGACCGATCCTGTCCTGTATCGCTACTGTAGCGCCAGAAACTACGCGGGACAGCCCGGCTTGCTGCACGTGGCCACGGACTGGTAGTTCCACGGCTATTGACTTGCCGTGATCTGCCCCGGCAGGCGGTAAGAAGACGCAGCCGCGCGATCATCCGAGCTTGCGTACTACTCCCACCACCACGCCCAGCACCCGCGCGTCTTTGACGTAAATCGGCTTCATCGAGGAATTGGCCGGTTCCAGGCGGATGCGGTTTTTTTCGGGGAACCAGCGTTTCAGCGTGGCTTCGCCCTCATCGGTAATCGCCACCACGATTTGCCCTTTTTGCGCGGTGCGTTGCCGCCGGACGATTACATAATCCCCGTCGGCAATCTGGTCCTCGATCATCGAGTCGCCGCGGACCTGTAGTACGAACAGGTCGGGATCGTCGGGATCGAACAGGCCAGCGAAGTCCACCCGCTCGCGCTGCTCGATGGCCTCGTGCAGCACCCCGGCGGCGATTTGCCCCAGCAGCGGCAATCCCCGCGATCGCCCCAGCGACCCGCTGAGGCTGATCGCCCTGGACTTGTGCCCTTCGCGGACAATCAGCCCTTTCTTTTCCAGGGCTTTCAGATGGCAGACCACGCCGTTGGGCGAGGCGATGCCGAAATGGGCGGCGATTTCGCGCACGGTAGGTCCGTACCCCCGGCTGCGAATCTTCTGCCGGATGAACTCGTACACCGCTCGTTGCTTTTCGGTAAGGTTTTCAGGGGCTTCCATTTTTTTGGCTCCCGTGCCCACTGGATTACCATCGCCGTTGTTGCCCCGCCAAGCGGTAGCCGCACTCGATGGGCGACACGACTTGCCAAGTACCGCAGCTTTATGAACAAGTGTATAATATACAGACGTTCACAGTCAATAGCCGCGGCAACATTTCTTGACTGGTGTGTGCGGCTTGATTGTTGCTGGAAAACCTGGCGGAATAGCCCCGGGGCCCAAAACTACCCATATTTGCTACAGGAGTACAGTAGGTGGATGGCTAGCAACTGCCCGGACCGCGGCTACTGGAACGTATGCGGTTGCCCGGTGGCTGCCAGCACGGAGGCCCAAAGCTCGCCTTCCAGCGACATGCGGCGCTTCTTGCCGGCGATCATGGCGATAGGGACGTGGACGAACTTGGAGCTTATGTGGCCGATAAGCACATCGGTCTTTCCAGCCATTGCCGCATGGACGGCCCGGCGTGCGTACTGGTCGCACAGTGCCCCGTCCTCGCAGTTGGCCGGCACGCTGCGGATGATGTAGCTGGGATCGATGTACTTGACTTCCACCTTCGGCCCCTGCTGGTCGAAGAAGCGGGTGATTTCCTCCTTCAGTCGCAGACCTATGTCGTGGAACTTGATGTTGCCCGAGGCGTCCCGCTCCACCGGCATGCCCTGGAACAGATGCTGCCCGGCCCCCTCGGCGACGGCAATGACGGCATGATGACGGGCGATGATCCGCCGCCGCAGTGCAGCCAGAAAACCATTCTCGCCGTGGAGCGCGAAGGGCAACTCGGGCACCAGCGCGAAGTTTACGTCCTGGCTGGCCACGGTGGCGGCGGCGGTAATGAAACCCGCCTCACGACCCATCAGCTTCACAAGCCCGACGCCGTCGCGAACGCCTTTGGATTCGTTGTGTGCGCAATCGAGGACTTTTCGGGCTTCGTCGACCGCCGTGAGCGTCCCGAACGAGCGATCGCAATAGGGAATATCGTTGTCGATCGTCTTGGGAATGCCAACTATGGCGATGTTCAATCGGCGGCGCCGCACTTCCTCGGCGATGGCGTGGGCGCCTTGCTGGGTGCCGTCGCCGCCGACGCAAAACAGCATGTCGATCCGCTGATCTACCAGGAAATCGACCATCACCGAGATGTCCTGCGGCCCGCGCGACGAACCCAGAATAGTTCCGCCTTGGTGATGGATGTCCTCGACCATCTCCAGCGTCAACTGCACCGGCGGCAGCCCCACGCGCGGATTCAGCCCCTGGAACCCGTAGCGGATGCCCAGCACCTCGGGCACGCCGTAGTTCATGTGCAGTTCCAGAAACACCGAGCGGATCACGTCGTTCAGCCCTGGGCAAAGTCCACCGCAGGTGACGATTGCCGCACGGGTTTTGGCCGGGTCGAAAAATATCCGCTCGCGCGGGCCGGCCTTCTCGAACAACAGTTCCTCGTCCGTGGCAGTCTCGCCAAGCTGCTCGACGGCATAACGGACGTACAGATTCTCCGGCAGAAAGGCGGCCTTTCCTTCTCCCGCTCTAACGCTCCGCCGCAGCGGCGAAACATACCGCGGCTCGCCCAGCGACGGCACTTCCACGATCTTCGGCTTGTTGCTCATGGTTGAGCCTCCGGCTTCGCGCAGGGAGTCCGCAGAACTTTACCCTTCGCGCACGTTATCCCTAACAATTTATGTTTCGCGCACATGATCCGCAAAAAGTTGCACAGGTCCCCGATTGCTTGAGTCGCCGGGCGCACTGTGCCAAGATTACATCAGCATCCCAAACTGACATTGCACGTTCAACAACCGTGGCCCATTTGCGAGCAGCCCCGCCGAGACACTGCCCAGAGCGCTTATTCATGCCTGCCGTCCAGGGCGGAGCGGGCCGGTCGTTTATGCGACAACTCCACAACTCCGACAACCAGGGAGAAATGGTCTATGAAACTCTACGCTGCAATTGTGCATCCGGTAGCGGTTGTTTTTCTCGCCTTTGTGGCAAGCCATGTTATAGCTCAAGCCGACTGTGTGGCAGAGGCCGGCACCGCTGCCGCGTTGGGGGCCGGTACTGCGCCGGAAACCAAGCGATGCAACGTGCTGGTGCTTTACAGCGACGATCAGCGGTGGGACACCATCGGTGCCCTGGGGCATCCGGTGGTGAAAACGCCCAATCTCGACCGGCTGGTAAAGCGCGGTTTCGTGTTCCGCAACAATTATGTAATGGGGTCGATGGGCGGCGCCGTGTGTATTCCCAGCCGGGCGATGCTCCACAGCGGGCGCAGCCTGTGGCGGATACCCAACGACATGAGCGGCGCGCCGCTGTGGGGCGAACTGATGCAACAGGCCGGCTACGCGACCTTCGCCACCGGCAAATGGCACAACGGGCCGGCCTCGCTGCTTAGGTCGTTCAAGGCCGGCAAGGCCATTTTCCTCGGCGGCATGAGCGATCATTTCGCCGTGCCGGTACAGGACTTGCTGCCCGACGGCAAACTGGGCGAAAAGTACACCGGCCCGAAGTTCTCCAGCGAGCTGTTCGCCGACGCGGCGATAGCGTTCTTGCGGGAACACAAAGCCCCACAGCCGTTCTTCCTCTACGTGGCGTTTACCGCCCCGCACGACCCGCGGACCCCGCCGGGCGAATTCGCCAAAATGTATGACCCAAAAAGCATTCCCCTGCCGAAGAACATGCTTCCGCAACACCCGTTCGATAATGGGGATATGTGGGTGCGCGACGAAATGCTCGCGCCGCACCCGCGCACGCCGGAGGTCGTCAGACGGCATCTGGCCGACTATTATGGCATGATCTCGCACATGGACCAGCAGATCGGCCGCATCCTCCAGACGCTGGCCGATACCTCTCATGAAGACGATACGTTGATCGTCTTTGTCGGCGACAACGGACTGGCCGTAGGCCAGCACGGCCTGCTGGGCAAACAGAACCTCTACGAGCACAGCGGCCGAACGCCGCTGGTATTTGCCGGTCCCGGCGTGCCCAACGGTCAATCGGACGCCCTGGTTTACCTGCACGATATTCTGCCCACGGTATGCGAGCTGCTCGGGCTGCCAGTGCCGGAAGGAGTCGACGGATATAGCCTGGTTCCGGTAATGCGCGGCCAAAAGCAGCAGGTCCGCCAGTTTGTCTTCACTGCTTATCGGAATCTCCAGCGGGCAGTCCGCGAACCACGCTGGAAGCTGATCAAGTATCACGTCGGCGGCGCAAAGACTACGCAACTGTTCGACCTGGAGAATGACCCCTGGGAAATGAATAATCTGGCCGACTATCCGGCCTGCGCCGAACATCGCAAACGATTGGAAGCCCTGTTGGAAAAAGCCCGCCGAGAAACTGGCGATCCGGTCGATTTCGATAATGTGGGCGGGAAACCGTCTGGGCCTCGACCGGCCGACAAAAAGTCCGCCATCAAGAAACCATGACTTTTGCCTGGCGCCACCGCTGGCTGTGCACCAGTGGCACGCCGCGCAGGCAAGGTCCTACCGGAATGCCGCAATGTGCTGCGATGCTGACAGGGCGGACAAGCAGCCACCGAATGTTGAACGACACCAGCGCTACACCAACCGTGGAATTGCTTGATTTGACGCTTGCCGAACTGGCCGAGAACCTCGCCTTGGACGAGGCACTGTTGGACGATGCGGAATCTTCCCCTCACCGTGGCGAACTGTTGCGGCTGTGGGAATCGCCCCGGCACGCAGTGGTGCTGGGACGCTCGTCCCAGGTTGCTTTGGAAGTGCACGAGGAAAACTGTCGGCAATTGGGGGTGCCAGTGGTGCGGCGGATAAGCGGCGGGGCGGCGGTGCTCGTCGGCCCCGGGTTTTTGATGTACTCGCTGGTGCTCGACCTGCAAGCACGTCCCGAGTTGCGCAGCCTGACACAGGCGCATGGGGCGGTGCTGGGGCGGATGGCTGCCGCGCTGGGCCGTTTGCTGCCGGCAGTCCGCTGCCAGGGCATCAGCGATCTGGCGCTGGACGGCCGGAAGTTCTCCGGCAACAGCCTCCGCTACCGAAAAAACCACCTGCTTTACCACGGTACGATTCTTTACGCCTTCGACCTGCAATTGGTCGATCGCTGTCTGAAAATGCCGCCGCGGCAGCCCGACTACCGGCAGGGCAGGGGACATACCCAGTTTCTGACCAACGTGCCTTTGCACCCCGCTGCGATTCGCCAGGCGCTGATCGAGGCCTGGGACGTGCACAGCAGTCGCCAGCACTGGCCGGCAGAACTGACCGCCCGACTGGTAGCCGAACGATACTCCCAGCCAAGCTGGACTGCGCTGCGCTAGGGCGGGGAGATTTGATTACGGTAGCGGCCATTTGCGGCCCGCACATTCTCGCCTGCTTGCCCATCTTATCCGACCAATCCGCTACCATCGGAAAAACCCGCAAGTCCGATACACTTTCACACGATAAGAAGATTAAAGCATGGGGGGATTTTCCAACTCGAGCAGACAAGGAATCTGCGGATGTACAGAACGCCTACGCATCTACTGTATGTCTTGGGTTTGCTGGCGCTAGTCACAACGCTGGGCTGCCACGCCGATTGGACCGGGCCGAGCCTGGGAATGTTCAACTATCCGATACCGGTCTCGCCATTCTTGCAAGACCGCATGGAAGAGAACTTCATCCACCAGGAACGATACGCCAAAATGCCGATCCTCGGGCCGCTAGTGCCCGGCGGACCGACCATGGGCATGGACCCGCCCTCGGAAGACCAAGTGATGCGGGCGCTGGAGGCCGTCCGGCCGGTCAAAGGCGGCTGGCCGATGCTGCACGAAGTGCAACGCAAGAACGTGCGGATCGTGATAGAGCCGATCGCCGACTACATTGACCCGGTGCGCGTCTATCCGCTTATCGGCCCAGCACAGTTGCACCATGTTCACTACAAGTGCACCGTGTATTTCACAGAAGTTACGCGCGTCGGCTGGCCCATTCCCTATACCACCGTCAACGAAGATTGCCAGGAGGTGATCTACATCGACAAAGACCACTTGCACATGGTGGGCAATGTGGATCCTGGGCCCGGCTCCGGCTACTAGGCTACGCCGACCCGCAGGCGGCCGGCAGGATTGCCCGCCAGTACCTTACGTGCCGCACGGCCTTCAGACCATCGACAGGGCGTTTTTCCCACCGGTCGCTTCCAGCGCGGCCGGTGGGCTTTTTCTTTTGGCGTGCGACGTGGTCTTGTTTCGGCCGGATGCACAACAGGGCCCTGGGCGAAATACCAGGCCTCGCAGGCACTGCCAGAAAAGCTGCACTAATGGCGTTCAAGTTCGGTAACTGCTTTCCAGAGGGGCGCACTGGCGCCGCAACGGCCGCGACACTGGCAGTGTTGACCGGGACAATTCACGATCGGCGCACTCGGGTGTAGCACCGATTGTTCAGTGACGTACTCCGCGGGAACAGCACTTGAGCGATCTGGCAACAATATTGTCACCACAGCCCGCGCGAAGCGTAACAGCAATGTTTACTGCTGGTAACAAACGAAGGCAACTCTTCAGCGGCAGGGCAGGGGAGGCGCTGCGGATCGCCGCGCTGCTGCTATTTGTCAGCCTGGGCCGCCCGTGCCCGGCCGACGAAGCCGATGACCAGTACGCTATAGCGGCCGGACACTACGCCCGCGGCCGCTGGCAATTGGCTGCCGAGGAGTTCGAGGCTTATCTGAGCAAGCATTCCACACACACCAAGGCCAACCAGGCGCGGTTCCTGCTTGGCGAATCGTTGTTGCAGCTCGGTCGCACTGAGCAGGCAGTCAGCCAATTCCAGGCATATCTGGCGGCAGAACCGCAAGGCGAGTTTTCCCGGCAATCGCGATTCCGCATCGCCGAGGCTGCGTTTCTGGCCGGCAATCACGCCCAGGCGGCGCCGCTGCTGGAGCAGTTCGTCAAACAGTATCCCGAGGACCGACTGCTGGCCTATGCGCTGGCTTACCTGGGCGAAGTGTGTCTGGCGCGAGGCGATGCAGCCAGCGCAGCCCGGCATTTCCGCGACTGCCTCCATCGCTTTCCCCAGGGACGCCTGCAAGACGACTGCCGACTGGGCCTGGCCCGCGCCCTGGAAAAACTCGATCAGCACGAAGAAGCAGAGCGGATATACATAGCAATTGCAGGCAAGACGGGCCATCGCTTATCCGACGAAGCCCAGTTCCGCCTGGGGGCGTTGTATTACAATCGCGGGCGGAACACAGACGCCCTGGAAGCCCTCGCGCCGTTCGAGGACAAACTGTCCGACAGCCCGTGGCGTCCGCACGCGCTGCTGGGCAAGGGCTGGGCGTTGTGGAAGCTGGGCCGATTGGAGCAGGCCAAGCGCTGCTTCGAGAGCATCGCCGCAGATGCAACCGTCGGCGTTCAGTCTAGCTACTGGCTGGGGCTGACCGAGAAAGCCTTGGGCAACTACAAAGCTTCAGCCGAAGTATTGCTGAAAACAGCGCAGAAGGCTCCCCAAGACGACCTTGCGCCGCAAATCTGGCTGCACGCCGGCGAGGCGCTGCTAAAGGCGGGCGATCCGGTCGGTGCAGCAGCGGCCTTCGACAAGCTGATCGCCCGAGACCAGGCCAGCAACCAATGGCTGGACGCAGCCCTGCGCGGCAAAATCCAGGCAGCATTGCAGCAAAGCGACCACCAGTCGGTGGATCAGTTGGCACAGCAGTTCGAGACGGCCTGTCCGACCAGTCGGATGCGGGCGGATGTCGACCGACTGCAGGCCGCATCGCTGGTGCAACGCAAGCAGTTCGCCCAGGCCGCTGCACTTCTGGAGCCGCTGATAAAAGCCCGACAGTCCGACGCCCAGCATGAAATCCAGGACCGCTGCTTTCTGGCCGCCGCCTACGAGGGCCTGAAACGCTACGAAGACGGATTGAGCGTGCTGCGACCGGTGTTGGAAAAGATCGACCAATCCGCCGGCCCGCTGAAAGCAGAAGTGCTGTTGCGGCAGGGGACGCTGCTGGCAGCCCTGGGACGACATCCCGAAGCAGTACCGCCGCTGGAAGCCGCCCTGGCCGCCGGGTTGGGCCAGGAAAGAGCGCTCGTGGCGCGCGGCGAACTGGCCGTGAGCTACGTCCGCACTGGTCAATTGGACAAAGCGCGACGCATATATGAACAACTGCTGCAAACCGCTTCCCAACACCCCTTGTTGCCCGCCGCCACGGAAAAACTGGCGGAAGCCGCCTACGCTGCGGGCGAGGTGAACTGGGCCGCCGAGTTGTTTCAGCGGTTGAGCAATATGGGGCAGTCCCCGGATGAGCAGCTCAAAGGGCTGTCTGGGCTGGCGTGGAGCTTGTTGAAATCGGGCAAGTTGGCCGAAGCAGCCGAGAAGTTCGACCAATTGCTGCGGCGGAATCCCCCGGCTGCAATGGCCGCCGAAGCTGCGCTTGCCCGCGGACAATGCCTGGAAAAACTCCAGCGGCTCGAAGAAGCGCTGGCCATGTACCAGCTTGTCGTCCAGAAGTATCCGCAGGCGGCGCAACATGCTGAGGCCCTGCTTGCCGCCGCCCGGATGTGCGAAAAACTCCGCCGCTTTGCCGACGCGGCCGGCTACTATCAGCGGCTGGTCGATGATCATCCGCGCTCTAACCTCCGGGAGACGGCGTTGTACGGCTGGGCGTGGGCGCTGTTGGACTCGGGCAGGGCAGGGGAGGGCAGGGCGGTTTTCGAGCGACTGGTGGCCGAATATCCCCAAAGCCGACTGGCCGCCGACGCCGCTTATCGGCTCGCCCAGCAAGCATTTTCCGACAAAGATTACCCGAAGACCAAAAAGTTCCTCCACGCTGCACTGGCGGCCCAGGCAGACCCCGAAGTGCGCAAACATGCCCAGTTCTTGCTGGGGCAGACGGCGGTGGCCGAACAGGACTGGCTGGAAGTACGTCGGCTGTTCGAACAGTTCGCCCAGCGGTATTCCGATTCCGAGCTAAGGCTGGCAGCCGAGTTTTGGGTGGCCGAGTCGTTCTTCCGTCGGTACGAACTGGACGCAGCCGAGGCCCGCCTGGCGCAATTGGCCAAAGAGTGCCAGGGCGGCAGCGAACCGTGGATGGCAATGATTCCGCTGCGCCAGGCCCAGATACTCGGCCATCGCAAGAAATGGGACGAGGCCTACAAGCTGGCCAGCACCATAAAGGCCCACTATCCCGACTTCGAGCAGCAATACGAAGTCGATTATTTGATCGGGCTTTGTCTGCACGATCGGGCGGAGCTTGACGAAGCTCGCAAGGCCTTCGAGAGGGTCATTCGCTCGCCGGCTGGCGCAAAGACCGAAACCGCCGCAATGGCGCACTGGATGATCGGCGAAACGTACTTTCATCAGAAGAACTACGAGGCCGCCAAGCGGACCTTTCTGGCCGTGGAAATCCTTTACGACTACCCGAAATGGCAGGCCGCCGCATTGCTGGAGGCCGCCAAGTGCTGCCAGTTGCTCGGGCAGCACAACGAGGCGGTGGATCTGTACACCCGGATCACAACTCATTACCGCGACACTCCTTATGCCGAAGCGGCCGCCCAGGCCTTGCAAAAGCAGGCTAGCCAAGGCAAGCCTGCCGCCGCGGGAAAATAACTTACTTTCGGCGCATCCGGCATACGAAGAAGATTAGGGATAGCCTTGTGTCCCGGCGTAACGGAACGCGCCGGGCATGTCCGGTGAGGGTTTCCTGATGGCTGGTTCGGTCGGCCCGACAAGGGGGCGCGGCGTATCTTGCCCTTTTTCGCCATGTTCTCTACTCAATCCACTTACTGCCTTTTGCGCTGTCGGTTGCTCGGGACGGCAGGCACATTCGGCGTGACGCAAAGTGGCTTGCGGCAGCCGGTCGGCCACCAACAGACTTTATGAACAGGTTGAAGATATGAGGAATCTGTCAAGCACGGCATTTCGCTGGGTGCCTTGGCTGGGGTGCCTGGCGGTGGTGTGGGTATTGTGGATGGGGGCTGAGGCCGTCCGCGCCGAGCATCCTCCGCCGCATCAAGCCGAAGCGCCCGCCGATGCCCCCCCAGGCCAGCCCGCCCAAGGCCCGGCCATCTCGATCACCGAGCCGATGCGGGTGATCCGCGACGCCGGGCCGCTGTTTTACGCCATCATCTTCTGCTCGTTCCTGCTAGTGGCCTTCACCCTGGAAAGGGCAGTCAGCCTGCGCCGCGGCGTGGTGATCCCCAAACCCTTTGTCCGCTTGTTCCTCCAGCAACTCCGCGAAGGGGCACTGGACCGCGAGCAGGCGCTGAAGCTGTGCGTGGAAAATGCCAGTCCAGTGGCCGAGGTTTTCGCCGGCGCCATCCGCAAATGGGGTCGGCCCGGCGTGGAGGTTGAGCAAAGCGTTATCGATGCCGGCCAGCGGGTTACCAACAACTTGCGCCGGTACTTGCGGGTGTTCTATGCGGTTGCGACAGTCGGTCCGCTGCTGGGGCTGATGGGCACGGTGCTGGGGATGATCGACACATTCAACCAGATCTCCATCGCCGACGCCCAAGGCCGCCCCGAACTGCTGGCCGGCGGCATCGCCAAGGCGCTTTTAAACACCGCCGGCGGGTTAGCTGTGGCTATTCCCGCCTCGATCTTGTACGTGTTTTTCGTCAGCAAGGT
>Ga0129299_1001743_pt1 | contig 14528 bp, 14 predicted proteins | sample ConPoolayeCmetaG_FD_94477 | JGI IMG/M metagenome (GOLD analysis project Ga0129299, IMG submission 94477) | Hot spring microbial mat communities from California, USA to study Microbial Dark Matter (Phase II) - Cone Pool mat layer C metaG ... | reverse complement strand
GTTCATCTGTGTCATCTGCGGATACTTTTGTATTCATCCGCAGATGTGCGCAGATGCAGAACATACCCACGGAACACACGGAAGACACGGAAATAACAGCGCTATGTGATGATTCCTGCACTTCAGTGTATTCCGTGTATTCCGTGGTGTATGATTTTCAGAGACATATCGACGCAAAAAACGTATATCTTTCACCGGTAGAGACTAATCATGCCGTATACGCCGACGCGGCAACACTGCCGCCCCTGCCGGTCCAATTGGTGTGGAAAAATTGGCCCCGGGGCCGATCGACGCGTTCGTAGGTATGCGCGCCGAAATAATCGCGCTGGGCCTGCAGGAGATTCGCCGGAAGCCGCGCGCTGCGGTACCCATCGTAAAATGCGAGCGCCGCGGCGAATGCGGGCACCGCAACTCCCATGCGCGAGGCCTCGGCCACAACCGTGCGCCACGACTGCTGGCACGACGCGAGCACAGCGCTGAAATATTCGTCGAGCATCAGGTTTTTAAGGTCCGGGTTCCTGTCGAACGCCTCCTTTATTTTTTCCAGAAACGCGGAACGGATAATACACCCGCCGCGCCACATGAGCGCGATGCCGCCGTAATTGAGGTCCCATTTGTATTCCTTGGCCGCTTCGCGCATGAGCATGAAGCCCTGCGCGTAGGACACGATTTTCGACGCCAGGAGCGCTTTGCGGATATCTTCGACAAACGCGGCCGTATCGCCTTTAAATTCCGGATGAGGACCGGCAAGGACTTTTGACGCGGCAACCCGTTCATCCTTGAGCGCCGACAGACAGCGCGCATACACCGCCTCGGCGATAAGTGTCACCGGCATGCCCAGGTCGAGCGAACTCATGCTGGTCCACTTGCCCGTGCCCTTCTGTCCGGCCGTATCGAGAATTTTATCCACGGCATATTCGCCCTGTTCATCGCGATAGCCCAGGATATCGCGGGTGATTTCGACAAGGTAGCTGTCGAGCTCGCCCCGGTTCCACTGTGCGAACGCCTCATGCATCTGGCTGTTGCTCATGCCCAGGCCCTCTTTCATGAGCTGATACGCTTCGCAGATAAGCTGCATGTCGCCGTACTCGATGCCGTTGTGGGTCATTTTCACAAAATGCCCTGCGCCGTCGGTGCCCACCCAGTCGCAGCAGGGCTCGCCCCCGGGCGTTTTCGCGCAGATCGACTGGAAAATGTTTCTCACCAACGGCCATGCTTTCGGATTCCCGCCGGGCATCATCGACGGTCCGCGGCGCGCGCCTTCTTCTCCGCCCGAAACGCCGGTGCCGACAAAGAATATCCCTCGCGCTTCCAGGTGCTTCGTCCGCCGTATCGTGTCGGAGAAATGCGAATTGCCGCCGTCGATTATTACATCGCCTTTGTCAATGTACGGAAGCAGCAGTTCGATGAATTCATCAACCGCCTGCCCCGCCTTCACCATGAGCATCACCCGCCGCGGCCTTCTAAGCATCGACGCCATCTCCGCAATCGAGTGCGCGCCCAGTATCGTGGCCCTCCCCTTCGCCGCGCCGGCCAGAAAGTCGTCGACTTTCGACACCGTACGATTATAGGCAACGACGGTGAACCCCTTGTCGTTCATGTTGAGTATGAGATTCTGCCCCATCACCGCAAGACCGATAAGCGCTATGTCGGCGTGGCCGGCATGGGACGTTTTTACTGCGGCTTTTTTAACGGTCGCCGGTTGTATCGCCTGCCTGCGCGATTTTTTCACCGCTGTTTTCCCCGGAGCCCTCCTCGCCTTCCCTGCCATATTTTCTCTCCTCGTATTGAACGCTGCGATGTTCGAGTTACACTCCCGCAAACCTTTCCCTGTGCGCCCAGAGACCCAGCGCGGGATTGGAGACGTACAACACCTCCTCGCCGTCATCAAGCACATTGTACCCGTCGCGCAGTTTCGCCGGATCATAACGCCGCATCATCGGTTCGATATCCGCGTATTTGAAATGCACCGATTCAACTTCTTCGCGGCTCAACCCGCCGGGACAATACGTGACGGAGAACCGTCCCTCGCTCGATCCATGAATAAGGTGCGCGGCCGCGCCGAGGTTCGCGGCCAAATCCGCCCTGGTTTTCACCAGCTCAAGCACCCGCTGTGTCCCCGCATAACCATACGCGCGGATAAGCCGGTCGATCTGCGCGTCCTCCCCGAACTGTTTCACGCCCGGCCCAAGCACGATAATCTCCCCGCCGTCTGCAATTGCCATCCGCATGCGGTATATCGCCTTGTTGCCGAGCCAGGTGCTTTTATATTCCAGCGGATCAAGATACACGACGGCGGTGCGGATCGGACGGTCGAGCATCTCGAAATTTACTTGAAGGCTCAGGGATGATGCGCGGTTGAAACACTCGATGTCATCGCCGATAAACAGGCCGCGCACCGCAAGCGTCCCGTCGCGCTCCCTGCCCACAACGGTGAGCACATATACTATCGGCAGGCCGCGGCCGAAATGATCGGAGGCGTAGTTGAGTACGCGGCGCACCGGATTGTCTGCCCGTCCCATGATACGCTCCATGCCGTATGCCGCGCCGAGAAAATGGCTCTTTCCGATCCCCTCCGCACCGCCGGCGCCGACAAAAATATTCTTGTTGTAATTCGCCATCCCCGCAACTTCGTGCGGCACCACCTGGCCAATTGACAAGATGAGATCATAGCCGCCTTCGGCCAGCAGCCGGTTTACCTCTGCCGGCCAGCCGAAATCGACCGCGCCCTCTGATTGCCCGCGCACGAATTCCGCAGGCACAACCCCCAGCGTAACCACGTCCCTGCGCCAGTCGTGTGTACGAAACAGGCCGCGGGGGATATCGCCAAACATGGCCGTTAACTCTTGCCCGCTCATGGGAGCATGCGTGCCGAGCGCCGGAAGAATGCCGGCGAGGCGGCCGCCGTAATACTGCCATGCGAAGCGGGTCAGTTCGCCCGCGCGGGAATGCAGGCGCGTATGATCCGGCGGCATCACAAGCACTTTTTTCCGTTTCCCTATCGCATCCAAAGCGGCATACAGCCCCTCGCACATTTCCCGGCCGCTCAGACTGCGTTCCGCGCCTCCTTCGGCGAAAAATATCATGACCGCTTACCCCTTTTCAGTTATCGCCCTGTATGCGGCTTCGGCGATATTCTCCGGCGTATCCGCGATATCCACCACCACCGCCTCATCAGGTTCCTCGAGCGCAGCCAACTGGCTGTCAAGAAGCGCGGGCGGCATGAAATGATTCGTCCGCGCCTTCATGCGCTCGAAAATAAGATCGCGATTGCCCTTGAGGTATATGAAACGAATCGGGGACTGCGTACCGTTCCTGAGCACATCGCGGTATCTCGCTTTCAGCGCCGAACAGGCAAGCACCGCTCCGCCGTCCGCCTGTTCAGCATTACCGAGCGTGTCGGCGAGAATTCTCAGCCACGGCCACCGGTCTTCATCAGTGAGCGGTATGCCATTTTTCATTTTTTCCCTGTTCGATACAGGGTGAAAATCATCAGCGTCATAAAACGGCACGCCCAGTTTCCGCGCCAGAAGCCGTCCGACCGTGGTCTTGCCGCACCCTGACACTCCCATGACAATGACGACCACGGGCGTTCTCACGGCATGACTCCATCGGAAAAAAGGTTATTTGAGTGAGGCGAATTATCGTTGTGCCGGCCGCTTGGGAAGATACGAAAAAATCGTTCCCGCCGATGCCTTGTCGAATTCCACAGTATTCATCGTTTCCGCACTGATATACGTTGAAAAATCCTCAATACCCTCGAACGTGTATTCATCAGGCGGAATAATGCCGAGCGGATCAACCGTAACATACGCGACCGCCTTATCAATGCTGATATCCACATTCCCCCGGTAATCGGTCTCCACCTCCGCCGTCACCGTGCCTGCCCGTATGCGGTCAAAGTACACATCGCCGATAGTGACTCCGTAGAGGTCGATTTTTTCCACAGGATACACGCCACGGCCTACGACCACCGTCACGTTACGCATGTTGTTATACACCCGAAGCGTCGTTTCCTCGACCTGAACGAACAGCACGCAGCTTGACGTTGCCGCTATTGCGCATGCCGCGGTTATGGCAGCCCATGTCCATTTTTTCATGAAAGCCCCGATCCGGATTATCCGGACATGACTGAGTTCATTCTTCCTTTTTTCGTACTTTTACCGTCACCTTTTTCCCGCCCTGTTCACTGCCGTCCCGCACATCGGTTTCTCCATAGGTTCCGGCGCGTGCTTTTTTGCGCGAACCGCCAGATGACGACTCTACCCGGACCGTGGTGGAGCCTGAGCGCCCCGGCTGCACGGTCTGCACGCTCGACTCTTTTGTCACGGTCACCGTGGAGCTTTTCTGCATGCCGGCGCCCGAGCGGACATTCACCGTGCGATATTTCTGCCCTACCGGCACCACGACATTGCCGCGCGGCGAAGACGACTGAACGCGCACGTAGGTGTGCGCGCCCGAACGCACGGTCACGCGCTGGGGATTGACAGTCACGATTGGGGAGCGTGAGTATCTCCGCACCACCTCAAATTTCGGCGGTCCCGCATACACAGTCACCCTGACGTCGGGGCCGGGACGCGGCCGCACGATCACATGCCGCCGCACATCAACGCTGGCAAACATGCTCACCGGGCAGACAAGCCAGTGAACATGCGATCGGACATGCACGTGCCCGGGATGCGGCGGCGGGAAAAGCGGCATCCAGCCGATTTCATAGTCGGTTACATACCATTCGACGCGCGCAGGCGACCATTCGTAACCCGGCACCCATACCCACCCCCAGTCGTCGTCGTAATACCAATTCCCGTAATGGCATACGATCCATCCGAACGGCTCATCCGACTCCCACATCCACCCGTCGCTTGTCCACACCCAGCGGCCGTAATAAAACGGCCGCCAGCTTTGGTCGGCATACGGCCGCCAGACTTTTCCGTAGCCGCCCACAACCACCCATTCGCCATAGTCGTTCAGTTCGCTGAATGAAAAATTCACCGCTACATCAACGTCAGCCAGGGTCATCGACGCCATGCATACAACGCACAATTGCAGCATCAGCGGCCGCATTGTATTATCCATACCCTGCCTCCTTATGTAAAACAACTGCCGCTTATTAAAATATCCATTCCATACGGTTGAAACAAGGATAAACCTAAATTCCGCAGGTGGGGTGGATGCGAATACGCGTGTGGAAACTGGCGTGAAGGCGGCGCAGGGCATATCCGTCGCGTGATATGTCCACGCCGCCTGAAGCGGTTGTGTTGAGCCTGTCGAAACACGCCAGAGCGCTCAACAGATTTTTACTCCGTTCATACGGGTAATGTATACCGGCCTTCGGCCGAACGTATTCGTATCTATCCATTGCCCTGTGCGGCCGCAGCGCCGCATTGAGCCTGTCGAAATGCGCCGCATCCAACTGCGGAATGTAGGTTTATCCTGTCAACCTCGAATTCATCATGCTACGAATTCGCAAATCTTATGATTTAATTGGCAGGAATGTCCACAATTAAGTCATTATGCGCCATAATTTTTTCATGACATGCTACTTTAACGCACTATCTTTGATATTGATGATTTTCACTGCACATTAAGTTGATACTCCGCTGAAAATTCATTTTTTTTCTTTATATATCAATCTATGAAGGGGTTGGCGATGTTTTCAAACAAATTTCTTTTCTATATTCTGCCTGTCTTTCTTCTAGTTTTTAACTTTAACGCACGTGGTAATCCTGAGCCTGGAGACGTATTCAAGGAACTTGTGTGGGTGGCAAACGGCGGGTGCGCCGGCGCTGTCCGTATCGCGTCCGACGCCTGTGCGGCAACGTATTTCCCCGGCCAGAATTCAGCAAACCAGAATTTCACTTTTCCCGGCACCATCAGCAAGGATGGGGCGATAAAAGCCGAGGTCAGCATACAAAAAGTCATGTGCCATGACGGCACCACCGGATTTGAGCTTCAGATGAACAACAGCGGGAACTGGCATGCGCTGGGATACGGCGAAGGCTCGACAATTCCGAACGATTCCTATCAATACATGATTTATCCGTCAATAGAAATCCCGCTTGACGAAATCGCCGAGGGAGAAAACGTCATTAAATTCCGCGTCTCGGCGTCATCAGGCTGGTGCCCGCAGAACCTTGTCTACGGCGGGACGCTGCGCGTGTATTACCCCGCAGGATCGGTCGAGCACCCGACCGGCGCTATCTCGTGTGGCAGCGGCGCGGTTATCGGGATGTCGGCCGAGCTGAGCGCCGACGTGACCGGCAATGTAGACCGGGTCGATTTCATTTACAAAGGCTTGGGCGTGAACTGGGAAGGCGAGGGCAATTACACCCAGTGGCATTATCACTTTTTCAAGGGTGATATCATGCACCATATCGGCAGCGCCACGAGCTCACCCTGGAACGTAACATGGAACACCGAATGGGTGCCCACTCAGCCCGAAGGAAAGCTTGAAGTCTGCGCCCGTCTTGTCGGAAGCAACGGGATGGTATGCATGACCGATGCAATCGCGCTGTTCCTGCAGCGAACAGGGCATTCTGTAGAAATTGGACAGCCCTACAATGTTCCCGCGGCCTGGGTAACGCGCAGCGGAGCAAAAAGCGAAAACTTTGATCTCTCCGGCAACACCGGTAACGCAAAGGCCGCGCGAGTATGCTGGAGCAGTTGGGGCGACCATTGCGGCGGCGGAAACGTCAACGGCACAAAATTTGGCTGCGGCAGTGACGTGGGCGGCTATAATCCACGGTTTCACGAGGCAGAACTGGACGCCGGCGCAGTGCGCAACGGGCAGAACACGCTCACTATCGACTGGGGGGGGCACCACGGCATGGAAGTCAACTGGCCGGGTCCCATGGTGCTTGTCCAATACTCGGATTCCGATCCCAAAGTTTCGGTCGGTATAGAAGCAGATAAAACGAAAGCCGTTGTTTTCACGGATCGATTGGCCGTAACCAAAACAGCGAATGGCGCTGCCTTGAAGGTTGCCGTGTTGCAGCAAGGCGCCCACACTATACAGATATTTTCATCGAATGGAACGCTGCTCGTCCGGCGCGACGGCGCTTCGGCCATGACACACGAAATCGAGCTTGGTCAGCATGCATCGGGCATGTACCTGGTCCGCTGCACTATCGGCGATGCGGCCTGCGGCACGAGGCTCGTTGCAGTCGGAAAATAAAGCAATGTACTGACTAAAAAAATGGGAGGGTATATCATGAACAAAGGTGTATGGTACCTCGTAAGTTTCATTGGCGTGTGCATCGGGATACTTGCAACGGCAATGCCGGCGCGTGCGCTCACTATCGAAAATTCCGAGGATCAAGGGCTCAGTGCATTCAAAATAACCACCGGCAACGCCGTCTTTTTTATTCAAAAAGAGAACGGCGGGATTTCGAGCCTGCTTGACGTCGACGGGAACGACTGGGTCAGTTACCAGCCCGGCGGCGGCGCGGCCGGAGAATACCGCGGCATCCCCAACGCCCTTTTCCCCGAAAACATCAGCCATCCGGGGCGCAAAACCGCCTCGTGCACGCAGACCGCGGGCAACGATAAGTCGGTGGAGATTACGTGCAATGCCAACAACGGTTGCTGTACATTTATCTGGACTATCAACGATTACTACGCGACAATAGCGTTTACAAAAATGAATACGCACAATTACTGGTTCCTGTATGAAGGAACGCCGGGCGGAGCGGTCGAGGGAAGCGACGTGTGGATAACATCCGACGGCAGCAGCGGCTCCTGCAACAACGAGAAAAGCGGCGATATCCCCGCCCCTGAATGGATCGCTTTCGCCGACCCGAACAAGGGACGTTCGATTCTTCTGACGCACCGCGAAGACGACACGCTCCCAGACAAGTATTATCTCATGGACCCGATGACGGTGTTTGGTTTCGGCAGGGATGGCATGAACATGTATCTGAGCGGCCAGAACACATTCAACGTGGCCCTGGTTGAGGAAACAGAATACAGTGCCATCAAACCCATTGCGGAGTCTATCATGGCTGATGATTTAACCGGCATCAAGGCACGCGTTCAGAATAAAAGCCGGAAAAACGCACGCCCTGTCGTGGTGGAGCGCACCACTGACGGGAGATTGTGCATACGGATGAAGGATGCTGCCGCGCACACCGTGTATCTATATACTCTCAGCGGACGGATTGCCGCGTCTTTCAGCGGAAACAGTGACACACGCCGCATACTCCCGGCAGGGGTTGGCCCGGGCGCGTACCTGATCCGCTACACCAGCGGTGTAAGAACGTATACCGGCAACCTCGTAATCGAGTGAGCCTTTCTTCATGCTTGTGCCTCCGGCCTCCTGTCCTTGCTGCGGCCGCGACGCGGCAAGCCCGGCTGTGCCTGTTTTGAGCCCGACGGGCACATACGCGGTACATATCAAGAGCATCGCTGGGCAGTGGTTGACAAAACTCAATGTAAGAGAGTAGACGTCCGTATCGCCGCCAGTGCGGGCGAACCACCACGGCAATCGCGCAGCATCTGCATAGGTGGGGTTGTCGAGGACGACAAGATGTGTCTGGTCACGCACGAAAATACCGTGTTTGCCAAAACTGCGACGGGAGCAAAAAAAAGATAGCGGATCGCGATTATACCAGCGGCGAGTCCGAAGGTAGCCGCCGTTGGCAGGGTATCAGTGCACGTCCTGTCTGTTTCCGGAGAATCAGGGTTGGTTAAAGATGATTGACCAATTCTTCAGGTTCGCTGCAGAGGGTAAAACGATCGCGTATGCCAAGCGTGGTGAGATACTCATCAAGCTCATTGCCGCCGCCGACAATCAGCATTTCACCGCCCGCATTCCGTATCATTTCATTGCAGGCAATAAGCACAGAAATTGAATGAGATGACAGAAATGATGAATTCCGGAAACGAACGGCAATCCTTTTTTCGCCTTTTTGTAATGTTTCGGCGACAACGTCCTGCACAAAATCAATAGTACTGAGCATGCTTAACTCATTACCAATATTGATGATACAGTACCCGTTACTGTGATTAATATGATAATCCATTATTTCTCCGGTCTTTCGTATAGTCATAGATAATGTATACAAAAAATCAGGTAAAAACCAAAATAATTTGTAGTTTCGTCATACCGATTATTTCCCCAGAGCGCCCAGATGGTATTTTTTAATGATTTTTTGGCAAGCGGATCTGCATAAACCTGCAAACTCCAGGCTACGTCTGGAGTACCGAAGGTCACTATTGGGCGTCACCCGCAAAGGTTTCATAATCGCATGTTCATGCGCATACTGAAATTATGTTTGAAGATAATCTGCGGAATTTTTATCGGATACGCGGTTATTTTCTCTATTGCGGCGACAACCGGCTTATGCATTCTCGCGCATACGGTGTATACGCCCTACCGCGACGTGAAGCGGCTGAAGACGTCTAATCCGCGCCAATCGCTGTACATGAAGGAGCAGAAGAAGAAGCTACAGGCGGAAAAGAAAAACGATACGTTGTACCAGTTTTTTATCCCGCTTGATTCAATCTCCCCGCATTTAATCAAAGCCGTGCTTGCCGCTGAAGACGACGGGTTTTATTACCATCCGGGTTTCGACCTTTCAGCTATGGCTAAGGCGGTGGAGATAAACCGGGCGCGCAACGGCATTCATCATGGCGCGAGCACAATTACCCAGCAGGTGGCGAAGAATTTCTTTGCAGGCGGCGAAAAATCATTTGAGCGCAAATACAAAGAGCTGGCCTACGCTCTTTTGATGGAATGGCTCCTGGGCAAGGACAGGATACTGGAATTATACATGAATTACGCCCAGTGGGGGACGAACCTGTTCGGGTGTGAAGCGGCAGCCCGGCATTATTACCGGAAATCGTCGGCACAGCTCACAGTTTCACAGGCGGCTCATCTGGCCGCGGTCCTGGCACGGCCGGAAAAGCTCACGCCTTATGCCGGGCAATCGGCCCTTCTTCAAAAACGGCTTTCAGTCATTGCCAACAACATGTACCGCCGGCGCTCGATAGATTCGACGCTGTGGATAGAACTGGGCGGGGATGATGCCTCACTGCTGCTTCGCGACACCGCATCAGCCGGCGACAGCCTGCGCGGCAACGAGCAGAGCCGGAAAGAAACACACGAACGAAGCGTTCGCCGGAAAAGATTTTAGCTTTTTTCGAGGGGCTTACGATCTTCCCTTGACGTCAAGCAGCCGTATCTGGTGCGCAACGCCGCCGCGCGAATCCTTTATCGTAATCTTCATCAGCGCGGCATCAATCTCCCAGGTAAATGGAAGCGCAAGGTCCTGCATGAAGTCGTCCGCACCCTTTTTCAGCTTTTCCTCCAGTTCCGCCGCGAAATCGTCAAGAACCAGTATCGCGATGTCCTCGATACGGCCGCACCTGAATATATCGCCCCGCGCCATATTGATACGCTCCTCGCGCTGCTCTGCCGGAAGGTTCAGGCGCGCCGTCTCCTGCTCAAATCTCTGCAGCAATTTCCCATGATGTTTGAAAAGGTAGGAATCGAACGCGAAACTCGACGAGTTGTTATCGCAAAAATTATACAGCGCCGTTGTCGAGAGATAGAGGACAACGTTGCGTTCCGCCAGCGAAAACGGCTCTTCGCCGAACAGTTCCAGCGCTTTGGCGGGATCGGCGCACCGGCACGGATCGAGGATGAATGCGCGAATAGAAGGGTATTTCGCCTTTGCCGTCCGTGCCGCCATTTCCGCCTCACGAGCCGCCCGTTTCTCTCCTTCGGAAGGCTCCCGCGGCGCCGTGCCCGAAAACACTTCCGGTTTCAGGCCGAACGCCGCCGCAAAAAAACTCACCGCCTTCTCATCCTGCGTATCCGGCTGTTCAATACATGCGATGATTATCTCGGGGACGCCAATCTTATCCGCGAGCTCGGCACGCGACATTTTCGCGATTTCGCGGCTCTTCTTCACCATCTCGGCAAGAGTCATGGCGTTGCTCCTTTAAGGGATAGCATCCTTTGGCGCACATTCTGGAAAATAGATCATTGCATCGCTCAACAGCGGCCGCAGGAAAGCGCCTGGCCCCATCAGCTTTTCGTCCTCAACAACGGCAGAACGCCGCCTCTATGCGATGACAAACCCCAGTATCGCCCAATACACCATTCCTGCCCACGGGCTGTTCGTTATCATGCAGCATCCTCCGCCACCGCATCTGCCCGCATACCCGACGGCAAATCCTATGGCCGCTCCGATCACGGCTCCAATTATTTTTCTCCACAGCATGGTAACCACCCCCTTACATTCAGCTTCCCACTGCATTCACATACACGTGCTCAGGCTGGACACCGACAAATTGCTTCTCCGTACGGCCGTTACGAAACAGAATGACCGTTGGTATTCCCGTTATCCCATATCTGCTTGCAGTCACAGGATTTTCATCCACATTCAATTTGTATACCTTCGCCCTCCCCGCAAGCTTATCACTTACCCTCTCCAGTATCGGTCCAAGCATACGACACGGTCCACACCACGGCGCCCAGAAATCAACTAATACAGGCTGCTTCTCATTTAACACATCATTCTGAAACGTTGCATCAGAAGTCTCGTGTGCCATACCATACCTCCTTGGAAATATATACGTTCTGTTGCAACAAGAGTAATATCAATTTATATGCCACAAAAAATTTGCATAAATTTTGCATAAATTTAGACATATTTTATTTTAATATGTTGCAATATATTGCATGCATCGTTGCGCGTTGCATACATGAGGAATATTACATGAATTGTTTCAACAGTCATGGCCTCCCTACTGAGCAATGCCTGCAAGTTATTCTGCAAACCGTTGCAGAAGGGATCCTTGTGTGCGATACTCAGGCAACAATCAGGTTTGCAAATCGCTCCATGGAGCATTTAACCGGGTACACGCTTCAGGAAATCGCCGGGAAAAACGCCCGGGATATCATCATTTGCCCTGATGTACGCTCACTTGAACAACCGTCGGACAATATCGAATGCAGCGTATTGAGGAAGGACGGACGCACCATTCCGGTGTTGCGCAATACAAGGCCAATCTATGACCATCAACAGCGAATCGGTGTTGTAGCCACCTTCAGCGATATCACGCTTCTCAAACAGACCCAGCAGCGGCTCTCGCAGTTCGAAACAACTCTTCCCGGCCCCCAGGGTTTCGAGGGCATTATCGGCAAAAGCCATGTGATGCGTGAGGTATTCAAACTCATAGATCTTGCCGCCGCCTCTAACGCAACCGTCCTCATCACCGGCGAAACCGGCACCGGCAAGGAACTTGCCGCCCGTGCTATCCATCATAGAGGCCAGCGGCGCGACGCACCTTTTATTGCTGTCAATTGCTCTGCCCTGCCCGAAAGCCTTCTGGAAAGTGAATTATTCGGACATAGCAGAGGATCTTTCACCGGCGCCATACACGACAAGGTCGGGCGGTTTGAGGCTGCGGACGGTGGGACGTTATTTTTAGACGAAGTCGGCGAGATATCGCCGCTCATCCAGGTTAAACTGCTCCGCTTTCTTCAACAACGCGAATTCGAGCGCGTAGGAGAAAGCCAAACGCGCAAGGCAGATGTGCGGATTATCGCCGCAACCAACCGCGATCTTCGCGCCTTGACCCGCAGCGGCGAGTTTCGCGATGACCTTTTCTACCGGCTGAAGGTTTTCCCCATCTACCTCCCGCCGCTTCGTGAACGAAAGGAAGACGTCGGACCGCTGGTTCGCCATTTCATCAGCCGCTTCAACCGGGAAACCGGCAAGAATCTAACGGGACTTACCCACGACGCATCGCTCACGCTCATGGATTACTGCTGGCCGGGCAATGTCCGCGAACTTGAAAACGCCATCGAGCACGCCTTTGTCACTTGCCGCCGGGGAGATATCGATCTTTTCGATCTTCCGCTCGAGATCCGCCGCGTCGAACTTCGCCAGGGCATATGCTCCCCGGCCGCGCCGTCACCGGCAAATCCTGCACCCACCGTTTCACCGGCACCAATCCCGCCCATCCCGTCGCGCAGCCTCACCCGCGAGACCATCATCGCCGCGCTTCAGGCAGCGGCCGGGAACCGGACCGCTGCTGCACGCTCATTGGGCGTGGATAGAACAACGCTGTGGAGAAACATGAAACGGCTGGGGATAGGGACAGGCTGAGGACAATGCCGGCGCGACAGGCGCCCTTTATCTAAGCGTCCTGTTTTCTCTCCATTCCCTGCCGTACGCCTTTTTGAACAAGATATGACTGGATATATGAAACCGCCGCCGCCTTCCGCGCGCTCCATTGCGGCGCAATAAGTCCCTTGTCGGGACGCGTGTCGGCGACAAGGCGGTGGACGCACTGATCGGGCCGCATATACGAGAGGAACCGAGCGACATGCCCTGCATACGACGCGAGAGAAAGTGGCTCCACCGCTCCCTCGCGCAGCATTTTCTCCATGACCGTTCCCGCGATTATCATCAACTGATGAATTTTGACGCCGTGCACCGGAAGCGCGGCCACTGCCATCGCCGTCCGCGAAACGGTCTCATCGGTCTCGCCCGGAAGACCGATAATGACATGGGCGACGACTTCGATACCGAGTGAATAAAGCCGGCGGCAGGCGGTCTCGAACTGCGCGAACGTATGCCCCCGGTTGCACCGCCTGAGAATCCCGTCGTCAGCGCTCTGAAGTCCCAGCTCAACGCTGAGATACGTCCTGCCGGCGACATCGCCGAGGTATGCGTAAATGTCCTCTGAAAAACAGTCCGGCCGCGTTCCCACGGCAATGCCCACGATGCCCTGATGGGCTATGATCGGCTCGTATGCTTCCCGCAGCTTCTGAACCGTTCCATAGGTGTTGGAATACGGCTGAAAATATCCTATATACGCATCAAACCGCCCCGCAGTTTTCGCCATGGCGCGTTCGAGCTGCTGTGCCGGCGTCCCCTGCGCACCAACCGCCGGGCTGAATGCCTCATTATCACAGAAGGCGCATCCGTCGCCGCTCAACGTTCCGTCGCGGTTCGGGCAAGAAAATCCCGCGTGCAGGGGGACTTTCAATACCGGCCTGCCGAAACGCTCCCTGATGTATGAACGGTACGTACGAAATTGAGGTGCGGGGTGATGCATCGAAAAAAACTATGTGTTTGGAAGGACGAATGGGTGTGACTCTGCCTCCGACAAAAACGGCGGACAACCGCGCCGCGGCCTCCGCCCGTATTTCCCTGCGCGCCTTGCCGGACGCGTCCGCTACTTTTTCTCCGCCAGCTTTTTCTTCACGGCCTTCTTCATGTCGAAATCCATATCGGAATCGCTCTTTTTATCAAGGCCATCCATATCGCTTTCCACGTCCATCCGCTTCGTTTCGATTATCCGCGTATCGCTTCCCATGTGTTCCTTGCCGCGCATTTCGCTCTGAAGATCGGCGATATTGCGGCTGCGGTCCGGGGTGCCGAACAGCCTGCCGGGTTTTTCCTTGCCCGCCGGCGCTTCGCCGCGCTCGAGCATCTCTATACGATCCTGTATGCTCTCTTTTTTCAGGGCGTCGTCGAGATATACCAGGTACTTCTTCCACACGTCAATTG
>Ga0129299_1001740_pt1 | contig 14551 bp, 12 predicted proteins | sample ConPoolayeCmetaG_FD_94477 | JGI IMG/M metagenome (GOLD analysis project Ga0129299, IMG submission 94477) | Hot spring microbial mat communities from California, USA to study Microbial Dark Matter (Phase II) - Cone Pool mat layer C metaG ... | reverse complement strand
GGGAATGACCTTTCCCGGTCAGGTAATCCGGGCCGGCCAGTCCTGCGAACTGTGGGGACAGTTCGCAGGACTGGCCGGCCCGGATTACCTGACCGGGAAAGGTCATTCCCAGCGTCGTCTCCGCTGCGCGCACCGCCTGCAGCAGCGCCGGCAGGTCGATCCCCGTGGCGATGCCCATCTCCTGCAGCATGTGCACAATGTCCTCGGTGCAGACATTGCCGTTGGCGCCCGGTGCAAAGGGGCATCCGCCCAGCCCGCCGAAAGAGCTCTCGAACGCGGCGATGCCATTCTGCATAGCCGCCAGCAGGTTGGCCAGGCCGGCCCCGCGGGTGTTGTGAAAATGCATGCACAGGGCAATCCCCGGGAACTCGGCCCGCACCCGCTGAGCCAGGCGTGCCACCTGGCGCGGGTTGGCCATCCCGGTCGTGTCGCAAAGGTTCAATTCGACGCAGCCGATGGCCACCAGCCGGCGCCCCACCTCAATCACCCGCTCGAGGGGGATTTCACCCTCGAATGGACAACCGAAGGAGGTGGCCATGCTCACGCGCACGGGCACACCGGCCTGCCGGGCTAGCTCCACGACGGCTGGAAAGGTGGCTAGAGACTCGTCCACACTCATGCGCACGTTGCTGCGGTTGTGGGACTCGCTGACAGAGATGACCAGGTTAAGCATCTGCGCGCCCGCCTCGATGGCCCGCTCGGCCCCCTTGAGGTTGGGGACCAGGGCGAAGACCTGGCAATCGCCAGCCGCGATACCGCGCAGCACCTCGCTGGCGTCGCGCATCTGCGGAACGGCCTTGGGGTGGACGAAGGAGGTCACCTCCATCCGCCGGATGCCGGCGGCGATCAGCGCATCGACGATGCGGATCTTGTCGGCCGTCTCCACGAAATGGGGCAGGTTCTGCAACCCGTCCCGCGGCCCGACCTCGATGATCTCGACGGCTGCGGGCAGCAGGGCTTCCCAATCTGTCTGGGCCATAGCGCCTCCTTATCCGCCGTGCCCCTCCAGCACCTCGCGGGCGACGCGACCTATCTCCCCAAAGTGCTCCACGATGTGCACGCCGGCAGCACGCAAGGCCTCGCGCTTGGCTTGGGCCGTGCCGCTGCCGCGCGAGATCATCGCCCCGGCATGGCCGAAGCGTACGTCCGGGCGAGCGTAGCAGCCAGCGACGTAGGCGACCATCGGCTTAGTGAAGCCCCCGCCGCGGATGAACTCGGCGGCGTCCTCCTCCATACTGGTGCCAATCTCGCCAAAGTAGGCTACCATCCGGGTCTCGGGGTCGCGCTCGAACAGTTCGAGGAACTCGCGCAGGGTCGTCCCGACAAAGGCATCCCCGCCCATGCCGATGGCAGTGGTCTGGCCCAGGCCGGCCCGTTTGATATAGTAGGCCAGGGTGGTCGTGTTGCCGCCGCTGCGCGAGAGCACCCCCACCGGGCCCGGATGAAAGAACTCGCGAGCGCAGGCCGCGTTGCCGCCGATCATGCCCAGCAAGGCCTTGCCCGGACTGATCAGCCCGATGGTGTTGGGCCCGATCACGTGCGCCCTGCAACGGCGAGCATAGGCGATCACCTCCAGCATGTCTTGCTGCGGCACCCGCTCCGGGTGCAGGGCGATCACCCCGATGCCAGCATCGATTGCCTCGATAGCAGCCAGCCTGGCCGCGGAGGCCGGGACAAAGATCGCGGTGGCCGTGATCCCTCGATGGTGCTCCTTGGCCTGCAGCACCGTGTCATAGATCGGCACGCCCTCGATCACCAGCCCGCCCTTGCCTGGCGTCACCCCGGCCACGACCTGCGTGCCGTAGGCCCGCATCAGCCTGATACGCAGGATCGCCTCGCGGCCGGTAGCACCCTGGACAACAACCTGCGTGTTCTGGTCAATCAGGATGGACATTGGCTACCTCCCGCCCCTGTAGACAACGGGTTCGGTCAGCCCGGCGAGATACTCGTCGAGCAAGGGCAGCGGCAAATCGATGGTCAGCGCTTGGCGGCCGCGCAGGGCGCACTCCAACTCGCAGCCCAGGCATTCGACGCAACCGCCGCGCTCGATCTCGGCCAGCGGCATGCCCAGGCCCGGCACCCCGCGGGCCTCGTCCAAGACCAGCGGGCCTCCCTGTACCCGGCATACCTGCAGGCAGGGCCGGCCCTCGCAGTCCTGGCATCGCGACAGGGAGATGGTTACCGTGCCACCCGAGCGGACCTTGAACGCCAGCACCTCGCTCATCGCACACCTCCTTGCGCAGTTCGCCATTCCTCGTGCAGGGCGCGGAAGGCCTCGGCCACATCTTTCTCCGTGGAGTCGCGCCCCAGCACGCGCACCCAGCGGCCCCCGCTGACCCCGTGCTCCGCCAGCAGCTGGACAGCTTCCTCGTCCCAGGCCCCGCGGAAAGCCAGCACCGTCGGGATATTGGGCTGGCCGTTCGTCTCGGGGTAGAGCTCCTTCAGCGCCTTGATGATCCCACGTGCCGTGTTGTCCAGCTGCTGGCTGGAGACACAGGAAACAAAGACATACCCCTCGATTCCGGGTTGAGAAAAGATGACCTTGGTGATACGATAGAGCTTGGAACCGACCGGGTTGCCCGAACTATCGCAGAAGTTGACCGGGTAGTAGCCCAGCGGCACCAGTTCGTCCATCATCGTCAGGCTGGCACCGGCACCAACACAGTCAAAACCAAAGGGCACCTTGCCATTGGCCCGGGCATAGGACAGGTCGGGGTCGATTTGCACAAAGTGCACCGTCCCGCGGTGATCCTGATGGTCAATCGCCCCCGCCACCTGCTCCAACAAGGTTGCCCGCCGGTCACCGGCCTCCTCTGCCTGGGCCAGGTTCAGGTCGGGATGCCGGCTCACCGAGTCGCCGTCGATGTCTACGCGCGCATCCAGCGCGATAACCCCCTCGGCAGTCACGGCCAGCGGGTTGATCTCGGCCAGCTTGCAGTCGTAGCGCCGATAGACCTCGTAGAGGCCGCTGATCACCTGGGCCACACCCATCTTAACAGCCGAGGAGAGGTCATCGACGTTGCGCAGCATGTTCAGCGCATCAAAGAAGTAGACCCCCCGGAGGATGTCCACCGGCAGCTTGATCAGCGTCTGGGGATGCTCTTGGGCGATTTCCTCGATCGACACGCCGCCCGTGATGCTGACGATGATAACCGGGCTCCGCAACGTGGGGTCGGCAGTGATCCCCACATAGATCTCGCGCTCGATCTCCACCTGCTTCTCGATCAGCAGAACCTCAACCGGCAGCCCATAGATCTGGTTGCCGAGGATGCGCCCCACAGCATCCCGCAGTTCGGGTTCATCGGACGCGGGGCGGATACCTCCGCCCTTGCCGCGCTTCCCGGCATAGACCTGGGCTTTGACAATGACCGGGTAACCGATCTGCGCCGCCGCCGCCAGCGCCTCGTCCAGGCAGCGCACCACCTTGCCAGGCGGCGTGGGGATCTTGAAACGCCGGAACAGCTCTTTTCCCTGGTATTCCAGCAATTTCGCCACGTTCAGCCTCCTCGCTCAACGCTCATTCGTACAGACTCCAGGGAACGAATATGTACCCTTCCATGATCCGCCGGGCCGTGCGCCCGATCACGGCGCGGGTCAGGCGCAGGCCCTCCGTTCCTTTCTCCACCGCCGCCTCGACGTCGATCACCCCCGCTGGGTGGCCAATCAGGGTCACACTGCGCCCGTACGACTCGGGGCGGGCCAGCTGATGGACGATCGTGCCGGGGATCTTGGCCGCGGCGCCCGTGCAGACGGTGCCGGTCACGGCATAGGCCTTGTGCGTCTTGAGCATAAAGAGCAGCCGGGCGACGAAATCCACCTCCTCCGCGCGGATGATGCGTCCGGTGGTAAAGTCGACGGAATCGGCCGGCGGGCTCACCAGGATGAAAAAGGGGATGTAGGGACTCTTCTGGGCTGCCTCTTCCCACGACCCCACCAGGCCCAGTTGGGCGGCGACGGTGCCGCGGATGCGCTCGATGCGCTCGTTCAGCGGGCGGTTGGCGTCGATCTCGGCCGGCGTCTCCGTGCCGTGGATACCCATGTCGGCGGCGCGCACAAAGACACACGGGTTTCCAGCATCCACGGTAGTCACATCGATCGAGCCCACTCCGGGGACATCCAGGCGGTCCACAGGCTGTCCCGTCGGCAACAGTTTGCCGGTCACCGCGCCGGCCGTGTCGGAAAAGTCCAGGCCGATGCGCGCCCCACTGCCTGGGACTCCGTCGATGTGGTAATCGCCGGTCACAGCGGCCTTGCCGTGGCGGACGGGCACTTCGGCGACGATCAGGCTGCGGGTGTTGGTCTGGTGAATGCGCACACGGGTGAAGGGCTCTACAGCATCGACCAGACCCTCATCGACGGCAAAGGGCCCGACGCCGGAAGAAATGTTGCCGCAGTTGCCGGCATAGTCCACGAAGCGCTCGGTGATGCTGACCTGGGCAAAGGTATAGTCGACATCCGCGTCGGGGCGCGTAGGCGGACCGATGATGGCCAGCTTGCTGGTCAACGGGTCGGCTCCGCCGATACCATCGATCTGCCGCACGTCGGGACTACCGTACAGGCGCAGGATGACCTTGTCGCGCAGCGCCGGGTTGGCCGGCAGTTCGCTGCGCATGATGAACAGACCGCGGCTGGTGCCACCACGCATCAGCACGGCGCGGATACGTCTCTGTTCCTCGTGAACGGACATCGCTCTCTCCTCGGGCCCGGTGTCGGCCCTGCCTAGGGCCCGACTTCCCGGGCGGCTTTGACGCGGCCCCGCACGTAAGCTGTCAAACCGCCCGCCCGGAGGATCTCGTCCAGGTAGGGTGGGAGCGGTGGCGCGGCGAAATGCAGGCCGCGCGAAAGGTCGTCGATCCGGCCTGTAGCCAGATCGATGGTCACCTCATCGCCGTCGGCGATCGCCGCCGCCGCCTCGGGGCTGGTGAGCGCCGGCAGGCCCAGGTTGATGCAGTTGCGGAAAAAGATGCGAGCGAAAGAGGCAGCCACAAGGCAGGAGACGCCCAGCGCCCGCAGAGCGATCGGCGCGTGCTCACGCGAGCTGCCGCAGCCCAGGTTTTCACCGGCCAGGATGATGTCCCCAGGCCGTACTTGGAGATGGAACTCGGGCCTGACCTCCTCCAGGCAGTGCTCCGCCAGCTGCCGTGGGTCGGTCAAGGTCAGGTAGCGACCCGGCAGCAGCTGATCCGTGTCCACGTGGTCTCCCAGCTTCCAGATCCGTCCACGCACGATCATGTCGTCCTCGCTACGGGGCCACCTCGTCTGGGTGGGCGATGCATCCCTGGGCGGCCGAGGCCGCGGCCACGGCCGGCGAGGCCAGGTAGACCTCGCTGCGGGGGTGGCCCATGCGGCCGCGGAAGTTGCGGTTGGAAGTCGAAAGCATGCGCTCGCCGGCGGCCAGGAGGCCCATATGTCCGCCGAAGCAGGGGCCGCAGGTGGGCGTGCCGATGGCTGCGCCGGCCTGGGCGAGCGTCTCGAGCAGTCCCTCGGAGAGGGCCTGGCGGTAGACCCGCTGCGTCGCCGGGATGACCACCAGCCGCAGGCGCGGCGAGACCCGCCGGCCGGCCAAGATGCGGGCTGCCACCCGCAGGTCCTCGAGACGCCCGTTGGTGCACGAACCGATAAATACGGCGTCGAGCGGCGTCCCCGCCACCTGCGAAAGCGGCCTGACGTTGTCCGGGGAAGAAGGACAGGCCACCTGCGGCTCCAGGTTGCTGACATCGAAGGAGGTGACGGAGTAGTAGTGGGCATCCGGGTCAGCGTCCAGGTCCGGCACGGCGGTGACTCCGCGCTCCGCCAGATAGGCGCGGGTCACCTCGTCGACAGCGACGATGGCGTTCTTGGCCCCGGCCTCCACGCCCATGTTGCAGAGGGTCAGGCGCTGGTCGACGCTCAGGCCGGAGATCACCGGGCCGGACAGGTGCATGGTTCGGTAGAGCGCCCCGGAGACGCCGATGGTGCCGATGGTATACAGGATGAGGTCTTTGGCCCCCACCCAGGCCGGCAGGGTACCGGAATAGACGAAGCGCATCGTTTCAGGGACACGTAGCCAGAGCTCCCCCAGGGCCATCGCTGCGGCGACATCGGTGCTGCCAAAGCCGCTGGCAAAGGCACCCAGGGCCCCGTAGGAGGTGGTGTGCGAGTCGCCTCCGACAACGACCATGCCCGGGCGGATCAGCCCCTCCTCGGGCAGCAGGGTATGCTCCACACCAAAGTTTTCGCCCCGGCCTGCCTCGAAGAAGTAGGGCAGTCCCTGGGCCTGGGCGAACTCGCGCAGGGTGCGCACCTGCTCAGCCGCGTCGACCGTAGCATTCGGCACAAAGTGATCGCAGACGATGGCCACCTTGCGTGGGTCAAAGACGCGCTCCACCCCCATGCGCTGCAGTTCGATCACCGTCAACGGCATCGTGACATCGCTGGCAAAGACCAGGTCGACTCGGGCGCGGACGATGTCGCCAGCGTGGACCTCGGGCAGCCCAGCGGCGCGGGCAAGGATCTTTTCACTCAGCGTCATGCCCATCGGAGCATCCTCTTCTGGCCGGCGGCCGGGGAGTCAACCAGAGCAGCAGGCTGCGCTCCCCGGGTCGGCGCCGTCCCAGCCTATTGCAGCAGCAGCGCCAGGACGGCCTTTTGTGCGTGCAGGCGGTTCTCTAGCTCGTCGTAGACGATGGCTCGTGGGCCATCCATCACCGCGTCGGTCACTTCCAGGTTGCGGTCTGCTGGCAACGGATGCATGAACTTTACGTACTTGTGCCCCAGGTCGAGCAACTCGTCGCTGACGACCCAGCGGCGCAGCTCGGCGTCGCGAGCCTTGACCTCCTCGGGAGTCAGGGTGTAGCTGGCCCAGGACTTGGCATAGAAGATATCCGCTCCGCGCGCAGCCTCTTCGATATCGTGGACGATCTCGATCCGCGCTCCGCTCTCATCGGCAAAGCGCCGGGCGTTCTCCATGTAGGCGGGATCCAGGTCGAACCCCTCGGGGAAAGCCAGCGTCAGGTCCATGCCCAGGATAGCCGCGGCGATGACCCAACCCTGCGGCACGCCGGCCGACTTGGCCCGCGGCGAATAGGCCCAACTCATCACGATCTTACGGCCTTCCCAGGAGCGCAGCTTCTCGCGCACCGTCATCACATCGGCCAGCACCTGGCAGGGGTGCTCGCCGTCGTCGAGCATGTTGATCACCGGGATGCGGGCGGCGTCAGCCAGGGAAGTCAGGATACGACGGGATTCGCCATAGGGCGACAGGTTGTACATGCGCACGGCGATGGCATCGATGTAGCGGTCCATTGCCCGGGCCGTGTCCACCCAGGTCTCGTTGTGAGCGAGCTGCAGTTCGTCGGCTGTGTAGAACTGGGCATGGCCGCCCAATTGGGTCATACCGGTCTCGAACGAGATGCGCGTGCGCGTCGAGGGCTTGCCAAAGAGCATGCCCAGGCTCTTGCCCTCCAGTACCTTGTGCGGCTGGCCCCGGGCCTGCATGCGTTTCAGCTCCTCAGCCGTGTCCAGCAGGAAGAAAAGATCCTCGCGGTCGTAGTCGGCCAGGGTGATAAAGTCCCGGCCACTCAATCTTGCCCGGCGCGGAAGCGATAGGTCCATTTCTTCATCTCCTTGAGAGCGCCCCCTAGACGCTCAGCAGCGCAAAGAGCTCGTTGATGTCGGGGGACAGGTGGATGTCGCGCACATAGGCGATGATCTCGCGGATGCGCCCCTCGTCGTGGATCTCGCGGCGCGCCAGATGGGTGAACTTGTCCTCCAACTCCTCCTGCGAGACCGGGTTGCGCCAGTCGCCCTTGGGATCGTCCACCTGGACGGTGTACTCCGTCCCATCGTCCATAGTCACCGTCACCGCGCAGGAATAGTGCTCGGGATAACGGCGCTCGAACTCCTCGTCCACGACCCACTCCACTTTGGTCATCAGCGCACGGACGTCGGGGCGGTGGATGTTCTCGGGGACAAAGGTATTGGTGTCAATCCGCCCGTCGATCAGGGCAATGGCCGCCTGCCAAGGCATGCTGAATTGGGTGTCCACGACCGTCTGGGGGTCGCGTTTGCGCGGTGCGGCCAGGAGGCGGATGGTGTAGTCAGAGGAGCGGATAAAGATACGAGCGATCCTCTGCGGGTCGGGGTGGTAGCGCCTCTGGATCTCCAAGGCCGCGTCGAGGTGTCCCCCCGAGTAACGGCAGCAGGGGTAGACCTTGATGCTGGAGGTGGCAAAGATCCATTCCTGGCCCAACTTCTCGGTGATCCAGCGAGTATCGTACTGTAGCTGGTAGGAGTAGGCCTGCATGAAGCCGTCGGTGCCCTCGATGATGCCGCTGGGCCCGTTGAAGCCCTTTTCGGCGAGGTAGGCCGAGGTAATGCCGGCCCAGGCCGGGTGGCCAGCCTGCAGGCGCTTGGTGTACGAGCCCTCGGTGTTCCAGGCCATCAGGCCGCCGACCTGGCTGCCGGCAATTCCCAGGCTCCAGACCACGCTGCGGGCGTCAAGGCGCAGCAGCTTGGCCGCCGAAATCGCCGCCCCAAAGGTGCCGCAGGTGCTGGTGGGGTGAAAGCCCTGGTAGTAGGTCTTGCCCAGAAAGGCCGCGCCGAGGCGGCAGACCGTCTCGTTGCCCAGGGCGATGGCCTCGATCACCTGCTTTCCGGTAGCGTGCAGCTTCTCGCCCAGGGCCAGCGAGGTGGGGATCGTGGCCGGGCTGGGGTGGGCATTGGACTCGTTGTGGTCGTCCACGAAGTCAAAGGCATAGCACTGGATGGCGTTGGCGTAGGCCGCGTTGGGCGCGGCGATCTTGCCACGATAGCCGACGACCGTGCTTTCCTCCGGCCCGCCCAACTGCCGGGCCACTGCGGTGGCGATGCGGCTCGACTCCAGGCGCTTGGAACCGATCATCGACCCGAGCACGTCCAGCACCAGGTTCGCCGCGTGGCGGCGGGCGTTCTCCGGCAGGTCCTCGTAATGCAGGCTGACCGTCAGGTCGGCCAGTAGCTCACTGATCTTTTTTTCTTCAGCCATAGTCCTCGCTCCTGTCTGGCTCCGAACGTTAGGTCATTCTACCGTAATGGCATCCTCGGGGCAGTTGTTCAGGCAGAAGGTGCAGTCGATGCACTCCTCCTGGACGATATAGTTGTACCCGTCGGCCTGACGCACGGCCTGCACCGGGCAGACGGTATAGCAGATGTTGCACTGGGTACACTTCTCTTTGACGATAGAGACCGTCAGCGGCCGCAGGGCCATCTCGTTCAGCCTGGCCATCCCCGCCAGCCCGGTGCCGCGCAGCTGCTCCATACTCAGGCCCTGCTCTTGCAGATACTTGCCGAGCCCGCGAACCAGCTTGGGAAAGATCCCCGGCCCCTCGACCATCGCTGCCGTGCACACGCCGATGCCGGTAGCGCCGGCGATGATCATCTCCACAGCGTCCTCCCATGTGGTGACGCCGCCAATGCCGATAATTGGCAATCGAGTGCGCTTATAGATCTCGACGACGTAGCCGAGGGCGTTGGGCAGGATCGCCCGCCCCGAAAGCTCCGGCATCCAGGTACCGATGGTGCGGGCCACCTTGGGCCGGCGCGTGTAGATGTCAAAGGAGATGGCCGGGAAGATGGTGTCGCGCGAGGCGATGGCGTCGGCTCCTCCCTCCTCGCAGGCACGCACCAGATCCTCGAGATTGGAGGCCTCGGGCAGCAGCTTGCCGATCACCGGGACACGCACGGACTTCTTGGCCGCGCGAATGACCTCATAGGTGCGCTGCGCGCTCTGGACGGCACCGATGCCGGTGCCCTCGACCACGTTGGGGGCCGAGCCAAAGGCCGAAAGCTCCAGCGCATCGGCGCCGGCCTCCACCGCCAGCGGGGCCATGCGCATGATATCCTCGGCCGGCGTATGGGTGACCGCCTGTAGGCTGACGATCACCGGGACGCCTCCTTCCTTGGCGATGGGGATCTCACGCGCACACCACTCCTCGAAGGAGTGCGCCGACCAGGGGTCGGTCAGGATCAGGCTCTTGCGGTCCTTCTTGACGTGCGAGAGGCTAATGCGCTGCCCCGGCGAGGGGACCACGCCGATCGACTTGGTCACTACGGCCCCGGGCCGGCCGCTGGCCATGCGCTTGAGCGAGGCGCCGGTCACTCCGGGTGGGCCGGCAGCGACGATGAAGGGGTTCTCCAGTTCCAGGTCACCAATGCGGATGCGCAGATCCATCTTCTTTCCTCCTCTACGATGTGCTGCCTGCTGGGGTGCAGCGCGGCAGTCCTCACCGGCCATACAACTCCGGACGATTGTAGCGCCATAGGCCGGGAATTGTCCGATATAGGTGGCCCGCGCCGAGCTGCTCGTCCTGTTCGCGCAGGTAGCGCAGCCGGGCCAGGTCCAGGTCGACCACCAGCACGCCTTCGCGCGGCGAGGCAGCCACCTCCCCTTCCGGGGCGCAGACGTGGGCAAAGCCGTCCTCGTCGCCGAACAGGTTGACGCAGGAGACGGTGTAGACCAGGTTCTCGGTCGCCCGGGCCTGCAGCAGTGTATGCCAGACGGGGGCCAGGTGGCCGAGCATGCCGCCGGTGGGAAAGAGCACCACGTCGGCGCCGCGCATCGCCAGGGTCCGGCACAGCTCTGGGAACCAGGCCTCCCAACAGATCAGCAGCCCCACCTGGGCCCAGGGGGTGGACAGGAGAGCATAGCTCGCCCCGGGGGCCGTGCGCTTTCCGGAAAGCGCCGGGTCGACGGCGGAGGGGATCATCTTGATGTAGCGCGCAGCAACCGCCCCGTCGGGGCCAAGGACCTGATAGACATTGTAGAACAGGTCGGTCGTGGACGCGCCGTCCTCCACGGGCTCCATGAAGCCGTACCCGATATACATCGCAAACTCGCGGGCCACGGCGGCCAGCGGGTCGACAGCCGAGAAGTTGCTCGGCCCGCTGCACGGACCGGGGTAGCACTCGGGAAAGACGGCGAACTGCGCGCCGGCCGCGCCGGCCTGCCGGGCATAGGCCACCGCCCGCTCGACATTGCTGCTCTCCGGCCGGAGCACCCGCGGCTGGATGGCCGCCAGGCGCATACGATCAACCATGAGGGCCTCCTTCTACCTGCTTCGCCAGCCACTCTTGGAACTGGGCCAGGGACATGCGCCGGGTGAAGAACATGTCCTGCAACGTCTCCTCGGCGTACTCGGCGCTGCAGGCGTCGGTGCAGTCCTTGACGACAATCGGCCGGTAGCGCAGGTTGTAGGCACTGACCGCAGTGTAGCGCAGGTCGACGTTCGTCGGCCCCCCGGCCAGCACCAGGCGACTGACCCCTTGCTCGCGCAGCAAGGGGTCAAGACCAGTCTCGTAGAAAGCGTCGTAGCAGCGCTTGGCCAGCACTGCGTCGCCCGGGCGCGGAGCGATCTCGGCCGGCACATCGGCGCCGGGGGTGCCGGCGATGCCATGCGGCCGGCGCAGCCGGAACTCCCAGTCGTTGGGCAGGTGGGCATCCATGGCGTAGAGAACGGGCAGGCCCCAGTGGCGCGCCGTATCGAGCAGCGCCCGGATGGCCGGCAGCCGCCTGGCCAGGCGGGTGCCATCCTCGGGCCGGTTGTTCTCGACCAAGTCGCGGTTGACATTGACCAGCAGTACAGCCAGGCGTGGGGGGAGAGCGGGCAGCGGCGATAGCGCGCCGGCCAGGAACTCGGCGCTGGTCAGCACCGTACCGATGGTAGCAGCGAACTCGCGCATCGCCCGGTCGTGCATGGCGCCGGTCTTGGAATAGAGGCAGTCGGAAAGCGCCGCCAGCTCATAGCGGCGCATCCAGCCGTCGGCCGCGGAGTAGAGCGCGCAGACGTTGCTCGGCCGGCCCACCAGCACCAGGCGGCGGATGCCCTCCTCGCGCAGGTACAGGTCCAGGTCCGTGCCGAAAAAGGCACTGAAGCGCCGCTTGCCCACGGTATAGTCCTGACCCGCGCGCGGGCGCAGCCCGGCAATGAGTTGCGAACCGTCCGTATCGCGCACCGCATGCGGCATGCCTACCGAAAAGTCGGTGAACTCCTTGTCGTCAGGGCGATGCTGGTCCTGGATGAAAAGGACCCGGTAGCCGGCCTGCTGAGCCGCATTGACGAAGGACACCGTACGGTCGGCGATCTCGGCATACTCCGGGGGCATGGCGAAAGGCTTGCCCCGCTCGATCATATCGACCAGCAGATTCACGGCCAGGATGGCCGTATCGGAGGTGGTCGAAGCGGAGGAAGGATGAGGCATCGTCGTCACCTGCCTGCCGGCCCGGCGTGTCAGGCCGGGGGCGCCCAGGAGACAGGCGCGCTCCACACGGTGAGAGCGCGCCCGCTCCCGATAAGGAGAAAAGGAGATCTATGGCTTGTCCAGATGGGCAATCGCCCGCTCAAAGATATCCAGGGCCCGATCAACCTCTTCCTTGGTGATCACCAGCGGCGGCGAGACGCGGGTCGTGGTCCCCGAGTTGACGGTCCAGCAGACGATAGCTCCCAGTTCCTTGACCTTGCCGGCAAAGGCGGCGGTGAACTCCTCGGTCTGGAACTCGAGTGCCGTCAGGAGACCGCGCCCACGAACTTCCTTGATGCGCTGGGGATAGCGTTCCTTCAGGGCGTTCATGCCCGCGATCAACTGGGCGCCGCGATCACGCGCGTTCTGGAGCAGGTTCTCTTCCTCGATGACCTTGATGCTGGCTACTGCCGCGGCGCAGCAGACCGGATTGCCACCGTAGGTTGTGCAGTGGACCAATGGGGGATCGGACAGTTCGGCCATCAGTTCCTTGGAGGCGATAAAGCCGCCCAATGGCATGCCCGAGGCGATGCCCTTGGCCATCGGCATGATGTCGGGGACCACGTTGTAGTGCTCGCTGGCGAACCAACGACCGGTGCGGGCAAAGCCCGTCTGGACCTCGTCGACGATCAGCAGGGCGCCATGTTCGTGGGCCAGGTCGCGCAGCGCCGGCAGAAAATCGTCGTCGCAGGGACGGATGCCACCCTCGCCCTGGATGGGCTCGACGATGATGGCGGCAAAGTCATCGCTCATCATCTTCCGCGCGCAGTCGATGTCGTTGAAGGGCACCTCGACCGCCCAAGGATAGAGCGGTTCGAAGGGGTCCTTGTACAGGCGCTTGGAACTGACCGACAGCGCCAAGTAGGTACGTCCGTGAAAGGCGCGGGTAAAATACATCAGCTTCTTGCGGCGTGTCGCCTTGACAGCCAGTTTGATCGCCCCTTCCACCGCCTCGGCACCGCTGTTGCAGAAGAAGGTGCTCTCCAGGTTGCCTGGTGCCCGTTCGGCGATCAGCTGGGCCAGCTCCACCTGGACGGGGTAGATAAAGTTGCCAAAGGCATTGCCGTGGATGAGGTGGCGGGCCTGCTCGCAGATGGCCTCCACCACCTTGGGATGGGAGTGACCGGTGGCGACAACGGCGATGCCGCCGATCAGGTCGAGGTACTCCTTACCCTCGGCCGTGCGCAAGGTGCAGCCTCGGCCTTCCACCGCCAGGATGTCCTTGGGGTTGGGAAAGAGCTGGCAGACGTACTCCGAGTCGAACTGCCGAACCTGAGCGATCTCCTGCTGATTCATGGTTCTCTCCTTTGCTTCACGCTACGCCCCACTGCTCTGTTGCAGTGTGAGCAGGCCCAACAGAACCTTGTCCTTGGTGGCCGGCAGCTCGCGGATGCGCACCCCCACGGCGTCGAAGATGGCGTTGCATACCGCCGGTGCGGTGGGCACGGCGCCGGCCTCGGCCAGCCCCTTGGCACCGAACGGTCCCTGCGGGTCGGGGTCCTCGACGATAATCGGCACGACCGCCGTCGGCATCGTGCTGCGCGGCAAGGCAATCTTGTGCAGGCTGTCGCTGAGGATCCATCCCCGCTCCTGCACAAACTCCTCGGTGAGCGCATAGCCGATACCCATAAAGACCGCCCCTTCGATCTGCCCCTCGATAGCCGTTCGGTTGATGGCCACGCCGGCGTCGTGCGCGGCAATCACCTTGAGCACGTCCACCTGCCCGGTCTCCTCGTCCACCTCGACGATGGCCACCTGGCACATGTAGCAGAGGGCCAGGTAGTTCAGGTAATCGTCATCGCTGAGCCCCATCTCGGCGCGCTTTTCGGGGGACAGGATGCGGTAGGTCTTGGGTGGGGCATAGTAGTAGGACACGGCGATCGGCTGGCCCTCTCTGCCGGCGATCTTGGCCAAGCCCGCCAGGTCGCCAACGACCACTTCCTGCTTCACGTTGATGAACTGCCCTTCCTCGGTCAGCAGCAGATTCTCCGCCTCAACCCCCCAAGCGGCAGCGGCACGCTCCAGCAGCTGCTCCTTGAAGCGCCGGCCCGTCTCCTGAATGGCCCGGCCGGTGATAAAGGTCTGGCGCGAAGCGGCAGTGATGCCGCCATCCGCTGCCCGCGCCGTGTCGCCAGTGAGGTGCTCGATGCACTCATAGCGCAGTCCGATCGTCCGCGCGGCGATCTGGCACATCACGGTATTCGAACCCTGGCCCAAATCGATAGCCCCGTGACGCAGGAGCACCGTGCCGTCAGGCCGCAACTCCAGCGCCGCATAGACGACGCTGTCATCCCCG
>Ga0129299_1001738_pt1 | contig 14554 bp, 13 predicted proteins | sample ConPoolayeCmetaG_FD_94477 | JGI IMG/M metagenome (GOLD analysis project Ga0129299, IMG submission 94477) | Hot spring microbial mat communities from California, USA to study Microbial Dark Matter (Phase II) - Cone Pool mat layer C metaG ... | reverse complement strand
TCGGCGGACTTGGCTCGCCAGTAGGCCACCGGATCGTCAAGATGCACCATGCACGCGCCGTACACAAACTCCTCATACTCGCTCAGGCTCATTTCGGCATCCTGGGCAGCAGCCTGCGTCGGGTAACGGGTGAGAGTCCAGCGCAGCGCACCGCTGGCCTGGCGCTCCATGTACATTTTGGTGAGGGGGGCGCTGGCACGCCGCGCCCGTGCGATGCGAGCCGGGTCAATATTGGATAAGGCCCGGGTGTTGGAAGCCGCATCCAGCGCGATCATCACATCAGCGCGTTCCATCATCCACATAGCGAGCGGATTTAGCCAGTCCAATTGGGCATCACTGGCATACTTGTAGAACACGTAGTCTGCGCCGGTGGGGGCCATCGAGAACACAGCGTGGCCCCGAGCCATAAGAACGTGCCGATAAACATCCAGCGCCAGCGGCTCGGCTAAAGGATCGACCACCCGAATCCAGACGAGATCACCAGGTTTCACCTCCACCGAGTAGTTAACCAAGACTTGAGCAACCTTATCCACACGGGGATCCATAACTTCTCCTGGAGCCAGTAGGGGCATAAAGCCTTATTGTTAAGCAGGGCGAACTATACCGCAATGCCAGGGGCGCGCCAAGAAGGACAGGGCAGGTAGAAATCGGGCTATTGACCGTCCACCAAATGTGTGATATAGGATGCTGTGAGCAGGCAACTTAATGCCTGACGCTGAGCGCTCCAAGCCACGCAGGAGAATCTCACCTTGGGCCGCCAACAGACTGGCCGCCAGAAAACTCGCTGTCCCGAATGCCTCGCGGTTATCTGGCTCAAAGATAGCGCAGAACTCTGGGACCCCGTCACGTGCCCTGAGTGCCATTCCTCTCTGGAAGTCGTATCTCTACGTCCGCTGCGGCTGGATTACATGCCCGATGATGAGGACGACAACTGGCTCGATGAAGAGGATGAGGACGAATGACCCCGATCCAACCGCATCAGCAACCTGAGCCGCCTGATATCGTGTGGGGCAATGGCTGATGACTCCACTGATCATCAAGGCAGCAGGAGGGATCGTGTGCCGACTAGCTGCCCCCGACCACCTTGAAGTGCTCCTGGTTGGTGGTACAGCGCGCGAGCCTGACTATTGGGGTTTTCCCAAGGGCAGGCAGGAACCGGGTGAGCCTATCGAACAGGTAGCGATCCGCGAGGTGCAAGAAGAAACCGGCATTCAGATCGAGTTGCTGGCGCTGATTAGCATTTCAGAATATGAAGTGGTTGATGGATCCGGTGGGCGCCGGCACAAAATGGTGCGCTTTTTCCTAGCCTATCCTATCGGTGGTGATTTAACCCGACGAGATCGCGAGCGCCTTGACGCACGCTGGGTTTCGGCGGAAGAAGCGTACCGCCTCTTGACGTACGAAAGCGATCGAGCGGCATTGCGGCAATCGCAGGCCCTCATTGACCGTAATCCCCTCTACCGATCTCTGCTGGCAGGGGTTTGAGCCTGCTTCTTAGCGCGAGAGCGGAGCACCTGCCCCATTCCACACGTCGCCAGAATGGACAGCGGCGCGGTGATCGCTGTACGCATGCGGGTATCTAGCGCCGAGGTCTGCGCCAGCAGTGTCAGACCGGTGACATAACAAATTGGCACAACAGTGAACAACAGCAGTGCCCAATCTCTGCGCCGAAATGCCTGCCACGTGCCCCAAGCCACAAACCCATATAGCGCGGCGTGGTAGATCAGCTCGGCAGGGGTAAACCAGGGAGGCAGGGCACGGGTCAGCCCAAACATGCGCCATGCTCCCACACCCGTTCCGAGCAGCGCGTAGGGCCAATATTGGGCCAGCTTCTGTCGGGCCAGATGGCCCATCTCAGCATAGAGGCGTGGCTCGTCAGCTACCAGAAAACGCCAGAAGTGCTCCGGCACAGCCAATGCTGCCGACTCCTCATCGCCGATAGTGCGGTATAGTTGCTGTACGTACTGCACTTCGAGGTCGGCGGGATTGGCACCGGTGGCTAGGTGCTCTGCAGAGAGGGCGCGCAGGAACAGCAGGCTGAAGTTGGTCTGTGTCGAGTAGGTAAACACGCCCTGGTAAGCGAGATTGCGGGCGCTCCAGCCGAGATACACTGCCAACCCAACGGCAACCAGAATCAGAGCGGGATACCACCAGCGACGAACCAGCGGGATCAGGATTAGTGGAGCTACCAACCATAGATAGATCGCTGTTGGGCGAGTGAGCATCGCCAGGGCCATCGCCAGCGCTGCCAGGGTGAGATCAATCCAGTGCTCATTCCACACGAATCGGGCCAGGAAGAACAGAAAGGTGACCATCAGCAGATTGAACAGCGGATCGGCCAGCAGAGTAGCATCGGCGGAGACGGAGGCAGGGTCGAGCGCCACAATGATTCCGGCTATCAGTGCCCATCGTGCTGGGTCAGGCAACCAGAGAATGTGCATGAATAGACGGCGAGCGAGCAGAAAAGCCAGGGCAGCGGTCAGCGACCCCAAAGCGATCTGCAGGATGGCGGCGTAGAATAGATTCCCCCCAAGCCTGACCACCAGAGCGATCACTAGAGGATACAGGGGCGGGCGCGCACCCAGCAGCCAGTATGAAAAATCGAGATGATGTGTAAAGTGATCTACCATACCCAGCCAGCCAGGCACGTCGCTGCCACCGAGCCAGCGCAAGTCGGTGTGTGCTACACCGAGCCGGAGATACAGCAGCGCACCGCGCGGAATCAGCGCCAGGATTACGACCACTGCGAGCGCTGACCAGCGTGGAGGGGGAGGTCGATCTGACAAGGACTTTGCCATGGGCATCCCACCTGAGGAAAAGAAACAAGCGCCCAACCGCATCGAGGCATGGCGGAAGAAGCACCGATTACAGGTCCAAAGCGCCGCGCTTGTTCTGGCGCTGACACTGCCGTTCGTGCTGTACTGGGCGCTGAATAGCGACCATGTCATTCTCGCCGCTGCCTGCTTTGCCATGCTCGCATTGAGCATGGCAGGTGTTGCATGGGCAGGATGAGGGTAATGTGGGGGACTTGGGAACGGTCCAATATTAGCCCCCAAGTACTGTCTGGTACACAGCCAGTGTCCTACGCGCCGTCTCGCACCAGTTGAATATGGCGGCGCGTACTAGCCCACGTTGGCGTAGATCGGCAGCCAGCGCAGTATCGACTATGACGCGCTGCAGCGCATCGGCGATGCAGTGGGGGTCGTCCGGATCGATCAACAGCCCTGCATCACCAACGACTTCCGGGAGCGAGGCTCGATCCGACACCACAACCGGCGTACCACAGGCCATCGCTTCAAGGGGTGTCAGCCCAAACCCCTCATAGAATGAGGGCAGGCAAAGAGCACCCGCTGCGCTGTATAGGGCTGGTAGGTCGTTGTAAGGGACATCCTCTAGCCAAGTTACGTGTTCGGATAGACCCAGCGCATTGATTTGAGCGTAGACTTCTTCATAGAGCCACCCCCGCCGCCCCGCGAGAACCAGGGGAGGCGCATCCGGTAAGTGACTACGCAACAGAGAAAAAGCCTTTAGCAAGCCGGGCAGATTCTTGCGCGGTTCGAACGTCCCGACAAACAGAATGTAGCCGCGCGGTAGCTTGTAGCGGGCGATGAGCTGATCGACCGCCTCCTTCGGCGCGGGTCGGAAGTGTTGGCTTACTGCCAGCAGCACAGTGGTAACCTTCTCCGGTGGGGCGTGTAGCAGGCCAATCACATCCTGCCGGGTAGCCTCCGAGTCGGTCAGAATATGGTCAGCGCGGGCAACGGCTGCGCGAATCTGGCCGTTGTAGTAACGACGGCTGTCCGGCGTCAGGAAGTCGGGGTAATGAAGGAAGGTCAGGTCATGGATCGTCACCACCGAGCGATACCACCCACCTAACGGCGGTATGAAGTCCGGGCTGTGCAGCAGATCAAGGCGGAGCGGCCATATCTCAATTGCCAGTGTCAGCCGTTCGAAGCGATGATGGGCAGGAGTCCAACAGATGGCGCGGCGCTGACGTGGCCCGACAGCCAAGTCCCGCGAGTCTTTCCGGCTGTGCAAAACGACGTACTCATTGGCTTGATCCAGCGCAGGCAGCTCTCGGATCAACGCTTCAATGTATTCGGCGATCCCGCCACGCCGATAGTAGGTCAGCCGCGCATCAATCCCAATCCGAGCCATATCAAAACGCCCCCTCCAACTGCCCGATCAGCCAGGCTTATCCATCGTCGTGCAGGCATTGGCGGTTGAGTGATCAACCCCTGCCAGTATAACTCAGGACCCTCGGCTTAGGATGCCATGCATTTCTCGGTCTCACGCTACCTGCGGCCCTCCGGGACGTCATCAAGCTCTTCGCCTTTGCCTAGAGCCGCCGCCAGATATACAAACGTCGCTACCCGACCTACCCTGCCCCTATCCAAGATTTCGTATACCCGTGATGTTATCCACTCCCCCCCTGCGCCCTGTAGTCAAGCTTGTTGGTTTGAGGTACACTCCCCCCGCTTATGCGGGCTGACATATTGCCTGTGCGCTCCGAATCCCAATATAAAGTGAGGTCTGCACCATTATGAGAAACATCGCCGTCATCGGCGTCGGTTACGTCGGGCTGGTCACTGGCGCCTGCTTCGCTGATCTGGGCAATCGGGTTGTTGCCCTTGATATCAACGAAGAACGCATCGAGAACCTCAAGAAAGGTATCCTGCCCATCTACGAGCCGGGCCTGGGCGAAGTCGTGGAGCGTAATGTCGCTGCCGGGCGGTTGAGCTTCACGACATCCTACAAGGAGGCGCTGAAGGGCACTGAGTTCGTTTTCATCTGCGTCGGAACACCGCAGGGGGTGGATGGTGAAGCTGATCTGCAATACGTCCGGCAGGCAGCCCAAGCCATCGCCGAAAACATGGAGCACCGGTTGATCATCATCAACAAATCCACCGTCCCTGTTGGCACGGGCGACTGGGTGGCCGACATCGTCCGCGAGACCCAACCCAAGCCGATCCCGTTCTCCGTCGTCTCCTGCCCGGAGTTTTTGCGCGAAGGCTCTGCCCTACAGGATTTCATGAATCCAGATCGCACAGTGCTCGGGTCGTTGGAAAGGGATGCAGCGGACGAGGTAGCGCGGCTGCATCTGCCGCTGCGTGCTCCGATTGTCATCACCGATCTACGTACAGCCGAGATGATCAAGTACGCCTCTAATGCCTTTCTGGCAACCAAAATCTCGTTCATCAACGAGATTGCCAACATCTGTGAGGCGCTGGGCGCAGACGTGAAAGAAGTCGCAGTTGGCATGGGGTTGGACAAGCGTATCGGGCGCTTCTTCCTCGATGCGGGAGTCGGTTACGGCGGCTCATGTTTCCCCAAGGATGTGTCGGCGCTCAAACACATGGCAACAGTACAGGGTAAACACCCGCAGCTACTTCAGGCGGTGATGGACATCAATGCCTTCCAGCGGCGGCTGGTCATACATAAGCTGCGCGACCTGCTGGGCGACGATCTCAGCGGCAAGGTGATCGGCCTGCTGGGGCTGGCCTTCAAGCCCAACACCGACGATATGCGCGAGGCCCCGTCGATCACCATCGCCAAACTGCTGGACGAGGCGGGCGCGACGGTGAAGGGCTACGACCCCGTCGCTATGAAAGTGGCTGAGCAAGTGATACCCGGCATCAGTCTGTGCAAAGACCCATACGAAGTTGCCCAGGGCTGCGACGCGCTGGTGATTATCACCGATTGGAATGAATTCAAGAGCCTGGATATGGAACGGATCAAACAGTTGATGCGCCAGCCGTTGTTGATCGATGGCCGCAACATCTACGATCCGCAGACTATGAAAGAGATGGGCTTTGTCTATCGCGGCTTTGGCCGGGGTTATGATAGCACCCACGAGGCCATTGCGGCTATTAACGGCGCATTACTTGTCAAACGCGGCCAACCGCAAGAATAGCCTCGCTTTCGAGATGAGATAACCGCCAGCGGAGGAAGACATGTCAAGCAACGGCGTCCGCAAAACGACGCTCGAAAACGGGCTGACTGTCCTCATCAAACCAATGCACCATGCCCCAGTGGCGAGCTTCTGGGTATGGTATCGCGTGGGCAGCCGCAATGAGGTTCCCGGCACCACGGGGATCTCGCACTGGGTTGAGCACATGCAGTTCAAGGGGACGCCGAAGTATCCGGCGGCGGCGCTCGACAAATTGATCTCACGCGAGGGCGGCCAGTGGAACGCCATGACATACATCGACTGGACAGCCTACTACGAGGTTATGCCTGCGCCTCAGATCGAGTTGGGCATCGATCTTGAGGCAGATCGGATGGTGAACTCCCTGTTTGAGGAAGAGGAGGTCGCGTCTGAACGCACCGTGATCATCTCCGAACGGAGCGGTGCCGAGAACTCACCTTCCTGGTTGCTATACGAGGAAGTGATGGCAGCCGCGTTCCGGGTCCATCCGTATCGACACATGATCATTGGCGAGCGGATAGACCTGCTGACCATGAGCCGCCAAGACCTTTATAACCACTACCGACGCTACTACGTGCCTGGTAATGCCACTGCGGTGCTGGTCGGTGATGTCGATCCTGACGTGGCGCTGGGGTGGATCGAGGAGAAATTTGGCAGCATCCCAGCCGGTGAGCCAGTGCCGGAGGTCAACCGCCCTGAGCCACCCCAGTATGGTGAGCGCCGGGTGGTGATCAATCGTGAGGGTCAGACGGCGCATGTGACTATTGCCTTCCGCGCTTACGAGATCAAGCACCCGGACTTCTTCGCGCTGGCTGTGCTGGATAGCATCCTGGCCGGGGCGACTAGCTTCAACTTCATGAGCACCGCTGGCACGTCCAACAAGACCTCGCGCTTATATCGGGCATTGGTTGAGACTGAGCTGGCGGCGAGCATCGGCGGTGGGCTGGTGGCAACCGTCGATCCATACGTCTACACCATCTCGGCAACCGTGCGTGATGGCCGCACTCCGCAAGAGGTCGAAGATGCCATGCTGGCCGAGCTAGCCCGCGCCGCTGCCGGGGAGATCAGCCCAGAAGAGTTCGAAAAGGCCCGCAAGCAGGCCAAGGCTCTGTTCGCTTATGACAGCGAAAGCGTCTCCAGCCAGGGCTTCTGGCTTGGCTTTGCTGAGACGTTGGTGGGGGACTATGAGTGGTTTGATACCTTCTTGGATAAGCTGATGGCCGTTACGCTCGAAGACGTGCAGCGTGTGGCTGCCGACGTATTTCATCCCCACCGCCGCACCGTGGGCTGGTATGTCCCCACAGGCGACGGCTCTCGCACGGAGACCGACGAGCCATGACCTCTCCAGCTCACTCATTGCCTGGCCCGGAGGATATTCTGCGTGCCGAGCTACCCAACGGGATCACGGTGCTGGCACGTGAGAACTTCACCAGTCCTGCCGTAGTGGTGGATGGGATCATCCGGGGTGGATCGCTTTGGGAGCCTGCCGACAAGGCTGGTCTGGCGAACTTCCACAGCAGCCTCCTAATGCGGGGAACGGCCCAGCATACCTTCGACCAGTTGTATGAGGAGATTGAGAGCATTGGTGCGAGCATGGAGGTGAGCGCCGGAGGGCACGTTTACGGCCTCGATATCAAGAGCCTGGCTGAAGACCTCCCCAAGATGCTGAGCTTGCTGGCCGAGGTGCTGCGCGAGCCAACGTTCCCGGAGGAGCACGTCGAACGGGTGCGGGGACAGATTGTGACCGGCCTGCAGCAGCGGGCGCATAATACGCGCCATATGGCCTCGCTGAAGTTTCACGAACTGGCTTACCCAGAAGGCCATCCCTATGGGCGCAGCATCAGTGGCTACCTTGAAACAATCTCCGCGATCACCCGCGACGATGTGGTGGCCTTTCAGCAGGGTTTCGGGCCCCGTGGCGCGATTATCACGATCGTCGGCGCGGTCAAACCCGAAGAAGCCGTGCGGATGGTTGAAGCAGCGTTCGGCGACTGGCAGAACCCCGACCAACGCGAGAATCCCATAGCGCCGCCAGCGCCCTCGCTGGCTTCAACCCGCAAGACATTTGTGCCCATCCCGGGCAAGACCCAGTCCGATCTCATGCTGGGCAATCCAGGCCCGGCGCGCAGCGCCCCCGATTATCTGGCGGCTCGCATGGGGAACAGTATTCTGGGTGTCTTTGGCCTGATGGGTCGCCTGGGCGATACCGTGCGCGAGGCCCAGGGGTTAGCATACTATTCATACAGCCAGCTCACCGGTGGTCTTGGCCCCGGCCCCTGGCTGATCAGCGCAGGTGTTGATCCCGCCAATGTCCGCCGGGCCATAGACAGTGTGATCGCAGAAGTCCGTCGCATGGTGGAGGAACCGGTTACGCCGGAGGAGCTGGCGGATAACAAGTCGTTTTTTAAGGGGCAACTGGTGCTGGGATTGGAAACCAACGAGGGCGTGGCAGGTTCCATTCTCTCGATGGAGATGTACAACCTGGGACTGGACTATCTGCAAAACTACGCCGCTCTGATCGATGCCATTACCGCCGAGGATGTGCTGCAAGCTGCACGCCACTATCTGAACCCTGACGCCTATGCGTTGGCTGTGGCCGGGCCAGAGAGTGACCACCCGGTTTGAGGTTGGCTTCCCGCATTTCTGAAGCTGCTGTCCTGCTCGCAGAGCAGTCACGACCGCCTGAGAGGAGGCAAGATCCGTGCTCCGAACGGGTGTGGATGTCATTGAGGTAGATCGCATTCGCCGTGCCGCCGAGCGCCACGGTGAGCGATTTTATGCGCGCTTCTATACGCCGGCTGAACGAGAGCGCAGCGGTGGTCGCTATCCTGCACTGGCCTCTCGCTTTGCCGCCAAAGAGGCCGTCGCCAAGGCGCTGGGAACCGGCATTGGAGATATGCGCTGGACAGACATCGAGGTGATCCACGACGAGAGGGGCAGACCAGAGATCGCCTTGCATGGCGCAGCGGCGCGCATTGCCTCCGAATTGGGGCTGAAAGAGTGGTCAGTCAGCCTATCCCATACCCACGAGCACGCCATTGCCTTCGTTGTCGCCACAGGTTAGGTGGGATATGAAAACGCGAAGTGTAGCCCTGCTACCCGCGTTAGTTTTGCTCGCTGCCTGCTCCCGCCCCGTGATCGGCTCCGAACCAGCCGGCCCGCCGCTTACCGCCGAAATCTTTGATGTGCGCTTGCCTACACCAAGCCCCGGCGTGTTCCCGACTGAGCAGCCGTTGTTGCCCCCAGACATCCTCACCACTCAACAGATGCATGACCGGCTTGACCCCTTCGGCGAGGCAATACCGGGGTGTTCACTGCCCTGTTATAACGGCCTGATCATGGGACAAGCGACACTCCTCGACACCTACAATTTCTATGCCCGCCTGGGAATCGGCATCCCCGACCTGATTCCCGGTGATTACCAGGCGATCCAGGATGGGGAGGGGCAGCTCCGAGCCTGGCTGACCAAGACTGCTGATGCTGATCGTGCCGAAGAGATGGGGCTTGGAGCGCCACTGGTCGCGGTCTCGATTGCCCACAATACGCCGGAGGCCCTCTATGTCAACTGGAGCTATGAGCCACCCTACCTCAGCGTTTCCACGATCCTTGGGCAGGCAGGCGAGCCAGATCAACTTGAGCTAGCTCTTCTGTTCAGTGAAGAGCCACCTGTATATGTGCTGGTAATGGTCTATGACGGCTGGAACGGGGGATTTGCCTTCACCGGCCTGACCACAGGTGATGCAACTACACGCCGCGTTTGCTTGTCCGATAGCCAGGTGCGGGTGACGACGATGGGTCTGTTCGCGCCAGGCCTATCTCCAATGGAGGACCTTCCTAACAACCGGTTCTTGCTACCCCTCTCGGAAGTCCTGGGCATATCCATCGCAGAATTCGCCACGCGCATCGCTGCAGGCGATTGTATTGACATTCCAGCATCAACATGGCCTGCCTGGCGGGCATTGCAATAGAAGCCACCGCACCGGAGACGGATAGCGTCACAGGAGCCCTGCTGTGACGCCACCCGCTCATCAAGCCAAAGGTTTGGCTGAAGGCCCTTTCGATCCAACCCTTAAGATCATGCCTCGTTTACGATGGCGAAGATCATCGGTCGGCGTTTGGTTTCGTTGTAGAAGAACCTGTCCAGGGACCGCTCGATCTGCTCCTGAAGCTGGCGGCAGGATGAGGCGCCGTTATTGGCAGTCACCATCCGAATCGCGTCCTGGGCGCCTTCGAGTAGCTGGGTCGCTTCACGGAGATACACAAACCCGCGCGAGATAATCTCTGGTTCGCCGATCAAGTCATGGGTGTGGCGATCCACGGTGAGGTTCACAATTACGAACCCGTCACGTCCCAGGATTTCGCGGTCGCGCAGCACTGCTGGGCCAACATCGCCTACGCCGGATCCATCCACATATACGTACCCGCCAGGCACACGCTCGCCCACGACCATAGTATCGGGGGTGAAGGTCAGAACCGTCCCGTTCTCGACGACCGCCACATTCTCTTCCGGGATGCCAAGCTCGGCAGCCAGCTTGCCATGTAAGTACAGATGGCGTAGCTCCCCATGAATTGGCACGAAGAACCTGGGCCGCACCAGGTTAAGCATTAGTTTCATCTCTTCCTGGGCGGCGTGCCCGGAGACGTGCACCGGAGCAATCGGGTCGTAGATCACGTCTGCTCCGCGCTGGATCAATTTGTTGATCGTGCGGTGCACCAGTTCTTCATTGCCAGGGATGGGATGTGAAGACATGATGACCGTATCTCCGCGCTCGATCTCGAGCTGCCGGTGCTCCCCAGCGGCGAGGCGGCCCAACACCGCAGATGGCTCTCCCTGAGCGCCGGTGGCCATCACCACCACTTGATCGCGCGGCAGACTTTCGATGCGCCCCAGGTCGATCAGCACGTCCTCCGGCACATTCAGGTAGCCCAATTTGCGGGCCATCTTCACATTCTCGACCATGCTCGTGCCTGCCAGCGCCAGCCTTCGGCCGTACCGCTGGGCGGCATTGGCCACCTGCTGCACGCGCGAGATCAGCGACGCAAAGGTGGCGACGATAATTCGCCTCTCTGCCCTGCGGAAAACCTGATCAAGGGCCGCATCGATCACTGACTCAGAGGGGGTCCAGCCTGGTACGTCCGCATTGGTGCTGTCAGCAAACAGCGCCAGCACGCCCCGCCCTGCGAATTCGGCTAGCTTGGCGAAGTCGGGTGGCCAGCCATCCACGGGAGTGTGATCGAACTTGTAGTCACCGGTGTGAACGATCAACCCAACAGGAGTAGTGATGCCCAGCCCGACACTATCCGGGATGCTGTGGCACACGTGATAGAACTCCACCAGGAAGGGGCCGATCTGAATATGATCGCCCGCCCGCACTGTCATCAGCGTCACACGATCCTGTAGCCCCGCCGCCTTAAGTTTGACTTCCAGCAGGCCGCGCGTCAACGGCGTGGCGTATACAGGCGCGCGGACATGCTCCATCACATGGCCGATGGCCCCCGTGTGATCCTCGTGGCCATGCGTGATAATCACGCCTCGCACTGTATCCACATGATCCATCATGTAGCTGAAATCGGGGATGATGTAGTCAATCCCAAGCATATCGTTCTCGGGGAACATGATGCCGGTGTCGATGATGAGGGAGTCAAAACTTTCCTCGGTTTCGTACTCCAGCAACATCATGTTCTTGCCGATCTCGCCCAGACCGCCAAGTGGTATGGCCCTTAGCTCTCCTAAGGGTGATCGATCGATGTCTCTATGGTGGCGTTCTGGCTGCCACTTTTGTTTCTTACTCACTTGCGTTTCTAACTCCTCTGTCTCGTGCAAACCCATTACAAAAAAACGAGGCCGAGCGCGTCCGCTACGGCCTCATGCAGTGCCTTGTTCAGTTGATGGCTGCAACCGCAGCCCCGCTAGGTCAAGCCCACTTACAATCAGACCAGTTCGGTCGTGCTGAACTTGGTTTGTGCTCATATAACAGTTCATAGTGTAGCGCACAACCCCGCCACCAGCAAACTTCAAGGGTCCTTCTTGAAGGTTCCCCAGATCGGTGATACAACAGGCGTGGTTACGACCCCGACAAGGAGTCAATTATGGCAAACCTTGATTTGATGCGCCGCCTTACCCTTAGCGAAGGGGGCAAGATCATTCTGCTGGTGCTCGATGGATTGGGTGGCCTGCCCCTGGAGGTCGATGGACCGACTGAGCTGGAGGCTGCCACTACCCCCAACCTCGACCGGCTGGCCCGCGAGGGTAGTACCGGTTTGACCATTCCCATCGCGCGCGGCATCGAGCCAGGTAGTGGGCCAGCCCACCTAGCGTTATTTGGTTATGATCCGCTGGTCTACGACATTGGGCGTGGCGCGCTGGAAGCGGCAGGCATTGGCTTGAACGTTGGCCCCGGCGATGTGGCCGCGCGCGGCAACTTCTGCACGATTGATGAGCATGGTCTAATCACCGACCGACGTGCAGGCCGCATCCCGACCGAGAAAGGGGCAGAGGCAGTCAGGTCTCTGTGCGAGATCATTGTCCCTGAAGTCCAGATCGATGTGCAAGAGGTCAAAGAACATCGCTTTGCCCTAGTCCTACGCGGAGAGGGGCTTGATTCGCGTGTCAGCGAGACCGACCCACTGGGAACTCAGCTTGCCCCTCTCCCAGTTAGGCCAGAAGTGGATGAGGCAAAGCGCACTGCCGATCTCCTCAACCAGTGGATCGCTCAGGCCCGCGAGAAGCTAAAAGCCCATCACCCGGCCAATATGGTTACCCTGCGCGGCTTCGCCACCGACCCGAACCTGCCTAAGTTCCAAGATGTGTATAAACTGAATCCCGCCTGTGTGGCTGTCTACCCGATGTACAAGGGGGTCAGCAGGCTGGTCGGCATGGACATCATTGAAACCGGGGCCCACGATACACCTCTTGATGAGTTCAACCGGGTGGCGGATGCCTGGCCGTCTTATGACTTCGTGTTCTGCCATATCAAGGCCACTGACAGTCGGGGTGAGGACGGCAACTTCGACAGCAAGGTGGCGGTGATCGAGGAAGTGGATGCGGCCCTGCCTGCGTTGCTGGACCTAAATCCCTCGGTAGTGGTGGTCACTGGCGATCACTCAACCCCTGCGAAGATGAAGCAGCATTCCTTCCATCCGGTGCCGATCCTGATTTGGGCACCAGAGACCCATCGACGTGATGAGGTAGCGGGCTTTGGGGAACGCGAGTGCACGAAAGGCGGGCTGGGCCAGTTCCCTGCCACCGATGTGATGCCGCTGGCCCTAGCCCACGCCAAGCGGCTCAGCCGCTACGGTGCGTGAGCTTGCAACAAATCCGCTCTTTACCCGTCATCTCTATTGCCCGTAGGCTCTGTTCCGTAACGGACGCAGCACGGATACGTAGATGATATAATGAAAGCATCGTGGCTTCTTGGGGAGAGTGGAGAGCTTCATGGGCAGTATTACTTCGGTCTTCTCTGCATTCGGGCTTTCAGCCAGCGCGGGGCTAAACGCCTATCTTCCATTACTGATCGTAGCGGTCGCAGCCAGATTGAACGTCTTCAAGCTGGAACCGCCCTTCCATGTGATGAGCAGCTGGTGGGTCATTGGTGTGTTGATTGCACTCACGCTGGTTGAGATGTTTGTGGATAAGATTCCAGCGGTTGATACAGTAAACGATGTCATCAACACCATCATCCGCCCGGTCGCCGGAGCGATCCTGTTCGCGGCGACGGCCAATATCATCACCGATATATCCCCCGTATTGTCAATCATTCTGGGGTTGTTCGTTGCCGGGGGCGTCCATGCAGCTAAAGCGACCGCCCGCCCGGTAGTCACAGCAACTACCGCCGGAGTAGGCAACCCGGTGGTCAGCACAGTTGAAGACGCCATTTCCGCCATCACAGCGCTGGTGTCGGTGCTGATCCCCGGCCTTGTGCTGATCATTGCCACCACTGGGATCGTGCTGTTTTTGTGGTGGCGATTGCGCCGCATCGACCGGGAGCAGGCACGCACGCGCTAGGCCTTAGCCCGGACGCAGCAGGCCCCAGAAGGGGAAGCTCCAACCTATCGCAACAGGTATGTTGCGGCGGGCCGCCGCGAAGGGTATGCTTCCTTTCACATTCTGATCCCTCCTACCTGGGGCCTCTTTATGACTTCTTCCCCCTCCCGTAAATGGTGGACCATGCTGGGCATCGGCATGGGTGTGTTTATGTCCACACTCGATTCGAGCATTGTCAACGTGTCGTTGCCGACACTGGTTGAGGAGCTGCATACCTCGTTGGCTATGATCGAGTGGGTCATACTGGCTTATCTGCTGGTTGTCACCTCGCTCATCCTAACTATGGCCCGGCTGGGTGACATGTTTGGCAAAAAGAAGTTTTACACACTGGGGTTGGGGTTGTTCACCGCCGGATCACTGCTGTGCGGGCTGGCCCCTGGCATCTTATGGCTGATCGGCTTCCGGGCACTGCAGGGGTTAGGGGCGGTGATGATGTTCGCGCTGGGCGCGGCTATTATAACCGAGGTCTTCCCCCCTCAGCAGCGCGGGCAGGCGCTGGGCATTATGGGAGGGATCGTGTCAGTGGGGATCGCGATTGGCCCGTCGCTGGGCGGCCTGCTGATCGGGTTGGTAGGCTGGCG
>Ga0129299_1001736_pt1 | contig 14564 bp, 9 predicted proteins | sample ConPoolayeCmetaG_FD_94477 | JGI IMG/M metagenome (GOLD analysis project Ga0129299, IMG submission 94477) | Hot spring microbial mat communities from California, USA to study Microbial Dark Matter (Phase II) - Cone Pool mat layer C metaG ... | reverse complement strand
GCCGCGGCCCGGGTCGCCAGGGTACGCAGCCGCAGAGGAATGATCCTGGTGCTGCTGGGCGTGATGGTAGCGCTGGCCGTCGGGCTGTCATTTTGGGGCAGCGGCCAGTTTCAAGAGGAGCGCGCCGTCGCCATGGGGTTTTGTCTGCTGGCATGCACGTTCGGGCCGCTGGTGGCGTACTTTCACGCGCTGAGGCGGGGATCGGTGCACGGACCGGTCTGGGAAAGGCTGGCCTACGCCGCGGTGACGGCGCTGTTCATGATTCCCGCGCTGGGCGTTGCCGGCGATGTTTCCGCATCGGTGCGGCACCTGCGAACGTACGCGCCCGGGGTCGTCAGCGTGATGGATGTTACGCACGATGAGTATTTTGCCCGCATTCTCGTCGCCCCGCTGGCCGTGCTGCTGGTGTGCGACTGGACGCGGCGGATCGAAACCGGGCGGGGCGGACAGGTGCGTGGGCGCGACGCGTTCTGGCCGGCGGCAGTCGGCCTGGTTACGGCCGGCATCGCCCGCGCGGAGGGATTCGCCTTCGTCGCCGCCAGCCTGTGTGCCGCCATGTCGCTTCTCACGCAGGCTGCCGCCGCCATGTGGCCGTACGTTGATGCTCGCGGCCTGCCAGGGGTGCCGCCGTGGGGTCACGGCTTCGGTGGCCGGCGTGGCGGTCGCCACCGCAGGTCAGCCCCGCCGCCGTCGCCGGAGGGGCTGGGTCGAGCTGGAACCGGAGAAGCGTCACGAGGGGAACAGTCCGCGGCAGCGCCGGTGATTGTGGACGCGTCCGCGCCAGTGCTGCTGCGTGGTGGGGTCAACGCCGGGCTGTCCTTGTTGGGGAGGCTGCTTCTATTTGTGGGACTTGTGCTGATTCTGGGACAAGCCACGCTGCTTGCGGCGCTGGTTGAGCACTTCGAGATGCCCCCGGGCCTGCGCCGGCTGTGCCAGGGTCTGCCGGGATCGCTGCTGCTGGGTCTGCTGGTTCTGGGAAGCCTGTTGCTCGTGCTGGCGCGGCGTGGGGCCGGCGGCGCTCATCTGGCACGCGGCTGTCTTGGCTGCGCACTGTTGCTGTGGGGGGCGGTGATGGCCCTCGGCCCGGCCGCCGCGGCCATCACGCATTTGTACGCCGCGGGTGATCTGAGCAAGCTGGATTGGGGGCGGCTGGCCGGGCCGCTGGGGGCCGTCGCTATTCCGCTGCTGCTCGGTTTGCTGCTGTTGATCTGGCCGAAGCGACAAGCGGGGCAGACCATCGTCGTCTGATCGATTGAAGGTTCGAGTGAGCGCGCCGTTGCCGAGAGTGGAGCCATCTGGCGTGCTCGCGCGGTGGTCAGTCAGCCGGCCGACCGATCTGGTCTCGGGTGTTCGGCCGGCGCTCGCTGTGCCCGGGTCGCATCGGGCGCCGGGTGGCTGCGGCAGCTCAGCTTCTCGCGTCCGGCCCGTTCGGCCAACAGCTTGCGCTGCGCTTCGGTGAGGCCGGGCGACTCGGCGGCCGTAGAGGGCGGCTGGAAGCCCTCGGCCTTGCCGCTGGCGAACTGGTCGATCTGCTTGCTGATCCGCATACTGCACCATTCCTGGCCGCACATGGCGCAGTAGTCGGCATCCACCGTCAGGTCCTCGTCGTGCAGCGCGCGGGCCGTGTCGCCGTCAAAGGCCAGCTCGAAGTGCTTCGGCCAGTTCAGCGCGGCTCGAGCCCGGCTCAGCTCGTCATCCCACTGCCGGGCGCCGGCGATGCCGCGTGCGATGTCGCCGGCGTGAGCCGCGATCTTGCTGGCGATGCAGCCCTGCTTGACGTCCTCCAGCCGCGGCAGGCCGACATGCTCTTTGGGCGTGACATAGCAGAGCATGGCCGCTCCGGCTCGGGCGGCTGCGCAGGCGCCGATCGCGGAGGTGATGTGGTCGTAGCCCGGGAACACATCGGTGACCAGCGGGCCGAGCACATAGAACGGCGCATCGTCGCAGACGGCCCGCTCGGTCTCCATGTTCCAGCCCACCTCGTTCAGCGGTATGTGCCCCGGCCCCTCCACCATCACCTGCACGCCCGCCTCCCGCGCCCGGTGCACCAGCTCACCCAGCACGTGCAGCTCCGCGATCTGCGCCGGGTCGCTGGCGTCGGCCAGACACCCCGGTCGGCAGCCGTCGCCCAGTGAATACGCCACGTCGTATTCACGCATGATCGCGCTGATCTCATCGAACAGCTCGTACATCGGGTTCTGTTTGCCGTGATAGATCATCCACCTGGCCAGCAGCGAGCCGCCCCGACTGACCAGACCCGCCACCCGCCGACCGATCAGCCCGAGATGCTCCCTCAGAATGCCGGCGTGAATCGTAAAGTAATCTACGCCCTGCTGCGCCTGCCGCTCGATCGTGCGCAGAATCGTGTCGTAATCCAACTCCTCGATCGTTCGCCCGATGATCATGCTGTAGATCGGCACGGTCCCGATCGGAATGGTGCTGTGGTCGATGATCCGCTGCCGGCACTCGTCCGGATCGCCGCCGGTGGACAGGTCCATCAGCGTGTCGGCCCCGTAGAGCTGGGCGATGCGCAGCTTCTCCAACTCGCTGGCCGTGTCGCTGGCCACCGGGGACGCACCGATGTTGGCGTTGATTTTGGTACTGATCGCGCGACCGATGCCGATGGGATCCAGTCGCCGGGGGGCCTTCTCCCCACGCATGTAGCTTTCATCTTCCAACCAAGCCCGACGCTGGGCGACCGTCTGGTTGACCCACAGCGCGGCGGCCGGCCGGCAGCCGGGGTGGCCGATGGCCTCGGACGGGTAGCCTGCCTGCCGGTCGTCGGCCCGCGGTGCGGTGCCGCCCGATCCCGCCAGATGTCGCTGGTTGGCGGGAATGATGATGAGGCCGGCGGCCACCTGTGTTCGGATGAACTCGGGCGTGACGTTTTCACGAAGCGCGACGCGGGTCATCTGAGGGGTGATGATCCCCTGTCGAGCCGCTTGAAGCTGTGTCATCACCTTCTCCCGTGGGCGGGGCCGGTCCGCTCTGTCGGCCAGCCAGAGCAGTCAGAGCGAACCAGGTTGACGGCATGGCCGGCTTCCCTACGCAGCCGATCGCGACCTGCTCCAGGCCCGACCCGTCGCTGATCAGGTTCAGAGGGTCCCCAGGCCGATCGTGCCCGGTTCTCATGTCCGCCGCGGCGGACCACCCCTAGCCAAAGCCGATTTTATGCTGCCCGCGCGCCGGTCGCAACCGCAGGTCCCAAGGTGCTGCCATTCAAACCCGGCGCGCCGCGGTCTATGATGCGCCCATGGCGGAAGTGTACGACGGTGTGCGTTCGGGCCATCGGACGGCGCTTCTCATTGTAAGCGCGGCGGTGCTGGCCGGCGCGCTGGGTCTGGCCTGGTTGCAGGTGCAGGGTTCGCGCGTGCTCGGCCCGGAGCGCCGCATTCCCGGCACGCCGCTGTACGTGTGTCCGCCCCGGGGTTGGCAACCCGACCCGCAGGATCCGTCGGCGTTTGTGCTGCCGGTGCGGGTCACCGTGTACGGGCAGCAGTACGCCAAGATAGAGCGGAAGATTCAGTTTACTTACCAGCGGCTGCCGAGCTTCCGTCCGCCGGCGGAGATCGTGGCCAGCCTGGCCGCGGCGAGTTCCGACATCGAGCCGGCGCGCATCGGAACCTATCCGGCGGTTCAGGTCCGTCAGATCGAGCGCCGGCGCTGGCGCCGGCAGATCATTGTGGCTGAGATGGTGCTGCGCGTGGCGGTGCTGCCCGGCGGCGAGCTGATCGCCGTCCGCTACCTGCCCATGACGGACCTCACCCCGGCTGACCTGAAGTTGTTGGATAGGGTGTGCAACACGGTTCGTCTGGTGGAGCCGCGCTTGACGGTTGCCGCGGAGCAAGCCCAGCAGCACGCCGGCGTAGCGTTTACGCCGGGTGCCGACTGGCAGTTCGCTTTGCCGGAGCTGCCGGAGGTCCCGGGGCTGTACGTAAGCGGCACCGCCGGAGGGCATCCGGCCTGGACGTTCGGGTTGTTTCGGACGTGGCTGGCCGAGGGTCGGACGGCGCGCGAGCTGCTGGCGGATCTGGCCGCGTGGCTGTGGCTGCTGTCGGGGGATCAGGCTGCGCCCGCTATTCAGCAGCGCGAGGACGGCGCGTTGATCGCCGCGCTGCGTCATCCGGACCCGGCGCACAATCCGCAACCGGTGGCCGCCGCCTGGGTGGTCAGCCAATCGCCCTCGCAGGTCGTGCTCATGCTGGTTTACACCAATGAGCAGTACTTGCAACAGGCCGACGCGGCGGCCGAACAGCTTGCCCGGGGGATCCGGATTGAGCCGCTGTCGGCGATTCCGGACCTGTCGGCGGCGGCGAAGGCCGGGGCGGCGTTGGCCGAGTTGCTGACGCGTAAGGGGCCGGCGGCCTGGTGGGGTCGTCGGCCGACGCGGCTGCGTTACGAGGCGACCGGGTCGACGACGGATGAGCGGATCGTGGTGCAGGTGGAGCGGGAGGCGCTGGCACGAGATCCGGGGCGCGGTTACCAGGGGTCGGAGGTCCACAGTTATCTGCGGCAGCGATATGACGAACCTACGCACTGGTCGATCGACGCCACCGGCCAGTGCTACACGTACCGAAGCACCCGGTATGCCCGCGAGGGCGTGCGCATCAGCGTGGAGGAGCGGCGGGCGACGGCGACGGGGCAAGTCTCGCGGGTCATCCGTTTCAACGATCTGGAGCGCGGTCGGTACACGTTTGAGCCCGGGCCGCTGTTCATCTGCCCGCCCATGGAGTCGCTGGCCGAGGGCTGGGTGGCCAGCCGCGGCCAGGAGCCGCACCTGATCGCGGTCAGCACGCTGCTGGGCGCGGGCACGCACACTCGCCTGCTTCGGCCGCTTGCGCCCGAGGAGGACCATCCGCGTTTGCTGCTGCAACTGGACTACTGGCCACTCGGTGCGATACTGGCGTTCGATGAGGGCGAGCTGCTCTATCAGGTGGAGCCGGCCGCTCGCTATCAGCTCATCCGGGACGATCGTGCCCCGTAGGCCGGCGCGGCTTGCCGCGTCGGTCGCCGATGAACCGGGTCCCGGCGTTTGATGCTCTGGCCATCTGTTGAGAGGACACTCCGAACGACCCTAAAATAGGTTCGCGATTCCGGGCGCCGCAGCTCAAAGGTGTACGCAGCGAATCCGATGGGTACCCTCCAGGCCAGCTTGCCGCCTAAGCCGCCGTCTCCGGCGCTCCGCGGCGACCTTACCGCGAACGCCGGCCCCGCGGCCGGCCTTCGCCGGAGCGATGGCCAGTGCCGCCGGGTGTTTGACGGGCAGGAGTGGACCTGCTGCGAGCACTGGTGCGCCGATCTGGAGCGCATTCCGCGCCGGGCCTGGCAGAACCCGGAACAATTCGGGGCGCAGCGCGTCAAGCAGAATGCGCGACGGGAGGTCTGGCGGGCCTGCCTCGGTCAGTCGATTTACTACCTCAAGTACTACCGGGAGGACGGCTGGATCGCGCGGCTCAAGCGGCTGATCCGTCGCCCGCCGTGCGAACAGGAGTGGCAGGGCGGTCTGTACGCTCGCCGGGCGGGTATTCCCGCGGTCGTTCCGGTGGGCTACACGACCGGGCTGAAGCGCGAGGCCGCCGTCTGGTCGCTGCTGGTGACCCAGGCAGTGGAGCCGGCTTGGCCGCTGGACGAGTTCTGGCGGCAAATCGAGGCGGACGAGGATGACCGGCGCCGTCGCCAGGATACCGCTCAACTTATCGAGCTGCTGGCCGACATGATCGCCCGCGCTCACCAGGCCGGCTTCGAGCATCTGGACATGCACGCCGCGAACATACTGGTTCAACCCCTGGCTCCGCGTCGTTACCGCACGCTGTTTGTGGATTTGCAGAGTGCGCGGCTGGGGGTTCCGGTCAGCGATCGGGCGGTGGTTCGCAATCTGGCTCAGCTTAACCAGTGGTTCCGGCGGCACAGCCGCGTTTCGCAGCGGTTGCGTCTGCTGCGGGCCTATTTCCGCTGGCGGAACGAGTATGAGCAGGCGTTCGGGTACGGCCGCCCGCTCGGGCTTTCCTTCCGCGAGCTGGTTCGGGCGTTGGCTCGGGCTGCGGAGCGGCATGCCCGGCGGCTGGGTGCGCAGCGTGATCGGCGGGTTGAGCGGGACGGGCGCTATTTCGCCTGGGTGCGGCTGAAGCGCGGGTGGCGCGGGATGGCCACTTTGGGGTTCAAGCACCCGGTGCCGGGATCACGCTCCTCGCAGATGACGTTCACCCGCGAGTTCTGGCAGCGCGTTCTGGCGAACCCGCTGGGCTGGTTCGACCGGGATCGGGCGCAGATGTGCAAGGATTCTCACTCGGGTGCGGTTTGCCGGGCGGTGCTGGCTCACCCGGATGGTCCCTTGCCGGTGATCCTGAAGCGGCCACTGGCCAGGAACTGGCGTCGGCGGCTGAGCCAGATGCTTCCCCCGTCGCGCAGCCTGCGCGCCTGGCGGGTCGGACACGCACTGCTTCACCGGCACCTGCCCACCCCCCGGCCGCTGGCGGTGCTGGAGCGCCGAGTCGGGCCGCTGGTGCTCGATAGCCTGTTGATCACCGAGGCCATTCCCGGGGCCATCGATCTCGAAGCGCACCTGCGACGTTTGCAGGGCACCTGCGCTGCGTCGGCGTGGCATCGTCACAAGCTACGGTTGTGCGGGCAGCTCGCCGGCCTCTTGCGCCAGCTTGACGAGCACGGCTTCTATCATCGCGACTGCAAGGCCAGCAACATTCTGGTGGTCCAGCAGCCGGAGCTTCGCCTGCTGTGGATTGACCTGGACGGCTTGCGGCGGACCGGCCCGCTGACCCCACGTGGCCGGCGACGGCGCGCTCTGGCGTGTCTGGCGGTGAGTCTGCGCGGCGTGCCCGGGCTGACGCGCACTGACTGGCTGAGGCTGCTCAAGGCTTATTCGGCGCGGTTTGGCGCGGACGCGCGGGCTTGGCGCGGGCTGTGGCGCGAGCTGGACGAGGCCATCGCCCGCAGAACCCGGGTGAAAGAGCGCCATCGGCAGTGGAAACTGAAGCACTACGGGCGGCCGTAGCCTTGCGGCGTCCGAGAGCTTCAGCGCGCCTGGACGGGGGTGTTGCTGGCCAGAGGCTGGGCTGCCGGTACGAAGATCTTCTCGCTCAGGCCGTGCTGGGCGGCGTACTCATACAGGTGCGGCAGGTGCTTGAGCACGGACAGATCGTCGTGGGTGTCCGTGCCGATCGCCACCAGCACCCGATGGTTGGGCAGAATGCGGAACCAGCGTTCGTGGTTGCTCAGCGGGATGAACTTGGCGCTCAGTTCGTAGAAGATGCGGGCGTTGGCCAGCGTGCGGACGACCTGGTCCATTGAGGTGGTGGGGAACTGCTCGGTCACCGAGGTGTGCGCCAGGCCGACCGGGCACGGCCAGCGGCGAGCCTGGTTGGCCAGTGTGGTAAGGCCCGCCCAATCGATGTACTCGAACAGGACGTAGTCGATCCCGTCGAGCATGCCGCGGACGCACTGGAGCAGGTGTTTGTTCATCTGCCAGTTGATCTCCGCCCCGCAGTAGATCTGGACCTTTCCGGCCCAGCGTTCCCGGGCCGCCCGCACGTGCTTTACGTATTCGCGAGTCTCACGCGCGAACACGCGCTCAAAGTCGCGCTCGGTGCTGACTTCCCGCGACGAGGGCGTGCAGAACAGGTGATCGGCGATCCCAATCCCGGCTACGGGTTCACCCAGACTCAGATGGGCTTCAACGATCTCGTCGACCGTGTAGGCGCCATCCGAGAACGGCGTGTGGTTGTGCAGGTTGTATAGCCCCTGACTCATGAAGTTCCCTCTGGCCCAAAGCAAGCCGCTGCTGCCGTCGCCCCCAGACGGTCCGCCAGATGTCCAAGCCGCCACGCAGAATCCGCGGACTCGTCTGTTCCAGTCACCTGGTTACCGACCCGGTTCGGGCATCCGGGCGAAAACACCCGCGCACGTCGGATAACACTCGCTCGGCCCACAAGGCCGCTGAACTCCCCGCTGGGCTACGTGCCCGTGCCCGAAGCCGTGGGCGCCTGGGATTCGCCGGCCGGGCGGCCCCAACCGGCCGCCAATTACCAAGGTCGCTGCTCGCGCCGGGCGACCCTCTGGTGCCTCAGCGACCCTTGTCAGCCGGAAGCCCTCGCCCCGCCGCGGCGGAGGTCCCGGCCAGTCCGAGCCGCGCCGCCCAAGCGATATCACACCCCCAGTATACCAGACCCCGGGGCAAGAGCAACTGCTTTGCCGGACCTCCTCGGGCAGGTAAGGCCTGGCCGGGCCCGGTAACACGGGTTTAATGTCAGGGCGAACCGCCGGCTTGACATGTACGTACGCAAGGAGGAAGGAACCGGCGGACCGGAAGCCGCGACCGATAGACGTTTCCCTCTCCTCCTCCTTTCGATAAGCTTGCCCGCGGTCGCCCAAGGCGGCCGCGGGCCTTTTTCGTTGCGTGCGGTTGGCGCGAGGGCCCCGGGGTGGGCCGCCTCTGGGTGAGGCTGGACGATGCAAGCGTTGAATCCGTTCGCAGCGCTGGTGACAGTCCTGGCGGTGAGCGGGCCGACGGCGCCGCTCCAGCCAGCCGATGTGCTGGATGCAGGCCCGTTCCGGGACGGCTTCGCGGTCAGCGTGTCGCTTTCTGCCCCGGCCAGGCCGGGCACGCGGCTGTTGCTGGTCGATGGGATTCGGCCGGTGGGTTGGCTTGACCTTATTGAGGAGGGCGCCGGTCAGGCCCGGTTCAGATCTCGCCAGCCCCTTTCGCTCCAGTCGGCCGCCGCTGTTCGAGCCTGGCTCTTGCAGCCCGATGCGGTGGCGAGTTTTTTTGCCCGCTGGCCCGTGGGCGCAGAGCTTCTCGCGACTGTTGACACCGTGGGGGCCGGGTGTACTCGCGCGTGGATCGCGGCGGGAACCGATTCCGGCGTCGAAACTGGTGACCGATGGCTGCAACTGCTTGGCGGCCAGCCGGTGGCTTCCTTCGAAGTGCTGTCTCGGGAACCGAGAGTCTCGTTCTGCTCGGTCGTCCGGCTGGCGGATGGCTGGCTGCCTAAGCCCGGACACCGAGTTCGCCTTTGGCCTTCACCAGCTCAAAGGCGTTACGGACAGGCTTCAACTGCGGTAGCCTTCGTCGAGTCTGCGGGCCCTGGGGCTTTTATCGTCTGGGTGGCGGCTCCGCGCTACGCCGAGTGCCCACGCGAGGCGCACCTGGACTTCTGGCGAAACGGCCGCTGGCTTGGTCATGCGATCGTCGAGGGGCGCGATGAGCTGTTCTGGTATGCCCGCTTCATTCCGCCGCAGGTGGTATCCGAGGTGCCCGCGGCGGCTTCGGAAGGTGCGGCGCCACCTGCCGGCCAGGCTACCACCGGGCCCGCCGTGTCAGCGAGCGAGGACGACTGGCAGGTGCGGGTCGGCGACGTCGCTGTCGTCCGCACCAAGGCCGACATTCAAGCGAGGCGCTTTGTCGCGCACGTGTTCGGCGACTCGGCGGGGCGCGCTCTGGTTGATGCCGGCGAGGTTGATGGTCTCAAGCCCGGCGACCGAGGCACACTTCTGCGGCAGGGGCAGTCAGCGGGGATGATTGAGCTGGTCCGCGTGCAGACCAGCTACTCGGTCGCGCAGCCGGTCGACGGCGGGGTTGAGCCGTGGCCGGGCGATGAGGTGTTGTTCGGGGGAGCGCGGCCGACGGAGGGCATACCCGTGGCCCGCATTTCCGAGATAACCGGGCCGACCCTTTTCGTCGCCCAGGCCCTGTCTGGGCGAGAGGCGCCGCTGCTGGTTCCGCTGGCAGTCCGGTCTGAACAGCAGGTCGTCGGGGTTGCGGTACTCGTGGCGGCCGGGGGCCGGGAGTTGGGGGGCGTGGCGCTAGAGGAGTCGCTGGTCCGCGGCCTCAGTCCGGGAGACCTGTTGACATGGGAAAGCGGTTTGGATGGCGGCGCCGACGTTGAGGCGAAGAAGCAGTAGAACTACTATCTTGCGCCTCGAAGCTTGCGGCATATGCGAGGGTGTAGCTCAGACGGCAGAGCAACGGCCTTTTAAGCCGTGGGTCCAGGGTTCGAGTCCCTGCACCCTCAATCTGCCGGGGGTTCACGGTTCGGGGGTCGCTGCGGCTGAAAGGATTGCAGCCGAGGTAGGCGTCGAGGTTGAACCCGTCGGCGAAGCGGGCGTCGAAGGACGGCACGCTCAACACCGCCGCCATTGACACGCGGAACAGTTCCCGGGTGGGCACTGGAACGGTGGGCCGCCGCGAGGTACGGTCTGACCGATGGACAACCCGTGGCTTCACATCCCGCTGGCCGACTATGAAGGCCACATGACACTGCCGCAGGTCGCGCAGGCCCAGTTGCTCTCCGACCTCTTCGCCGACATCTTGGACCGCTGCGCCCCCGCCTCCGTTGCCGTCCTCGGTTGTTCCGGCGGCAACGGCTTCGAGCGCATCCGGCCGGCGGTCACGCGGCGGGTCGTCGGCATAGACCTCAATCCGGAGTACATCGAACACGCGCGGCGGCGCTACGCCGGCCGATTTGACACGTTGGAGCTCTTCGTCGGCGACGTGCAAACGGAGCGGTTCGCGTTCGCCCCCGTCGAGCTGGTGTTCGCGGCCCTGCTGCTGGAATACGTGGACGCGGCGGCGGTGCTCGCGAGAATCCGCGACATGCTGGTCCCCGGCGGCACGCTGGTCACGGTCGTGCAACTACCCTGCGCGACGATGCCCGAGGTCACGCCGTCGCCGTACCGCCGCCTTGGCACCCTGACATCGGTTATGCGACTCGTGTCGCCGGACAAGCTGTCGCACTGGGCCGCCGCGGCGGGTTATGCCGAGACGGACGCCCGCACGGCGGCGACGGCGGCGGGCAAGCGGTTCCGCGTTCAATACTTCCGCCTGCGCGGCAACGGGGCGTGACGGGTCGAGGAGCTGATGGCCGCGGCCCGGACTACTTGCGCCGGCTCGTGCCCTTCATCTCCATGAGCTTCCTGGTCTTCCAGGCGTTCCACTCGGTGCAGGTCCACTCCATCGTGTTGTCGTTGACGAACCTGGTGGTGCCCTCGCCGACCGTGGTCATCTTGCCGTACTGGCCCTTGTACTTCATGTGCCAGGTATTCGTCGCGGCGTCGTAAGTCGCCGTGCCGAGGCCGGTGCCGCCGTGGCTGTCGAACCAGTACATGCGGTACTTCTTGGCCGGGGCGTCCCAGGTCCACACGCCGATGCCCGTGTGCGTCTCGTCCTTCATCGTGTAGGTGCCGTGCTCAACGAGGACCCACTGGGCGGCGTCCCAGTCCATCGTGCTGACACCCTGGCCGGTCACGACCTCGTCCGACCCGGCCATCTTCATCTCGCCCTGTCCCTCCCACGTCCCGACCCACATGGCCAGCCGGTCCAGCTCGGCCGGCCGCGGCGAGGGCTTCATCATGTCTTCCATGTTGGGCTTGTGGCAGCCGAGGAGCGTCAGTGCGAGCAACGCGGTCCCACAGACGAACGGCATTCCGAGGCGTGTCATGGCGCGATCCTCCTTCATTGTGCCGGGCGGCCCGCCCAAGTGACCCAAGAACACGTGCGCATGCTGCCACTCTCGGCGTGCGGCATCCATAGCGATTGGAGGAGTGGCCAGAAACCGCCCCATTACCCCTCTCCATCTCAGGGAGGGGTCGGGGGAGGGTCGAGACACACGGCGATCATTGCTCTCGTTCGCCCGGGTTCGCGCGCCGCGGCGAAGCCCCGCAAGGGTGTCGCTGCCGGCGCGGCCCCTGCGGCTCGGCTGGGATCACCATGTCGGCTTGAAACGCGTCGATTTGGCGGATGACCTTGAACACCTCGGTTCGTGCCGGGTCGTTGTTGTTCCAGTGCAATTCGGCCCGCTGGGCGGCCTGCGCGCGCCGCGGGACGATCTTCGCGTAGTCGGCCTGGGCCTTCGAGCTGAACCCCTCGCCGAACTCCTGGTGCCAAAGCTGCTTCACGCGTGAGACCACCGCCCGGCAATCGCTGAATTGCTCGCCGGTGTCTTCCAGGTGCAACAGCATCCACACCTCATAGCACGGAATCGAGAGCGCTACGCGAACGCCGCGTTGTTCGGCCTTCCTCCGGGCGACTTGCGTTTGCTGTCGCCGATTCGCGTCTCCCTCCAGGTCAAGCAGAACCCACACCGCGTCGCGGCCCTTGCCGAAGTCCCGTTTCTCCTTGCAGGCTTGTTGCACGACCGTGCCAGGAGAGGCCCCTTCACAGTGCGCAGACACGACTTTGATGGTCACGTGCTGCTTCACCTCGCGATGGAGGGCCCTGAAGTAGTTCGGCGCCGTCGCCGTATCGTCGGATACGACCACCAGAACAGGCAACGGCGTCCGCGTCCTGATGGGGCGACGACCGTAGCGTTCGCCCCGCGCCCGCCCCGCTTTCGAGTGTTTGCTGTGTCGCGCGCCCGGCACGGGTCAGGCTCCGAACGGTCCGGGCGACGGCAGCGCACCGTACCGCCCCTCGAGGTAGCGCTTGCGGAGGTTGAGGTTGTTGCGCTCCTTGAACTCGGCCACCGAGTACAGCCGGCTGGCACCGTCGTTACCCTTCTCGGTCAGGTAAATCTGGTCGCGCCGCAGCGGGGCCGAGCGCGCCTCGCCGTCCAGAATGCTCGTCTCGTGAGTGGCGAAGATGAGCTGCCCGCGCACCTGCTCCGCCGGCGTCTCGCAGTTGAAGTGGCGGATCAGGCTCCCCAGCAGGACGGGATGCACGGACGCGCCGACCTCATCAATGAAATACGCCCGCCTCTCACGACCGTGGGTCAGGTCGTAAATATACGGTGCGAGAGCGACTACTTTGAGCGTGCCCAGCGACTCCTGTGACCAGCGCAACTCCGCTTGGTTTCGTGCGCCTGCGTGAACAAACGACAGTTCAAGCACCGGCCTCTCGCGACGTTGTGCCCTTTCCGGTTCCGCAGATCGCTCCAGTTCAAAGTAGGTCGAACTCTCTCTCACCTTGTACCCGACGATCCCGACATCGGCGGCCCTGAGCCATGAACGCAACCAAGCGCCAAAGCCTGCGTCGTCCTCGTGAGCGCGGCGCGCCGCCCGGCTGGTGGCGAACGGCGGAAAGGAAAGCCCGGCGAAGTCAAAGTACCCCAGCAATCGTCGAATGCTGACGGCCAATCCGCCGGCAACACTGGGCGCAAGTCTGTCCGCCAGTGACAGAAGCAGCGCGTTCGGCCGGAACGACCTCGCGAGCAGAGCGAACTGCTCCTCTTTGGTCCACGGCCCGGTCACGTCCTGGCCGCGTCGCTCAAACAGGACAGTCTCCTCGGCGGGAACCAGTCTTACGAGTCGCTCCTGGGTGAATCGCGTTTTCTCAAACTCGACCCAATACTCATAAACCGCGCGCTGAATCACAGCGCGCACGCCGAGCTGGACCGGTTTGGTGCGAGATTCCTCATCTAGAGCAAAGGGCACATAAGGGCCTAGGGGTTCATCGGAAGACTCCGCGGCCGAATGCTTAACGAGGTAACCCAGCGCGGACGCAGCCCGCAGCAGCCACGACTTCCCCGACGCGTTCGGTCCGTAGATGGCCGCACAGCGGAGCAGGCGCAGCGGCTCGTCGTCGCCCTCGATGGGTACTTCGACGACGCCGCGCTTGTCACCCGGGTCGATGTCGGTCGCCAGCATCGAGAGGCGGAACTCGTCTCGGAATGGGCCGAAGTTCCGTCCGAATAACTCGATCAACATGCCGGCCGCCTCCTTTCCGCTGCGCAGGTTTCCTGCGCAACTGTGGATCGTATCCATGAGGATCGGCGATTTCGAGGGCTCCGAGTCAGATTCTTCATAATTGCGCGCAGCAATTCTGCGCGGCGCAACGGACAGCAAGCAGCCGCTTCTCAGGCTTACCCAACAGGCGGTGGGTATCCTACTCGCTGCCTACAAGGTGTAGGCATGGTGTCGGGCGTGCGCGCTCACCGGCGACCGTCCGTCATCGAAGGTGGGTTTCACTCCGTTCTACCCACCCTACGTCTTCGCCACCGGCGCCCCGAATTCCGAGCACTTCAGCAACTTGGCCTCCGGCATCAGCCACTCGAAGTCGTACGTGACCGTCTTGGCCGCGGTCGCCCCCGCCATGCCGCGGACGATCGGATCGGCGGCAGGATTTTCGCTTGACCTGCGGCACAAGTTTGGTTAATATTAGGGTATCAGGGAAAAATCGGGCGTCAAGGTTCGCTTTCGGTAAGCTGCAATGGCCGGAAGGCGGATTCGGCTCGCCCGCGTCAGTGGGAATGGAATAATGCTCGCTCGGGCAACGCATCAAGAGCGTTGTGCGCTGGAGGTGTGCGCAGAAGGCGCTACGCCGGTCATACGATGGACGCCATCCACCTCCGCGTCCCCTCGCACCCAGGGGGGCGACCTGGTCGATCCGGTCGATTGGCCCAGACCCAAGAACCCACGGCTGGCGGCGCTGGAAGAGCAGGTTCGCCGGATTTGCGGCGGCGGCCGCGCATCCGGGCTGCGGTGTTCCAGCGGGTTAGCCGAGCTGGACGCCGCCCTGGGTGGGGGGTTCGTGCGTGGTGCCGTTCACGAGCTGGTGGCATTGCAGGCGGGAGCGGCGGCCTGTTCGCTGGCTTTATGGGTAGCGGCCGGTGCGGTGG
>Ga0129299_1001735_pt1 | contig 14572 bp, 10 predicted proteins | sample ConPoolayeCmetaG_FD_94477 | JGI IMG/M metagenome (GOLD analysis project Ga0129299, IMG submission 94477) | Hot spring microbial mat communities from California, USA to study Microbial Dark Matter (Phase II) - Cone Pool mat layer C metaG ... | reverse complement strand
TTGGTGGTCGGGTCTATTTTCGGGCCCTTGTAGGCGAGGAAGTGCCGCCCGCCCACCTGGCGGATCCGAAGGGCTTCGTCGGTCAGGGCGAAATCCCGGGCTGGATGAGCGTAGTAAAGGTCTGCCTCGATCCGCGTCTCGAAAACGCCCACCCCCAACGCCTCCAATCGGTGCTGGATCGCGCTTAGGTCCCTGACCGGGAACTTCTGCTCAACTTCAAAGTGCATGCGCAAAACCTACTGGAGGCCAAGCGCTCCCCCGATCGAGGGAAACGCAGAACGTCATTCGACCCTCGATTTCTGTTTATAATAGGCCGTGAGGCTGGATAGTGCCAAGACAAGCCAGTGTGCGTGCATATGTCGATGTCGGAACAATCCGCGAGTGGGTTAGACACTGAGCGATCTGGTTGGGGCCTTTGGCTGGCGGCGGCTTTGGTCGTTTTGGCGCTATATGGGGCGATTCGCCTTGGGCTATTAGGCTTCTCTGATAGGCCGGCCGTCGCCGCAATCGGCCGGCCCTTGCCAACACTGGAATTGAAAGGCCTTACCGGCACGGACGAGACTATCACGCTCAACGACCTTCAGGGCAAGGTGGTACTGCTGAACTTTTGGGCGACTTGGTGCGGGCCGTGCCGGCTAGAGTTCCCGCACCTGTTGGACCTGGAAGGTCGGTTTCGCGATCGGGCCGACTTCCGGTTCCTGTCGGTTTCCGCTGGCGCCGATGCGGAGGCCAGCCTCGACGAGCTGCGCCGCGAGACAAACCAGTTCCTCGTTGCCTGCAATGCCCAAATCACCACGTTCAGCGACCCCGGGGCAAAGACGCGGCAAGCGGTGATGGAGATCCTCATGCCTCGCCAAGCCTCGGACGCCTCGCCGCGGCCTTTTCCTTTGCCCACGACTGTATTGCTGGACCGCCAGGGGGTGATCCGTTACGTGTGGGTCGGATACAATTCGCGGGCGGCCGAACAAATGGGCAAAATGATCGAGCAACTCCTATGCGAGGGATAAGACCAAGCCATCCCCCTCACACTCCCGGACACGTTCGCGCCGCACTGTTAAGTCAGTGCGGTCAAGTCAGTGTGGTCCGATACCCGCCGCCTTGACACCCGCCGACGCTTCTGCGAGCCGGAGCATAAGCTGCTTGGCTGCTGCGGCCGGGTCTGGCGCGTTAGCAATTGCCCCGCTGACCGCTACGCGGCGCGCACCAGCCTCAAGCACCTTATGGAGGTTGTCCTGGTTGATGCCGCCGATGGCGAATGCCGGCAGGCGGATTTCCTCAGCTACCGCCCGCACCAGCTCCAAGCCCGGAAACTCCTCGAAGCGCTTCGTCCCCGACGGAAAGGTGGGACCTACGCCGATGTAGTTGGCCCCGTCGAGCACGGCTTGTCGGGCCTGGTCGATGGAGTGGGTGGAAACGCCGATGATTGCCTTTGGGCCGACAACCGCCCGTACGTCCTTGACCGTCAGCTCTTCCTGCCCCACATGGACCCCGTCGGCCGCAGCCAGCGCTGCCAGATCCGGCCGATCGTTCATCACAAAAACGGTGCGAGTGCCGGCGGTGAGCTTGCGCATGAGGCGAGCCCGGGCCAGAAGCGGGCGGTCTTGAAGCCGTTTGTCGCGAAGTTGGAGCATGGGGACTCCGGCTTCGACCAGCTTCCCGACCGTGGCAGCAAATGCCTCCTCGGAAGAGCCGCCGTCAACGAGCACATATAGCCGGGCGTAATCCAACCGCTCCAGACTGCTGCGGGTGATCTCCACCGCCCGTTGCAGCGTGTAGCTCCGATAGCGGATCTGTTTGACTCGGGCAGCCAGTTCGTCCTGGTATATCTTTCCATATTCCTCAAGGCTGCGCAGGGCCTCGTGGAGCCGGGCGAAGTTGGCGACCAGGACCTCAGCCAAGCCGGGTCGCGACTGCTCGGCCGCGGAAGTCAAGGAGGTGCCCGCGTCCGCTTGAGTCTCGCGAGCCGCAAGGCGCTCGGCGATCGGAACGGACGCCAGCGCGGCGGCCAAATCGTGTCGGAGAAGCTTCAGTTGCTCCGTCAAATGCCGGTCGTCGAGCACGAAGCGCACATAGTCCTCGACTACGCGTAGCCCCTCCATTGCCCGGTTGGCCGCAGCATCCAGAATCCGAACAACCGAGGTCTCTGTATGGCTTGACTGGTCTAGATGGCTTGGTTGGGGCATATCTCCACGAGTTGCCTGCGAAGCGGCATCTTGCTCACTCTCGCTAGTCATATGGTCTATTCGTCCCCTCGCCGCCTGCTGCCCGATGGCCGCTTCTTGCTCAGCAGAAGAGACGACATCTATGAGAGGCTCGGCCTCAGGCGACTGTGCGGGTGCAAGGTCGCTCCGATAACCGCTGCGTCGATGTATGTCGGCTTCCAAAGCACTTGCTTCCACCCCGTGGCCATGAAGCCACACCGAGACCTCGGTGCCGATCGCCGCCAAGCCCATCAACAGGTGTTCGGTTGCCAGCATCAGGGGGCGGGGGTATTGGCAGAACCGTCGCCGGACATGGGCGAGGGCCAAAAGCAGTTCGTCGGAGAAGCGGGGCAGGACTTTGCGCAATTCCTCGGGGCGATCGAAGTCGACGATGCGGGTGTTTGCACAAGTACCAGGGGACTCACGCCGCTTCAACGCCGGCCAGCGGCGGCGGACCGCTTCAGAGTCGATCCCGTGCCCGGCCAACAGGATCGCCGCTTGGCATTCCGACTCGGCCAGCAGGCCCATAAGCAGTGCGGGCGCCTCCAATTCCGGCGGGTCGATGCCGGTGGACCAGGCGGCAGCTTCGATCAACGCCCTTTGCGCGCCGGAAGTAAAGTGCGATTCCATAACTTCTAGTCTTCCAAAAGCCTCGGCACTCCGCAACGAGTGGCGGAACGTCTCTTTGGCGACTACCCCAGCGAGGGGCCGCTGGTCTGGTTCGGGGGTGTCTTTTGGGCTGCTCTGATCGGCGTTGTCTGCAAGTGGGCAGTGTTGAAGGGGTTATGATCCTAACCCAAAGCGGCCCTTTTAGTTGCCTTGCTCACCAAGTGTCTGCAAGTTACAATTCGATGGCCAACGGTGGATGCGTTTGGCTGCGTTTGGCCCCGCAAGAAGGGGTGGTAGCTTAAGACGGCGTGAGCCGTAAGCCAGCATAGCCTTCTCGCCGTGTGGCACCGACCACGGAAGGGTGTTGTGGGATGAGCAGGGTCCCCTGGGCGAGTTATCTATGGCCAGGACTGCCGCAGATCTGGCGCGACGGCGCGTGGTCCGGACTGGCCTTGGCGGTTGGATTCGCTGGGCTTTTGAACCTCGCATTGGCGGCCAGTCTTCTGTGGTGTGAACTGCTCGGCCCGTCATTGCGTACGATGGTCTGGGCAGCGGTCATGGCAACTTGGGGCGGGTCGCTCTTGGCGTCCACGCGAAGCAACTTGGCCAGACGCCCGGACAAACAGGATTTGACAAAGCCGGATGCGATTTTCCGCGAGGCCGTTGATGAGTACCTGAAAGGCAACTGGTTTGAGGCGGAGCGTGCGCTGGCCGAGCTGTTGGATCGCAGTCCGCGGGATGCGGATGCGCGACTGATGCTGGCCACCTTGCTCCGTCACGCCGGCAGGCTGGACGAGGCGGCTGAGCATCTGGACCGGCTGGAACGAATGGAGCAATCAAGCAAGTGGCGATGGGAGATCCGGCGCGAGCGCGAGCGGCTTGACGAACTGCGGGCCCAGCGCCGACTTGCCCACGGAGAACAAGAATGTACGAGCGATTCACTGACCGCGCCCGAAAGGTGATGCAACTAGCCAACCAGGAGGCGCAGCGCTTTAACCACGAATACATTGGCACCGAGCACATCTTGCTGGGGCTTATCAAAGAGGGGAGCGGGGTGGCTGCCAACGTGCTGAAAAACCTCGATATCGACCTGCGCAAGATTCGGCTGGAGGTGGAAAAACTTGTCCAAAGCGGTCCCGATATGGTGACGATGGGCAAGCTGCCGCAGACGCCGCGGGCAAAGAAGGTCATCGAGTATTCCATGGAGGAAGCCCGCAACTTGGGCCATAACTACGTGGGCACCGAACACATCCTGCTCGGCCTGTTGCGCGAGCAGGAAGGCGTGGCTGCGCAGGTGCTCATGAATCTCGGTTTGAAGTTGGAAGAGGTGCGAGAAGAGGTACTCAATCTACTGGGGCATGGGATGGAAGGCAGCGAAGGTTCGGAGCGCGGTGGGGGCCTTGGGGGATCGGGCGAGCCCCAACGCGCCAGCAAGTCGAAGACCCCCGCCCTGGACAGCTTCGGCCGGGACCTCACCGAGCTCGCCCGCCAGGGAAAGCTCGACCCAGTTATCGGCCGAGAAAAAGAAATCGAGCGGACCATGCAGATCCTCAGCCGCCGGACGAAGAACAATCCGGTGCTTTTGGGCGAGGCGGGCGTGGGCAAGACGGCGATCGTCGAAGGCTTCGCCCAACGCGTCGTCTCCGGCAATGTGCCAGAACTCCTTGCCGACCGCCGCATCGTCGTGCTCGACCTGGCAATGATGGTGGCCGGCACCAAGTACCGCGGCCAGTTCGAGGAGCGAATCAAGGCCGTCATGAACGAGGTCCGCCGCGCCAAGAACACCATCCTGTTCATCGACGAGCTGCACACCCTCGTCGGCGCTGGTGGGGCCGAAGGGGCAATCGACGCCTCTAATGTGCTCAAGCCGGCCCTCTCGCGCGGCGAAATCCAGTGCATCGGCGCCACCACGCTCGACGAATACCGCAAGTACGTGGAGAAAGACAGCGCGCTGGATCGCCGTTTCCAGATCGTCATGGTCGAGCCTTCCACAAAAGAAGAGACTATCGAGATTCTCAAAGGGCTGCGTGACCGCTACGAAAAACACCATCACGTGCAAATTACCGACGACGCGATCGAGGCGGCCGTTGAGCTGTCCACCCGGTACGTCAGCGGTCGCTGCCTCCCCGACAAGGCAATCGACGTGATCGACGAGGCCGGCGCGCGTGTGCACCTGAAGTCCATGACCCGACCGCCAGATCTCAAAGAAATCGACGAAGAAGTGGAACGCCTCAACAAGGAAAAGGAAGAGGCGGTCGCCAACCAGGACTTCGAGAAGGCGGCCGCACTGCGAGATCAGGCCGACAAGCTCAAGAAGAAAAAGGCCCAAATCACCCGCGAGTGGCGAGACAAATCGCGCGAGACCGACGGCATCGTCGACGCCGACGTGGTCGCCGAAGTCGTCTCCAAGATGACCGGCATCCCACTTACCCGCATGACTATGGAGGACTCCATGCGCCTGATGCAAATGGAGTCCGAACTCCACAAGCGCGTGGTCAGCCAGGACGAGGCCATCAAGGCGATCTCCAAGGCCGTACGCCGCAGCCGCAGCGGCCTGAAAGACCCGAAACGGCCCACCGGCTGCTTCGTGTTCGCCGGGCCGACGGGCGTGGGCAAGACACTGCTGGCCAAGGCCCTGGCCGAGTTCATGTTCGGCGACGAAGACGCGCTGATCCAAATCGACATGAGCGAATACATGGAGAAGCACAACGTCAGCCGGCTGATCGGCGCGCCGCCGGGCTATGTGGGCTACGAAGAAGGGGGCCAGTTGACCGAAAAAATCCGCCGCCGACCCTACTCCGTGGTCCTCCTGGATGAGATCGAAAAGGCCCACCCCGACGTCTTCAACATGCTCCTGCAAGTCATGGAGGAAGGACGCCTCACCGACAGCTTCGGCCGGAACATCGACTTCCGCAACACCATTTTGATCATGACCACCAACGCGGGCGCGGAAGCCATCAAAAACGAGGCCGCCTTCGGCTTCCAAAAACCCGACGAGGATGCCTCCTACGAGAGCATGAAACAGCGAGTCCAAGAGCAGATCGAGAAGGTGTTCCGGCCCGAATTCCTCAACCGCGTCGACGACATCATCGTCTTCCGCCATTTGACGGAAAAGGACTTAGGCGACGTGGTGGAGATGGAACTGGGCAAGGTCCGCAAGCGGCTGGAAGAGCGCGGCCTGAAACTCGTCCTCACCGAGCCCGCCAAGAAACTGCTGATCAAACGCGGCTCGAACCTCGACTTCGGTGCCCGGCCCCTACGCCGAGCCATCGAAAACTACATCGAGGACCCGCTCTCCGAGGAGCTTTTGAAAGGCGAGTTTACGGGCAAAGATACGATCGTCATCGACATCAAGGAGGTGGGCGGCAAGAAGCAGTTCTGCTTCCTCGGCACTATCGGCGGCGCACCTGCTTCGACAGCCGAAAGCCAACCAGTAGCCGCCGGGACAGATGGCGGCACCTCGCCCGCCGGGAACTAGAGCTGCGGCTCTGTTGCCGGGAAGATCGGCGGGCGGAGTTTCCGCGACAAGTCGGCCAGGGTCCCCAAAGCGGCGCATCTAAGTTACGACGCCGTGACATCCCGGCGAGGAACATCTCGTTCGCGCTGCGAAAGTACGTTCACTTGCGCGACAGGTTCGCCGCAGCGTGCGAACGCAGTAGTTTCTGTGGTCTCCTCAAATCCGCTGATCTACGCTTCCTGTGTAGGCTCCACAGTTGCCCCAGTCTTGTTGTTCGGACATGTGTGAATCTTGTCGCATCTACCCATCTTCCCCGAACGCTTCAATCGCTGAACTTGGCTCAAGCCGTACAGTTGTTCCGACGAACTAGACGAGAGGAGACCTCCCAAAGAAGGCTCGCGCGGGGCGCATGGCGGGCGCGTAAGCCGAACACTGGCGTTACTCGACCAGTAGACCATCAAGGGCGGGTCTGAAGTCAATGGTAAGGCCGTTGATGTCGGCCACCGGCGCCGCGGCTGGGGTGGCGACGGGGTTTTGCCGCGCGGGCCGACATTGAGCACCGGCACTACAAGCCTGTTTCAGAGACGTCTTAGGCCCAAAAGGCACTCATGGCAAGTATCACTTCCGGCTCGTCCGCCTATCCGAGCCCAACTGGGCCGAGCGGCTACATTGGCTGGGCTAGCCAATGGATCGCCGAATTGGGCGAGGTGGTGATTGGTTGGATCGCCGGGCTGGGGAGCTTTGCGATCTTCTGCTTGCGGATGTTCTTTTGGCTTACCACCCGGCTTCCCCGAAGAGGAACCTTATTGCCCAGCTTCTATCAGATCGGGGTCCTCAGCCTGCCGGTGGTGGCTTTGACAGGGACGTTCACCGGCATAGTGCTGGCCGTCCAAAGTTACTCTCAGTTTCGGCTTTTGAACATGGAGACGCGTCTTGGGGCGGTGATCAACATGTCGCTGGTACGCGAGTTGGGGCCCGTGTTGGCGGCCACGATGCTGGCAGGCCGCGTAGGCAGCGCCATGGCCGCTGAGCTGGGAACCATGAGGGTCACCGAGCAGATCGACGCCCTGATCAGCATGGGCGCAAACCCCATCCAGTACCTGGTCGTACCTCGTTTTCTCGGCTGTCTGGTGCTGATTCCGACGCTGACGATCATGGCCGACTTTATGGGCGTGGTCGGAGCGTTTTATTACAGTTACCTGGCATTGGATATCGATTGGCACCACTACCTGGAAAACTCGGCGCAGTACGTGGGCACGTTCGACCTGTTTTCCGGCGTATTCAAGAGCTTGTTCTTCGGCGCGGCAATCGCGTTGATTGGGTGCCATCGGGGGTTCAACTGCGATCCGGGAGCGGAGGGGGTAGGTCGGGCAGCCACCTCCGCCTTCGTGCACGCGTTCGTGGTCATCCTGATGTTGGACTTGATTTTGGGCATTTGGCTTGACGCGTTGTACTTGATGCTGTGGCCGAAAATGCCCTCTATCTTCCGCTAGTTCTTGCGCTTATGGTCAACGGCACGCCTGTCACTGGCAGTGGGACGCAGCCGCTGTTGCACGTGGAGCGGTTGAGCGTCTCGTTCGGCCGACAGGACGTGCTGCGCGACATCCATCTGGTGCTGCGCCGAGGGGAGACCGTTGCCGTAATCGGCGAAAGCGGTTGCGGCAAGACTGTGCTGCTAAAGACGATCATCGGCCTCTTGCGGCCCACGCAGGGCTCGGTCTTCTTCGACGGCCGGGATCTTACGAAGCTGGATGAGCGGGCTTTGACGCGCGAGCGGGCTCGGTTCGGGTTTTTGTTTCAGCAGGCGGCCTTGTTCGACAGCATGACCGTGGCCCAAAACGTGGCCTTTCCGCTCCGCCAGCACAAGCGGCTCCCGCCAGAAGAAGTCCGGCGGATCGTCCTTTCCCGCCTGGCTGAGGTCGGACTTTCGGAAAACGTGTTGGCACGCAAACCTGCGGAGCTGTCCGGGGGGATGCGCAAACGGGTGGGCTTGGCGAGGGCGCTGGCCCTCGAGCCCGAGGTGATGCTCTACGACGAGCCGACCACAGGGCTGGATCCGATCATGAGCGATGTGATCAACGAGCTGATCCTCACCACACGCCAGCGCCACCCGGTCACCAGCATCATCGTCACGCACGACATGCGCACCGCGACCAAGGCAGCAGAACGCATCGTGATGCTCTACCCGCTGGCTCGACTCCGCAAAGATGAGCCGCAAATCCTCTACGACGGCCCATCCGACCGCATCGAGCAGTGCCAGGATCCGCGAGTCACGCAATTCGTGCGGGGCGAGGCGGGCGAACGACTCATTGAGATGCGGCAGCAGAACGGGGGCTGAGCCATGGACGAGCGAGTGATGCAATTCCGCGTGGGCGTGGTGGTGCTGGCCACGCTCCTGATCACGCTCATCCTGCTACTATTGTTTGGCGAGTGGCAGACGCTGTGGCGCACCACTCATACCTACTACGTCGAGTTTACCGAAGCCCCCGGCGTCAGCCGCTATACGCCGATTCACATGAGCGGCATCCTTATCGGACGCGTAGCGCGCGTAGACCTGGCCAAGGACGGCAGAGCCATCATCACTGCCGAGATCGATTCGAAGCGGGAGATCCGCCAGAACCACGTTTGCCGGTTGAAGACCTCACTGTTGGGCGACGCCACGCTCTTGTTCGTTCGTTCCGAGGATCCGCGCCTGCCCGACACCCCACTCGCGCCCGGCGCCATGATCAAGGGCGCCGTGGCTCGTGACCCCCTGGAAGTAGTCGCCGACTTGCAACAAAAATTGAACCAGGCCAGCACTTCGGTCTTCCGCAGCAGCGAGGACTTCGACCGCGTGGTCAACCGGATCAATCGGCTGATCGAACAGAACGAGAAACAAATAAGCGAAATCATTCCCCATGCCAACGAGACCGTGCGCCTGCTGCGAGATACCATGCAGAAGACCAACGAGCTGGTCGGCGACCCAGAGATCCGCCAGAGCCTCAAACAGTCTATGCAGCGGCTGCCGCAGCTTATGGAGCAGGGCGGGCAGACGCTCGCCCGAGTCAACCAGAGTCTCGCGTTGCTCGACGATAACCTACGGGGTTTGAAACAAGTCCTCGGGCCGCTGGGAGAACAGGGGGCGGGTCTGGCCACCCGGCTCGACCAGAGCATCCAGAAGTTCGACGCTGTGATGGACCAGATGCACCGCTTCAGCCAAGACCTGAACAGCCAGCAAGGCTCCTTGGGGCAGTTGGTCCACAACCCGGAACTCTACAACAACCTCAACCAGGCGGCCATGAACATCGAGCAGCTCACACGCCAGCTTCGGCCGATTCTGCACGACGCCCGGGTCTTTAGCGACAAGATCGCCCGGCACCCAGAATTGCTCGGCGTGCGCGGCGTGATCGAACGCCGGCCGGGAATCAAGTGAAACGCTTTCCGCGCTCAGGGCGCGGCTAGGCCGGGCGGGCTACCGGAAGCCGCAGTGGGAGCCGGGCTTGCTGAAGTAACCAACGCCCCGCTTGTGCGACTCTCCGCGCGCAACGCCTCCGCGCGTCGCAGAAGCTGGTCGGTCGGCACGACCACTTGCGGCGACAACTGGTAGGTGAACGTCCGATGGTCGCGCAGCCGAGCTGGAATCAGATTCTCGCTGACAAAATCCAACGGGGGTATCTCGTACCACGGACTGGGGATGGGCTGCAATACCGTCAGCGTCTCGTACCCGTCCTTCACTAAGCGGATACTCCGGGTGCCGTAGTAGGTGAAATTCGCGGAGACCGGGCTGGTGCCGATCTCATAGTCGTCCACGTATACCAACGCGCCTGGCGGGTTGGTGCGAATGGTCATACGACGCTCAACACAGCCCCCTAGCCCGAGCCATGCAAGGCCTACCACCACCAATAGGCCTCGCCAGGAACGGCACCGGGCAGCCATAGGCCGGTCCATGACTCTCCACATTCGCCCACCGGCTTATGCGTGATCCAAGAGAGCAGAAAACGGGCGGAGTATACTAATCTGCTGCCTTCCCCGCTAGGCCAACTCGCCGCCGACCGGGCTGGCTGGGTGGCCTGGGTAAGCTAGAAAGCCGGCTCCCAGTGTTCGCGGCAGCTTGCAGCCGTTTTTGCTGCCCCGCTCGATAGCCGGTGCCGTCTCCGACAGATAGAATCGGACCTTTGAGACCGCTTCGGGCAGTTTGCACGGTCGTTGCCAGATTGTCGTCATGCCCCAGTATCCAAAGATCTTTCGCGTGCGACAAACTTTCGAGGCGCCTCGCGTGGAGGACATCGAGGCCGAGGTCCGCACTCAGCTAGCCAGCCTGAGCTTGGGTCAACGCGTGCGGCAGGGTCAAACTGTTGCCATCACCGCTGGCAGCCGCGGGATTGCCAACATCCACAAGATTCTTCGGGCGGTCGTCGGCTATCTCCGAGGCCTTGGTGCGCAGCCCTTTATCGTGCCCGCCATGGGAAGCCATGGCAATGGAACTGCCGAAGGCCAACGCCAGGTGGTCGAGTCGTACGGGGTCACGGAGTCGTTTGTGGGGTGTCCGATCCGCTCGGGCATGGAGACGGTCGTGGTCTGCCGCACGCCGGAAGGTATTCCCGTCCACTTCGACCGCTACGCCTTCGAGGCCGACCATGTCGTGGTGTGCAACCGTGTCAAGCCACATACGCGCTTTGTGGGCGAGATCGAGAGCGGCTTGATGAAGATGATGCTCATCGGCCTGGGAAAGTGCGAAGGGGCGGCAGTCTACCACCGCGCAATCCAGGACTATAGCTTCGGGCAGATTATTCGCAGCGTGGCGGGCGAGGTGCTGCGGAGGTGTCATATATTGTGCGGGCTGGGGATTGTCGAGAATGCCTACGACCAGACGGCTCGCATTGAGGCGATCCCGCCAGAGCAGTTCGAGGCCCGAGAGAAAGAACTGCTCGCCTTGGCCAAGCAGTGGATGCCGCGCCTGCCGTTTCGCCACGTGGACATCTTGCTGGTGGACCAGATCGGCAAGAACGTCAGCGGGACGGGCTTGGACACCAACGTGGTGGGACGCAAGTTCGATGACCACAAGGCCATGCCCGACGAGTTCCCCAAGGTAAAAGTCATCGTGATTCGCGGACTGACGCCGGAGACGCATGGGAATGCGGTGGGCATGGGAATTGCAGAGTTCTGTAGGAGCCGTCTGTTGCGGGAGACCGACTTTCTAGCCACCCGGCTTAACGCCATCGTTGCCAGCCACCTTTCAGCCGCCATGCCCCCGTTGGATTACGAGACGGACCGGGAGATTCTCGACATTGCGTTGGGGACAGTGGGTCTGGTAGAGCCGCCGGATGCCAAGTTGCTTTGGATCCGCAACACGCTGGATCTGGTGGAGTTGGAATGCTCGGCCGCTTACCTGGCCGAGGCCCGCACCCGCACCGATTTGAAGATGCTGACTGGCCTGCGCGAGCTGCCGTTTGACGCGGAGGGTAATCTGCCCGATTGTGCTGCATTGGGCCCGTAGCCGGCCTGGCTCGCTCGTTTTCTCTGACACCGGAAACCCGCGGCGCAAGTCTCCAGTCTGCGGGCAAAAGCCAACATGCAAGCCAATGCGGCTGCACTACGTGTCGAAAAGCCGCATCTATTGAATCCTGGACGGACAGCAAAACGGGTCCGACAAGAAAGCGGCGTGCCAGCAATTGAGGCGATTTCGGGCGTTGCATAATCAACGCAGGATGCCATAGCGCCCATGAAGACATAATATGTAGCACAGGCTTCCAGCCTGTTACACATCAGCCAAGAAGGCTTTGCTATGGGCAGTTTCGAAAAGGGCTTTCAGAGCCGGAAATTGAAGGTGCGCGTGACGAGCCGCCAAGCGCGGGCGCCCAGGGTCTGCCAAAGAGGCCGGTCCATGTAGATCTTGGCTCGGCCACGCAGGCCGATTTGGGCGCGGCCTTCTGGTTCATCCAGGGGGACGCGGGCTTGATAGGAGGGGCTTTGCGGGCGTTCGACGCCGGTATGAGGGTCGGTCTTGGTAGGCAATTCGCCCTTGGCCCTGGTCGAAAGCCGGTGAGAAGCCACCTTGAGGTCCGACTGGGAGATTTCGGCGATGGTGCCCTCAGAGGACTCATGCGGTCGAGCGTCCAGTTTGATCTTCACCCGCTGCCCGACCCGTACAAACTCGATGTCAGCCTGATCGATAACCAGCACCGCTTCCATCCGGCGCGGATCGCCGATCTGGCAGAACAGTTGGCCCTCTTCCAAGTGGGCCCCCAGGTTTTCGGGAAGCAAGGGCGTGCCGGACCACGATGGCAGCGGCCCTTCGGGGTCCTTGCGAGATGGAGTCCAGGGCGGCGGGAGGACCGTGCCGTCTGCACGCGCCACCAGCGTCAGCTTCTTTTGATCGGTGCGCTTCTCTTCCAACTGTTTTCTGATGCTGTCCAGGGCCTCCTTGGTTTCCAGGAGTGCCGCCCCGGCCTGCGCGTCGTAAGAACGGCGCCACCGCAAGGTTTCCAGCCGGGTCTGGTATTGGCTTTCCTGGCTTTGAAGCTCGGCGATTTGCAGGTCCAGATCGCGGTTGACAAGCTGCGCCAACGGGGTGCCTTTAGTCACGGTGTCGCCGGCCTTGACGAACAGGCGTTCCAAGTGTCCTGGCACGTCCACGTACACCGCCGAAGCGTCGTGCGCCTGGATCTCCAGCGTGGCCATCACGTGGTAGGGCAACGGCACCAACAACACGAACCCTGCCAGTGCCAGCAACCCTGCAATGCTGGCGTACATGCGGGGCTTTTTCACTTTGTCCAGTCTGCCGGGCACGTAGAAGAACTTGCCCAACTGATAAAGCGGTTGCACGAACAGCCCGTACATCGCAGCGATTCCGATGATATTCCCGATCACCTCCAACCGATACGGCTTCCAGATCTGGTACAAGAACCACAAGATGGAGAAGACCACGAGCCAGCGGTAGACGGCTGCGGCCACAGAGTAGATGACGAAGAAGATCTGGTTGTGTTGAGGGAGGAAGGGGTCTTCGGCGGGCTCCAGCCCGAGGAACCACTCCCCGGCCTTGCGGCTGAGGATCTGCGTGGCCTTCTGCCGCAAATTGGGAATCTCGGTGATGTCGGCCAGGATGTAGTAGCCGTCGTAGCGGAGGAGCGGGTTGCCGTTGAAGATGACCGTGCTGACCGAGCAGACGAACATGGTATTCAGGCACAAGTTGTTCAGCAGGCCCGGCTCGCTGAACCACCAGACGAACGTGGCCACGGAGGCCAGGAAGATCTCGACGTACATCCCGGCTGCACCGATGGCCGCACGATGCCACTTGTTGGGCAACATCCAGGAGTCGGACACGTTGCAGTACAAGCAAGGTGTTAGCACCAGGATCATGATGCCCATCTCGTGGCATTCGCCACCGAAATGCTTGCAGGACAGGCCGTGCCCAAGCTCGTGCAAGACCTTGGTCAGTGCCAGGGTGACAGCCAGGAGCAAGGCGTTGGTGGGGCTGAAAAACTGGTAAAAGCCCGGCAGCTTCGCCTGAAACTTGTCGAACTGCACCGCCAGAAGCGCCAAGGCCGAAACGGCCATCACCAACCAGATAACCACGGCTGTCCGGGAGAAACACCACCAGACATAAGGATACAACCAGTTGAGAAAGCGTTCCGGGTCGATGCCTTTGAAGCGGATGCTCAGGATGTTGCTGAGGATCGAGAGCAGCTCCTTGCGTCGTCGCTCGTCACGGCGTTTGCGGAGCTGGGCACCCTGCCCCGGCACCCCGGCCACCACCAGCCCGCTCCGGTGCAACATCCCCAAAAACTGCTGCAACTCCTCGAGTGTGATTTTTTGCGGCGGGAACTGGGCCTCGAACTCTTCCTTGATCTGATCGAGGCTCCTCTGGCCGTCAAGCATCTGGAGGATGGCGTATTCTTCCTCCTGGAACCGGAAATAATGCAGCCCGACCGGATCCTTGACCACCCAGTACGTGCGACCCTGATAGCGCTGGCGCTGCGCACTTAAGTCCGGCCGCTTCCTGATGGGAAGCCTGCGTGCGGAGCTGGAGACCAGGCTTTCGGCCAGAGTAGGCATAGAGAAAGCCCCTCACGCCAAAGGCGGCCTAACGAGGATTGGACCTGTCATGCTTGTCGTCAGTGGGTGTCTCATCGGCCCAGCTCGATGGTCATGTCTGCATTCATGCCGGGGCGGAGGACCCAGTAACCGTCCTGTTGCTTATTGATCACCTCGGCCTTGACCAAGAACTGGGCGCCGGCCTCGACCAGCGAGCTGACGAAGTCGATCTTGCCATGGAGGACAACTTCCTGGTTGCGGGGCAGGGCGACCTTGACGCTGACGGGCCTGC
>Ga0129299_1001734_pt1 | contig 14575 bp, 12 predicted proteins | sample ConPoolayeCmetaG_FD_94477 | JGI IMG/M metagenome (GOLD analysis project Ga0129299, IMG submission 94477) | Hot spring microbial mat communities from California, USA to study Microbial Dark Matter (Phase II) - Cone Pool mat layer C metaG ... | reverse complement strand
GGTCCGCGAGATCCTGCGCATGCCGACGCTGCGATACCGGGTGGTCGGCTTCCTGGACGACGACCCCGCCAAGCAGGGAGCGCGGATTCACGGGATCGAGGTGCTCGGGACCATCTCCGACGTCAAGCGGATCTGCGAAGCCTACGACGTTGACGAGCTGCTGATCGCGATGCCCTCGGCGACGCGCGCCGAGATGCGCCGCGTGGTCGAGCTCTGCCAGGGAACCGAGCTGCGCTTCAAGACGCTGCCGGCGATAGAGGACATCATCGCCGGACGCGCGACCGTCAGCCAGATTCGCGACGTCGACATCAATGACCTGTTGGGACGCGAGCCGGTCACGCTGGACGAAGACCTGATCCGCGAATCCACCCGCGCCCGAGTCATCATGGTCACCGGGGCAGGCGGCTCGATCGGCTCGGAGATGTGCCGACAGGTCGCCCGGTTCCACCCCAAACGCCTGGTCCTGGTCGAGCAGGCCGAGCAGCACCTGTTCGAAATCGACCGCGAGCTGAAGCGGAGCTTCCCCGCCGTTACCCTGGTCCCGTACGTGGCCGACGTCTGCGATGCCGCCCGCATCGAGCACATTTTCGAAACCGAACGGCCCGAGGTGGTTTACCATGCCGCCGCCCACAAGCACGTCCCCATGATGGAGCTCAACCCGGGCGAGGCGGTCAAGAACAACATTCAGGGCACGCGGGTGGTGGCGGATGCGGCCGCCCGCTTCGGCTGCCAGAAATTCGTCATGATTTCGACCGACAAGGCGGTCAACCCGACCAGCGTGATGGGCTGCTCCAAGCGCGTGGCCGAGATGTATATCCAGGGACTCGACCAGCGCTGCCAGACCGACTTCGTCACCGTCCGCTTCGGCAACGTCCTCGGCAGCAGCGGCAGCGTAATCCCGATCTTCCGCGAGCAGATCGCGCGCGGCGGGCCGGTCACCGTCACCCACCCGGACATGGTGCGCTACTTCATGACCATCCCCGAGGCCGCCCAGCTCGTGCTCCAGGCCGCCGCGATGGCCAAGGGCGGAAAGGTCTTCGTCCTGGACATGGGCCAGCCGGTGCGCATCGTCGACCTGGCCCGGCAGATGATCACTCTGTCCGGCTTCCGGCCGGACGAGGATATCAAGATCGAGTTCGTCGGAGTGCGACCGGGCGAGAAGCTCTATGAGGAGCTGATGATCGAGGGAGAGGGCGTCTCGCGCACCCAGCACCCGAAGATCGGCATCTGGCAGGCCAAGCCGGTCGATTTCGAGCCGCTGGCGGCGGCGATCGACGACCTGGTGGCCAATGTTGACAGCCTGCCGCGCGACCAGATCCGCCAGCGGCTGCGACAAATAGTCCCCGAGTATCAGCTCGAAGCGAACCACCAGGTCCCCGCGTCCGCCCGGACCGCCTCGGTCGCCGCCGTACGGGCGGCCGGAAGCACCAGCGACTGAATCGGTACTTCTCGGCGCGATGCGTCGGGGGCCGCAACGGGGTCGCCCACTGCTGAACCCATGAGCCGCCGGCCGCAGCCGCCCCTGCCGCGCGAGGGCAGACGTCGTCCAGCCGCCCGCCTATACTAGAGCCTATGCCTAAGCGGGTAATCATCCTTGGCTCGACTGGCTCCATCGGCCGCTCGGCCCTGGAAGTGGCGGCGGCCATCAGCGACGAAGTCCGCGTGGTTGGTCTGGCCGCCGGCCGGGCCTGGCGGAAACTGGCCGAGCAGGCCACGCGCTGGAGGGTGGAGGCCGTCGCGCTGGCCGACGACGCCTGTGGCGGGCAGCTCCGTCGAGCCTGTCCGCCCGGGACGCGCGTGTTCACCGGAGCAGAGGGCCTGGTCGAGCTGGTCAAGACCTGCGAGGCGGACTTCGTTCTGGCCGCCATCGTCGGGGCGGCCGGACTGCCCGCCACGCTGGCGGCCGTCGAACGCGGCCTGGACGTCGGCCTGGCCAACAAGGAATCGCTGGTTGTCGCCGGCTCGATCCTCATGCCGCTGGCACAGCAGCGCGGAGTCTCCGTGCTTCCGGTCGACAGCGAGCACTCGGCCATATTCCAAGCTCTCCAGGGCGGCCGGCGCGAAGACGTGCGGTGTATCTACCTGACCGCTTCGGGCGGTCCGTTCCGCACCTGGCCGCGTAAGCGCATCGAGCAGGCGACCGTAGAAGAGGCGTTGCGCCACCCCACCTGGTCGATGGGACCCAAGATAACCATCGACAGCGCCACCATGATGAACAAGGCGCTCGAGGTCATCGAGGCGCGGCACCTGTTCGGTGTAGACATCGACCGCATCAAAGTGCTGATCCACCCCGAGTCGATCGTCCACTCGATGGTGGAGTTCTGCGACGGCTCGACCATCGCTCAGCTCGGCACGCCGGACATGCGAACCCCGATACAATACGCCCTGACCTACCCCCGCCGGCTGCCCGGTCTGGCCCAGCCGCTCTCCTGGGACTCCCGGTGCAGCCTGAACTTCGAGCCGCCGGATTTCGAGCGTTTCCCGGCCTTGCGGCTGGGCTACGAGGCCGCCCGGCGCGGAGGCACCTGCGGAGCGGTGCTCAGCGCGGCGAACGAGGCGGCGGTCGCTCGCTTTCGAGCCGGGGAGATCCCGTTTGGACGAGTTGTCGAACTGGTCGAGCAGGCGCTGAATCGGCACCAGTACATCGCCCGGCCGACGCTGCAAGAGCTGCTGGCGGCCGACGCCTGGGCACGGCAGGAGGCTGGAGAGTGCATTCGAGTCTGACCCTGACAACGGCCCTGCTGGCGGCGACCGCCACGCCGTCCTGGCTGAACACGCTCATTCCGCTGACCAAGGTCATCATCGGCTTTTCGCTGATCATCTTCGTTCATGAGCTGGGCCACTTCCTGGCCGCCAAGCTGGTCGGCATCCGCGTCGACCGCTTCGCCGTCGGTTTCTGGCATCGTGTGTTCGGCTGGCGCAAGGGCGAGGGCTTCACCTTCGGAAACCGCCCCAACTACACGCCGCAGCAACTGGCCGAGAAGGGTTACGGGGAGACCGACTACTGTCTGAAGGTGCTGCCCTTCGGGGGATACGTCAAAATGCTCGGGCAGGAAGACATCCAGATCAACGAGCAGACCGGGCAGATCAGCCTCAGCGACGATCCTCGGGCGTTCACCAACAAGACGGTCGGCGCACGCATGCTGGTCGTCTCCGCCGGCGTGATCTTCAACCTGCTCTTCGCCTTCCTGGCTTTCATGGCCGTGTACATGATGGGGCGGCAGGCGCTGGCGCCACAGATCGGCGTGGCGGATGTGTCCAGCCCCGCCGCCAGAGCCGGCCTCCGCAGCGGAGACGTGATCCTCGAAGCCAATGGGAGGCCGGTGGAGACCTTCCGCGACATCGTGCTGGCCATGATTCTGGCCGACGAAGGCCTGCTTCGCTTCCGCGTGCAGCGGGGCACCGAAGTGTTGCCCGAGGAATTGGTGATGCAGCTCGAGGGGGTGGATGTGACCGACAGCAGCGCCACCGGCCTGCTGCCCGCCGCGTCAACCGTCATACAGGATGAGCCCGCGCTGCTCAGCCGGCTCGACGATTTCCGTCCGGGCGACCGCATAACTCACGTGGCCGGCCGACCGGTGAGCGACGCGACTGAGCTGCTGGTGGCGCTGGCGGAAGCCGCCGAGCGTACCGGAGAAGCCCAGGTGGAGGTCGCCGTCGAGCGTCCGGCGGCCGACGATCCCACGCGGGTCGACGTGCACACCTGCCGATTGCCCGCCGCGCTGCGTATCTTCCAGACCATCCCCCAAGGCAGCACGACGGAGGCCGCCGACTCGCGCCACGTCCTGGGCCTCTGCCCGCGGCAGCGTGTGGAGCTGGTGGACCCGGGCGGTCCGGGAGACGAGGCCGGGTTTCAGGTCGGCGATGTCATCGTCCAGTGGGGCGACGTGCTTCATCCGCTGTACAGCGAAATCGTTGACAATATTCAGCAGCATAGCGGCCGGCCGGTGCGCGTCGTCGTGCTGCGTGACGGCCGGAACGTAGAGCTGACCGTCGTGCCGCGCCCACCCTTCCGCCTATTCCGTCCCGCGCCCGCCCGCGTCGGCCTGGGCTTCAGCCACGAGACCGACTCGCCGGTGGTGGCACAGGTGGCGTTGCAGACCCCCGCGGCGGCGCTGGGCCTGCCGCGCGGTGCGGTACTGCTGTCTGTCGACGGACAGCCGGTGGCGAACTGGCTCGACGTGGTGCAGCGACTGCGGGCAGCGGCAGGCAGGACAGTGACGGTCGGCTATCGCAGCGGCGTGCGCGAAGGCCGCGGCCAGATGCGGGTACCGTCCAGCCTGGTCAATGAGCTCGGGCTGCGGCCGCTGGCCTCGGTGATGGAGATCAACGGGCAGACGCGCGCCAGGCTGGAGAACGGGCAAGTCGCGCACCTGCCCAGCACTTTCGCGGTCCAGGCCCTGCTGGCTCAGCACGCCGGGCAGACCGTCCACATCAAGTATCAGCCTTCGCCGGCGGACGTGAGCATCCGGGAGGCCGACTTTTTCGTGCAGCCCGACGGCTCCAATGCCGACCCGTGGCAGATGCGCATCCTGTACAGCACCGTCGATCTTCCGCTGCGACCGCTGATGAAGACGGTGCAAACCAACAACCCGATTAAAGCGGGATATCTGGGGCTCAAGAGCACCGGCGACGTTCTGCTGGAGGTGTACAACGTCATCAAGAGCATCGCCAAGAGCTTCCTGTCCGCGCGGGCCGGGACCGCCAAGCACGTCGCCGGCCCGGTCGGCATCGTCAACGTCGCCCTCGACCGCGCGCGCCAGGGCTTTCCGGAACTGCTGTTCTTCCTGGCGTTCCTGTCGGTCAACCTGGCGGTGATCAACTTCCTGCCATTCCCGGTGGTGGACGGCGGGCTGATGGTTTTTCTGATCATCGAGAAGCTCAAGGGCAGCCCGCTGGGCGTCAAGACGCAGATGGTCGCCACGCTGGTCGGCCTGGCCACCATCGTGCTGGTCTTCCTGCTGGTCACGATCAAGGACATTACGCGTATCTGGGGCGGGTAGCCACCTGCTCCCGACCGCGGGGGCGGCCTTCTGCGCCGCGCGCGTTGGCCCGGAATCGGTTGACGGCGTTCCGCTCGCGAGGGTACAAAGGTGTCGTCAGTGCCAGCGGAAATCGTTCGACTCGGGAGAACGCGACCTCCGCCGCGATGCCGAATCGGAACCTTTCTGACGCCTTCAGGAGTATCCGCTCGCATCAGTCGGTGCAGGGCGGTCTGAGAAAACGTGCTTGTGCTCGAACGCGGCTCATCGTCTAACTCTGTCCCAGATGGCCTGCGAAAGAACAGGGGAGCTGAATGCGATTGTCCGCACAGCCGAGCAGTTGAGACGGGACGAGATCTCACCTGAGGAGGCGCGCGAGCGCCTCAGGCGCCAAGGCATCGGGTCCGAACGGCTCAAGGGGCTGATCAGACAGCTCCAGGCATTGGCGGGCGAGTCGTAAGACGCATTCTGACGGCTGAAATCTTCACCGCCACGGCGCTGCGGAACATCCAAACACTCCTGGGGCTTCTGTGGGCCTTGCTTCAGTTGCTGGGGCTGCTGTTGCCAATATGATCGGCCAGCGCGCCTACCGCCGGAAGCAATCTCGGTCCGGTCAGAAAAGGCGCAATTGCGCAGCTCGCTTCGCGGAAACCCCACATTCGGGCCGCTGCCACGGCTGACCGCAGTTCAGCCCGTAGCGCGTGGCCATCGTTTCAAATAGCCGCTCAATACTCTCCCAGTACGCCCCGTCCGCACGCATGCGCACGCCGAACTCCGGATGGTTCAGCCGCCCGCCACGCAGGTCGCGAACCAGCCGCTCCACCTTCGCGGCGGCCAGCGGCAACACCTGCCGCAAACGCGAAAGAAACACCGGGGCGACGTTCCCCGGCAGCCGGACCGGCGTGTAGCACGCCGTCGTAGCGCCGCACGCCGCCGCCCGCGCCAGCAAAGCCGGTATGTCCCGATCATTCAGCCCGGGAATCAGCGGCGCGACGATGATGCCCACCGGCAGCCCGGCCGCCGCCAGCCGCCGCATGGCCTCGAACTGGCAGTCCGGCGACGGAGCGTGCGTCTCGATCAGGCGCGCGATGCGCGCGTCGGCAAAAGGCATGCTGAAGCAGATGCGAACGTCCGCGCGGCAATGCAGCTCGGTCAACACGTCGATGTCGCGGACGACCAGGTACGCCTTGGTCACGATGCGCACCGGGTTGGCGTACTGGACGCAGACCTCCAGGCAACGGCGTGTAAGCCGGTAGACCGCCTCCAGCGGCTGGTAGCAGTCGGTGACGCCGGAGAACATCACGACCTCCCGCTTCCAGCTTCGGCGAGAAAACGCGGCCGCCAGTCGCTCCGGCGCGTTGACCTTGGCGACGATCTGCGTGTCGAAGTCGCTGCCGGCGCCGAAGCCGAGGTACTCATGCGTCCGGCGGGCATAACAATAGGCGCAGGCGTGCTGGCAGCCGCGGTACGGGTTGACGCTCCAGCAAAAGGGTATGTCCGGGCTGTCGTTCTTCGCCAGCGCCGAGTCCGCGTGCTCCTCGTACACGGTCAGCTTGGCCTCCGGCGGTGGGCCGAGCCACTGCCGGTACTCGCCGAGGTACGGGTTGGGCGGGTTATCGACGCGCTGCACGCGACGCTCCTGCTCTCAACAGTATATTCGGTATCTGTTAGGATCGCAAGGGGGCGGACCGGCAAACGGACTGCGCGGCTCCAGGCCGTCAGTTTGCCGCCCGCGACGCGCCCCGCCGGCCCGGACAGCACCCGCCCTTACGAGCCGGATCGTTTCTGCTCAGTCCAGAGCTCGCGCAACCGCGATTCGATCGTGTCCAACTCGCTGACGATCTGCTTACGCCGCGCGTCGTAGTCGGCCGGGGCGAGCTGGCCCCGAAGATGTTCGAGGCTGGAAAGCTGCTGACTGACCTGCTCCCACCGCTGGTAAAGCGTTTCGCGCTCCTCTTTCGGACTCATGATCGCACCTCCGCCCGCCGCCGCCACGGCAAGTCCGCTCAACGGCTCACCCCAGACCAGCCGTATTCGAACCGAAAGCAAGAACCGCCGCAACCGGACAGGCGCGATGGTCGGGTTCGCGTTTGCCGGCGTCATTCGACCGGCGCGGGCGGGCCGGCGGCTTGAACCGCGCCGCGCGAATGCCTAGGCTGAAAGGCGTCCGGTCGCAGTGGTGAATTCCCGTAGCCGCCCGGTGCACCCGTGTTCGAGCTGGATGCCGCACGTCGGGATGAACTGATCGAGGTGTGGGCGCGGCGCCTGGTCGACCGCGGCCTGGCCACGCCGGCGATTTTCCTGCTGGAGGCGCACAAGCCGCTGGCTGGATTCAGCGCACAGGCTCTGCTGGCCTTCCAGCCGCTGCTCGCGCCGATCGTGCGGATGAACGTCGGAGAAGTGGCCGCGTTCATCCGCAGTGCGGACAACATCGAGCGCCTTCTGCTGTGCATCGAGGAGCTTGAGCAACAGCGAGTCGCCGCGGAGCGTGGACGCCGACGGCGCAGAGCGGAAGCCCGCCGACGGGCGCGGCGGATCCGGCGACTGCGACGCCAGGCAGATTCATGAGCGCTGGTGCCGGCCCTTCCGATCCGCAGTGAGCGTCAGTCGAGAGGCTGACCCCCGAACGCCCGGGCGCTCAGCCATCCGCCCCCCTGACCGGCGGCCGATCAGGCTTTCTCGCGCTGCGGCTGGTTGACCGGCGTGCCGCGACGGACCTTCACGAACTCCGCGCCCACGCGGTGCTGCCGGGCCGAGACGTGCGTGCAGTTGCGCACGACCGCAACCAGGCACGGGCTGTGCGGCAACATGTCGAAGTGGGCGCGTACGACCGTCCCGGGGTGTATGTAGTGGTCGTAGAAGAACGAGAACCCGCGCACGGAGATGTCCGCGGTCCGCACCACCAGATCACGATACCGGGTACCCGTCTGCGACCGCTCTTCGATAGACACATTCAGCAGAGCCGACCAGGCATGACGCTGATTTCGCCGCACTCGTATCTGCCCCCGTTCCGGCCGCCGTCCACGCAGCGCCGCCAAGACCTCTTTGGGATCCCCGATTTGCGCAGGCGGCGCCGCGTCAGCCTCGGGCTGGTGCCAGTCCGCGCCGGCGTACACGCCCAGCGCGCCGCGCTCGCGAAGCAGGTCCAGATGCTTGGGACCCAGCACCGTACCGGCCTGAATCAGCACCCGCCCGGTGCGATCGCGCAGATGGCCGGGCAAGACCATTCCGGGAACCAGGCTGTAGTAGTCGATTCGCCGAAGCTCGGGCGTCGCGCGGCCCGGAGACATACGCGGCTCCTTTGATCGCCGAAAAGTACGTGGTTTCTGCCGTGCCGCCCTGCACCGGCCGCTTCTGCCGGCGCGTGCACCACAGCGCCCGGCCCGGAGCCGGCTACAGGACGCCCAAGCAGGCCATTTGAAGTATGCGAACTATTCCGACCGCCAAACCGTCCGCAGACCTGTTTTTGTGCGGGATGGCGCGCACGCGGTAACGCTCGCCGGAGGCGACGCCTGATAAAACCAGCGTGCTGACCGGTCGCGCGCGGCGTCCGCGGGCAGCCCGGAGCCGGCCCGCCGCGGGAACCCGCTTATCGCCCGGTCGCCGGATACGCGCTAGCCGGCCAGCAGCTTCGCCAGCCACTGGTCCCATAGGAAGCCGATGCGCGGCGCCAGCCAGGACAGCCGCGTGTTGACGGTGTTGCCGAACATGGCCCCGAAACCGACCATCATGGCCAGACGGCCGGCGATGAGCACCCCTCTTCCGGCGGCGGTTTTCGGACGAAACACGAAGATGAAGTAGACCAGCGAAAGAACCGCCACAATCACGAACACCAGGTGCTCCACTCGCGACGGTCGGAACTCAGATGCGCCGGTGTTGGGGTCGGTCACCCACGGCCAGATCGGCTGGATGGTGTCGAGGATCTGCGGAATGACCAGGTTTATCTGCGTCTTGAACTCGGGCCCGATCATCAGCCCGATGAAGCAGGCCACGATCAACTGATTCAGCCAGCGGTACTTCCTGGAATACGTGAAGTACCACAATGATCCCGGCAACGCCAGAAGCAGCCACAGCGCGTTGGTCCAGTGAGCCGTACCGGCCAGGCCGGCGTAGATCGGGCCGAGCCAGTCGGGAACCAGGATCTTGTCGATGTTGTCCAACAGGTAGGCCAGCGCGCCGCCCATGATGATCGCTTCGATGAAGCGGTAGAAGCGGTTGTCGCCCAGGAGGAACGCGAACACCCCGACCGTCAGAAACGCCATGATGAACTCGGAGATGCGCCGCTCCAGCAGCTTGCTGTAACGGCGCTGGGCCTCCAGGTCGGCCAGGCCCGCCAGCAGCGGGTTGAGGGAATCGGCGGCCTCGGCCCGCGCTTCGACGCGCAACCGCTCCAGGCTCACCCGCTCGAAGCGGGGGTACTCCACGCCGGGCTGGTCGTCCGCCCGCACCACCCGCGGCCGCGGCAGCGCACCAGCGCGCGAATCCTGCACCACCTCCACCACCACCGCGCCGACGTAGAACACCGCAAACGCCGCAAAGAGCGACCACATGAACCGTCTGGACAGGGGCGGCAGCGGCGGCGGCAGTCGGCGACGGTCCAGCGGGGCCAGCCGACCGCTGCGCTCGGCCCAGCGCGCCGCCAGATAGGCGATATTCCCAAGCACCACCAGCACCAGCAGCAGCGACTTGCCCAGGCTCATCGCGTTGTCCAGCGCGTTGGTGGTCGGCTCATCCGGGTTGAGCAGAGCCCGGTATTCCATGGCGGCCCGGGCCGAGTTGAGCATGCCGAAGAGCTGTCCCGACTTTACGTACGGGTACAGGTCGTTGGCCACGATGCCCATCGTCGCCGAGCCGATGCGCAGGTGGGGATAGTCGCCCTTGATCAGGCCGGCGATGTACTTGCCTTCGTCTCCGGCCGAAACCGTCAGTACCGCCGACACGTTGTGAAGGCTGTGGAGACGTTCGAGAATCGGGAAGCTGCGGTCGTCGGCGAGGTCGCGCTTATACACGTAATCCTGGCCGAAGAACTCGCGCGGCTTGGTGATGATGGTGTTGGCCTGGCTGGCGAAAACCGGGGCGTGCTTGTACCCGAAATCCACGTAGTCCTGCCCATAGACCCAGGTCGGCATCGGCTCGCCCCGTCGGCGCGCCCGCTCCCGCTCCTTCTGCCGCGCCTGCTCGAACGAGACCATGGCCGCATCGTGAAACTCCGGCTGGCCGATCGAGCACATCAGGACGAACGGCAGCCGGCGTCGCAGCAGATGCTCCACAATCACCTGGAATTGCGGGTCGTTCTCGCCGGAGGTCCCCGGCCCCCAGTTGGTCAGCAGCAGCACGACCTTCTCGCGCTCCGCCGGGTCGCGGGCGATGGCCTCGATGGTCTCGAAAAACATGCGCGTGGTCGTGTCGGGATAGATGGGCAGCGAGTAAGGCCAGACGAAGGGAACGCTCAGCACCGCGACCAGCAGCACATACACCACCCGCCGGTCGACCAGTTGCAATCGGCGAAGCAGCTCCATACGGTCACTTCTCCGCCTGCGGCGCCTGCGTAAGCCCGCGCTCCAGCCCCAACAGAATCCGCAGGCTGACCGCGATCACCGCCACCGAAATGCCGATCTGCAACCCGCGCTGCATGCCGGCGTTGGCCACGCGGTTGTCCAGGTCGGCCCAGTGAACCAGGTTGACGACCTGCGCACCGAACAGCTCATTGAGCTTGGCGCTGACCCAGCCGCCGACCGGATCGCTGCCCAGAATGACCAGCGCCGCCGAAAGCATCATCACCGTCGCCTCCACCGAGCGGATGCGGAAGGCGCGGTAGGCGGCGAAGGTGATGTAGAAGCCGAGCAGCGACATGACCGTGGCCGCCAGCGTGCTGATGAACGTGTCCAGGTAGAATTTCTGGGGGTGGAATCGGTAGGTGGCCTGATACTCGAAGTAGCGGCCGGCCAGCGCGACCTGCTCGGGCGGCAAGGCCTGCAAAGCTCGATCGCGCTCGACCGGATCGGCCAGCGAGAAAGCGGCCCGATAGGCGGCGACCGCGTCGGCCGTCTGGGCCTCCAGCCGACGCTCCTGGGCGTTGATGCGGTACTGCCACGCCAGAAAAAGCGTCACCACACTGAACGTCGCAAACACCACCAGCGAAAACGGCCACTCCTTCCTGCGCGCCACGATGTTCCGCCCGTGGACCATGAACAGGTTGATGATCCCCAGAAACAGGGCCATGGTGGCGACCACGTTTATGGCCCGCGACAGCCCCGTGTCGATCTCGGTCAGATGCAGCGCCAGACCCAGGCTGCTCTTTTCGCCGATGAAAAACATGACGATGTAGAAGATCGCCCCGAAGACGATCGCCGACCACATCAGACGTTGCTGCATAGCCGTCCCCTAGGCGAATGCCCCTTTCAGCTCGGCAAAGAACCGGGCCACGGTCTCGAACGCACACAGCGCGCAGCCCGCCACAATCACCAGCAGCACGCTCAGCTTGAATACATCCTGCGCACCCAGACTGCCCAGCAGCGGCGGGTCCTGACTCAGCTTCGCCGAGGCCGCCCAGAACTCCTCGCCGATGATCGTGTAGTCGCAGGAAGTAATGAAAAACGGGATCTGGGCGAGCTGGTCCGTGCCGGCGATCTGCATCGCCTGCACCGTCTGACCCGTCTCGGCAAACAGCAGCGCGTCCGCCACCCAGTAGCCGAAGTAGAAGCAGGCCGCCGGCCGCTCCTCCAGCATCCAGCCCATCGAACCCATCGCGAAGAAGAACAGCCCCCCAGGAAAGAAGCGCACATCTTCCGTGCGAAACGCATCAATGGCGCCGGCGTCCAGGTACCCGTCGCGCATGGCGTTGATGTGCACGGGCATGGTCTCCGGGTAGCAGCAGGGCACGATCAGCCGGTTGCCGAACTGCCCGCTCAAACGCGCCACCTCGCGCAGCAGCGGCATCGAGGCGAAAAGCTGCACCCGTTTCATCTCCGACCCCCCACCGGTCGTGAACAGCGTCGGCCGCCCCATCTCGGTCGCCCGCGCCACCGCCTCTTCAAAAGCCAGCAGACCGGCGATATCCCGGCTCGGCAGAACCCGCCCCCGCCGGGCCATCACGATGCCGGCCAGCACCCCCGCAACCACCACCAGCAGGAGCATCCGCGGCAACACCGCTCGCACCAGTGCCGTACCCGTCGCTGCGGATGCCCCCTCGGCCGGCGATGACGAATCCGCGCCGACGGCCGAGCAGCATACCGCGACCGCAAGGAGCGTTGCGGCAAGCCGTGAAGAGATGCTCCCTGCCATCGGGCGGCCCTCCATGGGCGAGCTAAGGGTTGCCCCGGTGGTTCCGAACGCGGGGCGCACCATCCTTACCCGTAGAGGCATCCTTGTCGACGGTACAGGCGACAAAACCCCCCGCAGAGAAAGCGTGGTGGGCCGACCCGGTCGCCTAGCTCGGTGGAGGCCCGGCCGCCTCCTCCTGCCGCGTCTCTACCCGTCGGTCCCCAGGCTGATCCGCAGCCCCCGACGGCAGACGCTCCGTGCCGGCCGGCGGCTCGAGCCGCTGCGGCCTCGGCGGCGGCGCCGGCTCGTCGCGTTCGATCTCGTCCGTCACGTCCTTCAGACGCTTGAACTCATTGACGGCCCGACCGAGCGAGCGCGCCACCTCCGGCAACCGGTTCCCGTAAAACAGCAGCGCGACCGCCGCCAACAGCAGCAGGTGCCAGGGGCTCAGGTTGTTCAGAAATGCCAGCATGTGCGATCCTTCCACGGCCGCGCCCCGACCAGCTTCTGGCCGCCTCGGCCTTCTCGAAGGCGCAACCCGGCGGCGGCCCGGGCGGTCACCACCATGTAAGGCTTTGGCTCTATGTTGATTATCGTCACGAGCCGCCGAACTGTCAAAGGCAAACCGCCCCCCGGCACCCCGGCGACGGGAGCAACTCCGCCGGCGGGCTCAAACGGCGCCTCGGCACAAGCTATCATCCCGGCTTTGCCGAGAAATGAACCATGCTGCGACTGCTGGGGTTCCTGCGCATCCGTGACCTGCCGCCGCTGACCCAGCCCAACTGCGCCGCCGAACTGAGGCACATGTCCCTCTGGGGTGTAGTGATCGGGGCGGCGGAAGCCAGCATGGTCAGCGTGGTGGCGTCCAAGACCTTTGGGGCGTCGCGACTGCTCACGACGATTGTCTGGGCCCTGCCCTTGCTGGTGAACGTCTTCAATCTGGCCTGGGCCACGGTCATTCAGGGCCGTCCGCGTAAGCCCGTGTTCCTTCTGATCGCCGGCGGCGGACTGCTGGCCATCGCCTCGACCGGGCTGACGTCGTCGCACTGGCGTCCCTGGGGCGGCTGGGCGTTTGCGGCCCAGGTGGGGCTGACCCATTTCTTCCTGTCGGGGCTGGTTACCGTCCGGACGACGATCTGGCGGGCCAACTACCCGCAGGAACTGCGCGCTCAGATCGCCAGCCGGCTCCAAACCCTCAACCTGCTGATCTCGGTCCTCACCAGCGCGGCGCTGAGCCTCGTTTTCAACCGGCGACCGGAATACTACCGGCTGGTGTACCCCGCCGTAGCTCTGCTTGGCGCGCTTTCGCTGCTCCCGCTGCGTCGGCTGCGGATACGTGGAGAGCGGGCCTCGCTGGGCCGATTCTGGCGCCGCGCCCAACTACTCAACGGCAACGGCCAAGCCGCGCTCGGGCTTCGCGCCAGCCTCGCCGAAGGGCTGGCCATCCTCCGTCGGGACCGCTTGTTCGCCGAGTATATGCAGGCTCAATTTCTGCTCGGCTCGGCGAACTTCTTCACGGACCCGATTCTGGTGAACCTGCTGACCAAGGAGGTGGACTTTGACTACTTCGGCGCGCAGTCGCTGATGTATCTGCTTCCCGTGACGGTGCTGCTGCTGTCGATCCAGTTCTGGGCGCCGCTGTTCGACGGCGCCGGGGTGCTCAGGTTTCGGGTGTACAACAGCCTGTGCTGGACGGCCTCCTACGGCTGCACGCTGGCCGCCGTCGCGATGCTCCACCTCGGCACACCGCCCCCGATGATACCGGCCATGGCCACCTTGTTTATCGGACGAATGCTGAACGGGGTGGCGCGTGGCGGCGGCACCCTGGCCTGGAACCTCGGCCACCTCCATTTCGCTCCCGAGGAGCAGACTGAAATCTACATGAGCATCCACGTGGCGCTGACCGGCGTCCGCGGACTGCTCATGCCGCTGCTGGGCTGGTGGTGCTACAGCCATCTCGGCTGGGGATCGCTGGCCATCGCATTGCTTCTCGCTTCCGTCGCCTCTGCCATGTTCGCCCGCGCCGCGCGCGCCGCCCGGCGCTGCGGCCCAACCGCCGCAGCAAGCGGCAGCTAGCCGCCCAATTGGTTGCAATCACGTCCCAACCCTGGTTGCCACCGCCGACAGACAGAGCCGCCGCCGGCCGCCACGGTCCGGGTCGGTCGGCGCTTCGCGGCGATTTCTAACGGGTTTTTAGCGCGAGTTGCGGTTGGCGCCGCCACCTGCGGGGATATACTTGCGCCCCAGGAGCGTGGAGACAGAGGCGGCTCACCTCATTGCAGATGCGATGCTGCTCGAACCGCGCCAGGACGGACTCCGCCCGACGGACT
>Ga0129299_1001733_pt1 | contig 14575 bp, 10 predicted proteins | sample ConPoolayeCmetaG_FD_94477 | JGI IMG/M metagenome (GOLD analysis project Ga0129299, IMG submission 94477) | Hot spring microbial mat communities from California, USA to study Microbial Dark Matter (Phase II) - Cone Pool mat layer C metaG ... | reverse complement strand
GGATGTGATAGTGTGGTTCTTTAAATTATAAACAGACAGGTATTCATGCCTCATGTCGTTCCTCCTTCTGGGTACTACATCGAACCAATTACCGTATTAAGAAAAAGGGGGAGGAAAACCTCCCCCACAACGGGAATTACACTACTCTGTTATAGTTGAGGTCAATGCACTCAGCAAAGAACTGCACCTTACCAACCTGAACGGCATCGGTTGGGCTACCAGCAATCAGCACAGAATTAGCGGAAGCAAGGAAGCCAGTAGGGGGAGAATATGGCTCGCCGGAAATATCACGAACCCATCCAGTAGTCCCCAAATCACTCCCATCGTGGAATCCGTCCGTATTGGCTCCCTCAATACCAACATCGAAGTCGTCACAACCAGTATCAGCCCTAACCACCTTCAGTAGGACCTCGCGAACGATAGTGTTTGCTGGAATGTTAAAAACTGCAACCGTCTGAGTTGCTGACAGTTTATCCTCGGCAAAGTCAATTTCGTTCTTGAGGATATAGTGTCTATTAAGGCCATCAACAGGGATTGCGACGGCACTACCAGCCTTGTTAATCGTAGCCATGGAAAACCTCCTTTACGGAAATATTGTATTAACCCTTGGTGATAATTAGGGCACCATATGCCTCTGGTTTAATCGTCTTATAACCATAAACCTGTAATCCCCTAACCCTCTCAGCAAATGCATCGGACGGGGTTGGGATGTGATCTGTTTTAACGATCTGGGTTGCAAATGTAATTGCATCCCTTACGCCAAACAGGGCCACAAATTTATTGGATGTCTTGTAGAGCAGGTTGCTTGAGTATAGGGTGAACCTGTCAATCATACCGATTCTTCCGTTTCTTAATACACTGGTCCCATCCCCCATCATGCTGGCGTCCTTGACGTCAGATTTCTTAATCATACCAGCCATCCATGTGGGAATTACGAACCATCGCCCAGTTTCGGGAACATTCTGTTCGTCGAGAACTGTTCCACAGTCCACAATGAAATCTATGACATTGTCCTTTGAAATGGTAACGGGACTGGCAACGGTACCAAGATTAATGTCCCCGCTAATGCGACCAGCAGATGAACCAGCATTCGCGGCAGCCATCCCAGCATAGATTGAGGAATCATTAAAGAACGAACGCTCGATGGAAATTTTCATCTGCATAGCAGCATCGTCCGTCCATTTGTTCAAGAGCGGGAGATCAGACTGCACCTTAACGATGTTGTCCAGTTCGATTGCCCACCTTTTTCCCTTGTCAATCAGAAGGGTAATCGCCTGTGACTCTGGTCTTTCGTAGGTTACAGTCTGTCCAATTGCATGATCAACGACGGTGATGTCAGGAATTGAACGGATGATGACAGTATCACCCTGTTTCTTAATCTCACCCTCATAGTCAGTGTTTGTGATCTGACTAAGAACCGTGTAATCGTAGTATTTGGTCAGAATTTTACCAGACCAAATTTCAGGAATGAACTTGCTACGCCCACCGGCTGCATAATCAGGATGTCCTGGTTCTCTTGGGAATGCCATTTGAATTTCCTCCTTTTAAGAAATTCAGATGATCCTCCCCTCCACTAGGGCACGTTCGATTTTCGCTTCAATTTTTCGCTTTTCCTCGTCACGCCCTTCGTATTTCCCCCGTCTTACATCTGAGTAAAATTGTTGTATATCTGACGATTTGATCACTTCAAAATCTTGCTTACTTTCTTTCCCCGGTAGGGGTTTCCTTGTCCCAGCACTTTTCGGTGGTGCAACATCCTTTGGTACTTTATTGTCAGGTATAGCACCCTTCTGCTGTGTTTCCTTATTATTTAGTGTCTTGAAATCCTCAAAGAACGCCACAACCCTATTGGCATCCTTTCTCTTGTAGGCATCTTCTAATAGGGCGTGCCTACTAACCCCAGTATATCTCTCGACCTCGGATAACCACTGAATGAACTCTGGCGATTTATTAATTTCCTCCCAGTCTGGTATAGTGGTGTCCAATTTATCGTAAAATCGTTCCTCTTCGGAACGAGTGACTTTGGCTGATTGTTCATCAATCTTGGAGGCGACCCTGCTTACCTCGTCATTAGTGACCCTAACGACCTTGCTGGTAATTTTCTCAAGAGCCTTCCAAATGTATGGTGCTTCCGTCTTGAGAAATCCAACATCTGGATCGGACTCAATGTCTGCCAGTACAGCCTGGGCAATATCCTGCTGTTTCTGACCAGGTTCCTTGGGAATATCCTGAATACGTTTTTCGTACTCCTGGAGTTTTCCCTGGAGCAGGCCTAACTGATACCTCAAGTCCTGAACATCCTTATTGTACATCCCCCGAAGGACTTCGTACTTATGCTTAAAGTCATCCGAGGATTGACTAGGTTGCTCCTGACGTTTAGTATCATCATCTGGCTTATCTGGCTGATCCTGGACACCGTCAGTACTGCCCGATGCGTCACTGTCTGTTACGGGAACCTGCGAATCACCTTTGCCCGCATCCTGTTCATCTTTCACCTCGACATTTCCCTCATCATTCGTGTTGGGTTGATCCTCATCCTGTTTACTGCCATATAATTCATCGTACAACCTATCCGCCTCCTGACCCATTTTTACAACCTGTAGCGGAATAGCCATAAAACACCTCCAATTCGGCGATCCGGCACAGCGGTATTCGCCACTGTATTTCCAACCCGATCTGGCTAAGCAGTGTTCGGGTGTGGATACATGTCGCTCTATCTATAGAGAAAAATAGGCATAAACGTTATAACTGTATCACATGTAACACGTAAAGCATTAACCTTTTACGAATAAAATGTATTACACTCAAGGAAAAGCGTTACCATATCATTGATTACTAAATAATGAATGATTGTGCCTGCCTAATTTTAAATCCCCACAATGACGCGAAGGAGTGATTACCAATAATCAATATCGGCGACTCAGTATAATCACCCCACTTCCATAATTCACCGTTAGATTTTAAAGCGAGTGATAATTCTCTACCGGCACGAATATCAATAAAACTATGATTCCCAACGACAAGCACTGGAGATGACCTATCGTAGTCATCGAAAACACCTAACTGTCCCTTATGATTCCTGCCCCACGCCCAAACTTCACCGTTCTCCTTGAGTGCAAGCATATGGAACCCACCGCATACAACTTTAATAAAACTATGATTTCCAACTACCAACACGGGTGACGATGCATTTGTTAGTGTATCATTTCCTAATTCCCCATAATAATTTGTACCCCATGTCCATACTTGTCCATTACTCTTCAGTGCTGCTGCCATCTTACTACCGTACAAATCAGAGAAATGATGACATGCAATACTGATAAAACTATGATTACCAACCACAAGTACTGGAGACGACCTGTTTGTATTCGTATTATCTCCTAATTGTCCATATTCATTATCTCCCCACGACCACACTTGTCCGTTAGCTTTCAACCCATAACTTGCCTCATGGCCAGCACAAATTGTTATAAAGCTATGACTACCAACTACTGGAACAGGAGATGATCTTGGTATTACATTATTAGTGCCCAAAGAACCCTTATTATTATTACCCCATCCCCATGCCATGCCATCACTCTTTAATGCCATCATATGGTCTGCACCGCATGAAATCTCTGTAAAACTATGATTCCCCACTACCAATACGGGTGACGATCTGCTGATTAGGTTATTTGTACCAAGTTGTCCAACATCATTAGCTCCCCAAGTCCAAACTTGCCCATTATTTTTTCTAGCAGCAGAAAAACCATAAGCCCCCATTTCTGCACCAATGTAATTCCCTCCATAATCACACTCGACAAATGTATGGTTACCAACGACTAATACTGGTGATCCACGGTTAGTCGTGGTATTATCTCCCAATTCGCCAAATCTGTTAAACCCAAGTAACCATACTTGGCCATTGTACTTAATCGCCCCGTAATGCATATACAGCCCCGTTAATCACTACATCTGTATCTGGCAAGTATTGTTCCCACTGAATTCCTTTAACGTCCACACTTGTCTCGTAAACCTGTGTCGGCCTTGACTCCACATCATCAATAATCAATTTCTTATACAGTGCCTTCGCTTTATAATAAACAGACCCTTTTCTCCATGGAAGTACATGATCTGGATGCTTACACGATGGAATCAAAATAATCCAATTATCAAACGCCCCTGCCAAATGAACCGGAGCCGAATCATTACTTATTAATACAGGTGCTATATCTAAAAGTGCTAACAATTCCCCTATTGACAATAGATTTCTAAGATCAATTCCATTCCGTGGGCATTCAACATCTACCGTACCCCTCTTCCCTGGTTCATACGTTGGTGGATCTCCTGGTTCATCCTTTCCTATAATCACTACCACATACCCTAACTCGTCTAACTTATCAATAATCTTCTGCCAATACCAACTAGGAAAAGTCTTACTCTCCCAATGCTTTCCTGGATGTACTAATATCATTTTATCTATATCTTTCCCAACTACCAATTCACCAATCTGTTTCCGATCATTATCGAAAACCTTTAACTTAATCGTCTTTTCCTCATTTGGCAACGTTCTTTTCATTAATGCCATTGCCGAATAATCTACCGTATGACATAACAAATGCGAAACAACGAACCACTGAATAGAATCAGGCTCTGGTAACGTCTTTACCGAATAATAAGGCGTATCTGGCTTAAACTTAAATTCACCGTAACTATATAACTCTATTCCCATTTCCCTTAAATGTTCAAATATTCTCGGCCAATGACTCACTACCACCATTTCATCTTCTGGATATAAATTCTTTCTCATAAATCTTATCGCTGGTTCTGCCTCTACCTGATCTCCTAACCCACCATTCGCTGTAATGAGTACATGTTTTTTATACCTGTACCCGTTCGGTTTGTCACGTTTCCATCTCTCCAAATCATTACTAACTAAATCTTTAACCGTTGATAAAGATGGATAACCAGCATAATGAATGATATACGAAGCAAACCGATCTTCCCCGGTAAACCTATCCATACAAGTCATTCTATTAAACCTATAATGTAAATCATACATTGGAATGTCCATCTTTGCAATCATCATATTCAAATATGACTGTTCGTAAAAATTGCATATTTCCATATCGGGCTTTTTAAACAATTCCCTATGACATCTTGAAATTACCATTACTCCTGTATTGTAATATTTTCCGTTCCACCATGGCAACGTTACTCCATATGCCTTACAAACATCTATTAATAATTCTTTACTTCTGTCAGTAAACCTTGACTCATCAAACGCTCCAAGCCTAAAAATTGGCACTTCCTCAAACAAATTCGGACAATCGTCTCTTATAATTAAATCCGTATCTACATACAGAACCCTGTCGTATTTTTTAAGAAGATCATAAATATGAAATTTTTCCCAATGTGGGGTTGTACGTGAAATGGATTGTTCTGTGATACTTATAAAATCTGCCCCGATTCTGTTGGCATATGCCTTAATGGTAGGATGCGTAAGTTGCGCAATTTGGAAATAATGTTCCCCAATGGCAATTGTTAAAACTAAGTTCATATCCCCCAACCCCCCAAAGTTTTTAACAAATCACTTTCATACCTACCGTTAAATCGGATGCACCAGTACCAGCTCCGTCAATATTGATCCTGAAAATATCATCTATACCGAACGTCTGCACACCGCTAATGACCGCTGGCGTTGCAGCCGTTTCCGTTGTTCTTTCATTAGCATCTATTGTAATCTTTGTAGAGAATATACTTGACCATGTTGGTGATGATTGTGTCGGATCTGTACATTTCAAAATATCTACCGTTATTAATCCAGAACTTGACGGAGTCTTAACAATGGCATACACATCGTCGATAACACCAGCAAATGGCATATGAACCCATGGAGCAACATCGCCAGTTGTTAATGGACCAGGAACAGTAAACACGACTTCCCTAGTAGTCTTTTGTGGGGCTTCATATCCGAACTCTACTGGTAACTGTGAAGATTCCGCATATGCTACCTTACCATACCTATTTACATTTAGAGTCATCCTGAATTCATCAATATAACCCGCTAAATTCCATGAAGCACCATATGCTCCCAACCAGAAATTCACGACCGAACATACTGGATTGCTCAGTGTTACAACTATATCCAGTGTCAACTTCCCTGATGTCCCATAAAAAACTCTTATCTTCTCCCCATCACAATCAACAACAAATTTATACCACGTATTTGATGACCATGAAGTATTATTACCAAGCGTACTATGCTCCCAACCAGTACCGCTCTCTGAAACAAAAATGGCTAATTTGCTGTTTCCCTCATAATTAAAAACCAATATTATTCCTAAACCAGAAGCATTTCCTAAAAAGAATATTGTCTGATTTGATGTGCTTGCATTATTAACCCTAAACCAACCCTCAATCGTAAATTTTCTACCAAGAAAAACATTCGGTGGATTATTTAATCCAACAGCAGTAGATCTTCCCAATATATACGAAGACGATCCAGAAAATGACACGCTCCCAGAACCGAACTTATAAACAGACGTAGAAATCGTAGCGTCAACTGATACCCACAGAAAACCGCCATACTCATCCCATATCGACCCTGAACCATTAGTTCCATCAAATCGCAACAGTGAATGACCTATTTTATGTCCTATTTGAGGTGGCTGAACACCTACCACAGCTATGTCGCTTGGATCACCACCCCACCCCATCGACTGCACACCAGAACCAAACGTTGGTCTTTCGCTGGATTTATACCAATAAAACGCTCCCGCTGATGGTCTATAAACTGCTAAATCACAAACACCGTCGCCATCAAAGTCCGCTGCTACTGGTATATCACCATATTGTCCTAATGACTTTCCATACGGATCTTCACCGCCAGACGGATACACATAAAAAGAATTGGTTGCATAACGATACACAACATGATCCGATTTACCATCTCCGTCGTAGTCCCCCACAAGACCTACATCACCAGTTCTAGAAAAATGAACTACCAACGAAGCATTGTTACTTGGCAATGAACCTGTAACGTAAGCTACAGGAATCTTATAATATCCAGAAGCTGCAATTACACTACCTGTTACCCTAAAGATATTTAGTACACTTCCTGTATTCCTGGCTTGAATTATGACATAACCTTTTGTCGGACTTGTCGAATCATCCCATGTATCAAACCATGCAGTATTATTAATTAGATCTTTGTCTTCGTTGTCAATAAATATTCTTGTAACTGAAGATATAGTAGAATGGTTATACTTAAGATAACCAGAACCTGGATCTGAATCAGTTGTATTAGTACTAAAAATATAAGGAGTTCCACCCCTATCACCTATATCACCAGACCTAGAAAAACTAACCGTTAACTGAGAATTGTTATTGGGTAACGAACCAGAAACATAAGCCACTGGTATCTTGTAATATCCAGAAGCTACGGTTACACTACCCGTTACCCTAAATATATTCAATACACTTCCCGTATCTCTGCTTTGGATTATGACATAACCCCTTGTTGGATTAATTGCATCATCCCATGTATCGAACCAACTAGTTTGGCTATTGCCATTCTGATCCACATTGTCAATATAGATTCTTGTAACTGATGAGATGGTAGAGCTGTTATAACGAAACACTCCATTGCCCGGGTCTGAATCTGTAATCGTAGTGCTAAAATTGTATCGAACCCCACCGCGCTCGCCCTGGACTCCAGTTGGTCCAGTGAGACCGGTAGGTCCACGTAAACCTGTTGGTCCCCTTGAACCGGTAGTTCCCTTGGCACCCGTGGGACCAGTTTTTCCCCTGGCTCCTGTTGTACCCTTTGCTCCCGTAACACCCGTTTTACCACGCGAACCAGTAGGACCAGTTATACCACGATTTCCTTGCGGACCCTGTGGACCCTGTGGACCAGTAGTACCCGTTTTACCTTTAGCACCAGTTACCCCAGTCTTACCTTTGGCGCCTGTTACACCAGTTTTACCACGGGCACCAGTAACGCCAGTCCTACCACGAGAACCGGTTGGACCCGTGATTCCCCTTTGCCCCTGTGGTCCCTGTGGACCCTGGGGTCCTTGCGGTCCTTGCGGTCCAACTGGACCAGTTTGCCCACGCAATCCCGTTGGCCCACGTGACCCGGTTGATCCAGTTCTACCCTTTGGTCCAGTAGTTCCAGTTTTCCCTTTTGCACCGGTTGTACCTTTTGCACCGGTAACTCCTGTCTTACCCCTTGGACCAGTAGGCCCGGTTCTCCCCTGTATCCCTTGTGGTCCCTGGGCACCAGTGATTCCGGTCCTACCACGAGGTCCAGTCGGACCAGTCTTTCCACGTGCACCAGTAGAACCAGTCTTACCCTTCTGTCCCGTTGGACCAACGGGACCAGTAACACCAGTCTTTCCCCTCGAACCAGTAGCACCCTTAACGCCAGTTGGTCCAGTTTTACCACGACTACCGGTTGGTCCAGTTATACCTCTCTGTCCTTGTGGTCCCTGCGGTCCAGTAACACCCCTTGCTCCAGTCACACCTGTTTTACCAGTTATTCCACGTTGACCTTGCGGACCAGTACGACCCGTTGCTCCCATCGCACCAGTTGGACCGGTTTTACCAGTACGTCCCTGTATTCCTTGTGGACCTTGAGGACCTGTTGCTCCAGTTCTTCCACGTGACCCGGTGGGACCGATAGGTCCTGTTACGCCGGTTTTACCACGTGGCCCAGTTGGTCCGGTAGCCCCACGTTGACCCGTAGGACCAGTGCGTCCAGTATAGCCAGTTCTACCACGCAGACCAGTAATACCCGTTTTTCCACGTTGCCCAGTAGGTCCAGTTGGACCCATTGGTCCAGTAGGACCTGTTTGGCCACGTACCCCCTGTGGACCAGTTACACCAGTACGGCCACGAACCCCAGTAGAACCCTTTGCCCCTGTTGCCCCAGTCTTTCCAATCGGTCCAGTCGGTCCCACAGGACCCTGTTGGCCCGTAATACCAGTTTTACCCCTTAAACCAGTAGGCCCTCTGGCCCCAGTTGAACCGGTAGCACCACGTGATCCGGTCTTACCGGTTGGTCCACGTAAACCAGTGGAACCAGTTTTACCCTTCGCACCAGTAACTCCCGTTTTACCCCTTTCACCAGTTACCCCACGTGGTCCAGTAGGACCTATTGGCCCAGTCTGCCCAGTAGTCCCACGAAGACCCTGTTCACCCTGTGGTCCTGTCAAGCCGGTACGACCAGTTTTACCCCTTGATCCAGTAGTACCAGTTTTTCCTGTTCTACCGACAGGACCAGTGGGACCACGTAATCCAGTCGGTCCACGTGGACCAGTAGATCCCGTAGGACCTGTTTTCCCAGTTAAGCCAGTTGTACCAGTTATACCCCTAGCACCCGTAACACCGGTTTTACCCTTGGCTCCCGTGATACCAGTCCTACCAATAGGTCCAGTCGCACCAGTTCTTCCAATCTGTCCAGTGGTACCGGTTCTCCCCCTTGGACCTGTTGGACCCGTTTTTCCAATTGGACCCGTTATACCCGTTCTACCAGCTGGCCCTGTAATACCAGTTTTACCAACAGGACCAGTAAAACCAGTCCTTCCACGCGGGCCAGTGGAACCAGTTATACCTCTGGAACCAGTAATGCCAGTCTTGCCCCTAGGACCAGTAGGACCAGTGGTACCACGAGAACCAGTTACTCCAGTAACTCCACGTATCCCCTGCTCGCCTTGTGGTCCTGTTGGCCCGGTACGTCCAACGTCACCTTTTGGGCCAGTTATACCAGTCCGACCTATTAAACCAGTAGGTCCCGTAGGTCCCCTTGCTCCAGTGTAACCAGTTCTACCACGAGGTCCAGTTTCACCAGTAACACCGGTTGCACCAACTGGACCCGTTGTACCAGTCTTTCCCTTTGGTCCAGTGGGACCAGTTTGTCCCCTAGGACCAGTTGGTCCAATAGATCCAGTTCGACCAGTCTTACCGGTAACCCCTCTCGCTCCGGTATAACCAGTACGTCCAATTGGACCAGTTATTCCTGTACGTCCAGTATGACCACGTGGTCCAGTTTTCCCGGTTGGACCAATTCTTCCCGTAGGTCCTGTCTTACCAATTGGGCCAGTTGGACCAGCTGGTCCAGTAGATCCAGTTACACCACGAATGCCTTGTACACCCTGTGGTCCAGTAGGACCAATGTCACCCCTTTGACCTGTAGGACCAGTTTTACCAATGGGTCCCGTATAACCAGTACGACCAATTGGACCCGTGGGACCGGTAGGACCAGCACGCCCAGTTGGTCCAGTTATGCCGGTTCTACCAGTTTTACCAGTTGGTCCAGGTGGGCCTCCGTATGGACCAGTCGGACCAGTTGGTCCGCGCACTCCGGTTGGACCAATTGGCCCAATTGGGATTTCTATGATATGCGAAATTACTTCTTGGGGTTCAATAATAATGGAGGGATGTTCAATCTGGACATGCGAAATATATTCTGTAATAATTAAAATATGTCCATCACTCATTCGTGCCCCCTCTCCCGTACAAATAAGACCGCTTCATTAGTAGCACCCTTTGCAAATTCAGCCCACCGTTTGCTGTTGCCGGGACCAGTAATGGATGACATGAATTCTATGGCCTCCTTAAAATTTGTATTAATCATAATGGCACGCATACATGCCAAACGTGCCTCATCACCACGATATAAATTGAATAAACAAATAGCCTTCATTAGCCATGCATCTGCCATTTCCGGCGCCCAGTAGGCCACCTCAAGATACCTATCATACCAATAGAGGGCAGTAATGTAATCCTGACGGTAGTAGTATTCCCTGGCTAGATAAAATTTTTCCCTTACACAATTCGGATTTTTCCGTACCTCCTTTAGCAATATCCTTAGTGCACGATCCGGATCCTGTTTGTGTGCTGGGCTGTAATCATAATAAACCACAATGTCATGATTATTATCCTCGACAATACTTAGATAATTATGGATTGCACCAACCCAGTACACATCAGGATCACGTTTGTATACCCTTGGCTGTCTATGCCATCCGAATCCACCAGTGTCCCTCACAATACATGATATAGTCTTAAAGCCTACACTCTTACGTATTGCTTCACGTATCTTCTGGATTCCACACGGTTCTAGATATTCATCAGCATCTATTGTAAGTACCCAATCGCCAGTGCATTTTGATAATGAAAAGTTTCTGGCCTCAGCAAAATTATCATTCCATGTATATTCACCAACGATATACTTAGAAGTGTATTTACGTGCAATTTCACCAGTTGAATCTGTACTACCAGTATCCACAATCACAATTTCATCAGCATCTTTGACAGATTCTAAACACTTCCCAAGTAAAACCTCTTCATTTTTAACGATCATTGATACAGACAGTTTCTCCCCCATAGTACCCCCATCAATATTATGTGGTGATTTCCCTGGATAATGTTACCCTTCCCTCCAATAATCTCGTAACTCTGCCACTGACGACATTTTCAAGTTCCAAGTCATACATTGCTTCATCAAAGTCCAGGGCACGAGTCTGACTCGCTGTAATTAAAATATCAATAGTGCCACCACTCCCACCCAATGTGATACCACCAGGATTAGGCGGAGTAGTATTACTCGTCAACCACAAAATATGGTCGGAATATTTCGGTGATAGTTTAATCTTCATCGAGGCGGAATAATCAGTTAAATCAACAGGTGTTCCATTCGGTTGTTTCCATGTGATTCTTCTAATAAAATCTGCCCCCTGCTCTATGGTAAAATCATATTTTCCAGCCCCCATGTCTACCTCCTATAGCGCCATAAGTGCAAGTATAATTTTATCAATACGTACGAAGTACGAATGGTATTCCACAACTCCTTCCTCGGCACGCTTAACCATAAATGCCCGTACAATTCCCACAATAACAGGAACACCATTTTTAAAGGCAAATACTGGTGCCCCAGAATCACCCGGATACACTATCACATCCGATGTAATATCGTGCAAATTAAAGAACGGCAACGCATCAATTTCCCCACCACATGCAATCGGTTTAATGGCCAACACCTTACCATTCCGAACTTCGTGATACCAAAACAACTGGTCATTTTCACGTTTATATGTTATAATAGATATAGCATCGTCCTTGGTGAGTAGGTCTATCCTACCACGTTCGGTGATAGTTAAGGTTTGAGCCAAATCATACCCTAATGGTTTTTGGGCAATCCAATTGCCAATAACCTCCAATATTGCCATATCCAATATTTGGTCGATCCATACTATTTTGGCCGATACGAGGTATTGGTTTGTATTTCCAATATGTATTACCTTATTGTGTTCCACCAGTAGACGTGTCTGATAAAATACATACTTTGCAACCTGAACTTCTATAATATCTGGCATAACAACATGTGCCGCGGTAATAATTCGACCACCTTTCTCAACGAATCCAGTACCCGATATGGCGAATGTACCACTAACCTTTTTATATTCATGCTTTAACATTTTTTCGTTCCATATTGGAACGACTGACATACCTGTACCAATTGTGAAAATACGCACAACACTCTCGCTGAGATCAACGATATGATCTTGGCTGACCCCATGGAATTCCTTAATCGTTCCGTGTTTCTTGTCGTACTGAAATGCGGTGGATGGTGCAATTAGTACAATCAGGAATAGGACATATGCCAATGTTTTCTTCATGAGGTGAGTCCCCCCTTGTTAGTATTGGTTCTCATTAAATTGACTAGCCTCTGACAATCGTTTACGTTCCTCAATCATTTCCTCTGCTGTTTGTATCAATTCATTTAGGGCAATCATGGCAGAGGCACACCCACGCATGAAATGATGCCTGATGTCAAAATTCGCATCTTCTGGATCTGGAGACATAGATAATGTATTCAACCCCATTTCGTTTGCAGTATCAGCGACCCACCTCATGAACTCAATAAACGCAACATTTTCCTTGAGTTGTGCAACAGCCATAAGTGTCTTCAATTCGATGTTGAACATGTATTATTCCCCCACATATAATGTTACATTTCCGCTGGTCCCCCTCGTTTCTCGAACAGCCTATTCTCCGTTCCCGCAGGAGTCGCACCTGCAAGGTCTAGGTTTTTGGTAACGTTGCCTGTATTCCCAAATGATCCGCCAGAACTACTAGGCGGTGCAACACTTGTGGGTGGTACTTGTGGTACTAATCTGGTTGCCCTAGGAATACTTTTGACGGCAGATAGAAACCGTTCTGGGTCTATGTCATGAGCCTTAGCGACTTCTTCGAGTAGGTATGCACGCCCTTCGATACCGGTAATCTGTGAATCCGTTGGGTTATTAGTTATATTGAGGAACTCCAACATGCGTACAGATTTTTCCTGTTTTTCAATAAGTGCAGAACTACCCATCGCGACCAGTTTTATATCACCAATACGATCACGAAATTGTTCGTCCTGTAATAATTCCTCATACGCAAAACTTACCGATGGTATGGTAATGTACTGGTCAATGTTGCGTACCACACCCTTAATGGCACGGGCGGCTTGGGTAATAAGCATGGATAATCCAGATGCTGTATTACCACCACCACCAACCTGTGGATCTCCGTGAGCATATGCCGGAATGCCAGAGTGCTCATCAATCATCTTAGAGAACGCACTAAAGGCGTACATGATTTCTTGTGCGTGCATATTGGGTTGCCAGAAGTTAATGGCAGGTCCAGTTTGCATCATACGGTTATGAGTAAACCACCTTTTCCATGGAGTAATAGTAGTGTCCGCATTTTGACCACCAACTAATCTTTGAATATTAATTTCGACCTGTGGACCAGACCCCATACTGATATTGTTTACCAGTGCCCTGGCAAAGGCATTACATGCCTGTGCCGTACCCTCGACACGCTCTGGCAAAGCCCTTCCCCAGAATGAATCTGGTATGACATCATATGATGTGGTAGCATACGGTTTTCTTCCGAACTTGTTTTCGTTAATGGTGACCTTAATGAGATGATTCCCTATCAATACTGCCGAAATATGGTAATCCATATCTGGGTCTTGAATTTCCATATCGGACATGCCCCATTCAATAAGGAGTCGTCCGGGAACCGTGCCCCAATATATTAACGCATCAATCTTGTCAGATTCGTACACAGCCATCGGTTCCCTACCCTCTAATTCAGCCCGTTGTGCTTCTATGCCAGTCCAATCACGGTATCCAGATGTGGTGAACTCACGTAATACGGCCCGTATCTCATCCTCCCTATACCCCTCAACCCCGATAAGATCATACAAGTCTGTTCTCCTATAAGATGCATGTTCAAATAAATACCCATCATCTATTCCGCGTGAATCTGGTTCTGGGTAAATATCAAATGGCGATACCCTTTCATATTGTGTGACAATTTGTCGTTCCACCACAACCTGTTCATTACCGAATTCATCGACACGTATGGTTTGAACTGGTTTATATCGATGGATTGGCCCCTTAATAAATCCATTCTTTACCACAACAATGTCCCATATAGCCTCATAGAGTGCCTCGTACCATCCACCCTCTGTTAGAACATCGTTAAGGGCACGTTCAATAGCCTCTGCTTTTTCTACTACTTCTACCCTAACCATCTT
>Ga0129299_1001731_pt1 | contig 14576 bp, 13 predicted proteins | sample ConPoolayeCmetaG_FD_94477 | JGI IMG/M metagenome (GOLD analysis project Ga0129299, IMG submission 94477) | Hot spring microbial mat communities from California, USA to study Microbial Dark Matter (Phase II) - Cone Pool mat layer C metaG ... | reverse complement strand
GTTGAAATGATGCCGGAAATCTCTTGATAGGTCAATTCTTCAGAAAGGCGCGCTTCGTAGCGGTGTCGCTCGGTCACATCCTGAATGACCAGCAGGCGCACCGGCTGCTGGTCGACCAGCAGCGGGACACCGCGCACATTGACATAGGCTTCGTAATCCGGCCCTTCGACCAGTTTCAAGTCGTCCAGGGCAAAGGCCTGTCCATGCAACAAATCGCGGAGATACCCGGTGAGACAAGAGGCTTGTTGGAGGGTAGTCATTATATTTTGGCCGATCAACGTATCGGGACGGGCAGAGATTTTCAAGATGTCGAGCTGGGCCTGGTTGATCGCCAAAATCTTGCCATACCGGTCGAGGACGATGATGCCGACCGGTGCATTTTGGATCACCCCTTCCAGCATCGAGACCTGATAGGCGCGCAACCGTTCGATCTCGCGCTGTTCGGTTACATCGGCGCAGATGCTCACAAAGCCGATCGCCTCGCCCCAACTATCGGTGACCAGGCTGATGCTGCAACGGACAATGATCTCGCGACGATCCTTGGTCAGACCGGGCAATTCCAGTTCCGCAGCACGCCGCTCTCCGAGTTGTGCGATTTCGAGATCCAGGCGTTTGTGAACAGCCGGTGAAAAAAGCATGCGCAAATGCCGGGCCAGGACATCGCCTATCTGCCACCCCCAGATTCTCTCGGCGCCCTGGTTCCAGAAAGCAATGCGGCCGTCGAGGGTACAACTGATTACAGCATCGGAAACCTGATTCAGCAGTGAAGCCTGGTAGCGAATCTGCGATTCGAACGCTTTTTGTTCGGTAATATCGCGGTGTACGCATACCACCCCAATCTGCTGGCCTTTCTCCCAAATCGGCGAGGCGGTCAGGGCACAAGGAAAAGTATGCCCATCTTTGTGTTGACCGGTCAGCGTGCCACGCCAGGTTTGACCACGTCTCACGGCAGCCATCACCACCGTGGCAAATTCGTTGGGGTCTTGCCACAAAATGTTGGGGTTTTGGTCCAACTCGTTCGGCGTGTAGCCAAACAGCTCTCTGAACGCATCATTTTGCACAATGTGCCGGCCGTTATGGTCAAGAATGCTGATGCCGTCACCGCTTTGTTCCAGCGCGCGCATCCACATCACTTGTAGATCGGGTTGAGCCTGTATGTATTCCATTGCCGGTTACCGATTCTTGATCGTCCAATCAAAACCCAAAGCCGGGTCATCCCAGGCAATACGTTCTTCATCCGGTTGTGCCGGATTGTACGGTTCGGTGGTATAATAAATGAGCTGGGCCGGTTCCTGACCCAATACCTGATAGCCATGGGCCACGCCGGGGGGAATCTTGATCACCTTGCGTCCCCACTCGCCGATGCAAATCGACATCTTTTCACCTTCGGTCGGCGAGCCAGGACGAATATCGACCAGACCGACACGGATGTTGCCGACCACGCAGTACCAATAGTCGGTTTGATATTTGTGCCAGTGAAAGGCTTTGATCACACCTGGATAGGTTACCGTATGCGAGATTTGCGCAAAAGGATGTGTTTCTAAAAAAAGGTCGGTCGATTTGAGCACCTCGGTAAACATACCGCGGTCGTCAGGATGAAGGATCAGCTCTTTGATTTCTACGCCGTCGATCATCGTTTTACTCCTTCAAAATTTGTAACTCGCCGGTCGAACAGGCTCTGTGTTAAGGCGAGAAATTCCATCAGAGCGCTGTTTTCGATGTACTTGATCACTGTTTTGCGCGTTCTGTTTTTGTTAAAAAAAGGTAAAATGTACCAATTCCATTGTACTCGTATCCGAAAAAGGAGCAAGTGGAATGAGGCTCAGACGAGAATGTAAAAACGGCTTCAGTTGGCTTAAAGTCTATCCGAAAAACCGTACAAGCGGCATCCCTATGCCGCTTGTACCGACGAATAGGGATGCATCGGTTGCGTTTTTCGGGTAGGCTCTTATGTCTGGTGGTTAAAACCCGGCTAAAGCCTTGATTCCGTCATTCGATGTGGATTCGCCAGAGCCGCACGAGCATAGCCAGCAGGCTAATCGGCCGATTTTATGGTATACTATGGGAAAAGGGAGGAACGAGATGAAAGTCTATACGCGAACAGGAGACCAAGGCTGGACCAGTCTGTTGAGCGGTGAACGGGTCTCCAAAGCCGATTTTCGTGTGGAGGCATGTGGCAGCGTAGACGAACTCGATGCATTCTTGGGCGTGCTGGCTGCCGAATTGGACGACAACCAGGCCACACTACGCACAGAATTGCAGCAGATTCAGTCCGATCTGTTTACCGTCGGTGGATGGCTGTCTGCCACGCCGGGGACGCCGGTCACCGCAAAACTTGAACCGCTTACGGCGCAACGCATCGCGTGGCTTGAACACGCCATCGACCGGATGGGGATCGAATTGTCGCCGTTAACCACGTTTATCTTGCCTGGTGGTCATCCATCGGCGGCATGGGCGCACGTTGCGCGCACCGTTTGTCGGCGCGTTGAGCGACAAATTGTGCGTCTGACGGAAGAAATGGCCGAGTACAACGATGACCCGTATCGCCGGATAATCGTCTACATCAACCGCCTGTCCGACTATCTGTTCCTTTTGGCCCGCACCTTGAATCGATTGGCCCACGTTGCCGATGTAGAATGGCACAAATGAACAAACATGGAGATGTATCCGATGAACAAGCCGACCATTTCCGAATGGCATGAACAGTTTTCTCGTCAAGCCCAATGGACGCAGATGTCGCGCAGTCAGCTCTACCGATATGCCAACCTGCTTTACGCCGAGCGCATTTTGGATGTGGGATGCGGCACCGGCGTGCTGACGAATGACCTGGCCCGACGCACCCGCGGACAGGTGATCGGCCTGGACAACAACCCCGAAATGCTTTCTTTTGCCCGCCGTTCAACCAGCCGCGTCCGCTACGAAGAGGGTGACGCGCTCAACCTGCCCTACCCGAACGCACATTTCGACGCCGTGATCTGTCATTTTGTGTTGATGTGGCTGAGCGATCCGCGACTGGCCGTGCGTGAAATGGTCCGGGTGACCAGGCCGGGCGGTCATGTGCTGATTTGTGCCGAACCGGATTACGGTGGTCGTCTTGATTGGCCCGAACTGCCGATCCGCGAATGGCAGGTCGAAGGGCTGCGCCGACAGGGAGCCAATCCGCTGATCGGGCGACAGGTACGACGGCTGTTGGTACAGGCCGGCCTGCGTGCCGAAGTAGGGGTCATTGCTTCTTACTGGACGGCGCAAGATCTGTACGAAAACCTGGAAGCCGAATGGACATGGATTGCCTACGATGTCGGTGATGCGGTAGACCCCAAAACCTTTGAACAGGTCAGGGCACAGGCACAAAAAGCAGTTCAAGATGGCACACGGTTGGTTTATGTGCCCATTTTTTACGGCATCGGCCGAAAATGAGCGATGTGCCGGGAGGCGTGCACAATGAGGCGACTTTTGTACGGCAAAGGCGTTTGGGCCTGGATGGAAAGCGAAATACCTCGGGCCATCGAAATGGCCCAGGCCATCGGCGCGCGGATTGTGCTGTTCAAAACCGGTCAGGAAGGAGAATACTATGAACAATCGGCACGGCGGGTGGCCAAACAAATCACCGCGGCCGGATTGGTGCCCCTGGCCTGGCCGGTGATCACCTGTCATCACCCCGATGAAGAAGCCGAGGTGGCCATTCAATCGATCCTCGACGGCTATGCCGGCCTGGTGTTCGACATTGAGCAACCGGCCGCCGGGCAGCTTGAAGGCGCAAGGCAACTCGGCGAGCAGATGATAGCGACCGAATTGCCGCCTGAAGTGATGTTCTTTACCTCAATGCCCAACATTTCAGCCTACCCGGACATCCCCTATGCCGAAATGGCCCGCTTTTGCCGAGGTGGTTTTATGCCCCAGGCTTACGCCACCTTCAAATGGAGTCCACGCTACACCCTTGAGGTGGTTGCGTATGGCGAATTTGAACGCTGGCGCACCGAACAAGCCCTCGATTTGCCGATCTATCCGGTGTTGGGCTTTTATACCGATGAACATGGCCAGAATGTGCTGTCGACGGCTGAGATATTGGCCTGGCTGGCCAACCTGGAACGCTTCAGGCCGACCTTTTTCAGCGTTTTTCGCGCCGGGGTCTGCCCCGAAAGTGCCTGGCCTTTGCTGGCTCGGATCAGAATGACCCCGCCGGGAGAACAACCACCGCAACCCAAAATGGAGGGGGTCTATGTGACCGTTCGTCCCGGCGACACCATTGTCGGCCTCTGCACCCAACATCATTGCGATGTCGGACAATTTTGGGATTGGAACGGGCATTTATGGGACGCTGCCGGCAAACCGCGCGAGCCACGCGGCCTGGAATACGGTTGGATTGTGCGTGTTGGGTGAATCTGCGCAAATTGCTCAGCCTGTTACCAGGATACGGATCAAAAAATCCGTGAACATCCGTTGCACCCGTGCCAATCCGTGTCCATACCCATAATCAGGCTGAGTAGATACGAATCTGCTGCATAAAGGAGATCAATCGATGACCCAGATCGAACAGGAAATGCCGATTAACTGGTTTGTCTCGGAGCGTATTGAAACCCGTTACGCCAACAATGTCGTGATCCAGCATTCGAAAAACGAGTTTGTGATCTCTTTTTTTGAAATTCTACCCCCGTTGTTGCTCGGTTCGCCACAAGAAGTGCAGGCCCAGCTCCAGCAAATGCGCACCATTCACGCCGAATGTGTGGCCCGCATTGTGATGTCGCCAGAATCGGCACAAAATTTTGCGCGCGCACTCCAGCAAAACCTGATCAACTACCAGTCTATGTTCGGCAAAGGAGAATAACACGTACGCAGAGGCAGGTCGGCAGAGCCGATGCATCTCTAGGTCGGCATAGGGATGCCGCCCCACAGTCGGAATAGGGATGCCGCCCCACAGTTGGCATAGGGATGCCGACCTACAGTTGGCATAGGGATGCCGCCCCACAGTCGGAATAGGGATGCCGACCTACAGTTGCCCTGTGGCCGATTAGGTCGGCATAGGGATGCCGACCTACGGCATAGGGATGCCGCCCCACGGTCGGAATAGGGATGCCGACCTACAGTTGCCCCGTGGCCGATGCATCCCTATGCTTCAGCAGTATGAAAGTTGAACAAACTGTAGTATAATGAGCGCACGTCATCCGATGCGGCCGATGGTCGAATGAGCTGAGGAGGACCGATGAACATTTGGGCGTTGCCACTTGGTCAACATATTCAAGAACTGAATCGCCTGCGCAACATTGCCGAGATTTTGGCCCGCAACGGCTTGAGCGCGTTGCTCGAACAAACCGAGTTGGGGCGCTTTTTGCCACGTGGTTGGCAACGGCGTGCATCGAGCATCCAGGAAGTGGAAAGACTATCATTGGCCGAACGTGTGCGGCGCACACTGGAAGAACTGGGGCCAACCTACATCAAGCTGGGGCAATTGCTGAGCGGACGTGGCGACCTGTTACCGCCGGGCTTTGCCGAAGAATTGTCCAAACTGCTCGATTCGGCACCGGCCTTTTCCTACGAAAAAGTGGCTGAACAAATCGAGCGCGAGTTGGGCGGCCCCCCGGAAACGGTTTTTGCCAGTTTTGAACGCGAACCGATCGCCGCCGCCTCGATCGGCCAGGTGCACCGTGCCGTGCTGCATAGCGGTGAACATGTGGTGGTCAAGGTGCAACGTCCGAACATTCAACAAATGATTCACTCCGACCTTGATCTATTGATGCGCCAGGCCCAATTTTGGGAACGTCGCTCCGAAGCAGCCCGCAGTTATAACGTGACCGAAATCGTTGAAGAGTTGGGCTATGCCCTGCGCAACGAACTGGACTATACCGCCGAGGCGCAAAATATCGACCGTTTTTATCACACCTACGCCGATTATCCCCCCATCCGCATCCCCCAAGTTTATTGGCAGTACACCACCAAACGGGTGATCGTGATGGAAGAATTGGTCGGCATCAAGTTGACCGAATTAGACCGCCTGCGCCGCGAAAAATATGACCTGCCGGCCATTGCGCGCGTGGGCACCGACTTTTACCTCAAACAAATTTTTGAGGATGGCTTTTTCCACGCCGATCCCCATCCGGCCAACCTGATGGTGGTCGACGACCAAATAGCCGTGCTCGATTTTGGCATGGTCGCCTTTATCTCAAGCCGCTTGCGCGACCAGTTGGGCGATTTGCTGGTGGCGATCATCAGCCAGGAAGCCGAACGAGCCACCACGGTGTTGGTGCGAATGGGCGTGATCACCCGAGCGACCAACCTGCGCGAATTGGAACGCGACATCCAACGGATGATGGGGCGTTATCTGGGCCTGCCGCTCCAGCAGATGGACGTGGCCCAAATTTTGAGCGAGATATTCTCGATCGCCTTTATGCACCACATCCGTCTCCCCTCCGATTTCGCTATGCTCATCCGCACGATGATCATTTTGAACGGCGTCGGCTGTCAACTGGACCCCGATTATCGCCTGGTTGAAGCCCTGGAACCATTTGTGCGCAAGCTGGTCTCTAAAAAATTGAGCTTTCAACGGTTGGGCAGCAACGCCCTGCGTATGATGGATTCGCTGAACTTGATGTTGCAGCGCTTTCCCAACCGCCTTGACGACCTGTGGGATCAGTTGGACGAAGGCGAGTTGACCGTCGGAGTTTCGGTGCGCGACTTGAAAATGATCATCCAACGTGTAGACCGCATCGCCAACCGCCTGGCCTTTGCTTTAATTGTCGCCGCACTGATCGTCGGCTCGGCATTGATTCTGATGGGCGGCAGCGAAGTAACGGCCCTGTTTCAGATTCCCGGCCTGAACGTTGCCGTGCCGGTGGCGCAGGTCAGCTTTATCCTCGCCGGCATCACCGGCGCATGGTTGCTCTGGTCGATCATTCGCACCAAAGGGATGTGAGCAAAACAATGGAACCGTTTTGGGTGTACATGGATTCGCCGCTCGGCCTGATCGAAATCGGCGCAACGGCCGATGGAATCAGCTCACTCTTATTCGTTGAACAGCGCCGTTCTACTTCTCTTTCGTCACCGCTGCTCGAAATGGCCCAGGCACAATTGGACGAGTATTTTTCCGGCCGGCGCCGCCAGTTCGATCTGCCGCTCGACCTCCACGGCAGCGCATTTCAACAGCGCGTCTGGGCACAGGTGAACAAAATCCCCTACGGTCAGACCCTCTCTTATGCCGACATTGCCCGTGCGCTCGGCAATCCCCGCTCAACGCGCGCCGTCGGCATGGCCGTCGGCAAAAACCCGGTGGCCATTTTGGTGCCTTGTCACCGCGTGATCGGCAGCGACGGCAGCCTGACCGGCTACGGCGGCGGGCTGTGGCGCAAAACGTGGCTGCTCAGACACGAAGGCTGTTGGTCAGGCTGAACATCAGGTTTGGAGAGCATTCCCCATCGTGACCCGCTTACCCTTTTCCGTTTTTCGAACACGCTCCCGCCGGCCCGGCATCTGGATCGATCTCGGTGTTCTGAGTTTGATCCTGGCAATGGCTGCCTTTTTGCGTTTCGCCTGGCTTGATACCATCCCACCGGGCATGACCCACGATGAAGCAGCCTTTGGCGCCGAAGCCGAGATCATCCTCGACGGCGCATGGCCGGTTTATTTTACGTTGGGTTACGGGCATGAACCCTTTTACTCCTACCTGGTCGCGGCAGCCTTTGCCATGTTTGGACACACACTGGGGGTTATGCGCGCCGTCGCTGCCGGGTTCGGCCTGCTTTTGGTGCCGTTGACCTACTATTTTGCCCGCCGTCGGTTTGGCTTTCACGTTGCCTGGATCGGTACAGCGTGGCTGGCAGTGGCCTTTTGGCCGATCAACATGTCTCGTCAAGCCCTACGCGGCAATATGCTGGCCCCATTGTGGCTGCTGGCGGCGATCTTGTTTTGGGAAGCCCTTGAACAAGCCGGCTATGGGGCGCAACGCCAGACCGGGGCGGAGAACGGCCCACAATCGACAACCGGCAATCGGCAACCCGTAACATTTTTCATCCTGTCCGGCTTTTTTCTCGGCCTGACCTTTTACACCTACCTCTCCGCGCGGGTAACCTGGGCCGTGTTCCCGGCCCTGATTGTTTATATGCTTTGTTTCAAAGCACAGCGGGCCGTGCTCCGCAAAATCTGGCCCGGCCTGCTCGCCATGTCGATCGTCACCCTGCTGGTTGCGCTGCCACTCGGCCTTTACCTGCTCCGCAATCCCGGCGATCAGGTGCGCCTGACCGGGATGATGGAGCCGATCAACGAGTTTCTGGCCGGCCGGCCGCAACGTCTGTTGGGCCACCTCTGGAACGGTCTGCGCGTCTTTTCGTGGATCGGCGACACCTTTTGGGCTTACAACATCGCCGGGCGACCCATTTTCGACCTGTTTGGCTCGCTCGCCTTGTATGCCGGCATCCTGATCGCACTCCGACGCTGGCGCGACCCACGTTATGCCTTTTTGCTGCTCTGGTTGGGAGCAGCCATGTTCCCCGGCCTGGTGACCACCAACGAAGGCATTTTTTTACGCATCCTGACCGCACAACCGGTGGTGTACATCCTGGCAGCACTTGCCGTCGTCGCATTGCGAGACCGGCTTGTCAAACCCGGGTTCAACATCAAACATCGGAACCGGCTGCGCGCGGCCTGGCTTGTTCTGGCTATTTCTTTGATTTTTAACGAAGGCTTGCGTTCATTTCACGACCACTTTGTAGACTGGCCCAACCGCCGCGAAACACGCACCATTTACAATCAGACCATCGTGGCCGCCTCGCGCCATCTGCGCGACGATCCGCAGAGTGGGGTAGTTGCTTTTTCGACCCTCTACCCACTTTACTACCACGATCCATGGCTCTTTCGCTACGTCGCTGCCCGGCCCGACCTCTCCGATCGTTGGTTTGACGGACGCGGTTGCCTCCTTTACCCGCATGAGGGTAAGGCGCGCTTTATCTTGACCGCCCTGACCCCTCTCGATGCCGCATTGCGAACCGATTTTGAGGCCGATGCAACCATGCTCGCGCGATACCAACTCCGTTCGGACGACGAGAACCCCTACCTGGAAGTGTGGAACTGGCAAGACGACGGATCGCTGGCGGCGCAACTGACAACGTTACAGGCCGATTCACCGTTGTGGATCAGCCCCGAAACGCAGTTCAACCGACCAGACCTGCGTCAGACATTGGACAATGGGGCAACCTTTGGCGATGTCATGACGCTGTTAGCGTATCAATTCAACCAGACAACGTTCAATCCGGGCGATCAAGTCGAATTGATCACCTGGTGGCGCGCATTGCGCACCGTGCACGAGCAGGATGACTGGGACACCTTTGTACACCTGCTCGATCACAACGGGCAGATGTTGGGCAGCACAGACGTACTCGATTGTCCACCAACCGGCTGGCAACCAGCCGATTTGTTCGTCCAGGTGCACCGCTTCCGCATCGGCGAGGCCGAACCGGGCAAAGCTTTTGTGGAAGTAGGGGTGTATCGTCACCAAACAGGACGGGTGCCGGTAATGGTCCAAGGGCAGGCCGTCGCCGACCGAGTATTGTTGAAAACGATTCAGGTTAAAGAGAGATAAAACGTAACGGTGAAATCTTCGACTCGCACCCTTGCATTCAACTTGCTCAAAATTGTCATCAGCGTCGGCGCACTGACCTACGTGTTGTCGACCGTTGACTGGCCAACATTGCTCGATATCGTGCACCAGGTGCGCTGGGATTACGTCGGAGGCGCATTGGCCCTGTCGGTGGCCGGCGTAGCCATTCGCGGCGTGCGCTGGATGGCCCTGTTGCGCGGCCTCGGCTTTGCTGTGCCGTTGTGGCCGCCGGTCAAATTGTACTTTGTCGGCACTTTTTTCAACGCCTTTCTGCCCACCGGCCTGGGTGGCGACGCGATCCGCGTTGTCGAACTGGGCCGTTATGGCGTACGCCCCCCCGAAGCCGCCGGCACCGTGCTGGTCGATCGCGCCAGCGGATTGTGGACAATGTTCTTGATGGGGCTGATCGCCTTGCCGTTGGGTGCGCGCAACATTCCGCTGCCGATGGTCGGGCTGGTGACCGGCGTCGGCCTGATCGCCGTGATCGGCGGCTGGCTGGTCGCCGGCACACCGCTGATCTTGTGGTTGGGCAGGCAAATACACCTGCCCGGCCAGGCCAAACTGGAGCGTTTTTATCGAGCGGTGAGCGGCTGCGGCTACCGTGCCCTGATGCAGGCCTGCGGCATCTCGCTGATCTTTAACACCATGACCATCACGGTCAACTTGATGCTGGCACGCAGTTTGAACGTAAACCTATCACCAAGCATCTTTTTTATGTATTCACCCATCCTGGCGACAGCCTTGCTCATCCCTTCAATCGGCGGCCTGGGTGTCGGCGAGGCGGTATACAGCCTGATCTATGCCACGGTCAGCGTGAGCCAGGAACAGGCCACGATGATGTCATTGGGACGATATGTGGTGCAAACCATTCTCCCCGGCATCATCGGCGGCATCTTGTATCTGGTTGACGGCGCGCTGGGATTAAAACACACCAATTCGAAGGAGTAAGATTTGAAAATAGCGTTCATCTTTCCCAGAACTCGTTATCCTTCTGGGCAACCGCCGTTGGGCATCCTCTGGTTGGCGGCCTATTTGCGCGAAAAAGTGCCCAACATACAGGTCGATGTCATTGATGCCACCTTTTACCCCCGACCGATAGATATGATCCGTGAACGCATCATGGCAAAGCGCTACGACCTGATCGGCGTTTCGGTGATGACGGCCATGCTGCGCGACGCCATCGAAGCCTCGCGCATTGCCCGCAACGCGCCGGGACACCCGCCCATCTTGTGGGGCGGCCCTCATCCTACCGTATTACCGGAACACAGCCTCAGCCTCGATTGCGTGGACATGATCTGCCTGGGAGAAGGCGAAGAAACCATCCGCGAACTGGTCGAGCGAAATGTAAACCCTGAAGGCGTTGCCGGACTGTGGTATAAAAAAGGGGGAGAGATTGTGCGCAACGAGCCACGTCGACCGATCTGCGACCTGGGCATGTTGCCACACCCGGCCCGCGATTTGATCGATATGGAAGCTTATGCCCGCGCCTGGTACAGCCTGACCGCCGCTTCTCCCGAACTGCGCGGCACATCGGTGATCGCCTCACGCGGCTGTCCCTTTTCTTGCACCTACTGCCAGCCGACGCTAGATCGCCTGTTTGGCCGCCATTTGCGCCGTCGGCCCGTGCCGCACGTGATCGATGAATTGCGCGAATTGCGTGAAAAATATCGTCTTGATGCATTTATGCTCGAAGATGATACGTTCATTGCCCACAACAGCTGGGCGATGGAATTCGCAACCGCTTTGCGCGATTCAGGATTGAACTATAAATGGGGATGCAACGTCCGTGCCGACCTGGTAGTCAAGAACCCACACCTGATGGAAGAAATGGCGCGTTCGGGGCTGGTACAGGTCAACATGGGCATCGAGAGCGGCTCGCAACGCATCCTCGACGAGTGGTACAACAAAGGGATCACCGTCGAACAGGTACGCGAAGCGGCTTCGATCTGCAAAAAGCTGGGATTGCGCGTAGGAGGCTATTTTATGCTCGGCGCACCGACCGAAACACGCCGCGAGGTGATGACGACCATCGAATATGCCGCACGCCTGCCCATCGACGAAGCGGCTTTCAACATCACCACGCCGCTGCCCGGCACCTATTTGTGGGACAAGACCAAAGAGCTGGTCGGCGACGACCTTGAAACCTTTAACTATTACAGCCACTCAGTCTACCGGTCAGACGAGGTACTGCCCGGCTGGCAGCTCGATTTGTACAAAAAATGGGCCTATTTACGCTTCTATGCGTTCACGCCGAGGCGAGCCTGGCGCATTTTGCGCGACGATGTCTTTTCGATCGCCGGGCTGCGCAAGCTGTGGGTGCGCATGAAACGCTTCTGAGTTCACGATGGCGGAACTGTAATCGTCTGTTATCCAGACGTAACGACCATCTTGAGGATTGTGTGATATGATCGGAACAACGAGTCCCTACCTGGAACGAAAAGAGGTCCGTTGAAGCGCAAACACATCCTGATCGTCGACGATGAAGCCAGGGTGGCTTTCTTTTTACGCGAGGGGTTGATCGGCCTGGGAAACGACTATGAGGTCCACACCCTTCCGTCGGCCGAGCTGGCTTTGCAACAAATCGAACAGCAACCTGTCGATTTGTTGGTAGCCGATTTGCGGCTGCCCGGAATGAACGGGCTGGAGTTGATCCGCCGGGTTCGTCAGCTCGATCCGGCGATCAAAACAATCCTGATCACCGCCTATGGCTCACCCGAGATCGAAAACGAAGCGTATCAACTTGCTGCACAACGCTATATGCGCAAGCCGTTTTCCATCCAAGAACTGATGGGCACGGTGCAGGGCATTCTGACATAAACCGATAGCCGACGCATAGGGATGCGTCGGCCACGGATGCGTCGGCTACCGATTCGGCTACGGATGCGTCGGCTACCGATTCGGCTACGGATGCGTCGGCTACCGATTCGGCCACGGATGCGTCGGCTACGGATGCGTCGGCCATGATGGCCGATGTCAGGATGATGCTAGTTTTCCTGTTTGTCTGCTTCTTTGTCCTTCTCTTCAACCCCTTTTTTGACTTCTTTGCGGAACGCGCTGATCGCACCCCCCAATCCCTTGCCGATGTCGGTCAGGCGGCTAGCCCCGAAAATGATCAGGACAATCACCAGAATGATAATCAGTTCCCATACACCCAGATGTGGCATTTCTCAGTTCTCCTTTTGGTTTAAATTTGCTCTGCAAGAATCCACTTCATTCAATTTGTGAAAAATCTGCGCATCTTGTAACGATGATCGATCGCAATCGGCCTTTTGAGGCGACCCTCGCCGTCTGAAAATTACCGCGCCTTTAAATTGCCGTAAACCTGGTCAAAGACAAATTCCAGCCCACGTTCGGCCATCCGCAAAGTGAACGGGTGACGATCTGGTGGAATCTCGGTCAGGGTGACGGCAGTAGCCCAGGCAATTTGAGCAAGGTGCTTTTGCCCGGCCCTGAACAGCCATTCTGCACTCGCCTCGAGCTGAGCCTGGAGTCGGGCAATGGCCTGGGCATCATAATAGACTCTGACCAATTGCCTGGTCCAGCGGGCCAGACTTTCTTGCGGCCGCAACATGGAGCGGCGCAAGAATTTCATCGCCAGATCGATCACCTGCTGGCCGTAAGCGAACCACGAATGAAAAGCTGGATGGGCGAGCAGATCGGCCGATTGGCCGACCAAAGCGCGCGCGGTAACGAGATCGGGTCGTTCGGGCAGCGAAACACCCTCATCGGCGGGCGCAAAGCTCCAGATCAAGGTACCCAACAGCCGATATTCGGTCGGCAAAAGCTCGCCACGTGCCCATGTGCGCTCTGCCCCCTGCCGAACGATTTGTCGCCCATATTCAAAATCGGCTTCCAGCATATAAAGCACCAGACCTTCTTCAGGCGACAAACTGTGAACATAGCCGCGCGGCTGAAGCGGGGGCAACAATTCCGGCTCGACATGGGCATTGCCATACGCGTTGATGATCCCCTCATCCGGATGGACCGATACACCCCAAAAAAACTGTTCGCCGGTTGCCTCATTGGGATGAAAAAACCAGACCACGCGGTTTCCTTCGCCATCCGGTGCATTGACCAGGGTGCGCCATCCGCCCTCAACCGGCGGTAACGGCGCGATAGGCACCCCTTTGAAGGCCAGTTTGCGCAGGCTACGTTCACACAGCGGCAGCTTTGCCGGAGGAAGCAAAGCCTGCAACGTCTGCAATCCACGCACCGCCGCAGGGTGATCGATGCATCCCAGCGCGTGCAAGGCGGCCTGAGACAATATCTCCGACTTGTCTTGGGCCAACAAGCACAAGATGGGCACGGCCTTTTCCCGACCGATGAACAAAAGTGTTTCAACAACGTTTTCGAGCACTTCTTCCGGCTGATCGGACAGGCCGTTCAAGTAATCGAGCAAGATCAGCGGATCCTTCTGAGCCTCGGTGAGCATTTCTTGCACCGATTCCTTGACCAAAAGCTGCGGATCACTCAGCGAGCTGAACAAATGGGGGTCAATCTCTTCATCCAGATGACGCTCCAAAATCAGCATGGCCGCCAGGCGATACCGGTCAGGCTGACTTTCATCGGCCACCAGGTCATACAAACGGCCCAGCACATATTCTCGATCGGGGTAGAAAGCGGCAATGATGCCCAACACGTTGATCATTTGCGGCGTCGCATGTTTGAGATTGTTCAAGAGCACCGACACAACTTGCTCACCGCGAGCGGCAATTCGCTCAGCCTGGGCAGTAAACTCACTTTCCGACTGTATTTGCAGCAGTTGGGCAATTTCTTGCTCGATCTGATGCCTTGTATGCAGAGTGGTAATGATGTTATTTGTGCTATTCATTGTCATTGCTCAGCTTACCCTGGCCAGAACAGTACAACCTTCGCCAGGATGGAAAAGGTTTGTGACAGACCATACTTGCTCCAAACGGCAGCAAACATATGGCTCTACCTGCTGAGAACAAAAATTATAGCACATGTTAACCCTGAAAACAAACACCTTTGC
>Ga0129299_1001730_pt1 | contig 14576 bp, 13 predicted proteins | sample ConPoolayeCmetaG_FD_94477 | JGI IMG/M metagenome (GOLD analysis project Ga0129299, IMG submission 94477) | Hot spring microbial mat communities from California, USA to study Microbial Dark Matter (Phase II) - Cone Pool mat layer C metaG ... | reverse complement strand
GGTCCACCCGCCGATGTACCGCCAATCCCTTCTCCGTATCGGCACTGGGCAGGAAGATGCCCTCAACCTCCATGAAATAGAAGAGGCGGGGACAATAAGCGTACTCGGCGACGTTGCGTGCTGGCCAGAGACTCTCGTCCACGATCGCTCCCTGCCAGGAATGCGCGAGCTATCGCTCCTCCTGGTCCGTAGCGAGTCCCGCGGACTGCCGCAGGATCCTCACCACTCTTGCCTGGACGTCATTCCAGTAAGGCGCGAACTCGCGCCAATTATCGTCCGCCGAAATCGGTTGCGAAGAAACGTCCCGCCACAGGTTGACAACCTCCCTGGACCGCGCCTCGGTCTTGCCGCCCTTCTTCACGCGTCGGTCCGTGCTTTGGGCGACCGAAGCGTTCTTGAGGGGCTTGTCAAGGCAAATGGCCGCAGAGCCGGCCACTTTGTCCTCGGCAGGCTTGAAGGTCGCCGGATCGCAGGGCACGTACCACCACCTGCCGGGCCAGTCGGGGTCGAGAAGCGCCTTGAGGCCGATGTTGGCGGCGGCGTTGAGGTCGGCCTGGAGACCCTTGGCCGCAGGAGAGTCCCGGTCGGCCGAGACGAATATCTCGCCGCCCTTGAGCGGAATGCGCACTGCTCCGGCCTTCTCCCAGTCGGCTTCGAGTTTGTCATTCCACTTTGCGTTCAGGTCGCAGAGGAACCGCTCGCGCGCGTCGCCCTTGCCTTCGGCCCGCTTCTTCTCGGCCTGCGCGACCTGCTTCCGCCAGAAGGGCGACTGCATGAACTGCTTGACGGGCACATCCTGACAGCGAACGCCCGGCGCGCCCGTGCGGGAATCCTGGCGCGACGTGTAGCCGGCCTGCACTTCGCGCAGGTGCAGACCGTGGAGCTGGCAGGCTTCGGCCAGGTACTTCCTGACCTTGCTCGAAGACCAGGACATGAGCTGGCGGTTTTCGCGGCGGGTGCGGGTTTCCTCGGGTCGGTAGTGCGTCAGGTTTTCAATGACGACCGCATGGCAGGGCCGATCCACTCGCTGGCGAGGGCGCTTGGGGTCTTTGCCACCCGCAAGCCGCTTGACGCGCCCGATGCCCAGCGCCGCTTCTGCGATGCGGCTGGCCAACTGCTTGACGCGCTGCTCGCGCATGTGCTCCATCGCGTCGAGGATGCGTCGGCCAAAACCGACAAGGGCGTCATCGCCTTTGGAGGGGATATTCTTTCGCAGGTCCTGCGGCTGGGGCCGCATGTAAAAGGCCTTCTGGACCTGATAGAGCGACTTGATGGTGGCGATGCGCGTGAGCGAAAGGCCTCCGACATGGCGGATGGCACCGTCGGCCTTTGCTTTCCTGCCCCGCGGCAGAATCCAGTCGCGCAGCCGGCGCAGACATTTCTGCAGCGTAACGTCATCGTCGCGCCAGCGCGTGGCCCACAGGCAGTGGAGTTGGCGGCGGAGGGACTCATTCCCGGCGAGGCTCTTGGCGACGGGGCTTAGTCGTTTCATCAGATCGGCCTCGTATTCCCTGCGTGCCTTGGGCATATCCTCGGCATCATGGGGCATTTGGGGCAGGGCCGCGCCTTGCAGCAAGGGCGTGATGTGTGCCTCCCACTGCTGCCTGGCCCAGTGGTCGTTCCACCCTTTGCCTGTAAAAAGGGCGTACCAGTCGGCCAGCGTATCGGCGAGGAGCCCGATGCGCTCTTCGGCGGTCAGGACTTCTTCCCGGCCGCCGGGCAGGAGCTTCTTGTGTGCCGTGAGGTTGAAAGCAATGCGAGCGCGGCGTCCGTGGCGCTGAAGCGCGAGGCGCACAGTACGAACCGTTTCAGACATCAGCTCATCGACCCGCAGAGCACGCTGATCCGGCGGCTCGCGTCCTACCTCCTTCTCCACGCGTTGAACGGCTTCAAGTTCTGCCGGGCCGGCTTTGCGGGCCTCCCTATCCTCCCCCTGGAGCTTGATGAGGAACTGGCGGTCCAGGCGCGCCCACGGGGCCGGATGCGGTTTGCCGTCAGGCAATATGTCCGCACCGATGCGGCGGTAGATGGTCGTTTCCTCGACCTCGACTTCCGTGCCCTTCTTCTGCTTCTTCACTTTCTTCTTGAGATGCAGGTAGAGGTCGCTGTCTCTCGGCGGCTCCCGTCCCGCGGCCCGGCAGGCGTCACCGACCTGTGTGGCGCTCAACGTTTCCCAGACCGCGCACGCAGCGGCGTAGCGATGGCCGAGGTCGACGCAGAGCACACGGAGACCGGGAAGACGCGAGAGGGAAAGTTTGGCGTGGCCCTCTCGTGCGTCGTTGTCCTGGTGCCTCACGGCATAGCCACCCTTGCGGGACACGAAGGGTTTGGCTGGCGCATCGTCAGGGAATGCCGCTGCGTAGTCAAGCCACGGACCGGACGGCTGGAGCTTGGCCGAGAAAGTGATCAGCCAACGCAGATGGTCGCGCATCTGCCTGGCTTTGTCGTCCCAGCCATGCCTGGCGACTCGTGCGGCAATGGCATCCAACTGGGCTCGGGGCGCCTGGAGGCGGCCATTCCAGTCCTCCTGCTCGAAGACGCCCGCGATGCGGACCGTCGCGCGCGCTGGCACATCCGCTGCAGCCCGCCCCAGTCTGTCGGCGCGAGTCACTTCCGGAGCGTTGCTCCCTTGCCTGCCTTTGAGAGCCAGATCACGCGCGAGCCTCTTGGACTGCCAGCGGAGCCGTTGAGGTTCAACGGTGCTTCCGGTCCACAGCGTCATCGAGAGGGCATGAGGGTCTTGGGGCACCATCATGTTCTTTCTGTTGCGCCCGCCTGTCTTGACGGCCTCGTGAACGTCGAAGCTGATATCCCAGCGGGAGTTCCCGAAATCACAGAAGACTGGGTGTAATAGCGCGTCGGGGTGGCGATAGGCTGGAACCTTGAACTGCCGCTTCTTGAACTCCGCGTCGGTCGCGAGAACGTAATCAATCAAGAGTTGAGGATCAGGCGCTTTTGCGGAATCTCCATCCTTGTGCCACACGCGGAGCGCCTCATCGTCGGCCAAGGCCTCAAACAACTGAATGTCGCCGAACTTTTCAATCTCCGGGTCATCCTGCAGGGCCCGGGCCGCGGCGATTCGGTCCTCGGCAGTTCTGCAGTCGGCGTTACTCCACGCGGCGACCAATTCCTTCCACCCGTCCACTGCCCGCCGACGGATGCGATATGGCTCCAGCGCGCCCGACGCTTCCGAGCGCTCCAAACAAAACCCGTCCAGCCACGCCTTCACCGAGGCTGGGACCTTGTCCATCCTCCTGGCGTCTTCCTCAAACCGGCGGCGTTCCGCTTCGGCGCGTTTGATCCACGTGTGGGCCAACGACACTCGACGGGCCGCATGGTCAAGCATCACGGCGAACTCAGAATGCCTGGCCGGGCCGCCATCCTGCAAATAGGTGAAACCACAAACCGATTCGACATCCTTCAGGATTGCGTCGGCGTAAGCTCGCTGCCCTTTTGACCCCGTGTTGGCCTTGCACTTCTCTGCATCATCACACGCGCTGTCGCGGAGGTTCTCCAGGTCCTCTTGAGCGACCGACGGCCTGGCGGCGAACTGGTTGAGGAGGTTACGCGTCGCGCTCTTGTAACCGGGACCGCTGATCAGACGCAGCACTCCCTGCAAGTCGTTCGACGCAGGACTGAATTCGCTGAGGGCGGCGGCAAGGCCGGCAACGGCCGCGTCCCCCGTCATCCCCGCCCGGGCTTTGCCGGCCCAATCTGCAATCTTTTCGTAAACCGCGGCCATGCGGCTGAAATCCGCGCCTTTACCGGTACCGAACCGGCTGCTCAGCCATTGCCCTGCCTTCTGGACGAGATCTTTGGCCTTGTCCTCTTGCTCCGCTTCCGCAGATTCATCCTCGGCCCCCTCTGCTGGCGCCAGATAGGCTTGCCTGCTGCCGAAGAAGCGCTCCAGCATGTCCCAGACTTCATCACGGGTCAGCGAGGAGCCTATTGAGTCGACCGCTTTGTCAAATGCCTCGCTGCGGTTGACCCACACGGCGTCATCCCGAATTGCGGCCGAGAGCGACGGTGTGCAGTCCTTGATCCAGCCCTCGAGGTCAGCGCCTCTCACGCCGCGCTTCTCAAGAATCCCGCGCAGGGCGCATAATACCTTTTCTTCGCGGATCGCCTGGGAATCTTGGCCGGTCGCGGTCACGAACGGCTTACGCGTGTCGCCGTCTTTCGGCGCTGACTCCACGCTCAACCAGGACAGGGCCAGCAGAATGCGCCGGTCGCGACGTTCCTCGTTGGTGGGGTCGCGGTCAGGCTTGCCCTTCCCACCCTTGACCTTGGCGTCCGCCAGAGTGTGGTCCAACCCCCCGCGCAGCGTAAGCAGCCAGTCGCCGAACGCCCTGGCTCCCTTGTTGACCGCCTCGTGAGTCTGCCAGAGCGCCTCGCGCCACGACTGATCCTGCGGGTCTGCGCCTTGCAGCCGAAGCGTGTATGCCCGCTGTGTTACCGCCACTTGCTTGTCCATGTTATCTCCTCGCCGGTTTATGAACCATGCCGCTGGACAGGGATCGAGTCATGGCCTGGTCCCTCCCGCCAGATCGACCCGCACACGGTCGGCCAGCCCAAGGTCATTCACAATCCGTTTGGGTTCTGTATGGAAGCTCTGGGCGGCGCCGCTTTCCAGGGTGACGGCCAACTCGATGCCGATCTTGAGCGGCGAGCCGCACCGCAATATGGGCAGAAGCCTCGTTCCCGGCCGGTATAGATCAGTCATGGCCGCCTTCCTGCCAACCGTTCCCACAAGAGAACCCCGTCCCGTGCAACGCGCCCTATTATCCTGCATGGTGGGACGTGATTGTCAACGACTTTCCAGGCTCCCCCGCCGCCATCGCGTCTTGACAGCGCACCGGGCCACCTCTAGTGTTTAGCCGGTCGTCAACGGAGGCCCCGGCGCATGCCCGTACGGATGGAGCTCTTCAAGATCATCATCTCCGAGATGCAGGAACGCCAGATGATCTGCCTCAAGGAGGTCGAAGGCGAGCGCAAGTTCACCATCGTCATCGAAAGCGCTGTGGCCATGGCCATCGAACGGCGGCTGAAGGGCACGCCCACGCTGCGGCCCATGACCCACGACCTGCTGGCCAGCGTCATCGAGGCCCTTGGAGGCAAGCTGGAGCGGATCGAGATCAACGACCTCCAGAACCAGACCTACTACGCGCGGCTTCATATTCGCCAGGGGGACCGACTCATCGAGGTCGACAGCCGCCCCAGCGACGCCATCGCCCTGGGCATCGCCGACATGGTCCCCATCTACGTCGCCGACCACGTCCTTGAGGCCGCCGCTGACTAGAAAACAGGCGAAGGCAAGGCGGAGCGTGCCTGCTGCCGCTTTTTGTCGCACCCCTGTCGCATCCCCTGAGAACCACCAGGCAGCGGATAATGCCATTATCCTGTTGAGAATGGGCTGCCATCGCGGCCGCCCACACCACGCCACAGCGTGGCACACGACTTGTTTGGCCGCAGCAGGGTCGAGCGGCGATGCGCTTCGCCGGCGCACGCCCTGCGGGCCACCGCAACCGTCCGAGTTGAACAAGGAGTCCGACCTATGCAGATGATTGAGGCTGTGATCAAGCCCCACAAGCTGGATGCCGTCAAGGCCGCTCTGGCCAGGCTGGGCATCCTCGGCGTGACGGCCGTGGAATGCAAGGGCTTCGGCCGGCAGATGGGACACACGGAACGGTATCGCGGCGCCAAGATGGACGTGGGCTTCGTGCCCAAGGTGTTGCTGAAGATTTGCGTGAAGTCGTCGGACTGCCAGCAGGCAGTGGCGGCCATCATGGAGGCCGCCCGCACGGGCGAAGTCGGCGACGGCAAGATCTTCGTCTATCCCATCGCCCAGGTGTTGCGCATTCGCACCGGCGAGAAGGACGAGCAGGCGCTGTAGACCCCGGCGCCACGCCAGGGGCGAGTCTGGCACCGGCGCCGCGTCAGAGAACCATCACACCAAGGCGGACCGTCGGCGCGGCGCGTAAGCCGCCCGCGGCCGCGGCACAACCCCGGCGGACCGGCTGCGCTGGGCAGCGGTCCGGCCAGGAGGAACCAACGCATGCAATACGCGCACATGGCGTCCCGATGGACGCGGCCGGCCCTGCTGTTTCTGCTGACGCTGACGGTCGGCGTGCCGGCGATGGCGAGCGTCGTCGTCTATAACGATCCGGCGCTCGACGAGAAGGGCCAGCCGCGGGCGGGCGTCTATCAGACCACCGACGCCGAAGGCAGGATCATCACCGCCGAGATCAGCGCCGGCGACACCGCCTGGGTCCTGACCAGTTCCGCCCTGGTACTGATGATGACCGGACCGGGTCTGGCCCTGTTCTACGCCGGACTGGTGCGCCGGAAGAACGTCCTGGCCACGATGATGCAGAGCTTCGTGCTGATGGCGGCGATAACGGTGCTGTGGGGCATCGTTGGATACAGCATCGCCTTCGACTCCGGCACGCCTTTCTTTGGAGGACTGCGCTTCGCGTTCCTGCGCGATGTTGGTTTCGGCCCGGCGGCCTACGCCGGCACCATACCGCATACGACGTTCATGGTCTTCCAGGGCATGTTCGCGATCATCACGCCGGCCCTGATCTGCGGCGCCTATGCCGAGCGCATGAAGTTCAGCAGCATGCTGCTGTTCTCGGTGCTGTGGCTGCTGTTCATCTACTGCCCGCTGGCGCACATGGTCTGGGGCGAGGGCGGGTTCTTCAAGGCCAATGTGCCGGCGCTGGATTTCGCCGGCGGAACCGTGGTGCACATCAGCTCGGGCGTCTCCGCCCTCGTCTGCGCCCTGGTGCTTGGCAGGCGCGTGGGCTACGGCTCGACACCCATGCCGCCTCACAGCGTCGTGCTTTCCGTCATCGGCGCAGCGCTGCTGTGGGTCGGCTGGTTCGGATTCAACGGCGGCAGCGCCCTGGGCGCCAATAGCCTCGCCAGCAACGCATTCGTGACCACGCACTTTGCCGCGGCCGCCGCCGCCCTGGGCTGGATGTTCGCCGAGTGGCTCAAGACGGGCAAGCCGACGGTGCTGGGCGCCATCTCGGGCGCCGTGGCCGGGCTGGTGGTGATCACGCCGGCGGCCGGATTCACCACGCCCATGTACGCGCTGCTGATGGGAGCGGCCGGGGGAGTCATGTGCTTTTTCGCCGCGACCACCCTCAAGCACGCTCTGGGATACGACGACTCGCTGGATGCCTTTGGCGTCCATGGCGTCGGCGGCACGCTTGGCGCGGTGCTCACCGGCGTCTTCGCCGTCAGCGCCGTCGGCGGGACCGCCGGTCTTGTCGAGGGCAATGCCCAGCAGGTCGTCAACCAGATCCTGGCCACCGTCGGCACGTGGGTGCTGGCGGCCGTGGGTTCTTTCATCATCCTGAGGATCGTGGACGTGCTGCTGGGTCTGCGCGTCAGCGAGAGCGACGAGTTCGAGGGCCTGGACCTCACTCAGCACGGCGAGTCCGGCTACAACTTCGAGGAGGCGTTCTCCGGCATGGTATCCGCAGCATCGCCGCCGGCAGCGCGCGTCGCCTCGGAGCCGGTCAAGGTGCAGCACGCCTGAGCGAACCGATGCGCTGCCGGACCCCGGCGGATCGCCGCCGGACCGGGGCGCAGCGCCCCGAGGGCTGCTGCCGTGTTGTTCGGGAAATCGGCAAATGCCCTGGCGCGCAACGGACAGTCCGCAGTGGGGCCAGCGCCTGGCCCGGATCGAGCGCAAACGGCGCCTGCTGGCGCGGCTGCGCCCGCCGCGCCTCCTGCCTCGCGAGCTGCTGGGCCGGCTTACCTGGTCGAGCTTCGCCATGGAACAGCTCGACGTGACGCTGCGGGAAGCGATGGAGGCGATTGCCGCGCGGCCGTCGCCGCGGGCGTTCCGCCGGCCGCAGTTCCTGCGCATCCGTCACCATGCGGCGGCGCTGCGTGGGATCGAGCGGGCGATCCATCGCGGCCAGCCCATCAAGGCATCGACGGTGGTTCACTGGTATACCTCGATCAGTTGCGGGCTGTCGGTGGCCGCGGTGATGGACGCCGGGCGGCTGGGGCGGATCGACCAGTGGCTGCGGCGGATCAACTCGCCGCACCTGCTGCCCGGGCAGGCGATCGGCGAAGCGGCGGCGGTGCACGCACAGATGCTGGGGGAGGCGATCGTGCCGGGTTTCAACGGCATCCTGTGCCGGCTGCTGCTTCAGTTTCACCTGGCCCGCTGCGGCCTGGCGCCGGTTACGTTCGACCCGGATCGCGACCGCGCGATCGTCCACGACGCGGCGCTGCTGGCCCCGCGGCTGATCGAGCTGGTCGAGGAGGGTTACGACTGCTTGCTGGCGCGGGCCGGTGAGCCGCGTGAGTAGGCGGTGCGTGCGGCGCCGACGGCGTGACGGCGCCGGTGTGTTGCCAGGAGGCATGCCGGCACGCCGCCAGCGGCCGCCGCGCCCACCAGGAGTGGAGAAGCGACAGATGGGCGCTGTCCGCCTCCTCTTGCGGTTGTTGTCCTCGACGCAGGGGTCGTTGATGGCCGACAGGGCGAAGTCGACCTCCGCCAGGGGGTTTGAGTTCGTTGTGGGATCATGCCTGCTCCACCAGGCGCCTCAGACGGTCGATCGCTCGGCGCAGGCTGTCGGCGCGCTGCGCTGCGACGTAGGGGCGCCAATGCCTTCCGGCGTATTCGATCAGCCTCGATGCATAGGCTGGCCCCACCGCCCGGCCGCTTCCTTGCCGGGGGGCCATGTCATTGCGGATGGCACTCCGCCGCGAGCGCTGCGCAAGGTTGACCATCTCTGCCTTTGCGTTCGGGAGAGTCTCGGGATCGGCGGGTATCGTATGCCGGGCGACGCTCAGATAGGTCGCCAGTGTTTCCGCATCCGCCATCAGCCAGGCCTCGACCTGGCGCACGGCGACGCGGAAGCATAGGTATGGCGCCGGTCCGGGCAACCATTTTTGGCACAGGGGCGGCGCGCAAGGCTCGTCCTGGTCCAGGTCAACCAGGACCAGCCAGGGAGCGTGCCTTGCTGCCTCGTTGTAAGCCCGGATCTTCTGGCGCAGAGCAGGTTTGCCGTTCCTGCCGTAGACCGGTCCTGGATGGGCACCGGCATGATCGATGAGCCGGCGTGCCACCGCTTCATCCACGATCCCCTCGACGGCAGCGGAGATGGTTACTGGCTTCGGCATTCTCACTCGTCTCCGAAGAGGGTGAGTTGGGCGGCTTGTTCCGGTCGCGTTCTGGGCATCACGGCGTCAGCCAGCGAGAGCCCGCCGTCGAGCAGTTCGCAAATGTCGCCCTGAGAGGCTGCCGTCTGGACCTCGGTTCCCTCCCTGCTTGGGATTAGCAGCAACACCTCGTCCAGGCCGATGCCATCGTCCCGCAGCAGATCGGGCGAGTGGGTGCTGAGGAAGATCTGGCGCCCCGTCCGGCGTTGCACACGGGCCAGCATCTGCGGCAGGACGCGCACGACATCGGGATGGAGCGAGAGTTCAGGCTCTTCCAGAAGCAACGGGCCCTGCTTCTCCATGACCGCCCACAACAGGCCCATCAGCCGCAGCGTGCCATCGGAGAATTGCTCCTCGGTTTGCCATGCGCCCTGCGGGCGCCAGTGCTCGTACTTGCCCCGCAGGTGAGGTGTTCCACGCACATCTGGCCACAACTCGATCTCCTGGAGCTGGGGTACGGCGACCCGCAGCGCCTCCTGGATGCGCCGGAGCCGTGCCTTCTGCGTCTTTTCCGGAGTCTTGGCGACCTGCTCCAGGAAGTCCCCGCCAAACGGGTCGTTGGCACGACCTGCCGAGCGATCGGGCTCGCGCACGAGCTGGGGCACGATGTGCAGGTAGCGAATCGAGGCGAAGAACGTCGCAATGTCGCGGAACTCGCGGTTGACATTCACCTGCTCGAGAAATGTTTGCGTCAGGCGCGCGGGGTCGTCCCGGTCGTCGTGGTTTGGGCGATCGAGAAGCATCCGGTCGTCCCGCAAGACTCGCTCCTTCTTCAATTGCGGGCGACGCTGCGAATCCTGATTGAAGGCCACCTCATAGACCCAGCTCCTGCCATCATCCGCCTCGCGAAGTTCGATATGAAGCTCGATGTCTGGAAACCGCCGGGCGGCCAGACAGCGAATGGCACTCACGCCACCGCGACGAGCCACCGCCTCCTGGAGACCGCCTCCCGAAGAGGCGAGATCGCGCAGGAAGCGAAACGCATCCAGGAAATTCGACTTGCCCGAAGCGTTCGGCCCCACGAGGAAGAGGCGATCGCGGAGTTCGACCTCAACGGCTGCAAAGTTCTTCCAGTTCTTTAACCCGAGCTTATGAAATGTCATTTAAAGTCTCCGTGAGGTCTTTCGCGCAACCGCATCGGCGTGGTCATGGCGTTCACTTTGAGCCAGTAGTGCGCCGCCTTTCGGCAACGGCAACCCGGACATGGCCAGGTCGCGTTTGGCATTTGCCAGCCACTCGCCTGGTCAACCGGGAATCCGGCGGTCAGGCGGCATGGTAGATCTCCTTTCCCTCAGACAAGGCGGGGTAGATCACGAGCGAGGGATCATTGCCGAAACGTTCGATATCGCTCTCGGTGACGACCACCACATCCTTGGGCACGCCGAGCCGACGAAGCGCCCGGTAGATTTGTCCGGCTGTCTCCCGGCGATGGACCCCATCCGGCATGACGACCAGCACATCCACGTCGCTGTTCGGTCCAATCTGACCGCGCGCGGCAGAGCCGAAGAGAATGATTCTCCGCGGATGCACAGCCTCCACGATGCGCCCGACAAGTTCCTGGATGATCTGTTCCCAAGGAGGGCTTTGCACGGTCATAAGCGTAGTCCTCATGTGCGTGAACGGTCCTTCATCGGTCGGGTCATTGCATCCACCGACAGCCAGTAGTGTGTCACCCTGGTGACCTCGTGCCAAGGGAAGCGGGCCGGGTCCTTGACGGGCTCCTGGAGCCCTTGACCGTCCGCACCGCCGACGCCCATCAGGCCGAGCCGCTGGCGGAGTTCCTTGACCAACTTTGGCTTGTCGAGATGAGTCATGCCCGCCCGCCTGCGAACCGTTCCCGCGTGAGAACACAGTCTCATACAACACGCCATATTATCTATTGTGGGCGCCTGTCAACTCCTTTCGGGCCGAACCTGGCGGACCCGGCTCCTCCCGTCCCTCGCCAACCCACCCGCCCTCCACTACCATCGGCGGCTGCGGCGCCGCCGCGGAGGCAGGTCACTTGGCGTTCCTTCTCAGCGACGAACTGCGGCTGCTGTATGCACTGGCGCTGAACACGGCGGTGTTCGCGGCGGCGTATCGCCTTGCGCGCCGGGGCGGCGGCGACCGGGTGGACTGGGCCGCCGATGCCTTCGCCCTGTCCTACCTGGTGCAATACCTGGCCGTCTGCCTGCCGGGACTCGTGGGGATGCTGCACCCGCTGTCAATGTCGGCGGTTGCCCTGGCATGCGCGGCCGTACTGTGGCATGGCCGCTGCCCAGGCCAGCCCATGCCCGATGTCCCCGCGCCACCGTCGCGTCTCCAGCGCCTGCTGCTTGTGGGCGCGTTCCTGTTCGTCGTCGGCTACTGCCTGGGTGTCGTCTGGATTCAACGAACCGCGCCGATCCGCGACAACGACGCCCTGGCCTATCACGCGCCCTTCGCCGTCCACTGGCTGCGCAGCGGCTGGCTGGGGCTGCATCAGGCGTGGTTCTACAATCCGGCCAACGTGTACTCGCCGCTGGCCGGCTCGACGTTCATTGCCTGGCTGATGGCGCCCCTGGGCAACGACGTGCTGGCGAGGTTCGTCGCGGTGCCGGCGCTGATCTTCCTGTTCTTCGCGTTCACACGCCTGGCCCGCCTGCTGGGACTGGCCACAGGCCCGGCAGCGGTGCTGGCGGCGGCGGTGGTGATGTGCCGGCCGTTCGTGCAGCAGACGGTGCTGGCCAAGGACGACCTGTTCCTGTCGGCGTTTTTCGCGGCCGCCGCCTCGGCGCTGCACCCGGCGAGCCTGCGGCAGTCGCCGGGTCCCTGGCGGCTGGGAATCGCCCTGGGCATGTTCATCGCCACCAAGACGACGGCGCTGATGAGCCTGCCGCTGCTGCTGCTGGCCGCAGATGCGCCCTTCCGCGCCGGCTGGCGGTGGAGGCAGTGGGCCATCGCCGCCGGGTGTGCCGCGCTGCTGGCCGGGCCGTGGTATGTCCGCAACGCGGTGCTCACCGGCAATCCGCTGTATCCCACCGACGTGCGCATCGGAGGCATCACGCTGTTCCAGGGCCAGTTCACGGTGACGCGCAGCCTCGAGCTGCGCAGCCTCGAAGGTATCTGGCGAACTTTCACGCTGGCGCCTGACCGCGGCGGCTATTACACCCTGCCGGTCAGCTTCGTGTGCCTGCTGGCGATCGGATGGGTCGCGGCCGTAGCGCTGCATCGCGGCAGGCTGCTGAAAGACCCGCTGCGGCGGCTCTGCGCCATCGGACCGCTTGTGGGCATCGGTCTGTTCATCGCGACTTCGCCCTATGCGCTGATTCGCTTCGTCTATCCGAGCCTGCTGCTGCTTTTCGCCTGCGGCGCGATGGCGCTGAGCTGCCGCCGCCTGCCACCCGTGGCCGGCGCTGTTATCGCGGCGGCCGCGCTGGCGTGGGCGTGCGCTTCGTCCATGCCCAACGTCGCCGCGTGGGTGACAGTGCCCCTGGCGATGGCGACGGCGCTGGCGTGGGCCGCTGCGCGTCGGCTCATAACCCGCGCCGTCGGCCTGGCGCTTCTGGGGCTGGGCTGCACAATCCTGGCGGGTGCCATCTATGTGTACTGGCCGGCCCACATCCTCAACTGCCGGTTCATGGCCGCCGGCGGAGTGGATCGGCGCAGCGGCGCGCTGGTGGGCGGTTTCTGGCAGCTCAACTTCGGCCATATCGCCGACGGCTGGCGATACGTGCGTAACGAGCTGCCCCCCGGGTCGGTGATCGCATACGCCAATACGTTCCACGTCTACCCGCTCTACGGCTTTGACTATACGCTGTACCCCGTCTACGCCCCCACGCGCCCCGGCGTGCAACGCCTCAGCGATCTGCCCCGCTTCTCCGCCCCGACCACCGGCGAGGAGATCCCCGGCCGCATCGTCGCCGTCACCACCGCCGACCCCGATCGCGACACCTGGCTGGCCAACCTGCGATCTCTGGGCGCGCAGTACCTGTTTGTCGGCAAGCGAGACCTGGCGCGCCCCAGTCAAGTGGCCGATGTCCCCGAGCTGCGCTTCGCGGCCAGCATGCCGGATCGATTTCGGGTCGTGTATGAGAACCAGGACGTGGTCGTGTTTCGAATTGTGGATCTGCTGCCATCCCCGTGACAAGAGGCAAGAGGCGGTCAAGAATAGGGCTGTCGAGAGGAGCGTGCCATGGTCGGCGTGGCCCGGTTATATGTCGATGAGCAGCGGCGTCAGTTGGCGCAAGTGCGGCGGCGGATGGCCGCTCTGCTGGAGATCATGGACGACCAGGACATAATTTGGCGCCCGGCGGCGCGCCTGCCAACCGCCGTCGAGCTGGCCCGCCGCATGTGCGACCAGCTCGTCGAGCGGCTCGGCGCCAACCTCAACCGCCGCGACTGGTTCCCGCCGCTCGCGGCAACCGCGCCGCCAACCCCCAGCGTCGCCCTGCTCCGCGCCGAGCTGGATGCGACGCTGGCGGCCGCCGATGACGTGCTTCGGCGATTGCCGCTGGCCATGCTGGTCGACACGGCACCCGGTCCGCGGCCGGCGTCCAACCTCGAGCATCTCTCCATCGCCGTGGCCGCCTGTCACGAAGCCGCCAGCCAGCTCCGCTTCATCGCCGCGCTGCGGCTGGGGCCGGCCGCGCTGGCGCTGGGAGGAGGCGACGATCCAGGGGCATGAGGGCGTAGCAGGAGCTTTCAATCGCGTGGTAGCGCCAGACACGCGGGCACGATGTATAATGCGCGATGGCATGGCATCGGAGACCCGGCCGGAATCGCGGCGGAGACGGTGTATGGCGCGTGAAATGATCACAACACGAGGCACAGTCCGCGGCAATACGATTGTTCTTGACGACACGCCCGGGCTGCCCGATGGACAGATGGTGACGGTGGTGCTCCGGCCAGCATTGCCGCCTGGCGAGGGCCTTCGCCGCGCCTTTGGCGCATGGGCCGACGATGAAGATTCGATGGCAGCACACTTCGAAGGCATCTACAAGGATCGGGAAGATCAGCGGCCGGAATCCACGCCATGAGCTACCTGCTGGATACGGATATCTGTTCGGCATTCCTGCGCGGTGACCGGCGCGTCTTTGGGCGTTTCATTCAACACAGCGGGGGCCTGCACATATCGATTCTCTCGCTGGCAGAGTTGTACTCGTGGGTTTACCTCGCCGATCAACCGTCGAGACGAGAGCAGAGTCTGCTTGACATGCTCTCGGACGTTGCTGTCCTGCCGGTGGATGACGACGTCGTTCAGCTCTGCGGCCGCAGTCGTGCCATGCTTCAGCGCCAAGGCGTCCGCGTACCGACGCTGGATCTGCTGATCGCCAGTACGTCGCTGGTGCGCAATCTTACGCTGGTCACCCACAATCTGCGCCATTTTTGCCTGGTACCGAACCTGCGCATCGAGGACTGGCTCGCCGTCT
>Ga0129299_1001728_pt1 | contig 14587 bp, 13 predicted proteins | sample ConPoolayeCmetaG_FD_94477 | JGI IMG/M metagenome (GOLD analysis project Ga0129299, IMG submission 94477) | Hot spring microbial mat communities from California, USA to study Microbial Dark Matter (Phase II) - Cone Pool mat layer C metaG ... | reverse complement strand
GGCCCTTTTCTTGCGCCGGCCGCTTGTCGGGCATTCAATACCGTCCAGGGATGAAAATCGGGTCGGCCAGGGCAGGGTTTCCGGGTCCGGGGGCTTCCATCCATCGCCAGCCTCATGTCCGACCCACCGGCTCTTTAAGGAGATTCCCCTTCGTTGTCGGTTGCGGCGGGGCCTGCTCCCGGCGGCTCTTGACCCGCCGGCCCGGTAGGGCGTCAACTATGGAGATGTTGAACGGGGTTTCCACGGCCGAGTCGACCGCGTCGAACGCGCCTCACCGCGCGACCGCCGCTGTTGATCAGGATCGTTGCTCGCATCCGTCAGACGACTTGCTGTACGCCCTGCGGCAGGCTCGGCGGCCGTTGGTGGTCGCCCACGTCACGCCGGACGCCGATGCCGTCGGGGCCGTGCTGGCCCTGGCCGAGGGGTTGCGGCGGATCGGCTGCTCGCCCACCGCGGGGCTGGCCCCCGCCCGCACCGCAGCCAAACTTCGCTTTATGTTCGAACTCGCCGCCGAGGTGCCGCTGGCCGACACCTGGACGGACGCCGACCACGACGCCGTGATCGTCCTCGACACCGCCGGCGAAAAACGAATCCAGATCGAGCCGAAGCTGCCGCCCGATCCCGACATCGTGGTGATCAACATCGACCACCACTTCACCAACACCCTCTTCGGACGCTACCGCTGGGTGGATCCCGACGCCACCAGCACCAGCGAGATGATCTTCCGCCTGCTGCGAATACTGGGTGTGGAGCTGACGCCCGCCATCGCCTCGCTGCTCTACGCCGGGCTTTACGGCGACACCGGCGGCTTCAGTTATCCGAACACCACGGCCGCCGTCTTGCATGCCGCGGGCGACCTGGTCCGAGCCGGCGCCGACGTCAGCCGGGTCGGCGAGCAGCTCTGCCGGTCGCAAACCCGCTCCGATTTCGAGTTGCTCCGCCGGGTGTACGACCACACGGCCGTGACGGCCGATGGCCGGATCGCCTACAGCTTCATCACTCTCCAGGATGTCGCTGAATCAGGCTGTACGGCCGACGATATCGACGATCAGGTTTCCGTGCCGCGGGCCTTGAAGGGTGTCCGCATGGCCCTGCTCTTCTCCGAGGCCCAGCCGGGCATCGTCCGCGTCAATCTCCGCGGCGAGGGCGACACCAGCGTCGTCGAGATCGCCCAGCGGTTCGGGGGGGGAGGGCACCGTCAGTCGGCGGGCGTTCGCTTGCGGGGCCGCTCCCTGGAGGAGGCGATCCGCGAGGTGCTCGCCGCGGCGGCGGAACACCTCGACCGGCCGGAGACCGCTTGACGGCCACCGGCCCTCACGCCGACCATCCGTTCGCGCCATGCCCCAGATCGAGGTGGACAGGTTGTGCAAGACGTTCCGCGTGCCGGAGCGCGAAGGCGGCTTCTGGCCGTCCGTCCGGAGCGTCTTCCGCCGCCGGTTTCGCGACGTGCAGGCCGTGCGGGACGTGTCCTTCACCGTCGAGGCGGGCGAGATCGTCGGATTCCTCGGGCCGAACGGTGCCGGCAAGACCACCACGCTGAAGATGCTCTCCGGCCTGTTGCATCCCACCTCCGGGCAGGCCCGCGTGATGGGGCACGTCCCCTGGAGACGGGAGCGGGGCTACCTCCAGCGGATCAGCATGTTGATGGGGCAGCGGTCGCAGATGCAGTGGGACCTGCCGGTGATCGACTCGTTTCTGGTGCAGGCCGCGGTGTACGGCATCCCCCGCGAGGAGTACCAGCGAACTCAGGCGGAACTGGTGGAACTGCTGGACCTGGGCGACGTGCTGCGGAAACAGGTCCGCACCCTCAGCCTGGGCGAGCGGATGAAATGCGAAATCTGCCTGTCGCTGCTGCATCGTCCCGCGGTGCTGTTTCTGGATGAGCCGACCATCGGCGTGGACATCACCATGCAGGCCCGCATCCGCTCCTTCATCGCCGAGCACAACCGCCGCCGCGGCGCGACCATCATCCTGACCAGCCACTACATGGCCGACGTCACTGCCCTGTGCCGACGGATCATCGTCATCGACCGCGGCCGCATCCTCTTTGACGGGGCGATCGACACCCTGTCCGCGCGGCTGGCCCCCTTCAAGGTCATCAAGATCGATCTGAACCGCGAACTGGACGGGTATGATTTCGCCGCCGTGGGCACCGTGTTGTCGCGGCAGGACCGCAAGGTCGTTTTGCGGGTCCCCAAGGGCGAAACCGCCGCGGCCGCGGCGCGACTGCTCACCGACCTGCCGGTGCTCGATCTGACCATCGAGGATCCGCCGATCGAGGACGTGATCGCCCGGGCCTTCGCCGACCGTGCGTCGGCCGCGCCGGAGGCGACGCCATGATCCGCGTCGGCCGCGTCTTCGCCGCCTACCTCCGCGCCGGCGTCGGCGTGATGCTTCAGTATCGCGGCGAGATCCTCCTCTGGGCCGTATGGGGGCTGGTCAATCCGGCGGTGCTCTACGCGATGTGGAGCGCCGCCGCCGAGTCGAACCCCGACGCCACCGCCGCCGGCCTGACCCGTGGACAGTTTGCCGCCTATTACTTCGTCATCATGATCGTCGGGCACTTCGCCACCGCCTGGGATGTCTATGAGATGGGCTATCTGATCCGCACCGGACGCATGTCGCCGCTGCTGCTCCTGCCCGTTCCGCCGATCTGGAAGGCCCTGGCCGACAACGCCGCCTACAAGCTGACCACGCTGCTGTTCGTCGTGCCGATGTGGCTGGTGTTCGCCGGGCTGGTGTCGCCGGAGTTCGACACCGCCGTCTGGCAGCTGGGCGCCGGCTCGGCGGCGTTGGTGCTCGGGTGCCTGCTGAATTTCCTGCTGGGCTATGTGGTCGCCCTGCTGGCCTTCTGGTTCACCAAGCTGGACGCCCTGGGCGAAGTCTACTTCGGCCTGGGCATGTTCCTGGGCGGGCGGTTCGCGCCGCTGGACGCCCTGCCGCCGCCGATCCGCTGGGCGGCGGACGTCTTGCCGTTCCGCTGGATGTTCGCCTTTCCGACCGAGCTGCTGATGGGGCGGACGACGGCGGAGTCGGTGGCACTGGCGGGCCTGGCGGTGCAGGCGGCGTGGATCGCGGTAGTGCTGCTGGCGTTGCGGCGGATGTGGTCGGCCGCGGTGAAGCGCTACGCGGCCGTCGGCGGGTAGGGCCGCGGAGTCGGTGATGCGGCGAGCGTTGAAACTGGCCTGGCTTTTCGCGCGGGTGAGCGTACAGAACGTGGCGGCCTATCGTTTCGACATGGCCGCCCGCGGGGTGATGTCGCTGCTGCATCTGGGCGCGGAGCTGCTGGCCGTCTGGACCATCTACAGCAACACGCCGTCGCTGGCCGGCTGGCGGTGGCCGCACCTGCTCATTCTGGTCGGCGTGTACCGGATGCTGGCGGGCGGCCTGCGGATGTCGATCGTGCCGAACATGCGGCGGGTGCTGGACGACATCCGCGAGGGCACGCTCGACTTCGTGCTGCTGCGGCCGGTGGATGCGCAATGGCTGGTCAGCATCCGCGAGTTCGTCTTCTGGCGCGCGGCCGACGTGGTGCTCGGCGGCGCGGTGGCGGTCTACGGCTGCGTGCATCTCCACGGACTGGTGCCGTGGCGGGCGGCGGGGCTGTTTCTCCTCACGCTGCTGGCGGGATTCGTGATCGTTTACAGCGTCTGGCTGATGCTGGCGACGCTGTGCTTCTGGTTCGTCCGCATCCAGAACATCGAGATGGTCTTCTGGAACGTCTTCGAGGCCGGGCGGTTCCCCATCGTCATTTATCGGCCGTGGGTCCAGTGGCTGCTTACGTTCATCGTGCCGCTGGCTTTCATCACCACGTTCCCCGCCGGCATCCTGGCCGATGATCCCGCGGCCCAGGTGCCGGCCGCGGCCCCGCTGCTGGCCGTGCTGATCGCGGCGGTGCTGCTGGCGGGGTCCAGGTGGTTCTGGCGTTACGGGCTGCGACACTACTCCGGCGCGTCGGCCTGACTCCGGCTCATGGCGTCCCCGGCGCGGCGGTCTATAATCGGCCCTGCCGCGAAGGGAGGCGACATGACGCTGGCCACGCTGCTGTTATTCGCATTCGGGTTGGTGCTGCTGGTCGTCGGGGCCGAATCGCTGGTCCGCGGGGCCTCGCGGCTGGCGGCCGCCGCCGGAATCTCGCCGCTGGTCATCGGCCTGACCGTCGTGGCCTTCGGCACCAGCGCTCCGGAGTTGGCGGTCAGTCTCAAGGCCAGTCTGAGCGGCGTGGCCGACCTGGCCGTCGGCAACGTGGTCGGCAGCAACATCTGCAACGTGCTCCTGATCCTAGGGCTTTCGGCCTTGGTCGCGCCCCTGGCGGTCGCGTCTCAACTGCTCCGATTCGATGTGTGGATCATGCTCGCCGCCTCCGTCGCGGTGCTGCTGCTCGGGTGGAATGGCGTCATCGGCCGACTCGAGGGCGCCGGGCTGTTCGCGGCGGTGCTGCTCTACACGGCCTGGCTGATCCGGCAGAGCCGTCGGGAGACCGCCGAGGTGCGGGCGGAATTCGAGCGGGAGTTCGGTGAACTGCCCGCTGCGGCTTCCCGTCGGCTGTGGCCCGTATACGTCTTGCAGGTGCTGGTCGGGCTGGGTGGGCTGGTTCTGGGCGCCCGCTGGCTGCTGATCGCCGCCGTGGCCATGGCCCGCGCCTTCGGCGTCAGCGAGCTGGTCATCGGGCTGACGGTCATCGCCGTCGGCACCTCGCTCCCGGAGATCGCCGCCTCGGTGGTCGCGGCGATTCGCGGGGAACGCGATATCGCCGTCGGCAATATCGTCGGCAGCAACATCTTCAACATCTTCTGCGTACTGGGCCTGACCGCCGCCGTGTGCCCGTCCGGCGTTCCGGTCAGTCCGACGGCGCTGGCCTTCGACATCCCGGTTATGATCGCCGTGGCGATCGTCTGCGTGCCGGTGTTCTTCAGGGATCAACGGGTGGACCGTTATGAAGGCCTGTTGTTCCTGGTGTACTATGTGATCTACACGGTCTATCTCATCCTGGCCGCCCGGCACCATCCGGCCCTGGCCTGGTTCCGCCCGACGATGCTGTATGTGGTGCTGCCGCTGACGGCCGTCGGGCTGGCCGTGGCCACCGGCCGAGGGGTTGCCCGGCGACGCCCGCCCGCCGACGCCGCCCAGTCCGCAAACGGAGCCCAAAGCCGATGAACGCCCGCACCGTACCGCGGGAGCCGGAACCCTGGCCGGAGCGGATCGGCCGTCTGGTGGATTCGCGGCCCTTTCGCGGCGGCGTGCTGGCCGTGATCATTCTGGCCGCGGTTCTGGTCGGGGTGGAGACCTACCCGGCGGCGGTGGAGCGGCACGGCGGGGCGTTGCGAACCCTGGACCGTGTCGTGGTCGGTCTGTTCGTGGTGGAGGCCCTTTTGAAGATGGCCCGCCACGGTCGGCGCTTCCACCGTTACTTCTTGGACTTGTGGAACGTTTTCGATTTCGTCATCGTCGTCGTGTGCGTGCTGCCGCTGCACGCCCAATACGCGGCGGTGCTGCGTTTGGCCCGCGTGCTGCGGACGCTGCGGCTGATTACCGCCTTGCCGCGGTTGCAGCTCATTGTCGGGACGCTGATCCGGAGCGTTCCCGCGATCGCCTACATCGTTTTTCTGCTTCTCCTGCTGTTTTACGTCTACGCCGTGTTGGGGGTGTTCCTCTGGCGCGACAACGACCCGGTCCACTTCGGCGACCTGCCCTCGGCGATGCTGACCCTGTTCAGCGTGGTGACGCTGGAGGGCTGGGTCGACCTCATGTACACCCAGATGCGGGGTTCCGAGGCCATGGGCCTGGTCAACACGACGGCCCTGCCGATGCGGCCGTCGGCCCAGCCGGTGCTGGGGGCGATCTACTTCGTTTCGTTCGTGCTGCTGGGCACCATGGTGATGCTGAACCTGTTCATCGGCGTGATCGTGAACAGCATGGAAGAGACCCGCGCGGAACGGACCAGGGAGAAGGCCGAGCAGTCCGGCGAGGCGGCCTGGGAGCAAGAGCTGGCCGAACTGGAGCAGGCCGCGGCGGACCTGAACCGACGCATCGCGGAGCTTCGTCGCCGCCGCTGGTGAGACGGTTCGCCCGGCGGACGACAGCGACGGCGGAACCGGGCGTAACCCCGGTCCCGCCGTCCGTCTGAACCCACCCACCAGACCTGGGCTCCTGGCCCAGTGTATTACCGCAGGAGCGAGAGGATCGCCGCGGACTGCTGCGACGCCACGCCCAGGAGCGAGATCGCGGACTGGAGCAGGACGTTCTGCCGGCTCAGTTCGGCGGTCTCGAGGGCGTAGTCCACGTCGTCGATGACGCCGCGGGCGCTCTCCAACGCCTCCTTGGTCGCGTTCAGGCTGTTGATCGAAGTTTCGACCTGGAACTTCTGGAAACCGCCGATGCGGCCCCGCTGTGTGGCCACCTGTTGCAGGGCGGCCTTGGCGATGATGACCGCGTTGTTGGCGTCCGTGGCCAGGTCGTTGCTGCCGCCGCTGCGGAGCGAGTCCAGATACCCGTCGCTGTTGTTGCCCAACTGGTGGGCGAACAGGCTCTCGATGCCCAGCGTGGCCTGCGTGCTGCTGCTGGTGCCGAGCTGGAAGGTCATGCCGCCGCCGCTGATGGTGATGTTGCCCGCGCTGCCGGCGACATTGCCCGCGGTGGTGAGATAGAACTCGCCACTGGTGCCGTTGGAGTTGAACGACACCCGCAGCCCATCGACGAAGGCCTGCTGGCCGTTGACATTCACCACGGCGTCCGTTCCGGCCGTGTAGGAGACGGTCAAGAAGTCGGCGTCGCCGCTGATGTACTGGGCGGAGACGAAGGCCTTGCTGCCGTACTCGCGGCTCTGGATGCGGAGCGTGTTGCCATCGACCGTCGCGGAAACGCCCGTGTCGGAGGCGGCGGCGACGATCTTGGCGGCCACGTTGGCCAGGGTGTCGGTTTCATCGACCGTGATGGTGGCGGTGCCCAACCGGCCCGCGATGCTGAACGTGGCGGCGCTGACGTCCGAGGAGTCCGCCGCCGTGAAGCTGCCCAGCGTGGCGGAGGCCACCGTGCCGGCGGAGACCACCGAGACCGACATGGTTTGATTGGAGTTCGAAGTCGGCCGGGAGAAGATCCGCAGGTCCGAGATCTTGGTCGGGGCGCTGGCGGTTGCCCGAATCGACTGCTGGCCGTCCAGCAGCTTCTTCCCGTTGAAGGAGGTCGTCTGGATGATCCGGTTGATGGAGTTGATCGCGTTGTCGATCTGCGCCTGGTTGGCCGCGATCTCGGCGGCGCTCAAACCGCCGGAGCTGGTGCTCTGGGCGGCGAGCGACTCGATCTCGGAAAGGAGGCTTTCCACTTCCACGAGGGCCTTGTCGGCCACGCTCAGCATCGAATTGGCGCGCTGGCCGTTGTTGACGGCCGCCTCCACGCCCACCAATTCGGCATTCAGGCTGCTCACGGCGATCAAGCCGGCGGGATCGTCCTTGCCGGCGTTGATCTTGTGGCCCGTGGACAGCCGTGTCATGCTGGCCGATTGGGCGTTGCTGGTCCGGTTCAGAATGTTCAGCAATGTCAATGTCTGTGCGTTGTTGATGGTGAGTCCCATGACGTCTTTCCCCTTTTTCTTTGGCGGCGAGTTCAGATTCCCCTTTCCCAGCACTGGCCGTCGCCCCCTGGTAGGTCCCGACGGTGTTTCCAGTGCTGCGGTCCATGTTTCGCCAATTGGCAACCGAACGATAAGATATAACTCTCCGCTGCCCGGAATTCGGGGATGATTCGCAGAACCAGCATTAACTATTTGAATAGTAAGTAATTAAAAGCGTAGGTCCGAGATCGGAAATAGGTCCGCTTTTCCGCTCGGCAGGCCTGACCCGGCCGATCCCCCCGCTATGGCTCCAGCCGAAGCGGACGATTCGCCGCAGCACCAGGAGTCGTAGGCCCCTCGGCAGTATTGGAAGATGGGCGGGAAGCCGGCGGGCTGGTCAGCATGGCCGGCTCGGATTCGGCCTCCTCAGACTCGAGCCGCTCCGCCAGCTCCCGCGGAACGGGGCCGATTCGCCACTCCCCGTTCTCGCGCATGATCGCCAGTCGGCGGCGTTCAGTGGATACCCCTCGCACCACGGCGTGTTCCTTCAGGTCGTACTCCGCCAGCATCACATAGACGGGACCGTGTTCGAAGCCCTGGGGCAGAGGAACCTCCTCCACCGAGAGGATCCGCACCTGCTTCAGCGCATTGAACATCGACTCGAAACGGCGGGCGACGATCGGATCCCCGGCCCGGTGGCTCAGCATCAGCCGGAAGTCGGCGTACTTGCCGTCCATGCAGACCCGCACGAACCGGTCGATGAAGCGATTCAGCGACAAGTCCACGGTCCGCACGGAGTCCGGAAAGTCGAAGCCGGGTCGCCGGGTGAGGTCGAGCACCACGACATCGGGGAAGACCTCATCGGGGTCCAGGGCCGGGTCGTCGGTCAGCATGACCACCACGGCGGCGGTGACCAGCCCTGCCGCGAGGACGATCAGCCCGGTCTTGCCCAGCCGCCGGACCCTGGGTGTGAGGTTCAGGAAGGCCATCGCCCCGCTACGATAGCCCAATCCGGCCGCGTTGGACAGGATCATCCCAACGGGCGGCATGCCCTACAGCCCGCCTCTCCGCTGCGCCCGATTCATTTCCCGTTGATCCTGGCGTTCCTTCTCTTTGTGTCGCTTGTCGGCATGGGTCTTGCCGCGGGCCAGGGCCAGTTCCACCTTCGCCTTGCCTTTGTTATTGAAGTAGACCGCCAGCGGAACCAGGGTTTGGCCGCGAATCTGGACTTTGGAGGTGAGCTTCTTTATTTCCCGCCGATGCAGCAGCAACTGCTTCGGCCTTTTGGGGTCGTGGTTGAACACGCTGCCTTTGTCGTAGGGCTGGATCTGGAAGTTGATCAGCGTGACCTGGCCGCCGTCTATCCGGGCGTAGGCTTCGTTCAGACTGGCATTTCCGAGTCTAAGGCTCTTTACCTCTGTTCCGCGGAGCGCGATGCCCGCCTCGATCCGCTCCAGGATCTCGAAGTCGAACCGAGCCCGCCTGTTGGCCAGGCGGGCGGTTTGCGGACGTTTTGGTGTGTCCCGGGCCATGCCGGGATGTTAGGGTATTGGTGGAAAAGCCGCAATTGACCGATGGAAGATGCAACGGCGCCGCAGGGCGGCGGTATAATCGATCGGAAGAGACGAGAGGCCCATGGACAGCCGCGCGGCCACAGAAGAGCGGTTGACGCCCCTGCGTGAGCGGCAACTGATCGAGCAGGCCCGGCGTGGGTGCGGTCGGAGCGCGCATGCGCTGGTCGCGACCCACCAGGACCGGCTCCACGCCTTCGTGTGGAGGATGGTGCGCGACCGCCATGAGGCGGAGGAGATCTGCCAGGACGCCTTTTTGCGGGCGTTCCAGGCGATGGATAGTTTTGATTTCTCCTACCGCTTCAGCACCTGGCTGTTCACGATCGCCTATCGGCTGTGCTTGAACGCGCTGCGGCGGCGACGGGACTATTCGGGCGACGTGGACTTCAGCGACGTACCGGCCGGACCTCGTGGCCGGAAGACGCCGACCGTTGCCGATGAGGTGGCCAACAGCGACGAGGCCCGCCGCCTGAAGGCGGCGATTTGGGAAGCGGTGGATCGACTGACCCCGCCCCAGCGAGCGACGGTGTTGCTCTTCTACCGCGAATCGCTGAACTGCCAGGAGATCGGCGAGGTGCTGGAGATGCCCGCCGCGACGGTGAAAAGCCACCTGCACCGGGCCAGGAGCCGCCTGCGGGAGATGCTCGGCACGGAGATGCAGGAGGACTGGACGTCGGTCCGCTTCGGCGAGGCCGGCAACGGCCAGTGAGGAATGATGATTTCTCGGCGCGGCCCTCGGGCCGGCGTCGATGGTCCGCCGATCTCGCGTGGGCGGGCCGGGAGTGACCGCCGTGTTGATGACCTGTCGCCACGTACAGCAGCTTCACGATGCCTACATCGATGGCGAACTGTCGCCGAGCCTCATGGCCGAGATGCACGCCCACCTGCTGCAATGCCCCGTCTGCCAGCAACAGGTGGAGCTGACGCGAGCTTGCGGCAGCGTGATCGCCCGCGACGACGATGAGCCGACGCTGGATGCCGGGTTCGCGGCTCGGGTCGTGGCCGCCTTGCAGCGGAAGACCCCGGCGACGCCGCCGCCGCTGGAAACCCGCCGCAGTCGCCGCCAACGGCTGTGGCGGATTGCCGCCGGAGCGGGGCTGCCTGCGGCGGCGGCGGTGCTGTTTTTCTGCGTGCTTATCTGGCCGTCGTCCGATCCATCGGGTACGCCGCGGATCGTCGCCGGCAAGGCGGTCGAGGCCGCCGGGTTGGCGGAGATGGTGAATCCGACGCTGTCCGCCGTGGCGGACACCCGCCAGGCCGCCGAAAGCCTGAACCGGATCCTGTCCATCGCCGGGGACGACGCGGCGCGGAACGTCGAACGAACCATGCAGCGGGTCAAACCGCCCACGGAATCGTTCTGGAGGTTCTTCTTCGAGGAGCCTTTCAGCGGCCTGCTGGAAATGCCCACTCCTCCGCCGCCGCCAACGCCCGATCAGGGCGAGGAGTTGATCCGCTTCTGACGCAGGATGTCATGCGCAGCCGCGGCGACGGGTTGATTTCCGTCTTCGCGGCTGTTTTCATGTCCGGGGCCACCGAACACCACCCAGGAATCGGCCATGACTTACGCTTATCGGATCATGCTCGCCATGGCAGCCGGTTGGCTGTGGCCGGTGGTTCCGCTCTCCGCCACGGCCGCGGAGGAGCGGCCGGCGGTCGCGTCGAACGCCGCTTCGACGGACTGGCTGCGGCTGGTGCCCGGCGACGCCGGCTTCTACGCGGAAATCCGGGACCTGAACGGCATCCGGCGGCAGTTCTTCGACCTGGGCATCTGGCAGGCCGTCCGAGACCTGAGCGAGCGGGATCCCGCGCGGGCCACGAGCCGGCCGTGGCAGCAGCGGACTGCCGAGGTGCTCGGCCTGAGTCCCGAGGCGATGATCAGCCTGGTGTTGGGCCGCCGAGCCGCGCTCATCGCCGCGCACTCCGGCAAATGGCAGGAGGGCGTCGTCCTGGCGGAGATGAGCCAGCCTTCGGATCTGGCTCCCCTGCTGCGGCGGTGGGCCGCTCGCCCGCAGAGCAACGAAGGCCCCGTACAGCGGTACCTGCTTCGCGGCGGCATCATGCTGGCCGTGTTGGATCGGACGATCGCGTTCAGCCCCGCCGGCGATCCGGACGGATTGTGGGGCCGGACAGTGCTGCTGATGGCCGGCCGCCGCGGGCCAAGTCTGGCGGCCCGGTCGGAGTTTGCCGGCCTCCGCGCCCGTTTGTCCCGGGACTACCCCGGGCTTCTGTACGTCGTTTGGCCGCCCGGCGACCCGCATGCGGTGGGGAACTGCACTCGCCTGGTGGTCGGCGTGGCCGTGGAGCCGGAGGGTATCCGCTGCGAGCTTCGCGGACATCGGGATGAGGCGGCCACGGAACAGGTCGTGGTGCCTCCGGCCACGGTGGGCGCGCTCCCGGCGGATTCGATGTGGGTCTGGTCGACCGGCCTGGACTTCACCTCCCTGGCCCGGCGGATCGAGGACCTCGAAGCCGCTCGCTCCGCTTCGATCGCGCCGATGTTCTTCGGGGCCTTGGCCGGCGGCGAGGAGGAAGGGGGAGAGAACCTCCTCACCGGCCTCGGCCCGGCCGTGACGCTGGTCGGAAGCACCGACAAGACGGTCTCTTCGAGCCGATTGGTCGTCCCGGCGTTCAGCGTTCTGGTGCAGACTCGGCGGGCAGGCCCCTATGTGGAGCGGCTCGACCCGGTCATCTCGCTTTTGGGCCAGATCCTGGTCATGATCACGACCGCCGAAGGGCAGGCGGTCGCCGATCTGGCGGTAACCCGCTCCAGGGCCGAAGACGTCGAGCTGCATTCCATCGCGATCGGCCCGGCCCTGGCCAAGCGGACCGGCTTGTCCTTCCTGTCGGCCCTGACTCCCTGTTGGGCCGTCTTCGATGAGAAACTGGTCCTGTCCACTTCTCGGCAGCACGTGGCTGAGATCATCCGGGCGGCCCGCCGCAAGATTCCCCGACTGGACGACGCCGACCGCTTCGCGGGCCTGCCGGGCCGAGACGCGTCCGAGCCGCCGATCGCGGAGTGGTTCATGCTCCGCGGGGCCGCGGCCAGCCAGATGTGCGCCAGTTGGTTGCGGTATGTCCGCACCCAGCACCCGCAGGCCCTGACGCCGGCGTGGTGGAGAACCTGGGCCGCGGAGCGGATCGAACGTCGAACCCGCCTGGGTCTGGCCCTGGCCGATCAGGGTGAAGGCCGGCCGGCGGCCGTGGTGCGGGAAATCCTCGACGATTCGCCCGCCCAATCTCATCTGCAAGTCGGCGATGTCATCGTGGCCGTCGGCGGCCGTCCGTTGGCTACCAGCCGGCCGGCGGCCGACGTGGCCGAGCGCTATCGGGCACGCGGGCGGGCGACGCATTTCGAGTTGCAGGTGGTCCGCAACGGCGAGAAGCGGACGGTCCGGATCCCCGTGGCTCCAGCGATGGAGTTCAACGCGGGCGACTTCGACCCGATTCGGGCCTTGGAGCAACTCGTCGCTCTGTCGCAACGGGCCGAGACCGTGACCGTCTGCCGTTACGCCACGGAGCCGGTGCGATTCGACGCCCGCATCGACATCGTGTGGGACCGTACGCCGGCGCCGGAATTGCCGGAACCGCCCGGCCAACCGCCGAACTGAGCGGCGGCCGGTTGCCGGTTCCCCGCCGCCGCAGTGTGAGCCATCGGGGTAGACGGATCGCCGGTCCTTGCCCGCGTGCCGTCCGTCCCGGTGGTTGGCTGTGGTTCTCAACCGAGGTCAGCACATGACGGACGCCATGCCGACCGGGGCGACCGCGATGGAATCCGCACCGCCGCAGCTACCGACCGAACCGACTCATGACGACCGGTCGCCGAGCGGCTGCTCCCTATCCAGCGGGCGCCGCTGGTCGGCCCCGGCCCCGCTGGTGACGGCAGCCTTCCTGCCCGCCCGCACCGCCCGCGCGACCACACACCTCTCGTTGTGGGTGGTGTACGCGATCCATTGGCTGGGCCTGTTGTTGGCGGTTCTGACGTTGTTCTTCGTCGCCGCGGGCGGCGAGATCGGTGAACTGCTCCGCGTGGTCGGCGATACGCTGCTCCTGCTGGAATCGGCGTGGATGGCCCAACCGCTGAAGGCCAGCCTGTTCTTCCTCGCCGTCGTGCTCGGCGTGGAGGGCGGCACGGTTTTGCTGGCGGTGCCGCTCAGCGGCTGGGGCGCCCGCGATGAACCGCTGCGGGACAGCCTGCGGTGGTCGCTGCAACGCTGCTGGGTGTACGCCCCGTCGCTGGCGGTGGTGAGCTTCCTGGTGGGCATTCCGGCGGTCCTCCTGAAGGGGGCGCATGAAGCGTACATTCAGACGCACTTCCGCGGCTTCGAGGATTGGTTGCAGACCGTGCGGGCCATGCCCTTCTGGGTTCTCTATTGGGAGGACCTGGCCAATCTTTGGGCCGCAGTCTGCGGGCTGGTTTGGTTCCTGGGCCTGCTGGCGGCGATCGCTGCGGAACGGCCGCATCGGCGGCCGACGGTACGACCGCCGCTTTGCGACGCCTGCGGCTACGACCTGACCGCCTCCGCGATGGATGGCCGCTGCCCGGAGTGCGGGCAGGCCGTGGCCCTGTCGCTAGGCCCACAGGTTCGGCCGGGCGCTCCGTGGTTGCAGCGTCGGTCGCTCGGCTGGTGGACGGCGTGGAGGCGGACCGGAGAACTGGCCATGTATGCGGCGCCCCGGCTGGGTCGGCTGCTCCGCGTCCATGAGCCGCGAACGGACCATCGCCGCTACCCGGTCTTGGTGCTGGCGGTTGTATTCCTGCTCGGGTGGCTGACGATCCCGCTGGCCCACGCGGCAGGGATTGGCAAGAACGCCTTTCAACACGAACCGGCGTTGGTGTGGATAACGGGTTCCGTCTTTGGCTGGTGCGCCCTCACTGTGGCGCTGGCGATTCTCGCCGGGTCTGGGACCGTCGTCGGACTGTACGCCCGTTGGCGGACGGGGAGAAACCTGCTGCCGGTGGCGATGCAGGCGGCCTGCTACGCTTCGCCCTGGCTGGTGGTGTGGGCTTCGATCTTCCTGGTGGGGATCATGTGCGCGTTCGCCGTCGAACCCTCGCTCGGCAGGGGCGGCCCCACACCGCCCGAGTTGCTGCCGCTCGCGCTGGCCGCGTCGCACCTGGTTTGCGACCTCATCTACCTCCGACTGATCGGCCGGGCCACCTTCGCCGCCCGCTATGCGAACCGTTGAGGCGTCTCGCAATAATCACTACGTAAGCGAGCGGCTCGAAGGGCCGCGAAACAGGCCGCTGCCTTCCGTCATTCCCGCGGATGGCGTGTTCTTCCGTCATTCCCGCGGAAGCGGGAATCCAGGCGACGTCGGCCTCCCTCCGTCATTCCCGCGAAAGCGGGAATCCAGGCGACGTCGCCTGGATTCCCGCTTCCGCGGGAATGACGGAAGAACACGCCATCCGCGGGAATGACGGAAGGCAGCGGCCTGTTTCGCGGCCCTTCGAGCCGCTCGCTTACGT
>Ga0129299_1001727_pt1 | contig 14591 bp, 17 predicted proteins | sample ConPoolayeCmetaG_FD_94477 | JGI IMG/M metagenome (GOLD analysis project Ga0129299, IMG submission 94477) | Hot spring microbial mat communities from California, USA to study Microbial Dark Matter (Phase II) - Cone Pool mat layer C metaG ... | reverse complement strand
GTATATGTGTTGAGCAGCATAATTATTTCCTCCGTCAATAGCTGGTATATCATATCCAAAATAGGTGATACACAGCGCGTTGTCGAGATTTTTTTAGGATTTTCCAGGTATTGCGGGCAAAAAAAGGTTACAGGAAACGGAATACTCGGCATGCGCGCATCATTCATGTATATTTCATATGTTACGGGGGCGCCGTTTCCGCGCTCACGATTCTTTTGAAGTGCAGAAAGGTACCGAATAACCGATAGCGAGGAGGTCATCACATGGCAGGGAGCCGGTTTAAGGATTTTCTCACGCTTGCCATTGAAAAGGAGATCGAGGCCGCGACGCTGTATGAAAAATATGCGCGCATCGCGGCGCCGCCGTCATCGAAAAAACTTCTCGCCGATATGGCGCTGATGGAGCGCGGGCATGAAAAAAAACTCAAGGATTTCTTGAAGACAGGGACGGCGTATTTTTCAAAAATCGGCGTTATCGACGATCTGCATATATCGGATTTCATGACACAGCCGGTGTTGAAAGAAGACAGCCCGCTTGCCGACGTATTCGTGTTTGCCATGAAAGAGGAGCAGCGGGCGTATGACCTGTATTCCAGGCTTGGCGCGCTTGAGCAGGAGGGGGCGGTGAAACAGCTTTTCATGGCACTGGCCGATGAGGAGAAGAAGCACAAGCACGATCTTGAGGTCGAATACGAAAAAGAATTCATGCAGGAGAATTAACCGTTTAGCCGATCGCCCTGCGGGGCGACATGAGAGGGAGGATACGATGAAAAAGTGGGTATGCAACGCATGCGGATGGGTGTATGATCCTGAGGCCGGCGATCCGGCGGGCGGGGTGGCGCCGGGAACGGCGTTCAAGGACGTTCCCGACGACTGGGTGTGCCCTGAGTGCGGCGCGGGCAAGGATGAATTTTCGCCGATGAATTGACGCCGCGGTCTTCAGGCTCGCATGCGGCGGCGAAAGCGTGGGGTACAGGAACGGCGGCGGAAGCACCCGTGCGCCGATTGCTTCTTCTGCCAGTGGTGCGCCGATTCACGCTGTGCAAGCTGCCGCAGGCAGACGGCGCGCCGGCAGCGAATGCCGGCGGCGGCAGCGCGGCGCAAAGTATGAAAATACGGACGGGATATGCCGTTTGGTACTACTGCAATTGTCATCCTCGGCGCGTCGGGCGACCTGGCCAGACGCAAACTGATTCCGGCGCTTGATGCGATTCATGCGACACAGAACAAGCACAACCGGTTCGTCGTCATCGGCAGCGGCCGCAGGGCGTTCACCGACGAACAATTCAGGGCGCGTTTCCGGCTGACAGGCGATTTCGGCGGGCACCTTTTCTATCACCAGGGAACAAGCGGGCTCAAGCGTTTTATTGCATCCAAGGGACAGTTTGACCGTGTCGTTTTTTTCCTTGCGCTTCCTCCGGCGGCCTATGCCCCAACGGCCGCCGCGCTTGCCGCCGAGGGATTCTGCTCGTCCTGCTCCCTCATTATCGAAAAACCGTTCGGCACGGATTATGAATCCGCGCGCGCGCTCAATACGGAGCTGGCGCGTTATTTCAGCGAGCGTCAGATTTTCAGAATCGATCATTATCTTGCTAAAGAACCGGTGCAGAACATCCTTATCTTTCGTTTTGCCAACGCCCTTTTTGATCCTGTCTGGAACAGCCGCTATATTGAGAGCCTCCAGATAAACGCGGCAGAAACCGCGGGCGTGGAGGAACGAGGCGCGTATTTCGACTCCGCGGGCATTGTCCGCGACATGGTTCAGAACCACCTCATGCAGCTTCTCTGCCTCATGACCATGGAGGCGCCGGTGAGCCTTGACGCCGAGGATATCAGGGCGCAGAAAATCAATGTCATGAAAGCGATGCAGGTGCTGGAGTGCGGCCGGTACCAGTATCGCGGCTATCGCAATGAAATCGGGGTGCGTCCTGATTCATCCACCGAAACATACGCGATGTTAAAATTGATGATACACAATTTCAGGTGGACCGGCATGCCGGTCTATATCCGCACCGGCAAGGCGCTCGATCGCAAGGGAACCGAGATCGGCATACGATTCAAACGCCTTCCACGGCTCTTGTATAACGCACAGGGCGATGTCCCGCCCAACAGCATCGTTTTCAAGATACAGCCTGCCGAGGGAATCGTTCTTGATCTTGCGAGCAAGATCCCCGGTAGCGGCATACGGATTACCGGCGCCCCTATGACGTTTTGCTATCGCGACTCATTCAGCAGCCACATCCCCGAGGCGTATCAGCGGCTGCTTCTCGATGCCGTCAGAGGCGATCGCACGCTGTTTGTCAGCGCCGAGGAGACCGAGATGTCGTGGAAGGTGCTGGCGCCGATACTTGACAAAGGAGATGTCAGGCTGTACGAGAAAGGCGTGCCGCCGGCGCCGTCACCCGGGGTCGACTGGATAGCGTTTGAAAATTATCGAAATGTATGCGCGTGATAATGTGTCATTATTGCCGCCCGTTAGAGACGCACAGCCGTGTGTCTTCATGGGCAATGTAATAAACGGGAACAACCGGAAAGGCGGACCACATGGGCATCGTATTTAACGCGGAAGAAATCTATCAGATTGGCGTGGAGATTGAGAAGAACGGCGAGACGTTTTATACAATCGCGGCATCGACGATGGCCGGCACCGATCTGAAAAAACTGTTCGATGAGCTTTCGGCGTGGGAGCGGGGGCATGTCACGTTGTTTGAAGGTTTAATAAAAGGGCTGCCGAAGGACGCGGCAAGCAGCGAACAGTTTGACCCCGACCGGCAGAAGAGCATGTATCTGAAGGCGATTGCCGACGGGCATGTATTTATCATGAATAAAGACATACAAGGGCTGGTAAGCACATGCCGCGACGCTGTGTCAATACTCAGACTAGCGTTAAACTTTGAAAAAGATTCCGTCGCGCTGTATACGTCCATGAAGGCCGTTGTGCCGCCGCGCCTGGGCCAGGCAGCCATCGAGCGGCTTATCAACGAAGAAATACAGCATGTGGCGATGCTTCAGCAGAAGATTGCGGCGCTTAATGCGGCCTGACCTCTGCCGGCTGGAGCCAAATGGCCTACCACCGGCGGGGATTTTGCTTCATTTTTACCGCACGTGTGATACGCGGTTTTTCATTCTTCGGGTGAGCGCTTTGACCGCGAGAATTTCGAGGCAGTGATGGGGGGGGGCGAGATGAATATGCTGGCTTGACACGATAACATCGCTGAAATCGTGTTCGATGTGCATGAGGCGGCCGGCAAGCCCGCGCCGGTGATGATCGTAGACGAGGGTGATGGCGCCCGCGACCTCATCGCCGTCGTTCCACTGTTTCTGCACCAGCGATTCCCTGATAAGATCACGACTTGCGTCGGAACGGTTTGCGTATTGACGCTGCCGTATCGCCGCATCGAAACTGGCGATAAGGTCTTTTTCAAGTGAATACGCCAAAACGGTATAGGTGGCTCATCTGGAAAAACTAGGATTTAAAGAATTCGTTATACAGCGCATTGACCGCTTTTTTCTCGTCGGCGGCGTCGATGCCGAATATCATGCTTATCTCCGAACTTCCCTGGTTTACCATCTTGATATTGACGCCCGCCTTTGCCAGCGCGTTCGCGGCCTGAGCGAGAATGCCGACCTTGTGCAGTAGTCCTTCACCCACCACCGCGACGAGCGCGATGCCGAACTCCGACTTTATCTCGTCGGGTCTGAGCTGCTCGTGCACCGCGCGTACAATAGCGTTGACCGTTTCTGGCTTGAGCTGGGTTTGATCGAGGATAACCGAGATGTTGTCGACGCCGGAGGGACAGTGTTCATATGAGAGATCCATGTCCTCGATTATCGACAGGAGCTTGCGGCCGAACCCTTTCTCCCGGTTCATTAGGAACTTCTGGATTGTGAAACTGCAGAAGCGGCCGCCGCTTGCGATTCCGATGACATCACGTTCGCTGGGGAGCCGTTCCGCCACGACCAGTGTCCCGGTATTGGCAAGGTTATTGGTATTGCGCAGCCTGATAGGGATTTTTTTCGCTAGCACCGGCTTCACCGCTTCTTCGTGCAGAACATTGAATCCGATGTATGACAGCTCGCGCATTTCCTTGTACGTGAGCGCGGGTATCTGCTCTGGATTTTCCACGAGCAGGGGACTGGTGCTGAATATTCCGTCGACATCAGTCCAGTTCTCATACTCCATCGCGTCGAGCGCCTCGGCGAGTATCGAGCCGCTCAGATCAGAGCCGCCACGGCTGAATGTCGCCACCGCTCCGTCGGCAGTCACCCCGAAAAAGCCGGGAAAAACGATGATATGATCGGCGATTTCCTTTTTCAGGGCGGACAGATTAAACGATGCTTCGGCCGTGGGCTGGGCATTGCCGAATTCCGACGTGACAATCAGACCCGCCATCGCAGGGCTGATATAGCGCGCCTTCACCTTCTTCACCCGGTCGAGGTATTCCGCGAACAGCCGTGCGTTGTAATCTTCACCCGCCCCCACGATGGCGTCGCGGTACCTGGCGGGGTCGGCGGGGTCGGCGGCAATGCGAGTGTCAAAATCGGACATGATATCCGCTATAAGCCCGGCATCAAGCCCCAGCGGTCGGTAGATATCTTCGTAGCGTTTCTTCACCTCTGCCACATCGGCCGCCGCATCCTTTCCTTCAAGGCGCGTCTTCACAATCCGGATGAGCAAATCGGTAAGCTTGATGGTGACGCCCGGCGCTTTTCCCGGCGCCGATACGACCACACACCGCCGGCGCTGGTCGCCCAATATAATGCCCGCGATATGTTCGATTTTTTCCTTTGTTGCCACTGACGTACCGCCGAATTTGCAGACGATGCATTCCATACACTCCTCATATCGTTATATGTGGAATTTCTACGCCCCCCACCATCCGCCGTCGGGGCGCATACAATCCGGATTTTGCAATCGAGAGAAAATAATAATTGGAAAATAAAAAAGCCGCAACGGTATTCCCGCTCCGGCGTGAGGTATTTACATGCGGCAGTGGTTTTTTATGTCTGAGGAGCAATAAAACCCAAATCGTTCATCACCTTATCGGTCAGCTTGTCCAGAAATTCCGGTGAATCGTAGTATCCGTTCTCTATTTTCTTCCTGACCTCTTCCACTTTTTCTTCCCGGATTTCCGGTTCGCTCGCCAACTGCGCCTTTACCACTTCCGCATTGGCCTGCGTTTCGCTCAACCGCTCGCGGGCACCGGGAGAGAATTCTGATTTGTCGCTCTTTAATGCCTTGGATTTCGGAAGATTATCAGCCTTCCTGGCCTGTTCGATCTTCTTGATCTCAGTTGTTATTTTTTCGGAAATTGGCATTAAACGCATAGCCAATCACCACCTTTCATCTCCTATTCGTTTGTATCGGCAGGAACAGGAAAAACTTTAATCTTTTTATAAAATATAACATTCCGACTGTAGAAATTCTATAAAAAAGAAGAAATACTGCTTATCGGAAGATACATTGAAATTATTACTGCTATTGCTACAAGCCCGGTAATAAAAATAATCACCGGTTCCACGACGGCATTGAATGCATCAACCGTCGCTTCCACTTCTTCGTAGTAAAACCGGGATATCGTCTCTATTATTTCGTTCATACCCTCCTTATCTTCGCTATTTGCAATCAGTTGAAGGAGCATTGCCGGGAATAAGCCTGTCTGCCCGAATAGTGCGGCAATCCGTCCCTGCCATTGCATCTGTTTCCCATGTTTCACAGTAACGTCTTCCCTGTTTTCCCCCCATATTGATCTTATCGAGATTTTTGCGGCGTCACTTGAATCAATACCGAAAGATTGAAGCGCGGAGAATTGATGTAACAGATTGCTAATTAACACCTTGCGATTAAGTGCAAAAATAAATCCAGGTCTAATTTTTAAGAATTTCGATATTTTTTTATATAATTTAACTTTCCCGATGAGAATTAATAGCGTTAAAACGATCAATCCGGATATGAATACCGTCATGATATTTTGACGCAGCCAAAGCGAGGCGGCAATAATCATTTTTGTCGACAAAGGCGGCTGAATATTATACAAAGAAAAAAACAGCGCAAATTTCGGGACAATAATCAGGAGGAGCAGTGCGAGCACCACGATTGCCATGGATGAGAATAAGAGCGGATAGAACAATGCGCTTCGAAGTTTGTTTTGAATTGAGCACACGTGTTCATAATACCGGGCAATTTTCAATAAGCTCTTCCCCAATTGTCCCTTCGATTGTCCGGCCTGAAGCATGCTGCGAAAGAATAGGGAAAACGTTTCGGGGTATGCGCCGAATGCGTCGGGTATCGACACGCCGCCGCGTATTTTCGCGGCAATCGACTGCAGGATGCGGCGCACCGCGGAGTGTTCCGGCCGTTTTGATAATAATTCCAGAGAATCCGCCAGCGGCAATCCGGCCGTAACCATCGACGCAAGAGCGGAGGAAATGAAGGCGAGATCGGTGACGCCGAAAAATCCGGCAAGCAGCAGCCTGATTTTGGACTGCCGGTTCCACAGGGAAACGGCACGGAGATTTTTTTGCCTCAGCATGCTTATGGCTTCATGCCTGTTTGGCGCGGTGATTTCCCCGCTTATTGATGCGCCGGAAATATTGATCGCAGAATATAGATAGGTATGCATATCAACGAACGCCGTGTCTTGGATATGGTGCTTCATTCCGTTGCCTATAAAATAATGATTTTTTCGCTGGTACGGATATTAATCCGCTGTTGCAGGAAATCTGCAATAGAAATTCTGAAATCAGAAACATGCAAAAATCCGCGTACGTCATGTATTGTTTCGAATTTCATGGACGAATGCACGCATCGTGCGGATGAACGAAGGATGCGCGGCAGGATCCTGCGTGACCTGCCTGCAGCGGATGCGCCCCCTCCAGTCTTTCGTGCAATCGTATGAGAAGGTACCCTCGGGTGAGAAAAAAATATTTTCCCTGCTTGCGGCAGGCGCGGCGCGATTCGGGGTCCCCACGGCAATGATAGAAGCCGGCCGAAGCAATTCGCGTATCCGCACCGCCTCCTCTTCGCCACAACCGGTCGCTACGGCAATATCAAACGCCTCCAGGAATCTGCTGCGCGCAACAGCGCCAGTTGGCAGCGCCGCGGCATCGGCGATAATGAGTTTCATATCGCCATATGTCAAGGCGAGCTGTTTTTTTTCATCGCCGAAAACCGGAACGAATGCGCACTGCACGCCCCCGTCGCTGAATTCGCCGTTTGTCACCAACGGTTCCGGCCATCCGCCGGCGCCGATATGCACTGCGGTATCGGACGCACTGTGGTGGTGAAGGATATGCCAGCAGGACGGCGGCGCGGTAAAACATGTGTCAAGGCCGCCGATATACGCCGTTGTCAGCAGAACCCACGGGCTTTCAATGCGTATCCGACGTCCCGCCGGCGTGCTGGACTGTCTCGCGAAAAGCAGGATGAATGCCGGCCTGCCGGCGTCGTTCTGCCGGCTCATCTTGATAAAAACCCATGAGGAGTCACCTGACACATATACATGGTGGGGGCGGGCGAACGGATTGTTTGTACCTTGGCGGCCGTACCATGTCAGGGCGGCCGTTGCCGCTATAAGCACCAGCATCCGCGCGGTTTTGGCCGGACCGCGCCGCCGGCGCTGCTCCTGCCGCCAGGCGGTGCGTGCACGCCTCGGGCTTGTTTGAACGGCTGTTCGAAGAATGCTTGACTCCTCGTACTGGCAGATGTATTATTAATTAAAGATTCAAATCCGCGAATTTCAAGGATTCATCCGCCGTTGCCGGTGTAACGGCATGCAGAAAAATACTACCATGTATTCTGTGGAAGCCAGAAGGAGCGGTCATCTGAGAGCAATGAGGCGGATATACGCGATAGCGGGGGTGCTTGCCCTGGGTCTTTTATCCGCGCCGACATCGGGGCGCCGCAACAGGGAATCGCCGGCTGATTCCGATGACGCCAGCGGGGGACCGTCCGGCCAAAGGCAGCTCGTGCCGCCGACCTATATCGATACGCTGAACCGGGGCAGGGAACTGTGCCTCGCGAAAGGCGATTTTAATGCCATCGCGCCGCCGGCGCAGGGCGAGCCGCAGGACGACGGGACGAAGCCATCACCGCAGCAAGCGTCGCCTGTACAGGGGACGGCCGAGGGGTTTAGGATACAATGCGTGGCATCGAGCAGTATCGAAACGGTGCGTGCATACAAGAAAGAAATCGAGTCAAAATTGAAATATCCCGCCTACATTGTGTTTGCCGAACCATACTATAAGCTTCATATCGGCGATTTTGCCTCCCGCCAGGCAGCGGAATCGGCGCTTGTGCGTGTCAAGGAAGGCGGATACAGGGAGGCGTGGATCGTGCGTTCGCCGATATCGTCGGGACAGCCGGAAAGGCGGTAACCAATGTCTCCACATGAGTTCGAATCTTCGATGACGGTAAAACTCCAGCCGGGCGAATTCGTTTTCAAAGAAGGCGATTCGTCGAGCGATTTATATATTGTCAAGTCAGGCAGGATGCGGATATTCAAGCTGGAAGCCGGCGTGGAGATCGAACTGGCGCAGGTCACCCCCGGCATCGTCGTTGGAGAATGCGCGGCCATCGACGGCGGGAAGAGGAGCGCGTCGTGCCAGGCCGTCGCACCCTCTGAACTAGTGGTCGTGCCGGCCGACGATTTCCGAAGGGTGTTGGGTTCGATCCCGGAATGGTTCCGTAAGATCGCCGTTATTCTGGTGCAGCGGCTGCGCGAGGTCGACGAGAAGATTCACCGCGCTATGAACGGCGACTGTGTCAGGCAGGTCGCGTGGCTTCTGGCGTGCATGACCTGCCTGCCGCGGGTGCGGGAGGGCGGATCGGGGAAGGATATCCCCCAGAAAATGCTTGAGAACGAGCTCGTCGACGTGCTGCAGGTGCAGTTGTCCGATGTGACGTCGGCGTTCGCCGCTCTGGAGAAACAGGGGTTGGTTGAGCTTTCAAAAGGGCGTGTGGTCGTGAAAGATCTGGCGCGCCTGGAGGAGATGGGCGCCGCACTATTCAACCAGCCCGAAGAAGAGCTTGCGGTATGACCACCGCAGCAGTGTGTGCATCAGGCGCCGGTAAATCCAAAATTCAAAACACAAAATCCCAAAGCGGTGTTACCCGAAAACTCTTCCCCCCGTGATATGGGTGTCGTTATCGATCAGTACCTGCCGTCCCGTCCGGTTTTCTATCACTACGTTTCCCGTCAGTTTCACCCGGCCGCCGAACCGCACGTCACCCCTGATATCGAGCGAAGCGCAATCGATGAGCGACGGCGCGCCGCAGGCGAAACGTTCCCGCATCTGATCGATGGTGCGATAGCAGGCGGGATCGAGACGGATGTCTATCGGACCCAGCGTCCGGCGCGGGTTAAAGGTGATTGCACACTGATCGTCCAGCGCGTAATAGTCTGACCAGGCAAGCAGCAGCTCTTCGCTGCGTTTCACCGGGCTGAACCGTATGCGCGGCGCCACCACCGCATCGGCATCATCGAAAATGCCTATTGCCGCGCCCATGGCCGTTTCTATCTGGTATACCATAGGCGATGAAAGGTCGCGCGGATCAAGGTTCTTCATGTTCGCTATCATCGGCAGGTCGCACACTCCGCCCGTCTGCCGCAACACCGAGTCGAGACGTTCGAGGTTGAGCCAGATATTGTTCGTGTTGAAAAAGGCGTGGCGCCGGATATCCTGGAACGTGTCGAGTTCATCCGGTGCGGTCTGGGCGATTTCCCTGAGGATGAGCTTTCCGGACGATTGCCGGGCGAGGTGCCCGCCCTTGCGGTCCATCGCCGTGCGTTCAACCACTTCCATCATGAATGCAATGCCTCGGGAGGCGAAATACCCCAGCAGACCCAGGTCGAGCGAGGCGCCGAGGTTATCAACATTCGAGACGAACGCGTAACGTTTTCCCGCGTCAAGCATTTGCCGCAGTATTCCCGACGTGACCAGCGCGGTATAGATGTTGCCGTGGCCGGGGGGATTCCATTCGAGCCGGGGATTGCGGGGCCATGACGCCGGGCCGAGGGTGCCGCAAAGTACTTTCGGAAATTTGTGCTGGAGAAAGGATGCCGGCAGGGAACCTTCCCCGTACCCGTTCCGTTGTAAATGCTCCAGAGTCTTTTGGTGGGTATGAAAGCTGTTCATGAAAACGACGGGAACGGCCAGGCCGTATGTCCCGGCGATTTTTTTAATATTGGCGAAAACAAGATCGATAAACGTATGTCCGCCCCTCACGGCCAGCAGGCTTTTGGGCTCGTCAAGGCCGAGTGTCGTTCCCAGCCCGCCATTAAGTTTTATCACAACAGTGCGCGGCAAAGCCTTGACTCCCTCATTGGCGTAGCACGCGCAATCAAGCGCCGAGGCAAGTTCGCTGCGGACAACCGGCCTGATATCGCGTTCGTAGATAACTCCGGTAGCGCCTTGAGTCAGTTTGGCATAATAATGCTCGAATGTATCGATAACCAGGCCGGGAAGATTCTCCCGCGCCATTTTTTCGCGAAAAAGAGTGATCATGCCGCTCATACCGTCCATAAAATAGTGTATGCGCGGCGGATTGTATTTTGGTTGAAAAGGGGAAAATGCCTATGGATTTTATTGAAGAATTGAAATGGCGCGGGCTGGTGCATGACGTGACGCCGGGTACCAGGGAGAAGCTTGCATCAGGCAGTATTGTCGGCTATGCCGGCTTCGATCCCACCGCACCGTCTCTGCAACTGGGAAATCTTGCGGTCATCATGCTGCTTGTCCATTTTCAGCGCGCAGGTCATAAGCCCCTGGCGCTGGTGGGCGGGGCCACAGGCCTCATTGGCGACCCGTCGGGTAAAAGCGAGGAACGCACGCTCATGTCGGTCGAGGAAGTCAGGAATAATCAGGAACGGTTTAAACGGCAGCTCCGTCATTTTCTCGATTTCAACCGCGGCGCGTCATCGGCAGAAATTGTCAACAACTACGACTGGTTCCACTCTGTCGGGTTTCTCGATTTTCTTCGTGACGTCGGCAAGCACCTGACGATCGGCTATATGCTCGCGAAGGATTCTGTCCAGAGCCGGATGGAAAGCGGCATATCCTATACGGAATTTTCTTACCAGCTACTCCAGGCATACGATTTTTACTGGCTGTATCAAAACAAAAACTGCGTACTTCAGCTTGGGGGATCCGACCAGTGGGGCAACATTACCTCGGGCGCCGAGCTTATCAGACGCAAGACCGGCGGCGAGGCGTATGCGCTCACCTGTCCGCTCATCACGCGCGCTGACGGCACGAAGTTCGGCAAGTCGGCGTCCGGAGAAAGACTGTGGTTGGATCCGTCGATGACTTCGCCGTACAAATTCTACCAGTTCTGGATGAATTGTACCGATGAAGAGGCCGCCCGGTTCATCAGGATATTCACCCTGCTGCCGCAGGATGAAATCACGGCCATCGAAGCGCGGCATGCCGCTGCCCCGCACGAACGCCACTTGCAGAAGGCGCTGGCCCGGGATGTCACCATGCGGGTGCATTCTGAGGAGGAATATGGCCGCGCCGCTGAAGCGTCGGGGATACTTTTCGGCGACGCGACCGCCGAGACGCTTATGAAACTTGACGAAAAGAGCTTCATGGAGGTCTTTGAAGGAGTGCCCCGGGTGACGCTGCCGCGGGCCGTACTGGAACAGGGGATTTGTGTCGTCGATCTGCTCGGAGAGAAAACCGGCGTCTTTGCCTCAAAGGGCGAGGCCCGGCGAATGATCCGCGGCGGCGGCGTGAGCATCAACAAGGCCCGGATTGGCGCCGAGGACGAAAAAGTGACTGCCGAGAGGCTGATCAAGGGCACATATTTGCTAGTGCAGAAGGGGAGGAAGAATTTTTACCTGATAGTTGCCATATGATACTTTCGACGGCGGAGAGCGGACATGCAGCATGCGTCCGTTCGCGCCGGGAGGGTGTCTAGTGTACTATTCCCCGCTTCTTATTTTCATAATGCAGGATCGGGTCGCATTTCCCGGGGAATTTTTCGGTCACCTTGTCGCTGCAGCCTGTCGGGCTGAGTTTGTCGCATTTAAGGCAGACGTTTTTGTACCATTCATCGGTGATGCCCGCCGGCTTGTTGCCTGCCTTGGCATTGCCGCCGCCGGCGGAGTCGAGCTTACGGATCACGTTTTCAGCGATACGCGCGAGCTGCTGGATATGCTGGGGTGGCATTTGCTGCGACATGATCTGAAGATATACATTTAAAGCTTCCTGCACGAGCATTTTTTCGTCGTTGCTGAGCGCCATAGAAAATCTCCGGATCGTCGGTTGGCTGTTGCATCCTGGGATTGAATAATAGGCTTCAATACAAAAAAATAATATATTTCAACCATGTCCGCGTTCGATAACAATGACTGTTTTCCCGATCAATAGCCTCATTCATTCGAAAAACCGCGCGCATGGTTAAAATCGTTTTTATCTGTACCGGAAACATTTGCCGCAGCCCCATGGCGGAGGGAATTCTTCGCGATCGGTGGGCGAAGATCGGCCGGGACGATCTCAGCGTTTCATCGATGGGTATTCACGCCTTGGACGGCCAGCCCGCATCGGAATTCGCCCGGCAGGTCTGCCGGGAACAGGGGATTGATATTTCCGCCCACGTTTCCCGGCAGCTTGTCTACGACGAGCTAACCGCCGCGCACCTTATCCTGATGATGGAGCAGGTGCAGAAGGAGTTTGTGAAAACCTTTTTTCCTCGTATCGACGAAAAGCTTTCCCTCTTGGGTGCATGGCCCGACAGCGAAACACGGAAGAGCAATATTGACGATCCGATGGGCGGGACGCTCAAGGCGTACCGCCGCGCTTTCGACGCCATCGCTTTTCATATTGATCGGATTCTTCCGGTGCTTGTCGAGCGTTTCGGCTAGTTCAGGTGCCTGCCGCTGTCGACATACAAGATTTCGCCTGTCACGCAGCAGTTTTCGACAAGGTATTCGAAGGCTTTCATAATGCAGCCGACATGGGCGGCATGGCGCAGGGGCGTTTTGCCGGCAAGCGCGGCGAAATACGCCCGGGTTTTGCCGCGTGGAGGCAGCACTGGTCCGGGCGCGATGGCGTTGACGCGCAGTGAAGGGGCGAAGACAAAGGCGCAGTGGCGTGTCAGCTCATTGAGCAGCGCCTTGGATATGCGGTAGTTCTGGTATACATCGCTCATCGGCGCAACATGGGCGTCGGTTATATTGATTATCCAGCCGCTCCTGACGTGTTGATGGAACCGGCGTGATAATTCGAGCGGCGCGTATACGTTGGTGGCAATTATTTTTTCGAAATGGGTCTTGTCTGACAGGTTGCCTGTGGTAAAAATAGCCGCATTATTGATAAGCCCGGTGAGTTTCACGGGAAAACGGACGGCGGCGTCGACAATGTCGCCGGGATTGTTGTCGAGATCGGCCTGGAGAAAGTAAACGCGATTGCGGGACAGGGGATGGCGGGCGAGCCAGGTTCCAAGCGCCCCCCTATCCGTACGGTAATGGGCGATGACCGAAAATCCCATGTCCAGGCACTTGCGGGCAAAGGCAAAGCCGAGCCGGCGTGTGCTTGCGGTTATAAGAACAGCGGGAGGTCTTTGTTTTTTCGTCATATGAATCATGCGAAAATATAAAACGGGCGAATGTATTCGTCCATTTCAATGATATTGTGAGGACGCGATGGAGATAATACCCTGTTTGCTGGATACGGGTAACCGGACCCGCATCGGTTCACACACTCTTGGAGAACTGATTGCCTTGAAAGGCAAGGAGATGCTCTGGGAGGAACGGACTGCGGGTGTTATTGACACGGTGGTCATCCATTATATGAGCGCCATGGAGGTAATGCCGGCGTCACCTTTCGCCTTGGAGCTCATACTGAAAATCTTCGCCGATTTCGGGGTGAGCAGCCATTATCTGATCGATCGGGAGGGTGTAGTACGGCAACTGGTTGCCGAGGAGAAAAAAGCCTGGCATTGCGGGGGAAGCATCATGCCGCCGCCGGATTCGCGCCAGGGGGTCAACGATTTCTCAATCGGAATCGAATTGATTGCCACTGCGGCGTCGGGATTTACCGACAACCAATACCGCGCCGCCGCGCTTCTCTGCCGCTCAATCGAAAGCCGCTATGGCGTCATGCGCTATGTCGGCCACGAGGATATCGCGGGACCAGCAGCGGTCGCGCTCGGCCTTCGCAGCGACATGAAACATGATCCCGGTCCGCTTTTTGACTGGGCGAAGTTTCATGGGATGCGGGAGAGTGCGTCGGAATAAACAATCGCAGGATACTTTTTGCGGCCTATTTGCGCGGCAAGTATCATGTGTTTTGCCGGCAGATGACAGAATGTCCGGGAGAGCATCATGACCGCTGTATTTCGATATGCTTATATTTTCAGCTTCATGGCGGCCGCGGTCATGAATTCATGCGGCCATGGTATACGAAAAAAAACAGCGGGGAATGCGGGTACCGGCGTGACCCCGAGAATGATTCAGCGTTTGTTTTAACCTACATTCCGCAGTTGGATGCGGCGCTACGGCCGCAAAGGGCAATGGATACGAATAATTTCGGCCGAAGGCCGGTATACCTTACCCGTATGAACGGAGTGAAAATCTGTTGAGCGCTCTG
>Ga0129299_1001724_pt1 | contig 14611 bp, 10 predicted proteins | sample ConPoolayeCmetaG_FD_94477 | JGI IMG/M metagenome (GOLD analysis project Ga0129299, IMG submission 94477) | Hot spring microbial mat communities from California, USA to study Microbial Dark Matter (Phase II) - Cone Pool mat layer C metaG ... | reverse complement strand
GCTCAAAGAGCTCTGGTGCTGGGATAACCGCCAAGAGAAGGACGTCCCATTGTACCGCGGTCAGGGCGCCCACTTCATGCACGCCGTCGATATCGACGGCGATGGCCGAGACGAGGTGTTGCTCGGCAGCGCCGTCCTCGACGACAACGGCGTCGGATTGTGGTCCACCGGGTTGGGACACCCCGATCACTTCTACGTCGGCGACATCGACCCGACGCGCCCGGGCCTGGAGATCTACTACGGCATCGAGCGCAGCCACACCGAAAACGGCATGTGCCTGGTGGAGGCCAAGACCGGACGAATCCTCTGGGGGCTCAAGGAACAGACCTATCACATCCATGCCTCCGGGCTCTGCGCGGACTTCGACCCCAACCATGTCGGGATGGAATGCTACGGCGGTGAAGCCGAAAAAGAGCCTCGGGGCAAGAACCGCCGCTGGCTGTTCTCGGCCAAGGGCGAGCTGCTGGCCACCGAAAAGACCTACGACGTCGGTCTGAGCCCCCGGGCCGTCTACTGGGACGCGGACCCCTACCGCGAGCTGTTGATCGGTGCGGCGATTTCCAAGTTCGGCGGACCGGTGCTCACGAAACCGATCGAAGGCCACCAAGCCGCCTGGGCGGACGTGCTTGGCGACTGGCGCGAGGAGATCATCACGTCCGTCCCGGGCGAACTGCGCATCTACACGACGACGATCCCGGCGACGGATCGCCGCGTTTGCTTGATGCAAGACCCGATCCACCGCATCGACGTCGCGCATCTGTCGATGGGCTACCCCCAACCGCCGATGACGAGCTACTGCCCGTCCGCCACGGCGGGGAACCGGTGATAAAAGTGGGGGCAACCCTTGACCCCATCTCGCCCACGAGGTGGCGTGTGCCGTGTGCGTCAGCGCTCACAAGGCGGCCGGGGCGTGCTTTAATCGTTTCGGTTTCGTCACCACGCACATCGACGGGAACGCCCAGATCGTGGACTTGGGCGATCTGACGTACACGTGGCGGCAATAAACGTCCGGACCTGCGGAGCGGAGGAATCGGCGCCACGCGCTACCGCACGAGCTTCAGCTCATCGCGGACCTCGCGGAACGCCTCGACGGCCTGGTCGAGCTGATCCCGCGTGTGCGCGGCGCCGACTTGACAGCGCAAACGGGCCTGACCCTTGGGGACCACGGGATAGCCGAACCCGCTCACGAAGACGCCGCGCCCGAGCAGGGCCTTCTGGGCCTGGATCGCCAGCGCCGTCTCGCCGACGACGACCGGAACGATGGGGGTGATTCCTTCGACGACCTTCAACCCCAGTTCCGCCATCCGACCGCGGAAGTAGGCGGTGTTCTCTCGCAGCCGCGTGAGGCGCTGCGGTTCGGCCATCAGGATGTCGATGGCGGCGATCGCGCCGCAGCAGACGGCCGGTGGAAGGGCGTTGCTGAACAGGTGCGGTCGGGACCTCTGGATCAGGTAATCGCAGACCGGGCGACTTCCCGCGACGTATCCGCCGCACGCGCCCCCGAGGGTCTTGCCCAGCGTGCTGGTCTGGATGACGCCCTCTCCCAACACGCCGAAGTGCTCCGCCGTGCCGCGACCGTGTTCCCCCAGCACGCCCGTCGCGTGGGACTCATCGACGATCAGTGCGGCCCCGAAGCGGTCGGCCAATTCCTTGAGTTCGGGGAGTCGGGCAATGTCGCCCTCCATGCTAAAGATGCCGTCCGTGACGATGAGCTTCACGCGGGCCTTGGCTCCGGCGAGCATCTCGCTTAGTCGGTTCAGGTCCTGGTGCGGGTAGATGAAGCGTTGGGCCTTGCTCAGGCGGATGGCGTCGATGATCGACGCGTGGTTCAGCGCGTCGGAGAAGATGGCGTCTTCGGGCGTCCCGGCCAGCGTGGGGATCAGACCGATGTTGGCGTCCCAGCAACTGATGAAGGTCAGCGCCGCCTGGCAACCAAGAAATTCGGCGATCTTGGTCTCCAGTTGGCGGTGGCACGTCATCGTTCCACAGATGAATCGAACGCTGGCCGTGCCCATGCCGTAGCGATCCAACCCGACCTTCGCCGCGGCAATAACGCGCGGGTCATCCGCCAGACCGAGGTAGTTGTTGCTGCTGAGCATCACCGTCGGTCGACCGTCCATCGTGACCGACGGTGCCTGCGGGGATTGGAGCTCGTTGGCCTGTTTGTACTGACCGGTCTGCCGAAGTTGGTCCAGCTCCGTGCACAGAAGCGCGTCCAGCGACGCAGACATGGCAGACTCCTACTTCCTCCGGTGCGCGGGGAGCTTGGCCCGCTTCTTCCACGCCGGGATGCTCTGGTAGTAGCGGATCACCAACCAGCCTCCGCAGATCAGAGCCATCGCCACACACAACGCCCCAAACAGGGTCAACATGTTGCTCATGCCATAGCGTGCGGAGGCCTCGGGGTCCACCGGTGTTGATTCCTTCGGCAGCGGGGTTCGCACGCCGACGAGATGACCCGCAACGAAAAAGCCCGCCGCCCCACCGGCGAACCCCAGCAACACCAGAACGATCTTCCAGATCGGCCACCGAGCGTTGCGCGTTGCCATGAGGGGCTCCCCGCCGACCCCTACGGGTGCCGGATCATCCCGGTGATGTTCGCGTCCGTTTCGTCGGCCGCCGGAAGCACCGCAGGGGAGACCGCCGGTACCATCGGCGGTCGAAGCACGATCTTACAGGCCTGTCCGGCGGAGAGCAATTGCATGGCTTCGTCGATCTGCTCAAAGGTCAGTTGCCGTGTGATGAGCGGTCGCAAATCGACCACGCCCCGCTCCAGCAACCAGCGTGTCTTGTACCACGTGTCGAAGATCCGCCGGCCGTTCAGCGCGAGCACCGTCAGGTTCTTGAAGATCATGTTCTCGGCGACGTCGATCTCCACCGGGCGGCTCGGTAGGCCGAAGAGGGTCACGCGCCCGCCGTTGCGGACCGCCCGGAACGCGCTGGTGATCGCCTCCGCCGCACCGCTCATCTCCAGGACGATATCCACGCCGTACCCTTCGTTCGCCTGGACCAGCCAGTTCGTCACGTGGTTGTGCTTCCCCTTCGACGCGCCGCCGTCGTGGGCCGGGTTGTAGATCGCGTCCGCTCCCATCCGCCGCGCCAGCTCGAGTCGGAAGTCCACGATGTCCGTGGCGAACACGGCGGCCGCCCCGCTTGCCTTGGCGATGCCGACGGCGAAGCAACCGATCGGTCCGCAACCGAAGACCCCCACCGTCTGACCGGCCAAGTCGTGCGCCAGCGTGGCGTAGACGGCGTTCCCGAAAGGCTCCTGCAAGGTGGCGATCTCCGGCGGGAGTTTGGCCGGGTCGTTTTTCCAGATGACCGTCTCCGGCAGGGCCACGTACTCCGCGAAAGTGCCGTCGCAATCCACGCCGACGATCCTCGTCCTCGGACACATGTGCGCCTGACCTGTCCGGCACTGAAAGCACATCCCACACGTGATGTGGCTCTCGGCCGAAACGTAATCGCCCACGCGAACATGCTCCACGGCCGCACCCGTCTCGACGACCGTCCCTGCGAATTCATGCCCGACCGTCAGCGGCGGACGTATCCGTTGCCGGCTCCAGTCGTTCCACCTCCAGATGTGCAGGTCCGTCCCGCAGATGCTCGCCGCCGTCACTTGAATCAGCACGTCGTGCGGGCCCGGTCGGGGCAGCGGCACCTCGTCCACCACGAGCCCCTTCTGAGGGGCGACCTTGCGAATGGCCTTCATCGTCTGTGGCATGTTTCCGGCCTCCTTGATACTGAACGATTCGTTCGATATATTAAACGCGTCCCAAAAGAAACGCAAGGGCGGAGTTCAGAATATTGGACGTATGTTCATCATATGAAACCGGCCCTCCAACTGGATATCGGCGGACGCGTGCGGAATCACCGCAAACGGGCGGGCCTGTCGCTCGACGCGCTCGCACGCGCCAGCGGGGTCAGCAAGGCCATGCTCAGCCAGATCGAACAGAACAAGGCCAACCCCACCGTCGCCGTCATGTGCAAAATCGGAAACGGACTCGGGGTGGACCTGGCGGAACTGATGGGGTTATCCCGTCCGCGGCGCCGCTTCGAGGTCATCCGAGCCGACGATCCCAAGCAGATCTTCCTGTCCCACAGGAAGGTCACCGTTCGGACGCTCAGCCCGCTGTCCATGGAAAAGGACGTGGAGTTCTATGAGGTCCTGCTCGGGCGCGGTGGTGAGCTGGATTCCGCACCCCACTTCCGGCACACGGAGGAATACCTGACCGTTGCTCAAGGGCGCGTCTTGCTCGAATCCGCCGGGGAGCAGGTGGCCCTCCGAAAGGGGGACTCCGCCCACTACTCGGCGGACCTGCCCCACCGCATCGCCAATTCCGGTCGGACCGACGCCCGCATCTACCTCGTCGTCAAGTACCGGTCGGAGGGTCCTTCGGGCAGGATCTGAGTCCTTTCCTTCCCGCGAGCCTCGCGGAAGGGTCACCGGGCTGAGGCCGCCTCGCGTTTTGACTTCCGGGGCGGTACGAGGATCGCCGCTTCACCGGAGGAGGGATCGGCATATCCGCCAACCTTCAGGATGTCCTCATACCGGGCTCGGAAGGCCTCGACGATCACCGGGTCCAGATGATTGCCCGCCAGTTCCTCGATCATGGACCTGGCCAAATCGGGCGTGAACGCCGCCTTGTAGACTCGGACCGACGTCATGGCGTCGTAGACGTCCGCCAAGGCCACGATCCGGGCGTGCAGGGGGATCTTCTCTCCCTCGAGCCCATGAGGGTATCCGGTCCCGTCGAACCGCTCGTGGTGGTACCGTGCGATGTCGGCCGCCATCGACAGGAATCCGCCCGAGCGCGTCCGCCCGGCGGCCTCTTCAAGGGCCTCGGCCCCGATGATCGTGTGTTGCTTCATGATCTCGAATTCGTGCGTGGTCAGTCGTTCGGGCTTCAGCAGGATCATGTCCGGAATGCCGACCTTCCCGATGTCGTGCAGCGGGCTCGACCGATACAGGTCCTCCAGGAAATGCCCTCTTACCAAGGATTGATAAGGTCCCTGATGGCTCAACTGCTCGCCAAGAATCAGGCAATAGGAACGCAGACGTTCCAGGTGTTCCCCGGTTTCCGGGTCGCGTGATTCGGCCAATTTGGCCAGGGCAAACAGGGCGACATCACGGGTCTCGGCGATTTCCGCGGTCCGCTGTTCGACCCGCCCTTCCAGGTCCGCGTTGATCCTCCGCAGTTCCCTTTCCGCGAGCCACTTCGCGCTCAAGGCGGAGGCAAACTGACGGATTTCCTGCGCGTGGAAGGGCTTCTGTACGTACAGGAGCTTGTCCACCGGCCGGACGCGATCGGCGATCTCGTGCGCGCCCGTATCGGCATACGCCGTGACGATCACGATCTGAATGTTCGGGTCCAGTGCGCGGATCTGCTCGGCCGTCCAAACCCCGTCGGGACCCGGAGGCATCCGGACGTCAATGAAGGCTACCGCGAACGGCACCTCGTGGACGAGGGATTCTTGAACGGCCCGGACGGCCTGGTCTGCCTGTCGGCAAAGCACCACGTCGAATGACGGGATTGTCGAGTTGCCCGGAGCGTCGTCAAAAAGCCTGGCGGCAAGAACTTCCAGTCCGACGTGGGAGCCGTCCCGAAGATGACCAGGACACAGAACCTTCTGGTAGAGGTCCAGAATCGCTGGCTCGTCGTCCACCGCCAGGATACGCGTTCGGTTTGGCACAAACTCACTCATCGGTGCCCCCTTGATCCGCCGCCATGGCCCGTTTGGGAATCAAGACGTGGAAGCACGCACCCATGCCCTTCCCCTCGCTCTCGGCCCAGAGGCGTCCCCCCATCGCCGAGACCGTATTGTGGCTCCAGTGAAGACCCAACCCCGAGCCGTGAGGCTTCGTCGAGAACCCCCGCTCAAACAGCCGGTTCAAGTGGTCGGCCTCGATGCCCTCGCCGTTGTCCATAAACCAGATGTGCACCCTCTCCCGTCCGTCGGAGGATTCGACCTTCGCGGCCACACGGATTTCGCCGCCGGAGCGGGTCGCCTTGATCGACTCGGCGGCGTTGATCAACAGGTTCGCGAAGACCTGTAACAGAGAGATCCGATGTCCCTCGACCGTCCCGACCCGCCCCACACCGTGCTCGATTTCAATGGCGGCGATCTGCCGTAGGTCGTCCGGCATGAGGGTGATGGCATCCCGCACGACCTGCTCGAGTTCGAACGGTTCGATGGGCGGTCGGGCACGGATCAGACCGTCGTGATCCAGCAGGATCTTCTCAATCCGCGCGGCTTGTCCCGAGAGCTCGTCAAGCCGCGTGCCGGCCCGCTGAACCAGCGCACTCAAACGTGGACCGGCCAGGTCGAGAAATTGGGTCAGGTTTCTTCTTCGGTCGCTGGAAAGGTCTCCCCCGGCCAGTTCGGCGCGCGCCTGCTCAATCTTCTCGATCGGCACCGATCGGAGCTCTTCCCGCAGGGTCTCGATCTGAATCAGAATCGGATTGAGTGAATTCCTCACGTTGTGCAGGACCCCGGCCGCCATTTCGGCCTTGCCGTAGGTGTAGGACTGCTCGAGCAACCTCCGGCGCGCAGCGGCCAGTTGATCGAGCATTCGGTTGAATTCGCTCGCCAGCACGCCGATCTCGTCCTTCCGGTCGATGGCCAACCGGGAGGACAGGTCGCTGCTTTGCCCGATGCCGATGGCATGTTCGGTCAAGATAGCGATCGGTTCGACCACCAATCGCCGCAGCGACGACTGCATGACCAGCAACGCCAGCAGTCCGACGGCCAGAATCGAAAGTCCTGCGAACCGCATCACCACTCGGACGTTCGTAAAGATCACCCTGGGAACGTCGGCACTGATCAGCAAGGTGGGCAGACCGTAAATGTCGGTGAGCCTTGTGTACACCCTCAGGACGCGCGGGTCCAATTCCTCGGCGAAGAACGGCTTGTCCGGCGAGATGTGCGCGGCAACGGCGCGCTCGTGGCCTGCCAGCTCATGCCCCTTGGCAGGGTGCAAGGCAAAGTAGACGCCCGTCTGCCTGGCAAGCCCCGCCACCATGTCTTCATTGAGATGTCGCCCCACAATCAGCAGGCGACGCTCCGCCCTCTCTTTTCGATTCGGGCGCGGTTCCACCGACGGGACGGCGGACTGACGGCTTGCATCGCTCGGCCCGGTTGGTGTCGCCCCACGGGCGGCGTATTGAACCAGGCCCACATTCGCGTGGAGAGGCGCTGAGGCCACGAGAATGGGGCCTGCCTGCGTCAACAATACCCCCGCCATGCCGTCATTCCGCCGATCGGAGTCTGCGGTTCCCTGAGCGAAGGATAAAAGCCCTTCCACATGGGGATCCGCCCCGGCAGAGACGTGCCTCACTTGTCCGTTCGGATCACAATGCTCGCCCCACAGAATGTCCTGATGTTCGTCTAATATGTAGACAAAAGAGTTGTCCGACCGTGATATAGTCAACCAGCTGGGATCGACACCGGGGCGATAACGTTCCTCAGGCCCCAGGCCGGGCACACACGCGCCGGCGGTCAGATTACGGGCTAAGGACGCCAGATTACGGACCTCTCTCTCGATTGCCGTGACGCACCGCTGGGCGGCAGCCCTGGCCTCCAAGACCTCGACCCGGTTGAAGTAGGGGTACACAAGGAACTGCTGGATCGCATAATGGACCCCTGCGTACAAGAAGAAGACGCCGAAGAGGATTACCAGCAGTTTGGACCTGAGCGGCATTGTCCCTTGCCTAAATCGGAGCATCGGGGGACTCGGGTATCGATTGCACGGATTCGGCACCTAATACTGTTAAAAATCACGTGCCGTGCGCAGGGCGAGACCCGCCTAGGGATTAGTTCGGTCTGTGGGAAGTCCGACTTGACATACCGGCAAGTGCCCACCCATCGGTCATTGCACCCCGAAAACAGTGACGTCGAGGGCGGCGACGGAGGGTACACGGCGACGGACTCGGCTTATGGCGAAACGGGTTTTCCCAATGCCATTTCGAGTCTCTGCCGCGCGATCGGGTGGGTCGGGTTGAGCCTGAGGACCTCCCGGTATGCGGCGACGGCCTGCTCCGTCTTCCCCTGGGTCTCCAGCAGCATGCCGAGGTTGCAGTGCGCGTCGGCGTCTTCCGGCTGGACGCGAAGGACATGACGGTATTGCTCGATGGCCTCGTCGATCTTGCCCTGGCGGGCCAGGGCACCGGCGAGGTTCTTGTGTGCATTGACAAAGTCCGGTTTGAGTCGTGCCGCCTCGGTGAAGTGCCGGATGGCTTGTTCGATCCTCCCCAGTCGGACCCACACCGCCCCCAGGTTGTTGTGAGCATCGGCGAATGTCGGTCTGACCTCAATGGCCCGCTCAAAATGCTTCAGGGCTTCATCCAGCCGACCTGCCTTGAACAGCGCGTTGGCCAGGTTGTAATGCGCCTGCGGAGAGTCCGGATTGATCCGCAACGCTTCGTGAAACTGACGGATCGCCTCGTCAATCCGGCCTTGTTGCAGGAAGACGGCGGCGATGTTTTGACGGGTTTCGGCCGATCGCGGTTCGAGCTGAATCGACCACGCCAGATGCCGCATCCCCTCCTCCACGTTGCCCTGCTTGACCAGCAACCCACCCAGCATGTTGTGGAGCATCGCGGCGTCGGGCGCCAACGACAACATATGCCGGACCAGGCGTTCGGTGTTTCTCCATTGGGTCAGGTATCCGCGAACCCCCACGGTTTCCAGAACCGCAACCCCTGCCGCAAGTCCCACAAGGACCGCCCGCCGCGTGTGTGGGGCAATCCGAAGCCGGGGTTGATCCCACAGGTATCCCAGCAACCCGGCGAGCGGCGGCAGCAAGCCGACCATCGGCAAGTAGACATAGTTGTCGAACGCAAAAGTCCAACTGAACCCAACGACCCCAAGCGTCGGAAAAATCGCCACAACGAAGAACAGCCAGCCCGTCAGCGCCGCGCGGCTCCATCGCAGCGCCACCAGAACCCCCAGCGTCAGCCCACACGTTCCGAGGACGCCGAACAGGACGACGGGGTTCGAGACGGTCAGAGGCACGGGGGCCGCATAGTAGCAGGACAGGTCCGTCGGCCAGACGACCTTCCCCAGGTAGAACATGAGCTTGTAGCACATCGCAACCGGCGAGCGGGTCGGCGCGTCTTGACCGGGCAGTTCCAACCCCATGGTGCGAACCTGTGAGGTCAGCGCGATGCCCGCGCCGATTGCGGCCAAGACGAAGAAGGGCACCTTTTCCCACAGGCTTCTTGCGCTCAGTCTGCGAGCGGGCCAGTAATCCCACAGCAGCATCAGCAGCGGGACGGGCATACTGGACGGTTTTGACAGCATCGCCGCCGCGTAGGCGATGAGGGAGGCGCCATAGGACGTCCAGCCCTTGGTCCGGACGTACCGGAGGTAAAGGAAGAGAGATCCCAGCGCAAAACACGCGGCAAGGATGGTCTTTCGCTGACTCAACCAGGCGATCGGCTCCACGGTCAGCGGGTGGAGTCCGAAGAGTAATCCGGTCATCGCGGCGACCCACGGCCGACCCAAGAGGGCGTGAATCATCGCCACGACCAGTGCGACGTTCACCAGATGCAGACCCAGGCTGGTCCGGTGGAATTGCCGCAGATCCTCAGGCCGCCCGCCGGCCGCATAGTCCAGCATCAGCGTGATCATGGCGAGGGGCTGGGCGTAGCCCCCCACGGTGGAGGGATGCAGGATTTCCCGCATGAATTGCACGGCGGATGCCCCGCTCGGGTTTCGCACGAGCGGGTTGTCGGTCAGAAAACGCTGGTCGTCGAACGAGTGCGCCTGGGCCGAGAGCACCGGCCAGTGGACCCCCAAGACGACCAGGCAGACGGCGCCGGTCAGCAGGGCGAGCAGAACCACGTTGGGCGTTTCGTGCCCACGGTCCTTCGGGTGCGAATCAACCTCGACCGTGCCTTCCTGCCGTCCTGGTGCACTTTGAATCGGCCCGTCGGTGCTCATGCCAGGTTCCTGTGGCCGGATCGGTCTCCTGTCGATGCCCGCAGTCGCACCAACCCCATGCCGTCGTCCGTGTTCCGCGGCGAATTGCCCGCCCGGTGCAACAACCCGTCCCCGCGTTCAGTCCGGCCGAAACCGGATGGCGTACAGGTCGGCGTCCTTCAGGTGGAACCGCAGGCGGACCGGCTGCCCGGCCAGGCGGGCCAGGTCGCTGCCTCCCTTCCAGGTCACCACGCGCTCCAGGGCGTCGCCGAAGACCTCGGGGCAGTCGGCCAAGGCGAATCCCTCGACAGGTTTTCCATCCGGGTGCTGAAGTTCAACGCGGATGCTCCCCGCCGCCGAGGTGGAGAAATTCATGACCAAGTGCTTACCGGAGAACGTCACCGGCTTGGTGACCAAGTCGCCCCCGCTCATCGGGGCGCGGACCGAGGTGAATCCGTCCACCCTGAGAGTGAATCGGCGATGCCGGCAGCTCGCTCCCTGGGCGACGCATTCGCTCACGTAGATCGAAATCTCATCGGGCGCGCCAAGGATGTCCGACTTGGTCTCGACAAGCCCCCACGCCTGATAATTGTCACCGTAGAACCAATTCTCCTTCAGCCGGAGCCCCGGACGGATGAAGGACTCGGGCCAGACGTAGAAGCGGTGCCCGTCGTGACTGGCCATGAACATGCCGTCCGTCAGGGCGGTGCCCTCTCGCTGGCTGGCGGCGGCGCGGAGCCGACGGTATTCGAGCTGCGGCAGCGCCGTCATCGACTCCGACCAGCCGCGGTCGATGTAGCGCGTCGGAAAGCCCAGGTAGAGGTGAGGGGCGCGATAGTACGGAAGGATCTGGTTCGTATAGAGCTCGCTCACACGACCGTGGGGGTACTCGAGCCAAACGGGCGGCGTCCAGTCCAGGAAGTTCTTGGAGGTGCTCATCTTGATGTCGCGGCCGTTGCGGAAGTCGCGGAAGTAGGCGCGATACTCGCCGTGGATGGTATCCCAAAAGGCCAGGTTCTGTGAGTCGAAGGCGCCCTGCGTGAGCACGAACTTGTCCGTCATCTTTCTCCAGCGGATGCCGTCGGGCGAGACGAACGCGTGCAATCCATCCCCGCCGCCGCCCAAGGCCTTGTACCGCTCCTCGGCGGGCACACCCGGTCGCGCGTCGATGAAAGGACAGAAGTTGTGCGGGGCGTGCTTGGAAACCTGACTCGTCAAGATGATGTTGTTCCTCTTGGACCCGTTGAACTCGAACAGCCCAAGGTCCGGTTTGGTCCAGCGGATGCCGTCTTGGCTCTCGGCGTAGCAGGTCACCTCGGGGTGGGTCGCTTCATACCCGCTGGGTTTGTAGATCCCGTGAGCGCCGCGGTAGTACATTCGGTAGAGCGGTCCGTCTTTGAAGACCGTCACGTAGCAGCAACCGTTGCCCTCCCACGGTTGATCGTGGACGATCGCCACCTCGCGAGGGGTCGGGTGGTGAAGCACCCATTGCGTGCCCTCCATCTTGTCGATCAGGAAATCGTCCGCGAACAACTCGAGGCGAGAGCCGACTGCAAGGGTCCGATCTTCACCCGCAGCAAGACGGCACGTCGCACCGGCCGCCGCCACCATTACCAAGGAAACGATTCGCCGTGTCATGTAGCCCTCCGCGCGAGGCCGCGTCTCCTCCGAACGTCCACCCGCTCAGGACCCGGTCGGACGGCACACGCGCCGACCGGAGGCGACGTCACAGACCGATCGCCTCCACGAGCGCCCGAGCGTTGTCGACGGCGTATCCGTCGACGTCGTTGTTGTAATACACGAAAACCCTCCTGCCCTTGTCGAGCCATTGGCGGATGTCCGCCGCGTCCGCGGCGATTTGCGCGGGGGTGTAGCAGCCCCGGTACCGCCCCCCCGGGCCGTGACGCCGGACGTACACGAAGGAGGTGTTGTTCGGCCGGGTCACCGGGCATCGGGGGATATCGGACAAACACACCGTCGCGTCGTATCGGTCGAGCAAGGCGTAGACCTCGTCGCAGATCCACTCGGAATTTCGGAACTCGATGGCCACCCCGTCAGCAGGCCGGCGCGTGGTGGTCTTGGAGGCCCCTTGGGTCGCGACCTGTCTCAGTGTGGTCAGGAACGTTTCGAGCAGACCGAGGTCCTTTCGGAACGACGGGGGCAGTTGCACCAACAGCGGGCCCCGTTTGGCCTCAAGCCCGTTCACCACGGCAAAGAAGTCGCTCAACTCCGGTTCGATGTCTGTGAGCCGCTTGTCGTGCGTGATCCGCCGCCACAGCTTGACGGCGAACAGAAAACCCGCCCCGGTCGCCTCGCGCCAACGCGCGATCATCTCCGGTCGGGGCGGACGATAAAACGAGGCGTTGACCTCCACCGTATTGAACTGTCGGGCGAGAAAGCCCAGCCACTCGCCCGGTTTGAGACCCTTGGGATAGAAGCGTCCTTTTGCCCAGTGGGCATAACTCCATCCGCTGGTTCCGACGTAACACCCGCGGCGCGCCATAAACAGGATTATCCCGCGGGACGCGGCGCGATCCAAGAGGCGTTTCGGCAGAAGCGGTTCGCCGGGGTGTGTGACAGATTGGACGGGTTCTTCCGAGCGGAGCAGAAGAGGGGTTCTGCGGCCCGAAGGGCCGCAAGAGAATGGCCGGGGGCGGAGCGAAGCGCAGCCCCCGGTAAGCAAAACACCTCACAACCCCCAAAGCCCTGAAAGGACGAAATCAAGACGTGACGCGCGGAGCGCACGCCGGGTGCGTCATCACGCCCTTTCAGGGCTGGGGAGGTTTTGTTAAGGGCGTCTCGCCACCTGGCCGTTGGCCCCGGCTGTTTTCTCGTGCCCCTTCGGGGTGGAACGGAACCCGCGAAAACGATCACGCACCCCGTTCGCCGCCGGCCGGTTCAGGCCACCGAAACGAACTTGCGGATGTTCCTGACCAGGTCGTCCATGGTCACGGGTTTGGACAGATCGATCGGCAGAAACACGCCGTGGTTGTGGTCGCTGCTGAGGATCAACAGCCGCTTGTCCGCCACGCGGAAGCCCATCGGTTCGGGCTGGTGACCGACGACGAACAGATCCACCCCAAGGATCTCCGCCAACCGATCGAGCTGCTCCGAGGTATGCCGTCGGCCCCATAGGAATCGGGCGGCAGCACCCTTCGCCAGATCCTCGCGCGTCGGTACGCGGTCCAACACGGACGGATCGAAGTCCTCCACATCCCGTCCGGCCGGCAGCGAGTGCGACAGAAAGATACGGTTGGGCGTCCGGGCGGCCAGTGGAAGGGATTCGATCAGACACTCGATGGCTTGCAGGACGCGCGGGGCTTCAGCCCCGTAGCTCGCCTCGATACCGGCGACGAAATGGTCCAGCACGCCGCGCCCGCCCTTCAAAATCCCGCGACCCGTCAGTTGGCTGACCTCGTGGTTCGACTGGAGGAAGAACACCTGGTCCGGATGGTCGCACTTCCATCGGGCCGCCTCCAACAGCAGCTCGTGCGACATATCCGGTTGGTCCAGACCCTGCGGTTCCTCGTGAATCAGTTCCTGCAGCAGGACAAAGCGTCCCGGCGAGGACCCCAGCGCACAATACGTGACGAGCTTGGCGAAGTTGCGCCGGTTTCCGTGCAGGTCTCCGGTGACGACCAACTGACCGTATGCCGGGAACCGGATGAGCGAACCCTCCCGGAACGGGTCCTCGAGGTTCAACCGGGCGGCCTCCCGAAAGGTCTCGACAGCCGAATTGGGATCGGGGGGAGGATTCAAGACGACCTCGCCAGACGGGTCGAACCATCGGCCGGTGCCTCGGTCGGTCGGGTTGTGACGCCCCCCTCGCCGGGCGCCCATATGACCGCCTGAAGCGCTGCGATGAGTTCGCCCATGTTCCCCGGCCGGTCGCACGCTCGCTCCTGACAGGCCCGCATGACCACGTCGCTGAGCGGGAGGGGAACGGCCGGGTTCAACTCCACCGGTGGCATCGGACCGGTCCAGCGCAGCAGACCGCCCTCCGCGACCGGCCAAGGTGAGGGCCCCTTGCCGGGCATCGGCGTCGGCAACCCGTGTCCGGTCAGCGTCCAATACATGGTCGCCCCGAGTCCGAAGACGTCGGTTCGCTCGTCCAAGGGGTCCAGGCGAACCTGCTCCGGGGCCAGAAAATCCGGTGTCCCCTGCATCCGTTGCTTCACGGTGCCGATCGGACAGGCCTGTCCGAAGTCGATGATCTTGACCACGCCGTTCGGACCGACCAGGACGTTCCGCGGCTTGATGTCGCTGTGGATCAACCCCCGGTCATGAAGGGCGGCAAGCCCCCGGGCCATCGCGATGAAGACCTCGACCGCTTCGAGAGGGTTGGACGGTCGTCGCCGTTCGAGCGTCCAACCGGGTACCAGCTCCATCACCAACAGCAATTCCTGAACGATCGGGCCTTCCCGGACATATCGCAGATCAAGACATCGCCGTAGATTGGGGTGATCCAGTTGGCGGGCAACTTCGTATTCGCGTTCCGTCTGGATCAGGTACTTCTCGTCTTCGGCGGAATGCCGGACCACCCGCTTCAGCGCGACCACGTGACCCGTCTTCAGGTCCTTGGCGCGAAAGATATGAGAACCGGCTCCTCGACCCAAGTGTTGCAGGATGGTAAAACCCGGGACCAGTGCGGCCAACGAGTATCCTCCGCCCCAGACCCCCGCCCGGT
>Ga0129299_1001722_pt1 | contig 14617 bp, 10 predicted proteins | sample ConPoolayeCmetaG_FD_94477 | JGI IMG/M metagenome (GOLD analysis project Ga0129299, IMG submission 94477) | Hot spring microbial mat communities from California, USA to study Microbial Dark Matter (Phase II) - Cone Pool mat layer C metaG ... | reverse complement strand
GGGCATTTCTGGGTCCGCTGATTGTCGCGGCAGCGTTGTACGCGAAGGGGAGAGGGCAGGCTGACCTGGCCGCTTATCACACCGCTTTCGCCGTGCTCCTGGTCCCGGCCTTGTTGGCGTTAACGACGTTAATCATCGCCCGCGCGCTCTTTCCCCGGCCAGCCGAGCTGGAAAGCCAGACGCTCCGCGTTGGGGTGGAGCGGTTTGGGCGTCAGTATTGGTTGTATGTCCTCGCGGCCGGCTTGATTGCGCTGGGTTTTGCCGACTTTCCATTGATGGCTTACCATTTCAGGGCCGCAGCTTTGACGCCTGAGGAATGGATTCCGACCTTCTACTCCTTCGCGATGGCCGTTGATGCCGTGTCTGCGCTCGGCTTTGGCCGACTTTTTGACAGGAAAGGTCTGCCTATCCTGGCTCTGGCTTGCGCGCTGTCAGCCTGTTTTGCGCCGTTCGTGTTCTACGGCAGTTTGTCAGCGGTTCTGGTTGGTTTGATCCTGTGGGGCGTCGGCATGGGAGCGCAGGAATCGGTCATGCGGGCAGCGATTGCCAGCATGGTCTCGCCCGAAAAGCGAGCAACGGCATACGGGGTCTTTCACACCGCCTTTGGCGTCTGCTGGTTCGCAGGCAGCGCGCTGATGGGCTTTCTTTATGACCGTTCGCTTGTCAGCCTGGTTGTGTTCTCGGTGGTTATTCAACTCGCCGCCATACCACTCTTGCTGGGTATAAAAGCAGAAAAGCGGACGACAGATCCGTGACAGAGCGTCATGGGCCGCCGGCAAGCGTTCCGAAGCTACTTCCTGTGCCTAAACCGCCGCCTGCGGCGGGCCTCAGACTGTCTGAGCCAACGCCTGAGAAGTGAAGCCTGCCAACGGCCGCAGGCTGACATCAAATGTCCAGCCATGCGCTGACCTGCTGTCGGAAGTCTTCCAGGTCTTCCAAGTTACTCTGCATGATCTCATAGACGCGCAGATCATCAACCTTCCAGTACAGATGTACGATCAAATTGCGGAAACGAGCCATGCGTTGAAGATGTTCGGCCAGTTCGGGCGAAATCGCGCCCAACTCCGACAGGGCAGCAAAGCAATCGGCATAGCCGTGCGGTGCGCGCCCTTCTCTACGGGCCATGATATGGTTGCACAGGTCTACCGCGGCCTCAACGGCAACGATGAGGAGGTACTTCGCGCTTTCAGTGTTGCGGTAGTCGGCCAGGAATTCCTCCGGCGACAATCGCCTCAGGTCGTTCAGCCGGCGCAGGGCTTGACCTATGTTGCTCAGTGCATCGCACACTCGGAGCGGGTCAATTTCCCTCATCTCAAGTCCTTCAGGTATTGCAGCAGCACCGGCTCGAAATCAAAATACTCATCCCAGGTACGTTCCAGAAAGAAATAGAACAGCTCGTCATTGTTGGCGATGAGCCTCACGCCGCGGCTGACGTTGTAGCGAAAAGGCAGCGGCGCGTCGTTGACGACCCGCACGTCAACAGGATAGGGCAAGACATGTTCCAGTTCATCAGCCAGGCTGAAAGCATAATTGAGGTCTTCGGATGCCGGCACAAGGTTTCGGTCAACCCAAATGGCGACATCCAGGTCATGGAAAGGCCCATCACCTACCGCCGAACCGAAAAGGACTGCGAAGACTATCTCCGGCCGGCCCTCAAGGTGAGCGATGAGAGCTCGCTTGATTTCAGAGAGGGGCATCTTTTCAATTGTCATATTGCGATACCTCTCCGCGAGGTCGCGTCACGAATCGTCCCACCGCACGAGACGCGGCGAGCCGGCTCATGTAACCGGCGAAACCACCCAATGGCGTGCCCCTGGCGATGGGCCAGATAGAGCGGCTATCGGCGCGGCCCAACCAGGGCCCGCGCGCGCCGTCCGCCGCGGTCCAAGCTGTGCGGCCGGCTCGGAATGATTGGGTGGCAACAGGGCAGTTGTTTCCGCGCCCTCTTCCTCCTTCTTCTCCTTATCTTCTTTCTTCTTCTCGTGGGCCACCCAGATGCGGACTTTCTCGCTCTGGCTTTCGTTGCCAGCGGCGTCAAACGCTTTGACGTAGATCACGTGCGACTCCGTGATACCCATCGTGTCGGAGATGACCATCACGCCGCCGGAAAATACCTGAGTGAGCGTCAGGCCCTCGATATTGGTAATGGTCTGTGTCAAGGTGACGACCCGCTCGTATACGATGTCATTTTCGATGGACAGCACTTCAGTTCTGGTGATCAACACACCTGGTTTTGGAACAATATCCAGCATCGTGATCGGCCACTTTTCATTGAACGGCGCAGTGCCGGTAGAAGCGACCTTCTGCTCATCTACATAGAATTCCACCAACTTTATGGACACATTGTCCTTGACATCGGCCTGGATATTGACGTATTCATCCTCTTCTTTTATATAAACCTTGCCTTCTTCGGGATGGCCGACCTTGACCAGAGGCGGCACATTGTCCACCGTCACCTGGATGGTGGATTGTCGCACGTTCTGAGCGTTATCAATGGCCGACAGTTGCAGTGTGTACAATCCTTCAAGCTGGCTGACATCCCAGGTTTCGAGATAGCCATTGTCAACTGCATGGTTATAGTCCCCGCCGATTTGAATCCAGGCGGAAGGGTTTAGCCCCTGTCCGTACTCCAGCCGCCACAACTGCAAGTCCGGCGGTCTGACCGTACCCGTGATGGGCACCACTCCCTTAATGTACGCATACGGGGCCGGGCTGATGATGCCCAGGTCGCCAACGGCCTCGGCGCTGACGGCGATGTCATCGTACTCGGTGGGCGGCTGAGGGATGTTCTCAGCCAGCAAGTAATCGGTCGCCTCGGGCGGGAAGATCTCATACACCCGTTCTTCCACAAGTTCCGGCGGCGTGTAAATCGTCGCCAATTTGCCCGTCTCACGGTTGACGCGGAACTTCTGATGCACGTTGCAGTAAGTAGTCGGCGCAGTGCCGGGCAAGAAGATCTCGCGCACTGTCTGCGGGCAGTTCTCAGTGGGCAGCAGCCCCGATACAGCGCATACCTCGACGGTCTGCAAGCCATCTGGCCGCTCAAACGGAATCACTGGCTCGTTGGCCAGTGAACCCTCCATGAAATCGTTCCAAATGGGCGCCGCCCCCAGTGAGCCGGCGACCCGGCTCATCGGTTCGTTGTTGCTGTTGCCAACCCACACGCCGGCCACGAGTTGGGGCGTATAGCCTATCGTCCACGCATCTTTATAGTTGTTCGTCGTGCCGGTCTTCGCCGCCGCCGGCCGCGTCAATTTCAGCTTGCTGTTGCTGCCGAAGGCCGCCGCCCGGGCCGCGTTATCGGCCAGGATGTCGGTAATCAGATAGGCCAGTTGGGGCGGGACAATCGTCCGGTTCTCAGGATACCGATAGTCCCATAGCACATTACCGTTGGAGTCTTCGACCCGCAAGATGGCGACCGGGTCAAGTTCACGATAGCCGGGTCGCCGCTGCTCCAGCGGCACAGGCTTGCCGGCCATGACGCCCTTGTTGGCCAGGACGCCGTAAGCATAGGTCAGGTCGAGCAGCCGCACCTCGCCGCCGCCTAACGTCAAACTCAGCCCGTAGTAGTCCAGGTCGCGATTGAGCGAATTGATGCCCATCCGGTGGGCCGTCTTGATGACGTTACCTACGCCAGCCATGTCGAGCATCTTGACAGCGGCGATATTGTACGACCTGGCGAGTGCCTGCCGCGCCCGTACCGCGCCGTGATACTTACGGTCATAGTTCTCCGGGCACCAGGACGGATCTTCGGGGTTGGGGCAGGTGCGCACATCGAGGATCATCTCGGCAGCGGTATGCCCCTGTGCAAAGGCGGTCAGGTACGTGAACACCTTGAAGGCCGACCCCGGTTGCCTCTCCGCCAGGGCCACATTCACGTTGCCGTCAATCTCTTTGTTCCAGTAATCCGCGCTGCCCACCATTGCCAGAATCTCGCCCGTCTGCGGGCGGATAGCCACCAGGGCCGCATTGGAGACGTTGTGCGGTTTGCCCGTTTCTTTGTCTTTCGTCTCTTTGAGCACCTTGAGCTGATCCTGGATCGCCTTTTCGGCGATGGTCTGCATATTCATATCCAGGGTGGTGTAGACTTTCAATCCCCCTTGATACACCATGTCCATGCCGAATTGCTCTTCCAGTTGCTTGCGCACGTACATGGAGAAATGGGGTGCCTTGATGTCGAACCGCTCATGCAACTTGGCGCTGACCAGCTCTTCGCGCTTGGCCGCCTCAGCCTCCGCCTCGGTGATGTACCCATCCCTCAGCATGGCGTCCAAAACCAGGTCGCGCCGTTTTTTTGCCTGCTCTGGGGCGTCAATCGGATTCAGGCCGGGGAATTGTGGAATGGCCGCCAGGGTTGCCGCCTCAGCCAGCGTCAGCTCCTGGACGTGCTTGTTGAAGTACACCTGAGACGCGGCCTCCGCGCCATACGCCAGGTTGCCATAGGGGATAGTATTGAGATACCACTCCAGAATGGCATCTTTGCCCGCCTTGCCCGGATACCGGCGCGTGATTTCCAGGGCCAGAATGATTTCCTTGATCTTGCGGGAATACAGTTTTTGATACCGTTCCTCCGGCGGGATCAGCACCATCTTGACCAACTGCTGCGTGATAGAGCTACCACCCTGAATGTCGCCACCCTGAAGGTTAGACCAAAACGCACGCAACAGGCCGCGCGGATTGATGCCGATGTTTTGGTAGAAACTTCGGTCTTCAGAGGCGATGGTAGCCTGCCGCAACCAGAGCGGAATGTCCTCCAGCGGCACGATGGTCCGGTCGCCGCGATGAGGGTCGAAGATCTCGTAAAGCAGGTGCTGGCCGGTGCGGTCGTACAGCCTGGTGGTCTTAAACTGCTCCTCCACGCTCTCAATCTTCTGCGGGTCGGGCAGGTCTTTGGCATAATAAGCGTAGACGCCGACCAGCGTCCCCATGCCCGCCAGCCCAATCAACACGGCCAGGGCGATGACGCCGGCAAGCAGAGCGCCCAGAATCCTAAAGAACCAGTTGGTCTTCTTGTGACGACGGTTACGTCGCAGCCGTCGCGCTGTCAGAACAGGGTCCATTTACCTCCACCACTTCTCCAATCTCTGGTACAATCTTAGCAAATAAGCCAAGAAGAGCAAAATTCGCTCTATGAATCCTTTCATTGCTATCAGGTCGGGTTTCGTCCGGCGTCTCGCTCCTTCCACAGCCGACGCAGACGGACATACATGGCTCCATTGAAGTAGGCCATCAACAGGCTCAGCAGCAACCCGTGTCCGCCGTCCAGATACCCCTGCCAGGTCACATAGCGACGCCAGAACTCGCGCAGCGGCTGGAGGACGAAATTCTGTGGCTTGGGCCGAACGCCCTGCGAGAACAGGATGCCCGCCTCATAGTTGGTGTAGACCCGCTGCTTGGTCAGAAACTGACCGATTGTCTGATAGTTATAGTGGGTCAACGTATTCTGCAAATAGCCCGCTTCCCCGTCCAGGATGACCACCTCGTGCACTTCGCGAGCGGGGTCATAGCGCGCCTTGCCTCGTTTCAGCAGCCGCAACTGATAATCAGGATACCAGCCAGTGTGGCGGATCCACCTGCCAAAGATGTAATTCTTGCGCGGCACCCACCATCCCGTCTCAGAACCAGCCACGATCACCTGGCGCACCTCCCGGGCCAGCTCCGGCGTGGCCCGTTCGTCTGCATCCACAAAAAAGACCCAATCGCTGTCAACCAACTCCAGCGCTCTGTTGCGCTGGCTGGCATAGTCGTGGAAAGTGTGCTGAAACACGGTTGCACCTTTGGATTTCGCCAATTCGACCGTTTCATCTGTGCTGAACGAATCCAGCACGACCAGGCCATCGGCCCACGTGAGGGAGTCCAGGCAATCGCAGATGTTGTGGGCCTCGTTGCGGGTCAGAACCACAGCGCTCAGTTGGGTCACAGAACGGCTAACTCCATGATTTGTCGGCGCGCCGACTCAAGCTGGTCAACCTCGGCCTGCTCTATATCACCTCGGGCGAGCGCAGCGCGAGCCTCTCCGATTTTGTGTCGCATCCCGGCTGCGACCAGCCAGCGTGCAACTCGTCGAAAAACAGGCGGGTAGTGCTTCTCGAAAAGCCGAAACCGGCTCTTCCACAGAGCCACGAACATCTTCTCGCGGAACTGGCAAGTGCTCTGGCCGGCGTAGTGCATGATCCGGGCCTGAGGCGCGCATACGACCTGCCAGCCGTGACGCTTGAACCTCATACACCAATCAATTTCTTCGCAGTACATGAAGAACCGCTCATCCAACAGGCCAATCTGTTCGATGGCTTCACGGCGCGCCATGAGCGCGGCCCCCAACGGATGATCAATAGCAAATGGGCGACCTTGATCGTACAGCGACCGGGGATAACGGCCATTGAGCCGAGATTCGATGAGGCGATGGTGAACGGTGAAGAAATCGAAAAACACCTGCAACAGGTCAGGAAAACGGAACGCGCTGTGCTGAAAGCGTCCATCAGGATACGTAAGCTGTGCGCCGACGACGGCGACTCGAGGGTTATCCATCAACACACGGAACATCTCCCGCAGCGCATCGCCACACACAACCGTGTCTGGATTCAGCAGCAAGACGGCATCTGGCCTGACGGCCGTATCGGAGTCCGGTTGGAGCAAAAGCCGCAATGCCTGGTTGTTGGCCGCTGCAAAGCCACGGTTCTCAGAGTTGACAATCAGCCGCGCAGCAGGGAACTCTCGCCGGACCATCTCATGGCTGCCATCCGTTGAAGCGTTGTCAACCACCCAGACTTCGCCAGCCGGACGTGATGCCCCGAGCGCAGTATTTGACTCAAAGCGAGCCAGACCAGCGAAAACAGACCCCAGGCAATCGTGCAAAAGGGAGCACGTATTGTAGCTGACGACCACAATGGCTAACATGCGCCCACTTCTAGAAACCCACCGCAATATCGGTGACTTCCACCCAGTCGTTGACGATTTCCACCTGCTCGTGGATGAGGCCCAGCCAGTATTTGGGCTCCACCTTAGGCGGCTTGTCCAGAATCTGGATATGTCCGATAACAGTGACCCGTTGGCCAGGCATAAGATACTTTTCGCCGTCAATCACCGTCAGCTCATCGTCGCGTCCTAGCTGCCAACGGTACGGATACTTCCGGCCCTCTGTGTTGCCCTCCGAATCCGCGCCCAGGCGGAAGATGCCCGGTTCCTCGAAAAAGCCTTTGGTGTTGTAGTTCTCGCGGGTGGTATACGTTGTACCCGGCTCTGGCCCCTTGGTGCGGATCGGCACGGGCCCAATGTTCTCCACCGTTGCCGTGAAGGTGAGCGTACCGCCCAACGGGACGACTTTCGGCGACCATAGGGCCGCACGGTTCACAATCTCGGCCATCGGCACACCGCCATCTCGAATGGTCAGGGTGGTTGTCGCCACAACCCGGTTGCCGACGGCATCAACAGCTTCGGCCTGCACGATATAGGTGCCATCCGGCGGGGGTTTAGCCCCCAAATCAACGCCGGCGTCGTAGTCATGCTCGTGGCTGCCTTTGACACCTGGCTTGGTGATTTTCTCCGGCGGCACGGGATATACAGCCTTGCCATCGGGAGAGATAATGTTCACATAGACATCAGCATCTTTGTTCAGGTAATAGCTGATGCTGACACGGTCGCCTATGCCGTCACGGTTCGGGGTGAACACGCTGGGGTAGGCCTGAAGTTTGGTGAGTTCCAACGGGACCTGGTCGCCGCCGCTGATGGTCATGGCCGCCTCGACACGGGATACCTCGCGGCCATCGTGGGCCTCCACCACGCACTGATAGTCTCCATCGGGCAGCAGGCGGTTATTGACCGCCCCGCCAAACATGACCGAGTACTCTCCTGGAACGCGGATTTCGCCCTGTCGGAAGAAGTAGCGCTGCCCTTGCGCATCCTCAAAATACAGGTCAATGGTGGCGCGCCTGGACACCTTGTAGGAAATACGGGTGATGTCATCCTCTCCGTCCGCGTTAGGTGAGAAGACCGGCGGGACTATCTTCAGGTCGTAGACTGTCGGCCCGAAGCTCAGGCCACAGGCCGCCAACAGACAGGCCGCCAGCGCCAGCGCAATGAGAGGCCATCTCCCATAAAGATGTCTTAATGACAAAGACGCTGATCCTCCATACAAGTCCAAGTTTAACACAGTGCGCCAGTGTAACAGAAAGGCGGCCAGCCGTCAAATAGCCGCCAAATGATTTGACTAAATCTCCAATCCGCGATATAATATCGCATAATTGATCCTCGGTAGCTCAATCGGTAGAGCGGCCGGCTGTTAACCGGTTGGTTGTAGGTTCGAGTCCTGCCCGAGGAGCTGGAAGTCTGGGGCAGGCGCGGTAAGGCTCCTGCCCTTTTGTTTTGGAGTGGCTTTGAGAATCGCACCGTTCCAGTTGGAACGTTATTTTGCCCAATATGAGTTTTCCACACCCCACCTGCTCAGCTCTTCCGATTGCGAACCGCTCACCCTGGGAGAATTGCTGGCGCTGGGCGACGCCGAATCGCTGGCGCTCTGGCGCGAATTGTCGCTGGGCTACACCGAATCTCAGGGGCATCCCCTGCTCAGAGCCGAGATAGCGAAACTGTACAGCCAGGTCTCGCCCGATGACGTATTGGTTGTGACGCCGGAAGAAGGCATTTTCATCGCTATGAATGTCCTGCTCGACCGCGGCGATCATGTCATCGTGACGTACCCCGGCTATCAGTCCTTATACGAGCTGGCCCGTTCCATAGGGTGCGAGGTCACACCGTGGACGCCCGACAAGGGCGACACGTGGCGTTTCGACCTGAATCGGCTGGAGTCATCGCTCAGGCGGCACACCCGCTTGATCGTGGTCAACTTCCCACACAATCCCACCGGCGCAAACCTGACGAGCAGTCAGTTTCACGACCTGCTGAACATGGCGAGCGAAAGAGGCATCGCCGTTTTCTCAGATGAGATGTACCGCTTGTTGGAACACGACCAGTCTGCCAGGCTGGAACCGGCTTGCGATGTCTACGAAAACGCCATTTCTTTGTCTGGTATGTCGAAAACCTTCGCGCTGGCCGGGCTGAGAATAGGCTGGCTGGCTACTCGCAACCACGCTTTTTTGAACGGTTTTGCCACGTTCAAGGACTATACGACAATATGCAGCAGTGCGCCCAGCGAGGTTCTGGCGATCATGGCCCTGCGCGCCAGAGACACGATTGTTGCCCGAAATCTGGACATTATCCGCAATAACTTGAGGGAGTTGGACTGCTTCTTCGCTCGCTATCCCGACGTGTTTGAGTGGCTTCGGCCTGAAGCTGGGACTGTGGCATTCCCGGCGTTGCGCCCACCGCTTCAGATTGCTGAGTTCTGCCGTGGCCTGGTCGAGGAGAAACAAACGATGTTGTTGCCCGGCGACGTTTACAATTTTCCCGGCAATCACTTTCGCGTCGGCTTTGGCCGCAGAAGCCTCCCCCAGGCGTTGATCAGGCTAGAGGAATACGTTCAGACATACCAGAAGCGCCAGGAGGCCTGAACAGTTGCTCAGGTAAGCCAGCATGACTGCGAATCCGAAAAAATTTAATATAGAATATTGTGGTGACGTAAAACTACTATTTATTGCATATATGATTATAAAACTCGTAGTAATGTCGTTAAATTATTCGTGTCTTGTTTCACGAGGGCTTTGAATTGCTTGACAAATTGAGCCTGTTGTGGTATAAAACGTAAAGAGTTTGTGGATTTTTGAACAGTCTGGCTCTGATACCTGTCATTCTTAAGAAAGAGGCAAAAGTTTATGAAAGAATTGAGTCGTGAAAAGCTGATAGACATGCTCAAGACGATGTACGAGATCCGCTATTTTGAATTGAAAGCGGACAATTTGTTCATGCAGGGCAAGATACACGGGACCATGCACCTCTCCATTGGACAGGAAGGTGTAGCCGCGGGAGCGGGAGCGGCCCTCCGGCCCGATGATTATCTGCTGAACACGCACCGCGGGCATGGACATTGTATCGCCAAAGGTGCGGACTTGAACAAGATGATGGCCGAGTTCATCGGCAAAGAGACCGGCTACTGTCGGGGGCGAGGTGGGTCCATGCACATCGCCGACGTGACCCGCAACAACCTGGGCGCCAACGGCATCGTAGGCGGGGGGATTGGCCTGGCGATGGGCGTCGGTCTGGCGATCAAGCTGCAAAAGCGAGACCAAATCGTGCTCGGCATATTTGGCGATGGCGCATCAAATCAAGGCATCTTCCATGAGGCGTTGAACATGGCAGCGATCTACAGCCTGCCGGTTGTCTACCTGTGCGAGAACAATCAGTACGCCATGAGTACACCCATCAAAAAGACGGCCAAAGTCGAGCACATCTCAGACCGGGCGGCCTGTTATGGGATGCCCGGCGTGACCGTTGATGGCAATGACATTCTGGCGGTGTACGAGGCCGTAAGCGCGGCGGCGGCACGGGCGCGCGCGGGCGATGGCCCCACTCTGGTCGAGGCTGTGACATACCGCTGGAAAGGACACTCCAAGAACGACCCCGGCGTCTATCGCACCAAAGAAGAAGTGGAATACTGGATGGGACGCGACCCCATCAAGCGTTTCCGCGAACTATTGATCAAAAACGGGGTGATCACCGAAGCAGAAGCCGACGCCATTGATAAGGCCGCGGCCCAGGCCATCGAAGACGCATATACGTTTGCAGTGAATAGCCCCGAACCTTCAGTCGAAACCATCATGGAGGGCGTCTATGCCTAGAGTAATTACCTACGGAGAAGCCATTCGCGAAGCCATGTCGGAGGAGATGCGCCGCGACCCCACGGTCTTCTGCATCGGCGAGGATATTGGCATATTTGGTGGGTCTTTCGGTGTAACCCGCGGTATGCTCGATGAATTCGGCCCGGAACGCATCATAGATACGCCCATTTCGGAAGCCGCGATTGTGGGCGGCGCAATCGGGGCAGCCCTGGGTGGGATGAGGCCCATCGCCGAAATTATGTTCAGCGACTTCGTGACGATTGCCATGGACCAACTGGTGAACCAGGGCGCCAAAATCCGTTTCATGTTTGGGGGCACTGCCAAAGTCCCGATGGTACTCCGTCTGCCGGAGGGTTCGGGCTACGGCGCAGCGGCCCAGCATAGCCAGTCCATCTCCAGTTGGTTCCTCCATGTGCCAGGGCTCAAAGTGGTGTCGCCAGCAACACCTTACGACGCCAAGGGCCTGATGTTGAGCGCCATTCGGGATGACAACATCGTTCTATACTTCGAGCACAAGATGCTGTATAACTTCAAGGGAGAGGTGCCTGAAGGCGAATATACCATCCCCATCGGTGTGGGCGATGTGAAACGTGAAGGGCGCGACGTCACCATCGTGGCCGTGTCCATTATGGTGCACCGCGCGCTGGCCGCCGCAGAAAAACTGGCGAAGGAAGGCATTGAATGCGAGGTGATTGACCCCCGCTCTCTACTGCCTTATGACGCGGAACTCGTAGACCGCTCGGTGATGAAGACAGGGCGGGTGCTGATCGTTCACGAAGGCGTGACCAATGGCGGCATGGGCGGCGAGTTTGCAGCGCGCATCGTGGGCGGCCCGGCCTTCGACTATCTCGACGCACCGATCAAGCGTCTGGGAGGCAAGTTCATCCCCATCCCATACAACCCCAACCTGGAAAGAGCAGCCGTGCCGCAAGAGGAGGACATCATTGCGGCGGTGCGCGAGTTAGTCGCCTGATTGATAGAATCGAAATGACCAGAGCCCCCGACGCATGGCGTCGGGGGCTTTTTTAACACGGGTGCATCCGGAATTTTAGGAGAAGGCTGGGTATTGTCTTGCTACGGTGATGGGTGACCTGTCCCAGATGATCAGCAGTTTGCCCGGAATGTGACGCAGAAGATGCTTCAGAAAACGCACCACCCCCTCACTCCGAAAGGCGTGTTCCTGCACCTGCATGCACAACCGGCCATCAGGCGTGATGGCGCTGATGGCCGACAAATGATCGTTACTCAAGGTGTGCCGTAAGACCGGTGTCTGCCCTTTCGGCGCACAACTGCGCTGCACCGCCGGCAACAGGTAGAAGCCTGACTCGTCAACCCAGACCAGCGTGCGCCCCTCCTTACTAAGGCTTTTTTCTAACCTCCGGCCAGCGCTCGACTTGCCAGCGCTGAATCGCTTCTTCATCCCGCTGGCGGGCACGGCGGACAGGCTTCTGCACACTCCAACCACAAGCACGTAAGATACGCCCAACATGCACCGGCGTGTACCGCACGCCAAACTCACGCCAGATGACCTCCGCCACCCGTTGCCGCGTCCAAAGGTCGCCCTGAAAACCGTAGGCCTCCGCCCCGCGCGCCAGCAAATCCGGCAGGCGTGCACGCTGCTCTGCGCTCAGCCGAGACTTCGGCCCAGCCGCCTTGCGCCTGTAAAGTGCTGCTACGCCGCCTTCTCGCGCCCGCTTCAACCACTGGCTGACTGCTCCAGGTGTAACCCCCAACGCTTCGGCAATCTTGACCTGCTTCCAGCCAGCCTGATACAACTCCAAGGCCTGTAAGCGTCGGCCTTCCTTCCAATCTTTTGCTTCGTGTGATCGTTTCTCATCCATGCCGCTTATTATACACCATAAGCGGCCAAAACTTAAAAACTTGCGTTCCGGTCAGTAAAAATCTCGGATGCACCCGCTATCGCCGATGACTTGCTTTATAGAGTCACTTGCAGTAAGATTACGGCGCGCGAGTGGTTAAGGGATGAGTGGTTCTGTGAGAAGCCGTCTTTTCCTCACGTTCAATTCAGTGCCTGTACTGGTTTGCTGGGAGTATGGAGTTTGGTCACCAAACTGAGCGTCTACTGTGATAAGGTCATCGAGGCCGGATGGCTGTTTGCCGTTATCCTCGTACCTTTGTTCTTCAACGTGTATTCCAGCCGCGTGTTCGAGCCAGACAAGCTGACTCTCCTCCGGTCAATTGCCTTGATCATGGTTGTGGCCTGGTTAATCAAGGTTTTGGAACGTGTGTCGTGGGGTGAGTCGGGGCAGAGCGACACAGGCACTGCTTCGACGGCAGAGACCGCGGGGCAAGGAAGTTCGTTCCGGCGTTGGCTCGTTGGCACGCCGATGGTCTTGCCGACCTTGTTCATGGTATTGGTGTACATTGTTTCCACGGCCGCTTCAGTTGTTCCCAGTGTCAGCCTGCTTGGTTCATATCAGCGTTTGCAGGGTGCGTACACGACTTTCTCCTATCTCGTTGTCTTCTTCATGATCTTGCAGGGTATGCGCAATCGGGAGCAGTTGGACCGGCTTGTTACGGCTGTCTTGTTGTCCAGTCTCTCGATTTCTCTGTACGGTATGATTCAACATGACAAACTTGACCCTTTGCCTTGGGGTGGCGACGTGACCGAGCGTGTTGCCGCCAACATGGGCAACGCCATTTTCATCGCCGCCTATCTGATCATGGCTATTCCGCTGGCTTTAGGGCGAGTCCTGGAAACGATGGGGCGCATCATCGGTTCTGAACGGTCGGGCAAATCAATTGGCTTTGTGGTACTTTACCTCGTCTTGGTGTTGATCCAGTTGGTGGTCTGGATCAAGTTTGGATTTCTGGCCGGCATTTTCAGTGGCCTGGCGTTGATTCTGGTTGTCATCGTGGCTTCATTGTTTCTCGACCGGCCGGTGGCACAGTTCGCTTTACTGGGTGGGTATTCGTTCATTCTGACCTCGCAGTTGGTCACTCTGCTGTTCTCGCAGAGCCGCGGCCCATGGCTGGGCTTCTTCGCCGGCCTGTACGTGTTCGTGCTGCTGACGCTGACCGCGTTACGCCGCCACGCCGCCGATCAATCTCGGCTGTCCACGTCGGAAGTGGGAAACGCGGTGCTGTTCGCTGCTGTGAGCCCGCTTGTAGCTCTGGCGCCGGCGTATGTCCTCATGGTGGTGTTGGGCAAGGGTATGCGTTGGCTGTGGCTGAGTTGGCTGCTTCAGGCTTCGGTCGGCCTGATGTTTCTGGTCGTCTTGAACAGCCCCAACACGCCCCTGGCGCCGCTACGGTCATTGCCATACGTCGGCCGCCTGGGCGACCTGCTCTCGCAGAGCGGCAGCGGCCAGGTCCGCGTGCTCATTTGGGAGGGCGCGGTGGAGATGCTTTCTCCTCATGAGCCGTTGGATTATCCATCAGGGGCACAAGATTCGCTCAATCCCATACGCCCAGTTATCGGTTACGGGCCGGAGTCGATGTACGTCGCTTACAACCGTTTCTACAAGCCCCAGCTTGCCCAGATAGAGGCGCGCAACGCCTCGCCAGATCGGTCACACAACGAGGCGTTCGATGCGTTGATCACGACTGGCTATTTGGGTTTTTTGGCTTATCTGCTCGTGTTTGGTGGCGTGTTTTACTATGGCCTGAAATGTCTGGGACTGGTCGGCCGCAGGCGCGACCGCTATGTCTACGTGGCTGCCTGGGTCGGCGGTGGAGTGAGCGGCGCGCTGTTGGCCTATCTATTGGATGGCTCGATGCGCTTCTTTGGCGTGGGATTCCCGTTGGGCTGTGTGGCCGGCCTGGCGCTCTATGTCGCCCTTTACGGCCTTGTCCTCTACGACCCTCAATCGAGTGACGGGACAGCCGATGCCGGCTCTCGGTTGATCATCCTGGCTCTGCTGGCGGCC